>Ga0310916_10000060_pt1 | contig 47155 bp, 40 predicted proteins | sample GREbulkMGLF176_FD_203444 | JGI IMG/M metagenome (GOLD analysis project Ga0310916, IMG submission 203444) | Lab enrichment of tropical soil microbial communities from Luquillo Experimental Forest, Puerto Rico - GRE.bulkMG.LF176 | ecosystem: Environmental > Terrestrial > Soil > Tropical forest >...
TCCGTGCCCTCTCGGTAGCTCACGGCGCATGGGTCCCGGCTCTCGCTTCGCTCGGCCGGGACGACGATTCGATCAATTCTGAATCTGCTCTAAAGCTGCGGGAGATCGAGGGGGGAGCGATGGAGGCAATAGCGGAACGCCTCGCGGCATTCGCGTTGGCCGGCCTCGCTTCCGGCTTCGTGTCGGGCCTGTTCGGGGTCGGCGGCGGCATCGTGCGCATTCCGATCTTCGTCTACCTGTTGCCGCTGTTCGCAGTGCCGGCGCCCGTGTTGATGCACGTGGCGGTGGGGACCTCGATGGCGCTGGTTCTGCCGAGCGCGCTGGCGTCGACCCGCAAGCAGGTTGCGCTCGGCAATTTCGACTGGCCGTTCTTCCGCAGCTGGGCGGTCGGAATTTTTTTCGGCGTGCTGATCGGGACCGCGCTGGTGCCGCTCGCCTCGACCGAAATCCTGCAGGCGATTTTCGCCGCCTTCATGCTGATGGTGGGCATCTACGAGGGCTTTCTGAAAGATCGCATGGTGATCGCGAAAGCCGCGCCGCAGGGGGCGGTCAAGCTGACCGTCGCTGCAATGATCGGGTGCCTCGCGGCATTGACCGGAACCGGCGGCGGCACGATGACGACCCCGGCCTTGCAGGCGTTCAGCGTGCGGATGGAAACCGCGATCGCCACCGCCTCGGCAACCGGACTGGTCACCGGCGTGGTTGCGACCACCGGCGCGGTGATCAGCGGCTGGCACGTGCGCGCGTTGCCCGGCTATTCGCTGGGCTACGTCGATATCGCGATCTTTACCGCGATGCTGCCGACGATCCTGATCGCGGCGCCGATCGGGGTGCGGGCCGGGCATCGGCTGAGCGAAGCGTGGTTGCGGCGCGTCTACACCATGCTGCTGTTCGTGATCGCCGCGGATCTGATCCGCAAGCTGGCGCTGCATTAGTGTCCCGATTCCGAAGTTCGCAAACCTTTGCGGCATCCTCTGATGCGAACTTCGGAATCAAAGGGACACTAGCAACGTTATGATTCTAGTGCCGCTTTTGAACCCGAAGTTCGCAAACACCCTTGCCGCCCGACCGTGCGAACTTCGGGTTCGCGGCACTAGCGGTGGCTGAGCGAGCTGGGCGGGATCAGCACCGCGTTGATTTCCACAGTGGCAAGTTGGGTTAGGAACCGAACCGTTCCGGTTCCGGAATACCTTTATGCTCGCCGCCCGGCTGCGGGGCGTGAAGTGGCTATTCAAGCTCTTCTCAGGCTTGCTCAAGGCGAGCAAAGAGGGGGGCGTATTCGGCCCCGAAGAAATCGTGGTCATGACGACCACGTTGCTGGTGCCGATCGATTGGCCCGGGCCGTTCGGCCTCGTGATGATCGAGGCGACGGCCTGTGGGACGCCGGTCATTGCCTTCAACCGCGGCTCGGCGGTCGAGGTGATCGACGATGGCTTAACCGGCTTCATCGTCGAGGATGAAGCGGGCGCGATCGGCGCGGTCGACCGCTTGGCGCAACTCTCGCGCGGGAAGATACGACAGCGGTTTGAGGAGCGCTTTACCGCGCGTCGCATGGCGCTCGACTATCTCGCGGTCCATCGAGAGCTGCTGGAGAGCACGGCGCCGCGGCTCAGGCTTGTCGTCGACTAGGACAAGTTCGTCATCGGCGGCTACTGCCGTCTGAGCCACGGGCTCGCCCTCGTTGTTTCCAGAGGTGACGTCATTTGCCATCCGACTTCGTCTCCGGCATGAGCGCCCACACGGCGGCGAGACTCGCCACCGCAATCGCCGCCAATCCGAGGAATGCAACCCTGCTACCGAAGTGGTCGGTCATAGACCCTGCAAGCGTCGGACTGATCGAGCCGCCGATCCCGACCGCCGTGCCGACGATGCCCTGTGCGAGATTGAATCGGGCGGTGCCGCGCGTGAGATCGGCAATCATCAGCGGCACCATGATGCTGAGGGCCGCCGCCGATATCCCATCGAGCACTTGCACGGCAACCAGCCAGTAGGGATCGCTCACTGTCGCAAACAGCAAGCCGCGCAGCGGCAGCGCTGCAAACGCCAGGAGCAGGAACGGGCGGCGCCCCCACACCTGAGCATGACGCCCGATCCAAGGTGACACTGCGGCGACGATGAGCTGGGGCACCACGATGCATGCTGCGATCAGCACCGTTGCCCACTCGCTCGAACGCATGGTCACCACGCTTCCCATGAGTGGCAGCATCAATTCTTTGTCTGGAATGCATGCCTGCGTGATGAGGTTGCAAAGCTGCAACGCTGTCGCGCAATGTTGAAACGAGAGGTGCGTCCTTACCAAAAATTTCCAATCGCGAAAATCGATTCGCATTCGAATGCTAGTAAAAGTACGTAGGGACCTTCATGCTTGGTCACGCCCGTATCCACATGCACCGGGCGCGCCGTCAAATGTCTGTTACACGCGAATCCTACGCTCGCTCCCGGTCGCGGCTTCAACACGAATAACGGCCGCGACTCCCCCTTCTGTCCGTTCGTCCATCGCAGTTCTCGGGAGCGAACACCATGAATCATCGCACCATTCTTGCTTGCTTGGCGTCATGCGCAGCGATTGGCGTGAGGCCGTCACGTCTCTACTTTTTCTCAAATCGGGAGGACTCCACGGCTATCGTCGCAAGATGGCTGCGCCGGACCGCGACCTGCCTCGCGCTGCTGGCGTCCTCAGCGTTCATTTGCATTGCGTCGAGTCACGCAGCCGATCCGGACAAGTCGGTCGACAAGATTCCGACCGAGAGCCCGATCAAGCACGTCATCATCATCGTCGGCGAGAACCGCAGCTTCGATCATCTGTTCGCGACCTATGTTCCCAAGCACCACGGTAAGCGGGTGCGCAATCTGCTCTCCGAGGGCATCATCAAGGCCGACGGCTCGCCAGGACCGAACTTCGCCCGCGCACATCAGTTCCGGATCACCGCGCCGCCCAACGGCCCGGGGAATTTCTTCATGAGCGCCGACGCTTCGAGCAAGATGCTCTACAGCTTCTTGCCTGTTCCCGACGTCAACGGCGTGCAGAATCCACCCTTCGCCGCGATTCTCGGCATCCCGGGCGGCGATCCCGGTTTACCCCCCGCTGATCAATTCCTCTATGGAACCGGTGGCACCGGCCTGCCTTACACGCTCGGCCCCGACACCCGCATCACCAACGTAAGCAGCCTGCCGCCCGGACCGTTCCAGATGACTGGCTCGACCATGCCTTACGATGCCTACACAGGCGATACCATCCATCAGTACTTCCAGATGACCCAGCAGATGGATTGCGCGATCGACGCCGAGCACGTCTCGAAGGGCAACCCGACCGGCTGCCTGCACGATCTGCAGTCGGCAATCACCACCACCTTCGCGACGGCGCCGGGCTCGGCCCCGCATGACACCGGTCAGACAATGGCGTTCTTCAACATGCAGAAAGGCGATGCACCGCTGTTCAAGGCACTCGCCGACAAATACACGATCAGCGACAACTACCATCAGCCAGTGATGGGCGGCACCGGGCCGGACAGCGTGCCGCTCGGCTTCGCCGACCAGGTTTTCTTCGGCGATGGCGCCGGCAACGTAGCGACCCCGCCGTCGAGCACCGTCTACAACCCGAACCCGCAGGTCAGCGCGTACAGCGGCGGTAACTTTAATCTCTATACGACCCGTGCGCGGTGGTTCGATTGCTCCAACCCGAGCGCCCCCGGGATCAAGCCCATCCTCGACTACCTCGCGAAGCTTCCTTACGCGGTCGATCCGAAGTGCGCGCCCGGCGCCTTCTACAACGCCGTCAACATCAACCCGGCGTGGACGCCGCAAGGCACTCAACAAGCCGGCGCTCCCGGCTTGGTCATTCCGGCCGTCACCATGCGCAGCATCGGCGACGTGCTCACCGCCAAAGGTATCCCGTGGAAGTACTACGGCGGTGGCTACAACGCCTCCGGCGTCACCACCAATCCGTTCAACGGCAGCTACTGCAACATCTGCAATCCCTTCGAGTACGAGTTGACCTATCCGTCGATGCGGGCCGACCACATGCGCGACGTGACGGATCTGTTCACCGACATCCAGAACGACACGCTGCCGGCGGTGTCCTACGTCAAGCCGGACGTCACCATGGACGGCCATCCGGCATCCTCGAAGTTCGACCTTTTCGAGGCCTTCGCCGGCAACATCATCACGATGGTGCAGGCCAACGAAGAACTGTGGAAGGAAACCGCGATCTTTGTCACCGTCGATGAGGGCGGCGGCTACTACGACTCCGGCTTCATCCAGTGGGTGGACTTCTTCGGCACAGGCCCACGCATTCCGATGATTGCGGTATCGCCGTTCTCGACCGGCGGCCATGTCAGCCACATCTACAACGAACACTCCTCGTTCGTGAAGTTCGTCGAGCGAAACTGGAAGCTCAACGTTAAGCTGACGGCACGCAGTCGCGACAACCTGCCCAACCCGGTGCAGGGAAACGACGGCGACGCCGACGACTACGTCCCTCGCAACATGCCAGCCATAGGTGACCTATTCGACATGTTCGACTTTCGATAGCGGCGGGCACAAGCCCATCCGCCGACGCTCGCAAATCTTGTGGGTGCGCTTGTCCGTCAAGTGCACCCACACCGCTAACCACACCAGAACGGTAGCAAGCGTGCTCGGAACACCAGCAGCCCATCCTCCTCGAACTGCGCATTGCGCACGAGGCCCCGATGCTTCGCTTGCGCGGCATTTTCAATATTTTCTTCGCCACCACGAATTATCAATCAGCGCGAGTGTGAGGAGAATGACCAAAATCAATAGATTTGCAGCGACTACACCGAGCACGACGGTCAGCACCGGATAATTCGCCCACATTGTTTCCAGCAATGCCATAGGGGGACCGACTTTCCCGACCGCTATGCCCCCGATTTCGGGGGCGCCAGATGATAAAGCCGGAGCCCCCGCTAAAGCCGGGGCAGCAGCGGGGGAGTCCGGGCGACCTAGCTCGGGCATAGATGGTGGAGCTGCGCAGGCCGGGCCGCTCAGGGATAATGAGCTGGCCGTGTGACAGGTAGATGGACCGGACAGGGGCGCGAACCGGCCATTAGGCGCAGAGCAATACGAGGAACAGGCTAGGGATGCGGCTATTCAATTTTTGCGTGAAGAGAACCGATTCAGGAGCTAAGGATTCCCGGCCGGGCTAAGGCTATCACGTTCGGAGCCAACCGGCCGCCGCTACATCGCCAAATCGACGATGCGTTGGGTTAGCATGTTGATCTTTCTGTATCTCGCATCACCCGTCACTTGTTCGCCGACCCAACCGGGCAGGTTGAGTTTTTGATTTGCCTGCTGCAGCTCAACCTCTGCAAGCACAACGCCATTTAGGATGCCTTCGTAGACATCAACGTGCCACACCGCGTCAGCATGGATGATGACGTGTCGTACTTTGTCTAGAACCTGACCATCGCACAGGGATCGCAACATTTCCTCGGCGTCAGAATACGAAATTGGTCGGCCGCGGACCGAGAGGCCCACATCGAGTGTCGCCTCCCGACCCCAGCCAACATCCGATCGGGCGGGCGGTGTCGCGGTCATTTCGCGCCGCGTGCGATGTGAGGCTCAAAGCGACCGTAATAGAGCGTGTCGCCGACCAGCAGGATTGCGCGATACCCGCACTGTCGTGCTTCGCGGAGCGCATGACGCATCAGCCTTGTACCGATTCCGCGGTTGCGTCGGTCGCTCGCGACTGCGAGCGGGCCGAGCAGCAGTGCAGGGTGACCCGGTCCAGCCATTATGTTCCATAGACGGACTGTGCCGACCACGCGCGTGGCCTCGGCGGCGATGAACGACAATTTCTCCGCCGGCAGGTGGTTTTCGCGCAGGCGCTCGGCCGCTTTGTCAAACCGCGCGTCACCAAAAGTCGCATCGAGCAGCGCTTCACGCGGCGCGATGTCGCTCTTCAATTCCTCTCGGATTGTGACCATCGTTCCACTCCAAACCGGTGTGTGCCGACGTCGCTCGACGGGCGTGTCACAGCAAGACGCGGCCTCATGCTGAGCAAATGCAGCCAATGTCCTTGCCAAAGCGCATTCTCATTCTTGGTCCGAGTGGGGCCGGTAAATCGACGCTGGCACGCAGTATCGGTGACCGCCTTGGACTTCCGGTCGTCCATCTCGACGCAATCAATTGGAACCCTGGTTGGGTGCAGACTGAGACCGGGCTATTTCGTGAGAGAGTAAAGGAAGCGGTTGCCCGCGACGCGTGGGTCATGGATGGCAATTACTCGGCCCATCTTGATCTTCGTCTGCCCAGGGCAGAAGCCGTCATCTGGCTAGACTTACCTCGCTACGTATATTTTTCTCGTGCTGTCTGGCGTTCGATTTGGCGCTTCGGCGCGAGAGGGACGACCTTGGGCCTGGGTGTCCCGAGCAGTTCGATCTGTCGTTCTTGCTGGATTGGGTGTGGAATTATCCAACACGCAGTCGCGCGCGTCACGCACAGCTCATGTCCGATCTTCCTTTGGGAGTCCGCGGAATAATTTTGCTGTCCCCGCGCGAAGTGAGGCAATTCATGCAGGATCTGCCGCACTCTCTCGACTTCGACATCGCGGGCGTGTCGATCCGAAGCGATTGACCCGCAACCGACATAGGCCAAATTGAAATCTCGCGGCGCGGCAGTGCTGTGCTATCCTTCCTGTTGGAGGCACGGGAACCCGGCAATGAAACGCCGCGCGTTCATCACGCTGCTCGGCGGCGCGGCGACATGGCCGGTCGTGGCGCGTGCGCAGCAGCCGGCGACGCCGGTGGTCGGGTTTCTCAGCAGCGAAACGCCGAGCGGGTATGGCCCCATAGCGACTGCATTCCGCCAGGCCCCCGCGCCGACGAGGTGATGGAATGAGGCTCGTAGGGCGCAATCCGCTTCGCTTATTGCGCCCTACATGCTGGACGCCGCGGTAATGAAACGAAAAGGAGGAAGTCCCATGCTTCGTCAATCCATGTTTCGCCGACTGGCATTCGCATCATTCCTCCTGCTCGCGCCATCGCTGGCTTCGGCGCAGAGCGCAAAATTCCAGATCGAGGAGACGACGATCGAGGATATTCAAGCGGCGATCCTGCGCGGTGAATTGACATCGACGCGTCTGGTGCAGCTCTACCTCAACCGCATCAAGGTCTACAACGGCACGTGCGTCAATCAGCCGGATGGGGTGCTCGGAGCGGGACCGATCACGCCGATCAAGGACGCCCATCAACTCAACGCCCTGATGACTTTGAATTTGCGGCCGGCCACAAGAGAGAAGTTGGGGTTTGATCCTCGAAAAGCACGAAGCATGACTGATCCGGCCGATGCCGATCTGGCCATGTCCGATGCACTGGAAGTGGCGGCGCAGCAGGACGCCTACTTCGCCTCTACCGGCAAGCTCGTCGGCCCGCTGCACGGCGTGGTGCTCTCGATCAAGGATCAGTACGACACCTTCGACATGCGCACGACCGCGGGCATGGATGCCGCTTACGCGAACGACCGCCCGCCGCGCGACGCGACCTTCGTCAAGCGCCTGCGTGAAGCGGGCGCGATCATCCTGGCCAAGGCGAACCTGGGAGAAATGGGAACGCCGAACTCGCGCAGCTCCTTCGGCGGGCCGTTCTGCAACCCCTACGACACGGAACGAACGCCCGGCACCTCCAGCGGCGGCTCCGGATCGTCGGTTGCGGCAAATCTGGTGACCTGCTCGATCGGCGAGGAAACCGGGGGATCGATCCATCACCCGGCCAAGAACAACAGCATTGTCGGACTCGCGCCGACGCAGGAACTGGTCAGCCGCGATGGAATGGTTGGCGCGGGATTGAATACGCGCGTGGGGCCGTTGTGCCGCAACGTCAAGGATACCGCGCGCGTGCTCGAGGTCATCGCCGGCTACGACCCCAAGGATGAGCTGACTGCTTTCAGCATCGGCCGACTGCCGTCGGAGCCATACCGAAGCTTCGCCAATGAGCGCGCCCTGAACGGGATAAGGATCGGCGTCATTCGCGAGCACATGGATAAGAAAGCGTTCAACGAGGCTGACGTCGAAAGCATCGATCTCATCGAGCGCGCCCTTGGCGATCTGCGCCGAGTTGGGGCGACCATCGTCGATCCCGGGACTGGCGGGGCGCTCTTTCAAAGTTGCATCGACAAATACATTCCGCCCTATCGCAACCGCGCGCTCATCGAACAGGCTCCGAAGCTCTTTCCGGTGGATTCCAACGGCAAACCGCTGAGCGACCACATCTCGGTGCTGGTCGATGTGTTTTTCGATCCATCGCTGGTCCCGCCCGGCTTCACGATTCGCAATTTCGCGCGGGCGTCAAATAACGGTCTGACCAAATACATGCTGAACCGCTACCTCAGGGAACGCGGCGATGCGAATATCAAGTCGATCCGCGATTTGATCGACAAATCGAATTTCTATCGGGATATTCGTCCGGAGGCGGGCTTTGTCGATCGAAAAGCCGCGCTCGAGGACTTGAATAAGAGCTTGACGCTCGATCTGGCGAGCGTCCTGCAAGACAGGTTTGTGTATCAGCAAATCGTTCTGCAGTGCATGGCACAAGAGAATCTCGACGCGCTGGTTTCTCCGGCGGGCAACATTCCCGCCTATATCTTGGGCGCACCCACCGAGCCGCCGCTGGCGGGGCGAACCAATTCTGTTTGGGGCCTGCTGGGACAGTACGGTCTTCCGACGCTATCGGTCCCGGCAGGTTTCACCACTCATGTGTATGACCGCGTCCGCGATGCCACGGCGCGCGATGGGACCCGTCTGGCCGGGCCCGCTCCGGCGAAACTTCCGGTCGGCATCATGTTTTTCGGAAAGCCGTTTTCCGAACCGACCCTGTTGCGGATCGCTTCGGCGTATGAGGCGGCAACAAAACACCGCATGCCGCCGCCGGAGTTTGGGCCGGTTCCCGAACCATAGTAGGCGCTGACTGCAAACCGAGCACGACCGTAATGGCACTCTCGAACCTGGAACGCTATCAACGCATCGCCTGGGCCTACGACCTGCTCGATCTCCCGTTCGAGTTCGCACGCTACCGCAAGATCAGGCCGCTGCTGTTTCGCGGACTCTCCGGCCGCATACTGGAAGCGGGCATCGGCACGGGTCGCAATATTCCGTTTTATCCGCCCGGGTGTGAGGTTGTCGGCATCGACTTGAGCCCGGCCATGCTCGCGCGCGCACGACGCAGGCTCGGTGAGACGACCGCAAAGGTCGAGCTCCGGGAAATGGACGTGACGCGGTTGCGCTTTCCGGACAGGTCGTTTGACGCGGCCGTGGCGACGTTTCTGTTCTGCACCCTTCCGGACGAATTGCAGGTGGCCGGGATGCGGGAATTGGGGCGCGTGGTGAAACCCGGAGGCCTCATTCGATGCCTCGAATACACCCGTCCGAGCGGCGGGCTTCGGCGCGCGATCACGCGCCTTTGGGAGCCGTGGGTTTATTGGGCCTACGGTGCCGGCTTCGACCGCGAGACTGAAAAGCACGTTCCCGAGGCAGGACTGCAACTGCTCGAATCCCGCTTCGTGGCCGACGAACTCATAAAGCTGCTCGGAGCGACAGCCTAGCGCTGGCGGCCGCGCCGACGAGGTGATCGAGTGAGAAGGCGCGCGTCGATCGCGCTCCTCGCCACCCATCTGAGACATTGGCCGCCAAAGTTGTGGTGATGCAAAACCCGCGCCGTTTGCGAAGGTGAATAGACGCGTATTGGCGTTCACCGAGGTCCAGATGCAAGTACGTATTATTCCAGACGTTCCGGAGATCGCGCCGGTGTGCAAGCATCCGAATTGCTTTGGACGTATCGGAGGAAACGCCCCCCTTTCGCGCCTAAAGCCAAGCCCCGCCGCGGCGAGTCGGGAGGACGCGGCGGGGTTTCCATTTGGGCTTGGTTCGGGATGAGCTTGGCCTTTCGCGCAGCGTCACCGAAACGCAAAGCCGCTCGGGCTGGAAATTCCTGACAAGCTGCTCGCCGTCGCCAGCGAGACGATCGAATAGCCCGCGCGCATGAAGATTTCGATCCTCGACGATTATTTCGACACGCTGCGCACGCTGCCCTGCTTCCAGAAGCTCAGGGGTCACAAGGTTACCGTCTGGAACGACCACGTGCAGGATACCGACGCGCTCGCTGCGCGCCTGAAGGATAGCGAATGCCTGGTGCTCATTCGCGAGCGCACGAAAATTCAAGCTCCCCTGCTCGAGCGTCTTCCCAAGCTCAAGCTCATCAGCCAGCGCAGCGTGTATCCGCACATCGACATCGCGGCGTGCACGCGCCTCGGCATCGTCGTGTCGTCGAGCCAGCACGCCGGCACGCCGTGCTACGCGGCGGCCGAGCTCACCTTCGCCCTCATTCTCGCCTCGGCGCGTCAGCTGCCGCAGCAGATGGCCGCGCTCAAGGCCGGGTGCTGGCAGATCGGCGTTGGCACGACGTTGCGCGGAAAGACGCTCGGCACCTTCGGCTATGGCCGCATCGGCGCGACCGTCGCCGGCTATGGCAAGGCGTTCGGCATGAACGTGCTGGTATGGGCGCGCGAGGAATCGCGCGCGCGGGCGCGCGCGGACGGATATGCGACGGCGCAAAGCAAGGCTGAATTCTTCGCGTCATGCGACGTGGTCTCGCTGCACATGCGGCTCGTGCCGGTGACGCGCCACATCGTCAAAGCCGACGACCTGGCACGCATGCGGCCGGACGCGATCCTGGTCAACACCAGCCGCGCGCCGCTCATTGAACCCGGCGCGCTCCTCGCAGCGCTCGCCGCGGGCCGGCCCGGCTATGCCGCGGTCGACGTGTTCGAGGACGAGCCGATGCGCGACCGCGAGTTTCCGCTGTTGCGGTTCGAGCAGGTGGTCGCGACGCCGCACATCGGCTATGTGACGCGCGAGGAATATGAGACGCAATTCATCGACGTTTTCGATCAGATCGCCGCGTTTGCGGCGGGTACGCCGATCAACGTGGTAAACCCGGACGTGCTGGCAGGGACAACGGCTGTCCCGCCCCGCTCCTAATAACCAGACGGTCAGCATCACGATCACACATGCAGCGAGACCAGCGCGGCGCTTGAGGCCGGCACGGCGACGGTCACCGCGCGGCCGGTTGGATGCAGCGCTTCGGCGCTTGCCGGCGTCCATCTGCCGAATTCGTCCACGCTCGCTCCGGCGAGCGTGATGCCCGCGGTCGCGTCCGCGGCCGGGCCCACGAGCCGCATGAGCGACGCGGCATCGAAGCTTCGACCCGGATCCACCGTCACCTGCGCCGCGCGCCGCAAATCCTTATTGATCAGGCACAGCCGTAAGCCTCCCTCCGGGCTGCGAACGGCAAACGCCTTCAGATCGGTATTCTCGGGCGCAAGCCGCGCCCGGACGAGCGCGCCCTTCCCCATCTGCGCGAACGCCAGAATGCCATAATAAAGCGGCGCGGCCCGGTACCCGTTCGCGCTGCGTGCGATCGGTGTATAGGCCTTGTCCAAGTCGGCACGACGATTGTGAACGCCGGCGTGAAAATTGATGCCGGCGGCGCCCGCGGCAGCAACTTCAAACATGAGCTCCAGGCCCCACAGCGCCGCGCCGAGCGTATCGCTCACACCGGGCTGGCCTTCGTCGTAGACCGAATTCGCTTCGACGATGCGATGGGGCAGCCGGTAACGGCGGCTGTAATCCGCGAGTTGTTCCAGCACCGGCAGGGCCTGGCGGTTCGAATGCAGCAATCTCGCCAGCGTCACATGCGGCGCGCCGGCCGGGCCATCGGCATAATAATGATGTGTGAGAAGCGTGAGCCCGTCGGGACGTTCCTGCGCCAAGGCAGCGACCCAATCGGTTGCGCCGGCGACGTCCGGGCCGGCGAAGCGGGCATCAGGCACCTGTGCACGGATCGCTGCGTGGAATTTGCGCCATTCCCCGAGAAAAGCGGCGAAGTCGTAGCTCTTCGCCCGCACCGCAGTCCAGCGGCCGAATCCGTCAGGCTCATTGCCGATCTGCAACGCCAGGAGGTTCACGCCGACGGCACGCGCGACATAGGCTGCCTCATCGGCTGCTTGTTGCGGCGTGCCGCGCGCGAGATTGAGGCCGTAAATGAGTTTCCATCCGAGCACGCGCAGGGCCGCGGCGAGGCGGTCGATGTCGGCCGGCGTGATGACGATGTCTTGCGATCCGGCCGATCTGGCGTCGGCGCGCCAAATCGTGTGTTCGCTGGTATTGCCGCCGATGCGGATCACGCCGCGTTCGCCGAGCGCGCGGATGAGCCCGAGAACGGATGCATTGTCCGGCGCGAAATAACGGCCCGCCTGGAGGATCGCAGACTCGCAACTGAGCCCGACGAAATCAGGCGGGATCTCTCGGCCGGCCTGCTCATAGGCGACCGCCACGCGCGCGCTCGTGTCGGTCTGCGCATGCGCGGCCGTACCGCCGAGAAGCCCCACCGCGGTGCTCATCGCGCCGGTGAGGAAGCGGCGACGCTCGATCGAGAGAAAATTTCGCTTCAATGGCACCGCAATATCGCAAGGACACGTAGTGCGGAATAGCGAAGCGTATTCCCACGCCTCGGGCAACGCGGCGGATTACGCCTTTGGCTAATCCGCCCTACAGTTTGTAGGACATGCGTCGGTCAGCCAGCAAACCGGGATCGACCGTGACTAAAGATGACGGAGCGTTACTTCCCCAGCAGGCTTAGGGTGCGATCCTGCAATCTCTTGACCAAGGCATCAGCACCGCCCGAGGCGATGATAGAGGTGAATTCGTCGCGTCGCATCGCGAGATCACTGATGGTTCCATTGAGATAGACGTCGATTACCCGCCCACCGCGGACCAAATAGTTTATGTGCACGGTCCGCCCGCCGGGTTGCAGCAGCTTCGTTTTGACGATTTCCCCGCCACCACGCGATTCCGGACTTGTCTGCGGATCGACGACGAAGCTTTCCCCCGAATAATTGCTTATCTGGCTCGCATAATCTGCCACGATGAAACGGGTGAAGGCCTCCCGGACCGCCGCCTGCTGTTCCGCCGAGAAGCTTCGCCAAGCCGGCCCCACCGCCAGCCGCGTCATCATTGCGAGGTCGAAGGCGGCGGTAATCGCAGGCGCAAACCGCTTGTCGCGCTCGCGTACAGTGAGCTGTCCAGCCTGCCGGATCGTCGGCATCAACTCCTGATAGTACGTTTGGATGTGCGCGGCGGCAGCGCTCGGTGTCTGGGCGCGCGATGGGATTGAGCCAAGCAGGACCATTGCCGTTATAACCGCGATAAACGTCGCGGAGAGGCTTGCCGCGAGCTTGAAGTCCTTCATGGCAGACGCTGCTACTCGTCCGGTCAGGTTTGGATTTAGCCGGCCGCCTTCTTCAATGTGCGAGCGAGGCAATCGCCCGCACGATCATGTCCAAAAGCGTTTTTTTTGGGACTCGATTGAGGCCGCGTGAAGCGGCGCCCCGGTCACAAATTCGACAATGCATTGGTACAAATTTGCAAGGAGTTTCGGGGCCGGGCCTTGTCCACGATCGTCAGAGTGCATTGACCGAAATTGCGATACAAATGCGCAATACCACCGGTCCTCAGCAATCCATACGAAAAAGTGGCGACTTTGCGACGACCGCCGCAATCACACGGCTGGTGCAGCTGTCGAGACGCTATTCGTGGCCCGTGATCCTCGGCTTCCTGGTGCTAGCGATTGCTTCGGCCGGCTATTTTGCACGGCATTTCGTTATCACCACCGATAGCAACAAACTCCTCTCGAGTTCGCTGCCGTGGCGACAACAGGAGGCCATGCTAGATTCTGCGTTCCCGCAACGGATCGATCGAATCGTCGCCGTAATCGACGCGACGACACCCGAGGCCGCCGACAATGCGGCTGATGCGCTGGTGAACGAGCTTTCGGCTCGGTCGGACGTGATCCGCACCATCAGCCGTCTCGATGGTGACGAGTTCTTTGAGCGGAACGGAATCCTTTTTCTCACCGTCGACGAAGTACGCCGTAACACTTCCGAGCTGATTTCCGCGCAGCCTTTCCTTGGAACTTTGGCTGAAGATCCGACGCTGCGCGGCATCTTTCGCACCTTCTCCCAGTCGCTCGAAGGTGTGCGCCTGGAGAAAGCGAATCTGGAAGATCTAAAGCCGGCGATGGCGGCGGTCGCCGATGCCCTGGGACGCCTGGCGCAAGGAAAGGGCCCCGCCTTCTCTTGGCGCACGCTGATCACTGGGCGGACGCCGAAGCCCTCGGAGCTTCGTCGTTTCGTGAACATCCAGCCGGTACTGGACTTCAACGATTTGCGGCCCGGAGGCAAGGCAACGGCGGTCATACGCGATGCGGCCTCCAGGCTTGGGCTCAACTCCGAAAAAGGGGTGAAGGTTCGCCTCACCGGATCAGTCGCTCTGTCGGACGAGGAATTTGCCACCATCGCGGACGGCGCGGTCTTGAACGGCGCCGTGACACTGCTACTCGTGGGCTTCGTGCTGTGGCTCGCGCTGAAGAAGGCGCGCCTGATCCTAGCGGTGTTTGTAAGTCTCGTTTTCGGGCTGGTTGTTACGGCGGCTGTCGGGCTGTGGCTGGTGGGAGCGCTGAACCCGATATCGGTTGCTTTCGCTGTGCTGTTCGTTGGGCTCGGCGTCGATTTTGGCATCCAGTTCAGCGTCCGGTATCGATCCGAGCGCCACGCGTTCAGTGAGCTCGACCGGGCCCTTGTGGCGACGGGCCGTGGAATGGCGGGACCGCTTCTGCTCGCCTCCGCTTCGATCGCGACCGCGTTCTACTCGTTCCTACCGACCGCCTATCTCGGACTGTCCGAGCTCGGGCTGATCGCCGGCACCGGAATAATCATCGCGTTTGCGACAACGATAACTTTGCTTCCAGCCTTGCTGGCAGTGCTCAAGCCGTCCTCTGAGCAGAGACCGATCGGCTATGCTGCATTGGCGCCTCTCGACCGCTTTCTCGACAAGCAACGCAACTGGATCGTCGGCGTGACGCTCGCCGCCACAGTTCTCGGCTTGCCGCTGCTCGCAGGCCTACGTTTCGATTTCAACCCACTCAACCTGCGGGCCCAGGACACCGAATCGATTTCGACATTGCTCGAGTTGATGCACGATCCTGATAACAGCCCGAACACAATTGAACTGCTCAAAAGCGATATTGGGCAGGCTTCGGCCACTGCGGAAAGGCTACGCCAGTTGCCGGAAGTCGGCCGCGTGCTAACCCTACAGAGCTTCGTTCCCGAAGATCAGGAGGCCAAGCTCGCTCTCATCGAGGACGCAAGCTTTTTTCTGCAGAATACCCTCAATCCCGACCGGACCGATGCCGAACCGACGTCGGCCGAGACCGGGGTAGCGATCGAGAAGCTGGTCGATGATCTTTCTGACGCGGCGCGTGACCTCGACAGCCCAGCCGCCGTGCAGGCCCGCCGCCTGGCAAATCTGCTCGCCGAATTGGCAAAAGCACCGCCCGCGGCCTTGGACGAGGCGCAGCACGCTCTGGTCGCGCCGTTAAAGACCACATTGCGTCAAGCGAGACGTCTCCTGACCGCCGAGCCAGTGAGCATCGATACGCTTCCGCCCGCGCTGCAGAAGGCCTGGTTGTCCGCCGACGGTCGGGCCAGGGTCGAGGTGGCGCCCAAGGGCGACGGCAACGACAACGCGACCCTGCACCGCTTTGTCACGGCGGTCCGCAGTGTCGATCCTGAGGCCACCGGAAAACCGATTTTCATCATCGAGGCCGCTGCCACGATGATCAACGCATTTGTCCAGGCCGGCATCTTGTCGGTGGTGGCGATTGCGCTGATCCTGTTCGTCGCGCTGCGCCGCTGGATCGATGTTGCGCTGACGCTGGTGCCTTTGCTCGTTGCCATCGTCGTCACGCTGGAGATTTGCGTGCTGATTGGCCTGCCGTTGAATTTCGCCAACATCATCGCACTGCCGCTTCTGCTCGGCATCGGCGTCGCTTTCAAGATCTATTACATCGTCGCGTGGCGCGCGGGCGAGACGAACTTCCTGCAATCGAGCCTGACGCGAGCCATCTTCTTCAGCGCCTGCACGACCGCCATTGCCTTCGGGAGCCTGTGGCTCTCGCATCACCCGGGCACGTCGAGCATGGGCAAGCTGATGGGCCTCTCGCTCCTGACGACCCTCGCGGCCGCCGTCATCTTCCAGCCGGCGCTCCTGGCGACCCAGCAGCAGGCGCGCGCCCCGATCCGTGGGGGGCGACAGTCTCGCTAAAAATGCGCGGTGCGGCAAAAAAGCAACAGTTATCCCGAACCGCAACTGGTATCCTGACTGATTAGGTTGGACGTGGTGCGCCGGCAGTCCCCCGCACCATTCCCGCGCGCGTCGGTCGCTTTCGCGACGATCCTCGCGACTTTCACGGAGACCCGCCCGGGGATGAAACGGACATGCGTCGCGTTCGAGGTTGTCGCAAATGGACGATCGCGGCGGTACTGCCGGTCCTTGTGAGCGCATGCGCGGGCCTGCCTAGAGACGCGTCGCTGCCGGTCAGCGATCCCTACGAGGAAATGAACCGTCAAGTGTTGGCGGCAAACCAGGAAGTACTGCGGCCAATCGCACAAGGCATGAAGGCGGTAATACCGGGCCCGGTACAGGACCGCCTGCATGATTTGAATTCGAATTTGAAAGAGCCGCGCATCTTCGTGAACAACCTGTTGCAAGGGCGGTTGGAAGCGGCGGCGCATACCGGCGCCCGCTTTTTCGTGAATTCGACCGTTGGCATCGGCGGGATGTTCGATGTCGCAAGCCAGCAGGGCCTGCCGCAGCAGAGCGGCGATTTTGGTCAGACGCTGTTTGTTTGGGGGGCCAGCGAGGGGCCGTACGTGGTGCGACCCTATTTGGGCCCTGGGACGATGCGCGATGCGGTCGGCTCTACCGTGGACATGTTCAGCAACCCGATCGGCTGGATGATCGGAACGCAAATAGCGGTAACCGTCGGCACCACGGGCCTGGATGCAGCGGACCGGTTGGGCCAATTGAAGATGGCCGAAGATGCTTCCATCGATTTCTACAGCTTCATCCGCTCAGGTTATTACCAGACGCGGCGGGCGGAGCTGCGCCAGTCGATCGGCCTGCCGGAGGTCGTCGACTCACCAGTCATCGCTGACCTTTACGACGATCCAGGTGACACCAGCGCTCCGGCGACCGCCTCGGCGAGCGGCGCCCCGAAGGCGAGCGCGGCACGGGAGGCTAGCGCCTCCGCGGAGAAGCCGCATCGTTGAGATCATCGCCGTGACGCGATCAGCGCGCCTTCGGCTCGCTACGCCGCAGCAAATAGTGCCCTTCGATCCAATGCCAAACAACGAGGCCGGGGAGCCCCAAAGCCAGCTCGCGAACTCGCTTGGATAGGGAAATGGCCAGCGCCGTGTCCGCCGGCAATCCGAACAGCGCTCCGAACAGAACAAAACTGCCCTCAAGAGCGCCCAGTGCGCCAGGGATCATAAACGCCGCCGCACGTACACCGGAACTGAGGCTTTCGAGGATAAAGGCGTCGACCACGCCGAGAGGCTGCCCCAAACTCTGCATCACCAGCCAAATTTCCCCCGTGCCGGCAGCCCAGCCGATCAGACGCAAAAGGTTGGCGCGCAACATGACCGATCCGTCGCGGTATGTTGCCACGACCGCATCATCGATCGCCGATGCGCCGGCTGCGTAGGCGGACAGCCATTTCTCGCCGAGCAGGCGGCGGACCCATTTGGCGAACCCGGCAAACAGACCGCGATGCTGCAACAACACGAATGCCGTGATCGCCACGAAGAATACGCCTGTGCCGATCAGCACCGTGCACACCAGAAGAAGCACGCCGCGCTCGGTTGAGCGCATCAGCAGCAATCCCACTCCCGACAAGACAAATAGCAACTGGGTCGCCACGCCGACGGTGGTGTCCACGACCATGCTGGCCGCCGCTTGTGCGCCCGGAACACCTTGCAGGTGGGTGAGGCGCACACTTGCGACGTCGCCGCCGATGCCGGCAACCGGCAACAGCGAGTTGATGGATTCACGGATCCAACGGATCCAAATAACGGTGATGGCACCCGGACGACTTGAACCCGGCAGCAGTTCGCGCCATGAGAGAGCGCTGAAAACCAAAGGAACAAGATGAAACAACGTTATAGGGAGCAACCACCAACCAATAACCAACATTGCGTGGGCCACCTGCGCGGCGCCGCTGTCGATAACCAGGTAGACGGCCAGCAAAAGACCGAGAAAAGCAGCGACGATCAGCGAAGTAGGAATGATTCGGCCTCTTGCTTGCATGTGTCGCGGTTGAACATTACGGAAAGAATGTTTTGACGGCCATTCATCATCTTCTTCTATCACCATTACCTGCCCACCCCAATTGGGAGGGACGCGCCTATGCAGCCTGAGGATTCGCGCATCGTGGTACCGGTCGCACCGAACTTGGTCCTTCTGCCCGCTGTCGCGTCTCACGCCGCATCCGATGTGCAAGCGCATGATGGCGAACTCAGTATTTTAGGGCTCGGCCTTGTTCGACGCACGGTCATGGCCGCGCGTCGCGCCGGCTACGGCCAGATATTTTTTCTCGCGCGCGATCATGCCGCGCCATCGGCGAGTACTGCCACGATTCCCGACTGGAACACGCTTGCCGAAGCCCTCGTTCGGTCTCGACCTGCGCCCCTGGTCATCGCTCCAGCAACAATTCTTTCTGAAGCCAATTGGCTCGAAAGATTGGCGGCGATGCAGATCGAACCGGCCGCTTGGGCCGGAATACCGAACCGGATCGTCGTGCTCGCTGCGACGGCCGTATCTGATGGACTTGCGATGCTGGACGCGGAAGGCGGGGCCTACGAGATAACAGCGGTTCAGGACCGGCTGACTCGTCGGTTCGGTTCAGCGGCGGCAATTCCGATCGAGGTCGACCCGCTGGTCGTGCTGACATTGGAGGACATTCGCGCCGCGGAACGACGCCTCTTGCGCGGCCTGGTCAAGGACACCGACGGATTCATGGCGCGGCACGTCGATCGGCGTATTTCTTTACAAATTTCGCGGCGTTTGGCGCCGACCGCCATAACGCCAACCCAAGTCACAATGATCTCGGTTGCTATCGGCGTTTGCGCCGCGCCGTTTTTTCTGTCTGCATTTTGGGCTTGGCAAACCGTCGGGGGGCTACTGTTTCTGGCCCATTCGATCGTGGATGGATGCGACGGAGAATTGGCCAGGCTGAAATTTCAAGAGTCGCGATACGGAGGCGTTATTGATTTCTGGGGAGACAATGTCGTCCACGTTGCCATTTTCGCATGCATGGCTATCGGCTGGGCGCTGTCTTCGGGTGCGACATGGCCGCTATGGCTCGGTGCAGCAGCAATGGTCGGCACCATGGGGTCGGCCGGCTTCGTGTATTGGCGACAGATGCGCGCCAAAGACGGCAGCGGCCCACTTTTTACATCGGTTTCCGCCGCTCCCAACGATCGTCTGACCCGGATGCTCGATGCCGCGTCACGCCGCGACTTCATCTACCTTGTGCCTGTGCTTGGGCTGTTCGGCAAGGCGAACTGGCTTCTGCCCTTGGCCGCGGCGGGGGCACCGATATTCTTTTTCTCCCTGGTATTTCTTGCAGTGCGCGAGCGGCTTCGAGGTACCGCGACACGATCCGGGTACCTAATCGCCGATTGATAGGCGGGCACCACCCGCCGCGCTCGACCGTTGAGCCAAGTCAATCAACCGAGCGCACAACACCGCCTCTTCCAGGTTGCTTTTGTCGCCTGCCGTTGCCGCAGCTCGGAAGTCCTTGGCGACGCCGCAAAACCAATCCTCGTGATGCGATCCTTCCGATAAAGACGGTGGACAAGACCACTGCTGCTCCCCCGAAATTGTCTTGAGAACAACCCGGTCATTTACGGCATTGATGCGGCCGTGCTCGCCCTCGATTTCGATCGAGTTGGAACGCTCCTCGCCAGCCCATGTCACATAGACGTGGCCGGTCCCGGACATCAGATCGAGAGTCACGGTTGCCGTGTCTTCGAGGGGCCATTCGCGAAAGCGGCGCTTTTCGAGCATTGCCGCGATACCGCGAGGAGCACCGGCCCAGCGCAGGATGCAATAAAACGCATGCCAGCCGTGATCGAGCAGGATGCCGCCACCTGCTATCGCCGGATCGATCCGCCAGTTTGTGCCGGTTTCGGAGGCGAAAGCGACCGCAGGCTGAGTGCGCAAAGTTCGCCAGCGGATTGAGCGAGCGCCGCCAATCGCGCCTTCAGCGATCAACGCTGAAATCTTCAGGCAGATTGGCGCTTTGAGCCAATTGTGAACTGTGTACACAATCCGTCCGGCACTCGCCGAAGCCTTGGCGATGAGCTGGGCATCCACCAGGCGCGTGACCAACGGCTTTTCGCAGAGGACGTGGAGACCGGCTTCCAACCCTTGTTCGATGAGCGCTGCGTGGCTGCTTGGCGGAGTGCAGATGTCTACGAAGTCGAGCGTTTCACCGGATAACAAATCATCTACGCCTTTGTACCACCGCCCTTCGGGACACGCCTGAAGAAAGGCGTCGCGGCGCGTCGAAAGCGCATCGGTCGCAGCGACAATCCTGATGTCATTGCGCGACCGCCACCCGGGTAAGTGGCCGTTCGCCGCGACGTTTCCGAACCCAATGAATGCGCCCCGCAGCACGCGTGGCGACCTCAGTCGAGGCCAAATTTGCGGGAAATCGCAGCGAACGATTGATCAAGAATGTCGATGCCGCACCTTGCTTCGTCCTCGCTGATGACGAGCGGCGGGTTGATACGAATGACCTGCGAATACGACATCGTGATGAGGCCGCGTTCCAACGCCTCGTGGAAAAGCGCCCGGGTGATGGTCTTATCCAGGGGCGCCTTGGTCGCGCGATCGGCAACCAATTCGACACCAATCATCAGACCGCGGCCGCGCACGTCTCCGATAAACCGGTATTTTTCCTGCAGCTCCTTCAGCGCGGCAAGCATCAGCGCTCCGACTCGAGCGGAATTTTCAACGAGCTTTTCGGCGAGAATGATCTCCACGGCGCCCAGACCGGCGGCGGCGGCAAGCGGATTGCCGCCATAGCTGGACGAACTCCCGCTCGGCTCGCCGAACGGTTTTGCGGACATGCGATCGAAGGACGAGGCCACGGCACTCAGTGGAAAGCCGCCACCGATCCCCTTGCCGATGGTCATAATGTCGGGCTTGAGATCGAATTGTTCACAGGCCCACAACGTTCCGGTCCGGCCGAAGCCGGTCAGGATTTCATCTGCGATGAGAAGCGCGCCGAATTCATCGGCAATTTCTCGCACGGCGTGAACAAAATCGTCGGGCGGGACAACGTTGCCCGCTGTGCCTTGCATCGGCTCGAGGATTATCGCCGCAACCTCGCCTTGGGTGTCGTTCTTCATGACGTTGCGCAGATGCTCCGCGCACGCGAGTCCGCAGGACGGATACTCGAGCTTCCAGGGACAGCGATAACAATTGGCGTAAGGAGACAAATGCATCCCCGGAGGAAACGGACCCTGATGATTGCGATAGCTGCCACCGAGCAGGCCGATGACGCCAGCGGTCTTGCCGTGATAGCCGCCCCAAAACCCGACAAATTCGAATTTTTTGGTCACCGACTTGGCGAGACGGAAGGCGGCCTCGACCGCCTCGGCACCGCCCGAGTACAGTTGGATATGCGTGATACCCTCGGGCAGTAACTCGCTGACTAAATTGATAAACCGTGCTCGGGTCTCGGTGGCGAAGCTGCCCAAGGTAAAACGACCGAGTTGTTCATTCAGACGTTTGACGTAGTGAGGGTGACAGTGGCCTACGCTGCCAATCGCGATACCGGCAATGAAATCCAGATATTCATTCCCATCCACGTCGACGATGGTACAACTTCGAGCGTGGTCCACCACGATTTGTGAGTAGAGCGCAATCGATTGCAGGCCGGGGGCCATTCGTTCGGCCTCGCGATCGAAAACCGCCTTGGACTTGAGGCCCGGCACGACCCGGCGTTGGCCGATGCGGCCTTGAGTGTTATCCCGCGACACCGATGCGCCGGCTGGCGACGTGATGTCGTCCATGGATCAACTCCTGGCCGCAGCCACGATGCGCGGGCGCCGCTGGAAACGCTCGGTCAGATGATCGGCAATCGCCTGCGCGGCGCGATCGCGATATCGCGCATAACTTGGCCAGGCGTTGATGTCTACGATCACCGGTTCGCCGTTGGGCTGGATGATGGCGTCGCCACCAAAAATCTCGAGACCCAGCGCGGCTGCAGCGCCGAATGCCGCTTGGCGCAAATCTGATACCTCGAACGAGAAGCCCAGCATGCCTTTGTCGCGATGATAGAACCATTCGAACCAATTGGAGTCCACCGGGGCCACAGCATTTCTCACCGCGTAGAATTTGACGAGATCGCCCGGCACGTGTTCCTGCGCAACAACGAACGGGATCCCGCGCCTGGCAAATCCATGCAATGCCGCCTGCCAACCCTGTTGGGACGCGGCGTACATGACATCGTGCGCTTCTGTCGCATGGAAATCGTAGCGCTTGACCCACGCTGCAGCTGCGGGCCGCGGCTTGTTCGCATCACTGGCGACGATTCGGCTTGCGGGCGCGGAAACGCGATGTCGCGCGAGGAGCTCGACCATGCGATGGCGATACGTGTTGCGAATTGCAACTGGGGAGTTGACTACAATCGAGCCCGTCTTCTCGGCGGTTCGAAGCCGATCAAGTATCGGACCGCGCTCGCACATCACGAATATATTGGCGAAATGGGCGTCGAACTCTGCGTCAGGGGCAACGAGCTCGACATTGAATCCGCGCGCCGACAAAGCCTCGCCCACACGTTCCAAAATTGCGCGGTCGTCGTCGACCCGTCCCGGCGAGTGGGCCAGCTCGCGGTAGATGCCCCAGCAGGTCTTAGCCGCGTTCATGCGTTCCCCAATTTCCGCGCTCACCAACGAATTTCGCGGCCTCGGCCACCGCAATATCCCGCCTGCTATCGATGTCGAACACGCAAGGCAGAACAATGCCGCAAACCGGCTGGCGCTCAGCGACCAGCCAGGCGAGATAGTCGCGAAGCCGGGCGAAACTGCTCGCCGGCTGTGCTGGCCCCTGTGCCGGCAGCCAATAGAGGCCGGCGGTCACATGGGTACCATGGCTGCCGCCGAGCCGTCGAATTCGGCCTTCGGCGGGATCCAACGTGGCCCACAGAGGATTTTCTCCGTCGACATGGTTGCTCAGGCCGAGCGCAACGACATTTCTTGCGAGGCCTGCTGCGGATTTTACAAAGCTGCAAAAGTCGCTGGCTGGCATAACGGCGTCGATTGTCGTGATTACTGCCGGCGCGCCGACGAGTCGGTTCGCCACAACCTGGAAGCTCGCGTAGGACGACGGCGTCGTGCGCACAATCAAGTCGAATTCGAAATCTCCGACATGGTCGCGGAGCCATTGCCGGCAATCATCGCTCGTGTCGTTGATAATGATGGTCAATCGCCGGATTCCAACAGCCCGGAAGCGATCAAGCGTTAGCTCGATGAGGGGGCGGCCGGCAACCGGCACCATCGGCTTGCTGACGCGATATCCATCGGCCCGCAACCGAGTCCCATGTCCTGCGGCGATGATGCCTCCCTGGATGATCGAACAAGATGATATCTCGGTCATGTCAAGATCTTCATGAGATCACGCAGATCCGTAACCACATGTTCGACGGGCGGCTCGCGCGAGGCCTGAGCTTCGGCAGCCTGGACGCCTGGAGGCACTATCCAAATGAAGCGCATACCCGTGCGTCGAGCGCCCTCGCGGTCGCGGCGCAATGAATCACCGACAAACACGGTTGTTTCCGGGGTCGCGCAAAGCGTCTCGAGGGCCACGCGAAAGATCGCCGGATCGGGTTTCTTGACGCCAACGCGGTGACTATCCACCAGGACTGCGAACAGCGGAGCCAGACCAGCACCGCGACACACCGCTTCCAGATTACCATAAAAATTTGACACGATGCCGAGTCGATAGCGTTCTCTTAATGCCTCCAATACCGGTCGATTGCGTGCGAAAGTGGCCGACGCCTCTGACAAGAAGCGCGACGCCACGCGCAGACTGCGATCGCCGTCGCTCGGTCCATTGGCGATGCCAGTTTTGTCAGCTCCTGCACCGCGGCGCATCAGCTCGGCTTCGAGGTTGGCGACCAACGCATGCACCGTTCCCGAAAGGTCGGTAGTCGGTACCAAACTCCCGACCACGGAATCGTCGGCGGCGAAGAAACTGGACTCGAAAGCATCGGCAGCCATGTCCAGTCCGTCAGCACAGTAGAATGCGTAAAAGCGTTCCTTCCACGCCACGCCGTCGGCGTCGAGCGTGCCGCCAAAATCGAACAGCAGCGTCTCGATCGGCTCCTTCATGCGCGATGCGCCCGCATGTCGCGCCGTCTATCTTTCGCTTCCCGCCTAGTACGAGCCACCGGGAGTGACTACGAGCTTTGCGTCGCTTTCCGCCTCCGTCGGAAGTACGAAATTGTGTCCATCGATGAAGGCATTGCAGGCCTCGAGCGCAATGCTGTCGCGAAATTGCCGCGGCGGAGTTTTCATATAATAGGCGGATGGTGCCACTAACGGACCGGCCTCGCCGCGTTCCAACGCAAGCTTCACGCAGCGGATCGCATCGATCACCACGCCGGCGCTGTTTGGCGAATCCTCGACCGAAAGTCGCATCTCCAGTTCGATCGGCGCCCCTCCGAAGCCGCGACCCTCAATACGGATGAAGCAGACCTTGTTGTCTCGCTGCCACGGCACGTAGTCGGAAGGTCCAACGTGGATATCCCGCGCCGCGAGCCGTTCATCCAGCTGCGACTGAACGGATTCGGTCTTCGAGATTTTTTTCGACTTGAGGCGACTTCGCTCAAGCATGTTGAGGAAGTCACTATTGCCGCCGGTGTTGAGCTGATAGGTCCGATCGATGCCGACCCCTCGATCGGAGAAAAGTCGGGCCAATGCCCGGTGTATGATCGTCGCACCAACCTGGCTCTTGACATCGTCTCCAATGATGGGGACTCCGGCGTCGCGAAATTGCCGCGCCCAATGGGGGTCCGAGGCGAGGAATACGGGAACGCAATTGATCATGGCAACCCGGGCATCCAGGCACGCCTGGGCGTAGTGCTTGACCGCTTGCTCCGACCCTACCGGCAGATAGCACAGCAAAACTTCGGCGCCCGAAGCGCGCAGCGCGGTCGCGATATCGGTCGGTTCGAGCTCGACGGGGCGGAAGGCGGCATCGTCGGGATAATCGGCCATGTGCGCTGCAATGCCGTCGAGGACCGGACCCGCTTGAACGACGACGTTCGACACCGGCAGCGCGCTTTGAAAGATCTGGGTGCAGTTCGGCTTTGCGAAGATCGCTTCCTCGAGCGGGCGGCCGACCTTGCGCCGGTCTACGTCAAACGCCGCGACGAACTCGATATCGCCGCAGCGATAACCGCCGATGGCGTGGCGCATAACACCATCGAGTACAGTGGCTTGGCGATCGCGGTAGTATTCGACACCCTGCACCAAGGCACTGGCGCAATTGCCGACGCCGGCAATGGCTACTTTAATCTTGTTCTGCACAGATAGCCCTTCACATTCCCAAGACACGAACGATCCTCGACCCCAGTGAAAATCAGAATTCGGGCAGGCCGAGATCCCATCGTAGCAATGGTAGAAACGGCGCAATCAGCGCCGAGCACGCAATTCCTCCATTGACCAAACAGAATATCGGGATGCGGACGGAAGGCAAATCCGACGCGGCACGGAGAAGTGTTGCGATCTGGTCAGAGTGATCGGTGAGGTCAGTAAGAGCATTGCGAGAATTGACGTACTGATATGTGGCAAGCAATTGAATCACTTATATTTTTCGTTCATATTCGAACTTCGCTTGCCCCGCTCATGAATACGCAAATTAACTTGTTTTTTACTGTACGGGCTCGACTCCGATTAGCTTGCCAACCGCCGACCTCATAGCGACTCAGGCATCATTAGGCTCGGCGGGCGAAGCCAACAATCAAGATAACGCCCCGACCCACTCCCGTGCTGACCAACTCACAAAGTGGGTGTATGGAGTGAGACTCGGGTTGCGAGCAGGGCCACGCCTTCCTGAAAAGAAATCTGCAGTTTCGAAACTCGGCACTCACATTTTGCGGCCAAAGTGGCTAATCTGCGACGCTTGCCATTTTGCGACCTTATAACAGAGATAACAGAGCGATAAATCGGGGGCTTTTCTTCAATGTCGAACCCCATGCCTGTTATTGCCGTCACTTCGCTTTTGCTCGAGGCTCGCATCGCCGTGGGGCCCGGAATATCGGTCATCTGCGGCCCCGCCTCGCAGCTCGTTACCTCTCTGCAGGCAGCTATCGAACGAGGTGCATTGGGTATTATCAGTTTTGGAGTGGCCGGCGGCCTAGTGCCCCATCTCGGTCCCGGAGACTGGGTGATCGGGTCAGGAGTGCGGACCAGCGATGAGCGCTATCCGGCAGATCGAAGATGGTCGCATCGCTTGCTCAAAGCAATTCCCGGTTCTGTTCGCGCGGAAATCGCTGGGGCGGATGCTCCAATCGCCTGTTCCTCGGACAAGATCCGACTCCATGCGCTCACCGGCGCAATGGCGGTCGATATGGAATCCCACATCGCGGCCAAGGTCGCCGCTCTAAATCATGTTCCATTCGTAGTTTGTCGCACGGTTATTGACGCGCTGAACAGGGACCTGCCGCCGGCCGCGGTAATCGAATTGCGGCACGACGGAACACCCGACCTATTGGCTATCTCGCGCTCTGTTATGCGTCAGCCGAATCAGATCCCGGCACTCGTGCGTACTGCCGTCGATGCGTGGACGGCCCGCAAGGCTCTGCGCTTAGGCCGCCGCCTGCTGGGCGTGGGACTTGGTTGCCCTTATTTCAATGAGCCGGCTTCCGCGCCAGCCAGAGCGGATGTTTTCGCTGCGACGCAGTTGCGCTCCGTGGGATCTTGAATGCGGGCACGGTGCCGCCGACTCGTGGACATCGAGAGTACGTTGCGGTTCACGGCACGGCAATCGAGGGGCGGCCATTACTGAATCGGCTTGGTCACGGAGAGGCCGATGAAGGGCTTTTTCAAATTCTTGAGGTTCTTCTTGTTGGATGGCGGCTCGGATTTCGGCAATCCGGAATAGTCCGCGCACTCATCGTCGTTTGCACAATCGGTCCGCCGAAAGGGGTTTTGGAGACCCTTCTGGGTTTCGATTCCGAGATAGCTGTTGCCGAGCGAAAATCGCTCGCCCGGATTTGTCGATCCGCTCATCGGCGATGGATTGGTAGGATTTCTGAGCCCGCCGCCTGCGGGGTTCTTGCTAAATTCTGCATCGAACGGACGCCAGTGCAAGTCGAATTGGGGAGCAACCTCCGGCAGCGCGAGCCACTTCGTCCAATTGTCGTCGCGGCCGATCGGCCCCGATGATTGCGCGGGAGCGACGAGCTTAGAGTCGCGCGCCGCATCCTGCGCCGGCGCCGGTTGCGAACCAACGATGCACACGGCGGCAAGCATCAGCCATTGCGCGATGCGGCTCATTTACACCCGGCCCTGATCGTCCCCACTTCGCGGTGGCCATAGTATAGCGTAATCGGGATGAGACGCGACATTCGCGTTTACCCTTCGAGCGCCGGCCCCGTGAACCGCTGTGGCTTCGGTTTGGTGAGATGATGGCGGCTTTGTGGAGATTCCACACCGAGGCCGCAGGCAAGGACCCGCCCGCGCCGCGGGCGTCGCTGCGCGAATGGCTCGGCGTGTGGCCCCTGCTCGCCCTGATCAGCTTCGGCAGCAGCGCGGTCCAGCTTGCCGCCATGCATCGCATTCTCGTTGAGGGAAAGCGCTGGATTTCCGAGCGTCGGTTTCTCAACGCGCTCAACTATTGCTTCGCCCTGCCAGGGCCGGAGGCGCAGCTTCTTGCCACCTACATCGGCTGGCTGATGCATCGCACGCTCGGCGGCGTGACCGCCGGCGCGCTTTTCATCCTGCCGGGCACGTTGTGCATGATGGCGATGAGCTATGGCTATATTTCCGGCGGCAAATCGGATCTGGCGCTGGCCGTGTTCTACGGGCTCAAGCCCGCGGTTCTCGTCATTGTCGTGCAATCGCTGCTGCGCGTGGGGACGCGGTTTCTTCGCAGCCGGCTCATGCTGCTGCTGGCCGCCGCGGCGTTCATTGCAACTTACCTATTCAATCTGCCGTTCGCATGGATCGTCGGCGTCTCGGTGCTGGCAGGACTGGTCACCGGGTTTTTGGGCATCCGTACATTGCTCGCGAGCGCGAACCCGGCACATATCTTTGCCGGCGCGGCTGACGAAACCGGCGAGGACAAGCTTGCCGATCACACGCGTCCCAGTGCCGCGCGCTCGCTGCAGTCGATCGCACTGTGGCTCGCGCTCTGGCTCGTCCCTGTGATTGCCATCGTCGCGATTTCCGGATGGGAAAGCGTGTACAGCCGCATCGCGATTCTGTTCAGCGAGGTCTCGTTTTTGTGGGTCGGCGGCCCTTACGCGGTGAATTCTTACGTGGCGGTGGATGCTGTCGAAACCTACGGCTGGCTCACGCGCGACGAGGTGCTGGACGGTTTTGCGATGGCCGAGTTGGCACCGGGATCGGCCGTCCAGTTCCTGCAGTTCGTCGGGTTCGTGGCGGCCTATCGCAATCCCGGAATCCTCAATCCGCACCTCGCGGCCGCATTGGGCGGACTGCTCGCGGTCTGGGTCATCTTCATACCGACGTTTCTTTGGATGTTCCTCGTGGCCCCGTTCATCGAGCTTTATCGCGGCAGCAAAATCCTCGACACGACTTTGTCCGGGCTGACCGGCGCCACCCTTGGCGTCATTCTCAGCTTCGCGGTCAATTTCGGGGTTCGCACGCTGTTCGGCGAGGTCACGCCGATCAACACATATGGGCTGGATTTCGGGCTCCCAAAGGTTGCGAGCATCGATCCGTGGACGTTGCTCATCGCGGTGGTGGCTGCGGTTGCGATCTTCCAGTTCAAACTTGGCATCCTGCCGACGCTGGCCGCAGCCTGCGCGATCGGACTCATTCCCTACGTGTTGGCCCCTGCCCTGTCGGGGAGCATCCGCACCACGCTCCTCGGCTTCCTCGCCGGCGCGGCGATCGGCTTCCCAGCGGGACCGCTGGCGGTATGGTGCCTGCATCTGCGCATCCGCAAACGGCACGCCATGCAGTGGGCCGTGATTACCGGAAGCGCCACGGGCGACGTCGTGCTGGCCGGCGGATTTGTCGTGATTGCGGGCTTGTTCGGCAACGTGCTCGAGCCGCTGAGCGTTCTGCAAAACCCGATCGTGCAGGGTCCTGCGCTGATCGTGAGCGGCATCGCGCTGTTCTTCATCGTGACGCGAAGCTCGCTGCTCGGCTTGCCGCAGGAGACAAGGCTGCCGGAGCCGCAATGGCGCTATGTGGGCGCCGGCGTGGCGTTTTTCATCGCGCTTGCCGCGGCCGTGAGCCATCCGGAGAATCTGCTCACCATCGGTGCCGTCTTTGCTTTTCTTGGAATTCCATCGGAGCGCGGCGTCGCTCTGCTTGCCGGCTTCTTCCTCGGCTCGCTGGCAATGTGGGCCGCCGCAATCGAGTTGTTGGCGCATCTCGGCCAGAAGCAAGGACGCCAAATCATGCTGCGGGTGATGCAGCTCCTCTGCGCGTTGTGCATCATCGCCGGCATCGTGCAGCTGGCGCGCGCATTCGGGGCCTTTGCGTAAGTCTTTGCGTAGCCCGGACTGAGCGCCCGCCGTCGCCAAGGCTTTGCCAGGCTTTGCACCATGGCCGCCGAAGCTTTGGCACAAGCGGGCGGAGCGAAGTCCGAGATCATGTGCCTTCCCTCATGCTGTCGCGGATTTCGCTCCGCTCAATCAGGGCTACACAACCGATGTCCAGCCCGCTTACCCCGTACGCTGCAGTTTGCTATCGTTGTCGCCTCAATAACCAAGGGAGGGACTTGCAATGACACGCTGGGCGACACTCGCCATCGGATTTTTGGCTTTCTGCGCGTTTCCTGTGACTGGTCCAGCGCAGGCGCAGACCGGCGCAGGCTGGACCACGCTGTTCGACGGCAAGGATCTCAATAACTGGCAGGGCGACGGCAATGCCCAGTTCGCGATCGAGGACGGCGCGATCGTTGCCAAGGGCAAGAAGGACCCGAAGGACACGGCGTTCCTGATCTCGAAAGACAAATACAAGGACTTCCAAATCTACGCCGAGTTCTGGGTCAGCAACGACGCCAACAGCGGCATCTTCATCCGCTGCGAGGATCCCAAGAAGCCGGGCGCCAAGACCTGCTACGAGTGCAACATCTACGACACGCGGCCGGATCCGAGCTACGGCACCGGTGCCATCGTCTATCACGCCGAGGTCAACCCGATGCCCAAGGCCGGCGGCAAGTGGAGCACGATGGAAATCACCGCCAAGGGCCGGGACCTTTCCATCAAGTTCGACGGCAAGGAAACCGCGCACGTGCGCAACGGCGAGCACACCGAAGGGCCGGTAGCGCTGCAATTCGGCGAAGGCACGGTCAAGTTCCGCAAGGTCGCGATCAAGCCGTTATAGTCGTCGGCACGCCAGTGCCGCGAACCCGAAGTTCGCACACATTATGCCGCAAGTGCGTTTGCGAACTTCGGGTTCAAAAGCGGCACTCGAATCATAGAGTTGGCTAGTGTCCCTTTGATTCCGAAGTTCGCATTCGAGGCTGCCGCAAGGATGCGCGAACTTCGGAATCGGAACACTAGCCGCTCGCTCGCTTCCCTCTCCCCACGCAAGGGGAAAGGGAACGCGTAAAGGTGTGTCCGCTTGGAAGCTAAGGCGCACGATCCGGACCCCTGGCGTGCAGCGCGCCGCGCTGCGTGTTGCCCGTCGCCTCAATGTTCGCGTTTCACTGCGGTTCAACATCCAGCTCCTTCGCCAGTGCGCGCCAGCGATCCTGCTCCTTGCGAATGAATTGCGCGGTGCTGGCCGGCGTGCCGGCTCCTTCAGTAGCCAGGCCGAATGATATCAGCCGCTGTTGGATTTCGGGGCGCTTGAGGTAGTCGGCGATCTCCCTGTTCAGGCGGACAACGATGTCAGCCGGCGTGCCGGCGGGCGCAACGACCGCGAAGAAGCCATCGACCGCTATGCCAGGCACTGTTTCGCTCACCGCGGGCAGGTCGGGCAGTCCGCGAAATCGCGCCATGGACGTTATGGCAATGCGGCGCACTTTGCCGGCATCGACAACGGACTGCGCGGCCGCAACGGAACTGACCATCACCTGATTGACTCCGCTCGCCACGTCCTGGGTCATCTGCGCTGCTGATCGATATGGTACTTCGATCAAGCCCAGATCGGCGCGGCGATTGAACAGTTTGGCGGCGAATGCCGCTGCGCCTGCCGTCGTATCAAAAGCGATCGACAATTTGCCGCGATTGGTGGTCGCGTAAGCGATCAGTTCCGTGAGCGTCTTCACCGGCAGCTCAGCATTCACGGATATCATCTGCGGTCCTTGATTGCAGACCATTGCGACAGCCATGAAATCCTTGATCGGATCGTAGGGCAGTTGCTTGAACGAGATCAGATTGATCGCCATGCCTGAGGTGTTGGTGAATAGAAACGTATATCCGTCGGCCGCCGCATGCGCGACCGTCAGGTGTGCCAGGATGCCTGAAGCACCGGGCATGTTTTCAACCACCATGGGTTGGTTAAGATTTCGGGAAATGCCATCGGCCAATAGTCGGGCCATCACGTCGGTTGCGGCACCGGGACCGGTAGGAACAATCAGTCTAGATGGCCGATTTGGCCAAGTCTGCGCATCGACATCGGCGGGAAGAGCACAGGCCAAGCAAAGAATCAGCGCACGTAGAACCCTTTTCATGGGCGCTCCCGAACCCTGATTTACGTCTTTTTCCAACCCAACGGGTTCAGTGTATGTTGACCCGCGAGAGTTGCAACCGAATGGAGGCACGTGTTGATGAGATTCATGCGCCTGCGTCTAGTGCCGCGAACCCGAAGTTCGCACGGTCGGGCGGCAAGGGCGTTTGCGAACTTCGAGTTCAAAAGCGGCACTAGAAATCATGACGTTGCTAGTGTCCCTTTGATTCCGAAGTTCGCATCGAGACTGCCGCGAGCGCGTGCGAACTTCGGAATCGGGACACTGGCATCTCTGGTTGCCCTCTGCTTCTGCGCCCTTTCCGCTGCCGCCTTCGCCCAACCCGCAGACCTCGTGCTGCGCGGCGGCAAGGTGATCACGGTCGACAAGGATTGGCGCATCGCGCAGGCGGTCGCGGTGAAGGATGGCCGATTTCTTGCGGTGGGCGACGCCGCCGCAATCGCCGCCCATATCGGCCCGCAGACGCAAGTTATCGAGCTTGCCGGCAGGACCGTCGTGCCGGGACTGATCGATTCCCATCTGCATCAATTGTTTGCCGCCCTTAACGGCCCGGCGGTTCAGTTGCTGGGCGCGCGCTCGGTCGCTGAGGTGCAGGCGTTAATCGGCGAGCGCGTGGCGCGCACGCCGCCGGGGCAATGGGTGACGGCCTCGTCCGGCTGGCACGAGAGCATTTTGCAAGAAGGGCGGATGCCGACGCGCTTCGAGCTCGACCAGGTTTCGCCCGACAACCCGGTGTTCATCCCGCGCGGCGGCCACGTCGTCACCGTGAATTCCAAAGCGCTGGAGCTTGCCGGCATCACAAGGGACACACCGAATCCGGACGGCGGCGTGATCGTGCGGGGGGAGGCGAACGGCCAACCGACCGGCGTGCTGCTCGAGACCGCCGCCAATTTGGTGCGCAAAATCCTGCCGCCGCCGCCAGCCAACATGGCGGAACTGCTCAAGATCGCGATGCGCGAGCTCAACTCCTACGGCATCGTCGGCGTGGTCGAGCCGGGAATCGACGAACGACAGATCGCGCTGTACCGCGCGGTGCACGATGCCGACGCCATGACGGTGCGCACCGACGTGCTTTATCGCGCGCTCCGCAAGGTGGATGTCGAGAAGGGCATCGCGCTCATCAAAGCGCAGAACAACGACGACATGCTGCGCTTCGTCGGCATCAAATTTCCTCTCGATGGCGGCGTGGAAGGCGGCCGCATGACGTGGCCGTATCGGATCGTTCCGGGCGAGCAGACCGATGCGAGCTATCGCGGCGTGCTGCTGCTGCCGCCGGGCGGCGAGGACGAATATGTCGCCGCGCTCAAACTCATTGCCGATGTCGGGCTGCAAGCGCAGACCCATGCGGTGGGCAACGAGACGATCGACGTCATCGTGCGCTCCTATCAACGGGTCGATCGCGAGAAGCCGATCCGCGATCTCAACTGGACCATCATGCACCTGTTTCATCCGTCCGAGGCGGCGCTCAAGACCATGGCTGAGATCGGTATCACGGCGACGATGCAGGACCATCCGGTGCTGCTCGGTCACAATCAGCGCCGCTGGTGGGGCTACGAGCACGCGGCCTACGCGATTCCGATCCGCAAAGCAATCGATGCGGGCGTCCTGGTCGGCGGCGGCACCGACGGCCCGGTGGTGCCGGTGGATCCGTTCCTGTCGATGTGGTGGATGACGACGCGGCAGGTGCTCAAAGGCTACGTGCTCGGCAAGGAGCACGCCATCACCGCAAAGGAAGCATTGGCGCTTTACACGATCAACAATGCGCGCATCCAGGGCGTGGACAAGGATCGTGGCTCGATCGAGGTCGGCAAGCTCGCCGATCTCGCGGTGTTGTCGCAGGATATTTTATCGGTGCCGCTCGACGCGATCCGCGAGACCAAGGTGCACCTCACCTTGCTCGGCGGAAAGGTGGTGTATCGGAACTAGCGGCGAAGCACGCGGGCAGCCCGATACGACGCGATTGACGTTACCGGACATGATGCGCTCACCGGCGGTGCTCACACGCGGACGTGGTTTCCGAGCTTCGGGGGGCTTCTGCCCGGTGACTGGAAAATCTCCTTGTCCGTTGGTGCAACTTGTCAGATGATGTTCTTTAAAGCATGGGAAAACCTGCCCCGCACACAATCCTTCCCGGCGGCAGCGCTTATCGCGGTGAAGAGATCAGCTTGATCGCGCGTCTACCAGCGCTCGTCAGCCGGCGGTCCGACCAGATCGAAAATCGTTCATTACCTCGCTCCGCCCAGCCCGCCCTGTTTCCCGGAGGTTTGCCTTGCGCCTGACCCGCCGCTCGATCCTTCGCACCGGCACGCTTGCCGCCGTCTCCCCCGTGTTCGGCCAAGCACTCCTCTCCGCGACACCGGTATGCGCCCAAAACGCGGGGCCGCAGTGGCGACATGGTGTGTCGCTCTACGGCGACCTCAAGTATCCGGCCGGCTTTAAGCATTTCGACTACGTCAATCCGCAGGCGCCGAAAGGCGGGGCGGTGCGCCTCATGGCGTTCGGCACCTTCGACAACTTCAACCACGTGGTGGCCGGGCTCAAAGGCTTGTTCGCCGCCCTCGCCGGCACGATTTGCGACACATTGATGGCGTCGGCGCTCGACGAGGTCTCGAGCACTTACGGGCTGATCGCGGAAGCGGCCAGTCACGCCCCGGATTTTTCGTCGATCTCGTTTCGCCTGCGCGCCGCGGCGCGCCACCACGACGGCAAGCCGATCATGGTCGACGACGTGATCTATTCCTTCGAGCAATACAAGAAATACAACCCGTTCGTCGGCGCCTTTTACAGCCACGTCGTCAGGGTCGAGCAGAACGGCGAGCGCGAGGTCACTTTCACGCTCGATACCCCCGGCAACCGCGAGATGCCGCTGACGCTGGGGCAACTCAGAGTCCTGCCGAAGCACTGGTGGGAAGGGAGCGACGCGTCGGGCAAGAAGCGCGACATCGGCACAACCACGCTCGAGCCGCCGCTCGGCAATGGCGCCTACCGCATCAAGGAATTCGTGGCCGGCCGCGCGCTGGTTTACGCGCGGGTTCAGGACTATTGGGCCAAGGATCTCAACGTCAATATCGGGCGCGACAATTTCGAGGAAATCCGCTTCGAATACTTTCGCGATCCAACGACCGCGCTGGAAGCGTTCAAGGCGGACCATGCGGACTGGCGCATCGAAAACAGCGTCAAGAACTGGGTCACGGCCTACGATTTTCCCGCGGTCAAGGAGAAGCGGGTCGTGCGCGAGGAATTCCAGTTGCGCGACCGCGGCATCATGCGCGCCTTCGCGTTCAACACGCGGCGCGACAAGTTCAAGGATCCGCGAGTGCGCCGCGCGTTCAATTTCGCCTTCGATTTCGAGGAGATGAACAAGCAGTTCTTTTACGGCGAATACCGGCGGGTCAACAGCTACTTCGAGGGCACGGAGCTCGCCTGTTCCGGGCTGCCGCAGGGCGAGGAGCTCAAGATCCTGGAACCGCTGCGCGGTCAGGTGCCGCCCGAGGTGTTCAACACCCCTTATAGCAATCCGGTCGCCGGCGCACCCGAGAAGGTCCGCGTCAATCTGCGCGAGGCGATGCGGCTCATGCGCGAGGCCGGCTACGAGGTGCGCGATCAGCAGCAGGCCAGCAGCGGCAAGGCGCTCAGCGTCGAGATTCTCAACGCAACGAGCGATCCCTCGGGAGCGGAACGCTACATCCTGTTCTACAAGTCTTTCCTCGAGCGCCTCGGTATCGACGTGAGCGTGCGAAACGTCGACGATGTCCAATACGAGAATCGGTTGCACAACTTCGATTTCGATATCGCGACCGTCTCGTGGCCGCAGTCGTTGACGCCGGGTAACGAGCAGCGCGACTTGTGGAGCTCGCACGCGGCCGACACGCCCGGCTCGCGCAACTACGCCGGCATCAAGAATTCGGCGGTCGATGCGCTGATCGAGCGCCTGATTTTCGCGAACAGCCGTGCCGAGCTGGTGGCGACGACGCGGGCGCTTGACCGCGTGCTCCTCTGGAACCACTACGTCGTGCCCCAATTCACCTACGATAAGTTGTGCGCGGCGCGCTGGGACCGCTTCGGCCGACCCGATCCATTGCCCGAATATGGCGGCGTGGCATTTCCCGCGGCCTGGTGGTGGGATGCGGAAAAGGCCGCGAAAACGGGAGGCCGGTAGCAGCCCATACTCTGACGCGATGCGCGCTTGATCCGTCGACCGGCGCGCGCGTGCGAGCTCCGGAACAAGAAGGCGCAGCGGCAATAGCAGTAGTCTAGCGAAGCGAAATCGGGCGTCCCGGCGACATTCGCCGAAGCCTTTGATCTTGGCTGATTACGCTAGTGCCGCGAACCCGAAGTTCGCACACCCCGTGCCGCAAGCGCGTTTGCGAACTTCGGGTTCAAAAGCGGCATTAGAATCATAAAGTTGCTAGTGTCCCTTTGATTCCGAAGTTCGCATTCGAGGCTGCCGCAAAGCTGTGCGAACTTCGGAATCGGGACACTAGCCGCACTTCGTTTCACTCAATCCGGGCTACAATTGCTCCGATCTTATTCCATCCGTCGCTCAACGGTGAGCCCTGCGCTCGATATCTTGCCATCACAAGGGAGTGACTCAGCAATGCTGGCACGTTGTTTGGTCTGCTGCGGTGTCGCGCTGGCCTTCACGACGACTCTCGGTCTAGCCCAGTCGCCATCGCGCAACGGCGTCAAGACGCTCAATCCGCCCGGCGCGATCAGCACCGGCAGCGACACCTGGAGCGTTGGCACGCGTGCCGGCGATTTCGTCTTTGTCGCGGGAATGCAAGGCATCGATCCCGCCACCAACAAATTGGTGGACGGTCCCGAGGCGCGCATTCGCCAGGCTTTCCTGAATCTGAAACTCATCGCCCAGTCGGAGGGCGCGACGCTGCAGGATTGCGTCCGCCTCACGGTCTACGTATCCGACCTGCACCGCTTCGCCCCGCTCGTGTCCAAGGTACAGGCAGAACTTTGGGGCAAGCCGCCCTATCCGCCGCGCACCATGTTCGAGGTGCAGCGTCTGTTCGATGACGACATCGTCGAGATCGACAGCATCTTCTACGCGCCGACGAAGAAGTGAACAGCTTTATGGCAACTCGATCGACCGATCCGGGGCGCTTGCACGCTGCGAATTTGCAGGAGATGATCAATGGCAACTTCTTTCACGACGGGGCGAAGGAGGACGGGGCCAATGATGAACCGGCGTCAGTTTATCGGCAGCGCTGCGGCAGGCGCGGCTCTGGTCGGCCGCATTCCGAACGCGCAGGCAGCGACCTACGACCTGCTCATCAAGGGCGGTCGTGTCGTCGATCCATCCGTGGCATTGGATGCCATCCGTGACGTGGCGATCGCCGGCGGCAAGATCGCGGCGGTCGAGCCCGACATTGCCCGCGACGCCGCCGACACGATCGACGCGCGCGGCAAGATCGTGGCTCCCGGTTTGATCGACATCCATACTCACGCGGGCCGTAGCAAAGAAGGGCCGGCGCTCGCCCTGCAGGACGGCGTCACCGGCTGGATCGACGCCGGTTCGGGAGGAGCAGACAACATCGATCAAATCGCCGCCGTTGCGCGGGCGGCGTCGCAAATCGGCCGTGCCCTTGTCAACATCGCCCGCACCGGCATCGTGCCCGGCGGCGAGTTGATGGACATCACGCGCGCCGACGTATCGCTGGCACGCGGCGCCATTGCCCGCAACCGCGACGTCGTCCTCGGCGTCAAGGCGCGACTCTCGGAGAACGTCGCCGGCAGCAACGATCTCGAGGCGTTGCGGCGCGCGCAGGAGGCGGCCGCGCCGTTCAACGTGCCGGTGATGATCCACATCGGCCAGTCGGTCTCGCCGATGCGCGCCATTCTGCCGTTGCTCAAGCGCGGCGACATCGTCACCCACATGTACGCGCCGCCGCCCAACAGCATCCTCGACAAGGACGGCCGCCTTTTCCCGGACGCCACTGCCGCGCGCCGCCGCGGCGTGATCTTCGATTTCGGCAACGGGACGCTCGATCACTTCAACTGGGACATGGTCGAGCGCGCGACGAAGCAGGGATTTTGGCCCGACACGATCTCGACCGATTGGAACGTCATGTCGCGCACCAGCGGTGTCGTCGATTTTCCCAACGTCATGTCGAAGTTCCTCATGTTCGGCATGCCGCTCGGCCAGGTCATCGCGTGCGCGACCGTCAATGCCGCGCGCGTATTCCCGGCGTTCGACGACCGCGGAACGCTCAACGTGGGCGCGCCGGCCGACGTCGCGGTCATGGAGCTGCGCGACGGCACGTTCGAATTCGTCGACAACTACAAGGGTACGCGTACCGGCCGCCAGCGGCTGTTCCCGATTGCCACTGTGCTCAACGGCAAGCGGACCCCGGCGCGCGCCTGACCGCGTTTGTCTCAAATCGCAGCAGATCGAGCGGCAAGCTTCAGGCCGCCGATCGATCCATCTCGGCCGCGGCTGCTTCGGCGATATGCCAGACGGCTATGGTGGATCGCCCCGCCCTGCTCTACAACAAATGTCGTCACGGGGTCGCAGCGCGCCAGCGCGCGGCGGCCGATAAATCAAGGAGCCGTTCATGTCTCGCGTCGCACTCACCGCGTTTGCTGCCGCTGTCGTTGCGCTTGCGTGTCCCGCCAACGCACAGCAGAACATCGATTTCTCGAAGGTCGAGATCAAAACCATCGACCTCGGCCACAACACCTATCGGCTGGAAGGACAAGGCGGCAACATCACGGTCGCTGTCGGCAGCGACGGCATCATCATGGTGGACGGGCAGTTCGCGCCGCTGCACGACAAGATCAAGACCGCGATCGCCGCGATCTCGCCGCTGCCGATAAAGTATCTGATCAACACGCATTTCCACGGCGATCACACCGGCGGCAATGAACCGTTCCAAAAGGACGGGGCGACCGCCGTCGCACAGGACAATGTCAGGGTGCGCCTCGCCGCCGGAACCACCAACGGGATCACCGGCAACAAGACGCCGCCGGTAGCGCCCGGCGCGTTGCCGAAGCAAACTTACGTCGGCGGCTCGATGAGCCTTGAGGTCGGCGGGCGCAAGGCCGAGCTGACCCACGTCACCAACGCCCATACCGACGGCGACACCTGGGTTTACTTCGCCGACGCCAACGTGCTCTGCACCGGCGATACCATGAATAACAACAAGCGCTATCAGACCATCGACTTCGCCAATGGTGGCGATATCCGCGGAATGATCCGGGCCACCGACACCTATCTGAAAGTGGCAAACGACGACACCAAAGTGATGACCGGACATGGGCCGCTCGCAAAGAAGGCCGACATCGCCGAGTTCAACGCCATGCTGAAAACCGCGCGCGAGCGCATCGAGAAGCTGTTCCGGGAAGGCAAGAGCGAGGCGGACGTGATCGCAGCGCGGCCGCTGAAGGATCTCGACGCGAAATGGGCCGCGAGCGACGAGGCTGCGATCGCCTTCACCAAAATGGTCTACAACTCGTTCAAGCGGTCGTAGCGCGCGGCGATAACCTCTCAAGAGCGGAATAGCGAAGCACATTCCGCGACCACAGGTGGGGATGGCGGGTTACGCCCTCCCCGATCCGCTCTATGGGCGGCGCGCTAGAAGATGCCAAGCGCGTTGAAATTGGTTGCCGTTCCGCCCTCGAGATCCGTCACCTGCAGGGTCATGAAGAATTCCCAGCGCTTGCGCACGGCGGCTTCCTTGGCCGCATTTTCGAAGTAGCCGTTGTCGACCAGCGGCATGCCCATCACGGCGATCGAAATCAGATGCACCGGCCGGTTTGCCGCTTCGCCTGAACCGCCGACGATCCCGGACGGTTGCACGTCGTTGACGGCGTCGCTGGCCAACAGCGCGATGTCGCGCTGCTTGAGCCAGGGCATCACGGATGCATGCAGTCCAGCTGCCTGGCGCGCGTGGAACCACGGGCCCTTTGCGGCGCGCAGCGCCCAGCGTCCGGTCCGGATCAGGACCGCGTCGCCGCTGCCGATCTTGACGTTGGCAAACTTCTCCCAGGCATCGAGGTCCTCCGGATAGATCGGCGTATGCGGCTCGAGCCACGGCACGTTCTTGAGAAGCGGCATGTCGACCAGGATCGCGCGCGTGGCAAACCCCGGCCCCATGTGATCGACGCCGTTGTAGGAGCAGCCCTTCTCCGTGGCCGACGGATGCCCGTTGTAGACGACGACCTTGCCGTCGTGCAGCAGGGTGTAATGGCACAGCGCATCCATGTGAGAGTTGGTGCCGTCGTGAAGCCCGTAGCGGATGGTATCGAGCGCGCCGCGCGTCTGGCCCGGCTTGGGCGGACCGGCGGCGCCGTACCACATCTCGTGCTGCGTCTCGCCGAAATTGAAATTGTCGACCGCTTTTTCAAGGCTCGCGAAACGCGCAAGCGACACCACGACACCGTCCTTTGCCAGCGCCAGCGCCTGCTTGGTTTTCTCCGGCGTCACCAGGTTGAGCGTGCCGCGCTCGTCTTCTTTGCCCCAGCGGCCCCAGTTGGAGAGGCTCTTTTCCATTGCGACGACCTGTTCGAATGTCACCCGGTGCGCGGGGTCCTGCGTCGACGGATGCGGGGCAGTCGGCGCAGGAGGAGTCTGGCTCCAGGCCTCACCCGAGAGGTTCGCGGCGAGCAACACCGCGCCGAGCACCAGCGCCCACGACTTCGCGAAGCGAGTTCCCATGGCTCCCTCCCAACAATCAGAACGGCTGCGGAGAATATCCAATCATAGCGACTTTGCCACCGAGCCACTGCGGGCCATTAACTCAACCCCACACGGCGCGCGCGGTTTCGAGAATTCGCTCGAATTTGCGCCACTGTTGCTGTTCCGGGATGGAAATGCTGTCGAGGCCGCCGAATCCGCATTGCGGACTGAGCGCGAGCTGATCTGCCGGGAGATATTGGATCGCCGCGTCGATCCGGCGCCGCAGGAAATCGCGATCCTCCACGTCTTCTCGCTTGGTGGTCACCAACCCCAAAACCACGATCTTATCCTTCGGCACAAAGCGCAGCGGCGCAAAACTTCCGGAGCGTTCGTCATCATATTCCAGAAGCAGACGCTCATGCCGCAGCTGGGAGAACAGACGCTCGGCAATGTCGTCGTAGTGACCTTCGCGATGCCATTGCGGCATCACCTTGCCCGTGGCGGGATCGATCGTGCGCGGATTACCCTTGCACAGATGAATGCCGAACGTGACGTTCTTAAAACCGGCGATCACCGCGTTGTCGGCGGCGATGGAGCGCGCCATGTTCCGCTCAGGATCCTCGCCGCGCGAGCGCATCCGTTCGAGTGAAACCTTGTCGGCGTAGGCGGTGTAGCCCGGCGCATCGATCTGAATGTAACGGCAGCCCGCCGCCACGAGCTCGCCGATGATCTGCCGCGTGATCGCGACGACATCGGCCAAAAAGGCGTCCATGTCCGCGTATATCGACGTGGATCGTTGCCAGTCGAAGCGTTGCGAAATCCGGTCCGGACTGAGCACGGTCACCTTCAGCGGGCTCTTCGCGATCCGGCTCGAGAATGCATATTCCTGGAGCGGCACATTGCGCACGAGGCGGAGCCGTTCCACGACGCGGCGCCGTGTTTTGATGGCCGGACCCGGCGCGCTGAAATTCTGTTCGGCGCGCACGAGCGGTGTTTCGCTCACGCCCTCCATGGATTTGTCCTCGGCGGCGACGTCGAAGCCGGCCACCGATTCGCTGAAGCTTTCCTGGAAATTGCGCCGGCGAAGCTCGCCATCGGTCAGGATCGGAAACCCGATCGACTCCTGCTTGGCGATGACGTGACGGATTGCCTCGTCCTTGGCCCGATCAAGCTCCTGCTGGGAAGCTTTTCCTGTCTTGTATTGTGCGAACACCTGCCGCAGGTGCGACGGCGCACACAGGCCACCCACCTGATCGACGCGCAGCTGCCGCAAGTCTTCCCTGGTGTTTGCTGTCGGCATGCGACCGCCTCCTGCTTACTTGGACTGCAAGCCCAGCCGGCGGACGATTTCGCCGTAACGCTCGCTATCGCGCCTTGCGAATTCGACATAGCTCGCGGTTCCGTTCTCTTTCATGATCATGCCGAGCTGATCCATGCGCGCGGCCATCGCCGGCTCGCGCATCAATTTTGCGACCTCGGCCTGAACCCGTGCCACCACCGGCGGCGGCGTTCCCGCAGGCCCATAAAGTCCCATCACCGACGCGACGTCGAAACCCTTGACGCCGAGTTCGTCGCAGGTCGGCATTGCCGGTGTCGAAACCGAGCGCTGCAGCATGCTGATGCAATGGCCACGCAACTGGCCGCTCTCCATCGCCTGCAGGATGTTGGGAATGCCGGACCAACCGACCTGGATCTCGCCGGTGAGAAGGCCGTTCACCATGGCGGTGCCGCCGCGATAGGGCACGTGCAGGACATCGATGCCGGTCTGATCTGCGAAGATCGCCATGGTCATGTGATGGATCGATCCGAAGCCGGCCGAACCGTAAGCGATCTTGCCGGGCTGCCGCTTGGCGTGCGCAAGAAACTCGGAAAGCATCGATGCTTTCAGCTGCGAATTGGCAACCAGGATGGTCGGCACCGCGGCGAGCGCGGTGATCGGCGTGAAATCCCGGATCGGGTCGTAGCCGATGCTGGGATTGATCGCGGGGTTTATGGCCATGTTGCCGGTATCGCCGAACAACAAGGTGTAGCCGTCAGGCGCCGCTCTTGCCTCCGTGATCGCGACCAGCGCGCCTCCCGCACCAGTGACGTTCTCGACGACGACGGGCTTGCCGAAATCCCTGCTCATTCGATCGGCAAGGAGCCGCGCCAGGATGTCGGGGTTGCCGCCCGGCCCCGACGCCACGAGCAGCCGCACCGGGCGCGCGGGATATGGGTCATCTTGCGCGAGCGCGGCTGAGGGGAAGGCAAGCGGAATTGCGACCGCAATGACCAACGCAAGCGCGGAGGTAATTCCCCACATGTGCGTTGCCTCCCACGGGCCGGATTCTGTGTGACCGCGCACTTGAATTGCATTGTACCAAGTAGCCCGCATGAGCGGAGGCAGCATGGGGGTGCTATGCAACGCAGACGCGAGACAGTTGACCCGGATTTCGTTTCGCTCATCCGGGCTACAACGTCTGAGCCGGATAGGGGACAAGAATGGTGATGGGTTTCGCCATAACGCGTTGAAAATGCGCATTACCGCGCTTTCGGCTCAGCCCATCCTACGACCTGCCTGCCGCCTAGTGCGATGATCGCGTGGCTACACCGGCTTTTTTGCTGCCGGATCGGTGAATGCTTTTCACGGCAACGGCCGGAGTGCCGGACTTCTCTGCGATTATCCGGTCCTGCTCTTCGATGACAGCGCGCGCAGCGGCATCGCCATCGAGGCCGCCGAGCACGTCGCTCGGCACTCTGCGATTGGAACGCACCGAGCCGTCTTCGTAAACCACATCGAAAAGCGTGAATTCAACGCGCGTTGCCGGCTTGCGTGCCATTTCGGTTTCCTGCGATTGTTCAATGATGCCGCGCATCGCGGGCGGCATCGCGATCATCGAGCCACGGCCGGCAAGACCAAATTGTCCCGCGCCGAACTGGGCGGGCAAATCTATGGCAAGGACGGGCAAAACTCGAACGCGTGCATATATATAGCCGCGGAGCACGAAATCAACCCGCCGCACCAAGAGGGAGCCAATGGCATTCAAGCCGAATTACGGTCGAGACCGGGCCGAGCGACAGAGGGCAGCGCGCGCACGCACCGAGGAGAAACAAAGAAAAAAGGAAGAGAAGGCTGCGCTGCGCAAAGCCCAGCGCGAGGCTGCCGAAGAGCCGCCGGATGAGAAGCAAACGACCGGAGAGCCTTGAGGTTATCGGCACTGCGAAACACGGTCGTCGCTGCGCAGAGAATGTCGCGGGATCTGCATCATTTTCGGCGCCGCAGACGCCGGCTTGTCGGTGACTTCGGTTTTACACGTCATTCCAAAGAGGATTGAACCATGCGCATCTATATCTTCAAATCAGAGGCCAAAAATGAGCTGCACGCCTTTGCCGGCGACTCGACCGGGAGCAAACTCCCGCAGCAACATGGTCCCTGGACCGCGACCGGCGTGATCCGGGCGGACAAGTCGCCGCCGCACAACTTCTCGCGCGATGCAATCGAAGAAGCCATCGAAGCCGAGGGATTTCAGCTCTGGCGCCTGAAGAAGACGGAAGCCCACGCTTAATTCCAGTTGCACCAATTTTTGGCTCGTCATGGCGCGGATTGATGCCGGAATGTGGGTTGACGTTGCGGCCGCGGTCACATAGATAGCGGCCCGCAACCAGTTTTGGTCTGCCTCGCGACGCTCCCGTTCTACGGTGCCCAGCCAGCTCCCCAAAAATTGGATGACCGGACACGCGATGCTCGCGTGATCGGATTTACACATACGCAATGCAAGGAGGCCGTGATGGCCACAGGTACCGTGAAGTTCTTCAATACTCAAAAAGGCTTTGGATTCATCGAACCGACCGACGGCAGCAAGGACGTGTTCGTGCACATCAGCGCGGTCGAGCGCGCCGGCATGCGCACCCTCGTGGAAGGCCAAAGGATCAGCTACGACATCGTGACCGAACGGGGCAAGCAGGCCGCAGGCAATCTGCAAGCGGCGTAACCGGGTTTCTCCCGATCCCCTGACGCGAGAACGCTCGGCGTCTGTGACGCCGAGCGTTTTTTTTCGCGACCCGCAGGTTAAGGAGATCTCGACGCTACCGGATCGCTGGAATTGAATTTTCCCGCGCTCGATCCGGGCTGTAGGCTGGCCGCGCAGATGGCCACCAGGCCGGCGTTTTGCTGGGAGCGCGATTGCCACGCCTTTGGCAATCGTGCAACGAAATGGCTATTTAACGGACACCACAGCTCTTCGACCGTATCCGGATCAGGCGCCGCACCCCTCATGCTCGAACACCTGCAGCAGCTCGTGGGTACCCACGGCTACTGGATCGTCGCCCTGATCGTGGGGCTGGAAAGCGTAGGACTGCCTTTGCCTGGCGAGACGATCCTCGTTCTCGCCGCGATTTATGCCGCCACCGAGCCAAGCTTCAACATCTGGGTGGTCATCGCGGTCGCGGCGTTTGGCGCGATCGTCGGCGACAACATCGGATATGGGCTCGGATCGCGCTACGGCTATGCGCTGCTCCTGCGCTACGGCGAGCGTATCGGCATGTTCGAGCGCCGCATCAAGCTCGGACAATATCTGTTCCTGCGGCACGGCGCCAAGGTCGTGTTCCTTGGCCGCTTCGTCGCGTTGCTGCGCATATTGGCGGCGTTCCTTGCCGGACTGAACCGAATGCCGTGGCGTACATTTCTCATTGCCAACGCTACCGGCGGCGTGGTCTGGGCCACGGTGTTCGGCGGCGGCGGCTATGTCTTCGGCAAGGTGCTGCTGCAGGTCCACCACGCGCTGGCTCCGTTCGTGTTTGCGCTCGCGCTGGCTGGCTTTTTCACCTGCGGCTACCTGATCCGGCGCTACGAAGATCGGCTCACCGAACTGGCGGAACGGGCCATACCCGGGCCGCTTGTCGCCGCGCTCGACGTGAAAGACAAAAAGAGATAGCCGCTCCGCCTCCCGAGCGTGCTACAGCGATCGTTCTGCAATCGGCGAGGAATTTCCATGCGCACGCGCATCAGCTGCGGCTGGCTGGTCGGCCATGCCGGAGGCCATCACACGCTCTGGCGCAATGCGGAGCTGGTCTACGAAGGCAACACCGTGCTGTTCGTCGGTGAGCGCTTTCCCGGCACGGTCGACCGGGAGATCGATGCGCACGACAAGCTGGTGGCGCCGGGATTCATCGACACCCATGTCCATTCCGGCCACCGCGCCTCGCACCGGCTGATCTCCGACATCGGACGCGGGGACTACTTCGGTCAGCCGTTTCTCGAGATCAGCGTCCCGCGCGAGGGCACCCGCGTCGGGGGCGATCCGCGCTACGCCCGCCCCGACGACAAGGCCGTCGCCGAAGAGCTTATGCTCAATGCCCGCTTCACGATCGCCGAGCTGCTGCGCAACGGCATCACGACGTTCGTCGAGTTTGGCAGCCAATTGCGCGTGCAGGAAGCGCTGCTTCAGGTCGTTGGCGACCTTGGCATCCGCGCCTATCTCGGCCCCGGCTTCGATAGCGGCCGCTGGGTCGGCGGCGCCGGCGGCAAGCTCATGCGCGTGCTGGACGAAGCCGCGGGCGAGCGCGAATTCGACCTAGCGCTAAACTTCATCGATCGCCATCAGGGCCACCACGGCGATCGCGTGCGCGGCATTCTGGTGCCGCGCGAGATCGAGACCTGCAGCGTCGGCTTGATGCGCAAGGCCGCCGCCGCCGCGAAGGAGCGCGACCTGCCGGTCGCGATTCATGCCGCCTACAACATTCACGAGGTGTTCGACATCATCCGCGAGCACCAGATGACCTCGGTGGAATTGCTGCGTGAGGTCGACCTCATGTCCGAGAAGCTCAATATCGGGCACGGCAACTTCACCTGCGACAATCCTTTGATGAATTATTCCGATTCCCATGACCTGGAGATCATGGGTACGCACCGCTGCTCGATCTCGCACTGTCCGGTGAACATCGCGCGGCGCGGACGCTTTCTCGACAATTGGGAAACTTACCGCAAGGCGGGCGTGAACATCGCGCTCGGCACCGACACCTATCCGCGCGACATGATCCTGCAGATGCGCAACGCTTCCTATTTCGGCAAGGTGGCGAGCCGCAATCTCAAGGCCGCCACCGCCGCCGAGGTGTTCGAAGCGGCGACCCTGGGCGGCGCCCACACGGTCGGCCGCGACGATATCGGGCGGCTTGCGCCCGGCGCCAAGGCGGACATCACCATCATCGATCTATCCGGCGGCGACACGCTGCGGTTCGGGCCGGTGCGCGATCCGATCAAGAGCCTCGTCGATTGCGGCATTGGCAACGACGTTCACACCGTCATCGTCGACGGCGTGGTGCGGATGGAGAACGGCCGCATTTCCGGCATCGATTTCGCCGCGTTGCGGTCCCAGGCGCAGGCGGTGGGCGAGCGCGTCTGGAGCGGTTGGCAGAACTGGGACCCGCTCGGCCGCACCGCCGATGAGATGAGTCCGTACGCATTCCCGCGCGCGAACTGACAGCAGCGGTGAAGCACGCGTGAGGCGGGGGCGGGATCCGGGAGTCGTACTTCCAAGATCCCGGATTTCGCTCGCCCCGCCCGAGCTGCGCTCAGGCTAAGTCTCTGGACTGGCATAAAAATAATATTCCTTGCGTTTATACCAACTGGTTGGTATTGAAGAGCATGAGCGCAGCTACGCTTCCCGCTAAGGCTGAGTCCGATTCTCGCACCCGCCTGCTCGATGCGGCGATGCACGTCATCCGCGCGCAAGGCT
>Ga0310916_10000066_pt1 | contig 44855 bp, 36 predicted proteins | sample GREbulkMGLF176_FD_203444 | JGI IMG/M metagenome (GOLD analysis project Ga0310916, IMG submission 203444) | Lab enrichment of tropical soil microbial communities from Luquillo Experimental Forest, Puerto Rico - GRE.bulkMG.LF176 | ecosystem: Environmental > Terrestrial > Soil > Tropical forest >...
GGGATTTCTGAAGAATTTCTCCGGGCTCGCCCGTCGCGTGATCGCGGTTCCGATTCACCAGGACAAGGCGGTGCCTCCCGGCGAACTCGCCGAAATCGCGGCCGACGTCGGCATCCCGGCGCTGGCACGCGACAATCTGGAAAGCGCCATCGATCTTGCCGGAAAGCTTGAACTTGACCCGACGCCGCGCATCCTCATTACTGGGTCCCTCTACCTCGCTGGGGAAGTCTTGGCGGCCAACGGCACTCTACCGGAGTAAGCACGCCACTAAGCGAATCGAGACCGCGATTTAGAGCTTGATCTCGCCCAGGTTGGTACTGGTTCCGAGCGTAACTTGCAGGACTTTGGAGCGTCCGCCGGAGAAAATCTGGACGGAATAGCTTCCAGAACCCTCGTCGAGCCGGTCGAATTTGAAATCGCCGAAATTATCAGTCGTGGTTACGGCCACCGAGGCGCCGTCTTTCACAAGTTGCACGCTCGCGCCCTCGATGCATTCGACGACACCTTGCTTTTCCTCGGCGACCGAGCCGCCGATGAAGCACTTAGAATAGCGCCAGAGATTGCGGTAATAGACGCGCGGTCTGGTGCCGAGCTCGGGTTTGAGCACCTCCAGATTTTGCTCGCGAGCGAGGCGGGCCATTTCGTCGTCTTCGACCTCGACCGCGCGCATCGCGCCGGTCGGGCAGGATTGTTGGCCGCGGGTCTGTTGCCAGCCCCGGTCGAGAAGATGGGCGTCGAATGGCCAGGCCTGCGGCAGCTGCAACTCCTCATTCCACCAGATATGCCCGTAGGGGCAAGCGTCGACGAGCTGTCGCTGGCCTTTGGCCTTTTCCGGGTCGATGATCACGATGCCGTCGCGGCGCTTGTTGATGACGCCCTTTGGCGCTGCCTTCATGCACGGCGGGTCGTCACAGTGATTGCACATGGTCGGAACGTAAGCGACGTCGATCATCGGCATCTGCCCGCGCTCTTTTTGCAGGATGTTGATCCATTTATGACCATGTTTCGGCATCGGCGCCGAATAGCCGGGCCATTCGTTACCGACATATTCATCCATGGCGGCAAGTGTGCACAAATTGCAATTGGTGCACTCAGCCACGTCGATGATCATGTTCCATTTTTTCATCGCGGATCCCATCACTCAACATTTGCCGGCTCGTCCTGGCGATCTCGATTCACCACAGCACGCCCACTCGAAATCACCAGATCGCGGCGCTTTGTGCCGGCCCAGTGATGACGGCGCGATGCGCTTTCACTTCGCCGGCAAAAGGTGTGCCTCCTTCAGCGTGCGCTTGATTTCCTTGTCTTGCTCCATAGCTGCAAAAGCGGACGACAAATGTTCGGTGCGCCCATCCCACAATTCGATCTGCACCAGCGAATTGGCGCCCGCGAGCGAGTGGGTGCTCTTTGTTTGCGTACGCTCGGGCGTGAGCAGATTGAGACAGCCGCCGCGATCGACCGATTTGCCTGGCTCACCCATCGGATCATAGATCGCCGAGGATTCGTAGCCATGTGCCACTCCGCGTGGCAACCGCTGCGTCGGCAGTGCCGCGCAGATCACCGCGCCGCGATCATTGAAGACCTTGACCAGGTCGTGCTTACCGATGCCACGCTCCTTCGCGTCGTCAGCGTTCATCCGCATGATCCAATAGTAATAGCCGTCGACCTTGACGCGATGATCCTCGATATTGAGTAGGAACGAATCCTTGCCGTCGCCTTGCGTGTGAAACGAATATTTCGAGTGTGGCGTCAGCAGTTGCAGTGGGTAACGCGCGAACAATTCACCGGATTGCGCGCCCTCCCAAGACGGTTCGTATTTGACGATCGGCGGCCGTTCCGCATCATTGAAACGCTTGAGCGAGTTGCATTCGAATTCCAGCTTACCGGATTGGGTTTGCAGGCCGCGGAGGAATTCTTCGGTGTAATCGGACGGCAGCGGTTGCGCTTCGGGTACGTCCTTCTTCCGATTTTCGTAGAACCAGCGGAACGATACCGGTGCGCGCAATTTTTCCTTTTCCGCCGGTACGACGAAATAACCGCGCTTTAAAAATTTCTTCCACGAAATGTATTTTGGCAGGTCGGAGGCGAGAAAAATACGCTTAACCCAATCGATCTCATTGACGCCTTCGGAAAAATAATTAGCAAGACCAAGCGGCTTGCACAGCTCATTGAAAATCCAGAAATCGGATTTCGATTCACCTAAGGGTTCGATTGCCGGTGCCTGGAAGACGATGACGCGGTGATTGAGTTGCTGCTGGCCGTGATGGCCATAGCCGCCAAGCCCGGCCCATTCGCTAATATCGGTGCGCTCGAAATTCGTGCAGGCAGGCAGGATGACGTCGGCAAACTTTGCTTCGCCCTCGAACCAGATCGACTGGTTGACGACGAATTCCAGGTTCGCTGACTGGTACATCCGCACCCAGCGATTCGTATTGTTCATGGTCGAAAGAATCGAGCCGCCGTATTTGTACAGCATGCGCACCGGCGCATGACCCGGCGCTGGATAGGCGAAGCGCGCGAACTGATGCTCGATTGATTTCCCTATCCACGGATAGCCTTCCGCCTTGCCGTCGATGATCGCTTCCGGAACGAAAATCCGCGGAATGCGCTGGCCGTTGGAGTTCATTGTCGGCAACTGCGGCATGCGTTGGTAAAGCTCGACCGGCATGGCCGTATTTTCCAGGTCGCCCGACATGCCGCCGTCGGCGTAGCCCGGAAAATAGAAATTGAAATCGAGCGGACAGCCCCATTGCAGATTGCCCATGTTCACGCCGGGCTTGCCGAGGCCTTGCATGGCCACCAGGCAAACCATCACGCGCGCCCATTGGATTCCAGTTTGGTTACGGCACGCGCCGCCGTGGCCATTGCCCCAGCCACCCGGCGCAAGGTAGACGCGCTTTCGGCCCCATTCCCGGGCGAGCGCGCGGACATCCTTGGCGGGAACGCCGGTTTCCTTTTCTTGCCACTCCGGCGTTTTCGGAATGCCGTCGTCTTCGCCGAGCAGATAAGCTTTCCACTTGTCGAAACCGGCGGTGTGCGTCTCGACATAATCTTTGTCGTAAAGGTCTTCCTTGACCCAGGTATAGGCAATCGCCATCGCCATTGCGACCGAGGTCGTCGGCTTCGGTGCGAACCATTTGCCCGGAAGAAATTGGGCGCTGGCGTTGTAATACGGGTCGACGTGAACGACTTTGATGTCGAGCTTGGCGTTCTTGAGCCACTGCCGACGCGTCGTCCCCTCCTGCGCGCCGTAAGACCCGGACGTCGATTCCGGGTCGGCCGCCCAAAACACGATCATGTCGCAATTCTGCAAGCAGTCCTCGACCGTGCCGTAAGTTTCCGATTGGCCGACGCGCAGCGTATATCCCCAGTGATGGACCGCGCCCCAGTACCAGCCTTCCCATGAGTCCGGATTGTGATGGATGCGCGTCATGCCGACGGCATTGGCGAAGCGGAACAGCGCCGAGAGGTAGTAACCCACGTTTCCCCACGTGTGATGCGAGCCGTGGGAGAATGCGATCGCGCCCGGACCGTATTCGCGTTTTTGCCGTTTAATCTCGTCGGTGACGAGCTTGATTGCCTCGGCCCACGAAATCCGCACATAACCGGACTTGCCGCGGTTCTGCGGATTGCGTTCGCCATTCGGGTCAAAATCGACGCGCTTCATTGGGAAGAGCAATCGATCGGGCGAATAGACGATGGATTTCGCGTTTTGCCCGTGTGGCGCCAGGGTCGTCTTGCGCGGCGGGCTAAACCTCTGTCCCCTGGCTTCGATGGTCCAGGAGGCGCCATCCTCCTTGGTCAGATCGATCGGCGTCATTCGGAGAATTTTTCCGTTCTCGACATCAACAAACACCGGCCCGCCATTGGTCATGTTGCAATAGCGGATGATGCCGCCGCGAAGCCTCGTTCCGAGTTTGAGTCCTGCGGATTGGCTCATCATCAGCGTTTGCGCAAACCAATTTGTGAGATGCTCCGGCCCTTCGACGGTGAGCGCGAAATCCTTTTGTGCGTTGATCTGGTCGAGCCAGTTGATCGGTGGCATCAACAGCGAAGCGCCGGTCGTAGCATTTTTGAACATCAGCTTGATGTCGGGTTTGGCATGCAAACCGGCGCGTGACGTCACGCTGCCGCCCTTGAACTCGATCCAGCGGCCGATCTGTTCGTCACGCGTGACGACCTGCGCGACGAAATCGTGTTCCTTCAGACGAGCCTGGAACGTGGGATGCCGCCTGGCCGCGCGTTTGAGAAGCTGCGCGGCGCCGAACAGGATGATGGGCAATTTTATTCTGGCGAGTGCCATGGCTCTCTCCCTCGTGGCGCGCCGAACGGCCGTGCCGCTATGTCCGGCAACACACTAGAAACCAATTTTGCAATAATTTGGTTGGGTTGCACAGTGCAAGGCAAACACAGTCAAATACAGTCAAATACAGTCGAACACAGTCAAGCCAAGATTTAGCGAGCGACGATATTAGCCATCTCCTTTTGCCGTCCGGCCAGGAATAGCCGCATATTGCCGATGATAAGCGGCATGATGAAGTCCTCGTATTCGACAATATAGCCGCCGACGTGGGGCGTTATGAATACATTGGGCATGGTCCAGAACGGACTTTCGGGTGGCAACGGCTCGGTCTGGAAAACGTCGAACGCGGCGCCGGCAATACGGCGTTCGCGCAAGGCCGCGATCAATGCCGCTTCATCGACCGTCTGTCCGCGGCCAGCGCTAATATAGTATGCACTGGACTTCATTGCGGCAAATAGACCGGCGTCGAACAGCGCGGTGTTTTCAGGCGTTGCGGGCAGAATATTAATTAAGTAGTCCGACCTAGCGGCCGCCTCGCGCAGGCGATCGCTTGCCAATATTTCGTCAAAGCCGCGCGCCTTGCGGACGGTGCGGCTGACGCCGATCACATACATGCCAAGCGCCTGCAGCATTTCGCCAATCGCGCTACCGACAATCCCGCTACCGGCGATCACCGCGGTTTTGCCATGAAGCGTCGTCCAAAGCCGGCGCTGCCACACATGCTGTTGCTGATCTTCTACCTGACGCTTTGCGTCGTGGCCGATCGCCAGCATGAGGTAGAGGACGTGTTCGCGCATCGGCACGCCGTGAACGCCACGCCCGCTGGTGATTAGAACGTCGGGGCGCAGCGACGGGCAGCGGAGGAAATGATCTACCCCGGTCGCCAGCGATTGAATCCATTTCAGCTGCGGTGCATCACGCAACATGTGATCGCGAATCTCGATGCCGAACGTGATCATCACATCGATGTCGGACAAATCGCACGCGACTTCCGCGGCGTTGTGAAACAGGATGAATTGCAGGTCAGGAAATTCGGCCTGCAGCCGATCGCGATAGAGTTCGGCGTGAATGTCGACGACGAGAATTTTGACCGGCATGAATGCTGATCCGCATCGTGGCCGCGGTGGAAGCGCGCCAGCGTTTCAGGCGGTCGCCAGCTGTGAAAGTCCGAGATAGTTTGCGGCGTTATCCGCGGCGATGGCCTTGCGTACCGGCTCCGCGAGCGCCACCTCATCCATGAACGCGCCGGCTTCCTTCGCCGACTCGAATGGATAGTCGGCGGCGAACATCACGCGCTCGTGGCCGAGCGCCGCGATGGTGCAGTTGAGCGGCTCAGCGGAGCACATGCCGGACGTTGTCACCACGAAGTTTTTCTTGAAATATTGCGACGGCGGCCTGCCAAGCTTGATCGCATAAAAGTTCGGTCCAGCGCGGCTGTCGAAGCGCCACAGCAGGAACGGGAGCGTCTCGCCGAGATGGCCCAGCCCGACGCGAGCGGCGGGAAAGCGATCGAACAGGCCGCCGAAGATCAACCGCAAGGCATGCGATCCCGTTTCGAAAGTCCATTCCCAGGTAGCGCGCCGCAGTCCCTTGTGGCCCTCCAGAACCGGCGCAGGCGCGACTGGGTCGACCGGATGAAGATAAATGAGCGCCCCCAGCGTTTCGGCGCGTTCCCAGAATGGATACAGCGCCGGATGATCGAGGTATTGCCCGTTGGTATGGCCATTGATCATCGCGCCGCAGAATTTAAGCTCGCACATACAGCGCTCGAGCTCGGTGGCGGCAGCATTCGCGTCTTGCATGGCGAGGTGCGCGAACCCGGAATAACGATCCGGCCGTTTTTCAATCTGCCGCGCGAGGAAGTCGTTGGCAGCACGGGCGCGGCGCACGGCCGTAGCGGTGTCGCGTTCCGCCTGCACGCCCGGTCCTGCAAGGCCAAGCACCGCGCGGACGATGCCGGCTTCATCCATCGCCGCAAGCCGCATCTCGCCGAAATCGGTCAGCCGCGATAGCGCTTTTTCCCGGCGCTCCGCCGGCAGGTCAACAGCGGTCGGATTCCAGTATTCGATAAAATCCGGGGATAGAAAATGCTCCTCAAGCGCAATCTTGCTGACCATGCGTTTCCTCGGGTGCTTGACGCCGAAACAAGCGAGCTTTCGCTCTCTGTACCTCATAATCGATATTCGGTACAAACTGCAGCCCTTAAGCGTGGCACAAACAAAGCTGAGTGGAGGAGCTCTCGTGGTGAAGACAATTCGCGGGGTAGCGTTCGAAGAAAACGAAAACAACGCGATGGGTCTTGAATTTTACAACCTGTCGCATCGCTTCGGCTACCAATCGCCGAATTGGCCTTACTTCGAAGACGTCAAGATCGAGCGCATTCATTACATGGCGAAGTCGGGTGTTCTGTCGCAGCGCATTACGACGTCGATGCACAATACCACGCATATCGACGCGCCTGCTCATGTGGTTCAAGGCACGCCCTTTATCGACGAAGTCCCGCTGCCGCACTTTTTTGGTTCCGGCATCGTCATTTCATTGCCGAAACAGAAGTGGGAGCCAATCACTTATGACGATCTGGAGAAGGCGGCGGGCAAGCACGTGCGGCCGCGCGACGTCGTCATAGTCAATACCGGCTGGCACAAGAAGTACGAGGATAACGAAGATTATTTCTGTTATTCGCCTGGCTTCGTGCCGTCGGCGGGCAAGTGGTTCGTCGAAAAACAGGTCAAGGTGGTCGGCCATGACACGCAGGCCAACGATCATCCGCTCGCCACCGCGATCGGGCCGCAGCGTAATGGGCCGCTGCATCCACATTTGGCAGCGGAATACAAGGAGTGGTCAGGCGGACGCGATTGGAAGCAGGATTTTCCCGAATGGGAGCCGGTGCATCGGATCCTCTTCAAAAACGGCATACTCGGTATCGAGAATGTCGGCGGCGATATCGATAAAGTTACCGACAGGCGCTGCACCTTTGCTTTTTTCCCCTGGAATTGGGATCGCGGTGACGGCTGCATTATCCGGCTGGTCGCGATCGTCGATCCGAAAGGCGCCTACCGGATCGAAAAAGGGGAGAGATTCGCATGATCGTGCGCAAGCTTTCCGAGGCCAAACCCTACGATGCGCCGAACCATCGTGATTACAAATCGCTACGCGTGTTTGGTGCGGAGATGGGCGGCTCGCAAACCCTGATCTTCGGGGTTTCGCACTTCCTGCCCGGCGGCGGCGCCGGGCCGGATGCTTCGCCACCGGAAAAGATCTATTACGTGCTCGCCGGCGAACTTACGGTCATCGCCGGCGGCCGAGAAACCGTCGTGGAGGCGGGCGATAGTTGCTATATCGGCCCCAACGAAACCCGCGAGATCGTCAATCGCGGCAATGAAGTATGTACGATCGCAGTCGCCGTCGCCCCAGTGAAGTGAACCGTCCGTCATTGTGTGGTGCGAGCGAGCCTCGAAGGGAAGAGCGTGCGTCGTACATCCTTTGAAAGCCATTCTGCGGTCATCTGAAGATGACGGCAAAATAGATGAGTAATTCATGGCCGAAGATTTCCTGAAAAATCCACTATCGCTATTCGATATCCGGGGCAAAACCGCGATCGTTACCGGCGCGACCGGCGCGTTCGGGGTGCTTGCTGCGCAGGTACTGGCCGGCGCGGGTTGTAACCTGGTGATCGCGGCCGGGGGTGGCGATGCCTTGAAGAAGGTTGCCAGCGAGTGCGAAAAGCTCGGTGCCAAAGTCGAAAGCGTCAACTTGCGCCCGAGCTCGGTCGCAAGTTGCGACAAGATCGTTGCCGCCGCGGTCCAGCGTTTCGGCGGCGTCGACATCCTGGTGCTTGCTTCCGGAATCAACAAAGTCGCCAAAATCGTCGATCAAGCGCCTGACGCCTTTGCCGAAGTAATGGATGTCAACGTCACGCAAAGCTGGCTGATGGCGCGCGCAGCCGGCAAGCGGATGCTGGCACAGGGGCGAGGCGGCAAAGTGATATTCATGTCGTCGGCGCGCGGACTCCTCGGCCACCCGGCGGGCTACACCGCCTATTGCGCGTCGAAATCCGCCGTTGACGGCATCACCAAGGCGCTCGGCTGCGAATGGGGTGCGACCGGCATCACCGTGAACGCTATCGCACCAACCGTTTTCCGCTCCCCGCTCACCGCTTGGATGTATGAGGATGACGAAAACGCTACCGCCGTGCGCAAGGGGTTCATCACGCGCGTTCCCAAGGGCCGTCTTGGTGAGCCGTCCGACCTAGCCGGGCCGCTCCTGTTTCTCGCCTCCAAGGCGTCGGATTTTTATACCGGCCATATCCTTTATGCCGACGGCGGTTACACCGCAGGTTAGTCGCGTGCTGTGCCCTGTGCGCATGCGCCGCCGTCGTGACCGCATTCGAGGGTGATATCATGAGCAAAGCAAAGATCGCCGTCATTGGCGCCGGGCTGATGGGGCATGGCATCGCACAGGTTTTTGCCCTTGCCGGTCACGACGTGACGGTGACCGACACAGTATTGAAAAATCTCGACAGTTTAACGCAGCGTATTGCCGCTAATCTGCGCGACCTTGGCGAGGACGAAGGCGCGGTCGCGCGAGTGCGACCTTGTGGTGAACTCGCCGAAGCCGTTCGCAACGTCGATTACGTCGTCGAGGCGGTGTTCGAGGATCTGACGCTAAAGCAGAAACTGTTCGCGGCAATCGAATCCCATACCGGCGTCGATACGATCCTCGCCAGCAACACCTCGGTCATCCCGATCACTTCGATCATGGCCGGCCTGAAACGGCGTGAGCGTGCGCTTGGCACTCATTGGTGGAATCCGCCGTTTCTCGTTCCGCTCGTAGAAGTGATCGAAACCCAATGGACGTCGCCCGACGCAGTAGCATGGACCATGGATTTGCATCGCGCGGCGGGTAAGCAACCGGCGCATGTGAAAAAGGACGTTCCCGGGTTCATCGGCAATCGTTTGCAACACGCGCTGTGGCGTGAGGCTATTGCGCTGGTCGAGCACGGCATCTGTGATGCCGAAACTGTGGATGCGGTCATCAAGGCTTCATTCGGCCGCCGTCTCGCCGTGCTCGGCCCGCTCGAGAATGCCGATCTGGTCGGAACCGATCTGGCGCTGGCGGTCCACAATGTCGTATTGCCGGCGATCGACAGCCGGGCAAACGCATCGCCCTATCTGCAAAAGCTTGTCGCCGACGGCAAGCTCGGGTTCAAATCGGGAGAGGGCTTTCGCAAGTGGAGCCCAGAACAGCAATCGGCGCTGCGTACCAAGCTCGTGGCGCATCTGAAAGCCTCGCGCGATCGGCATAATTCCAAATGACCGGCGAACCAACGAGAGTTCAGCGCTTTGCCGCTATCAATCGGCGCAGCATCGTGACGCGTAGTCTCGGTATGCTGGCAGCGCCGGCGATATTGCGTGCGATCCCTGCCAAGGCCCAATCGAAGAGTATCAAGATCGGTCACGTCAGCCCGCGTACCGGCCCGCTCGCCGGCTTCGGCGAAGCCGATGGCTTTATCCTCGACCAAGTCAGGGGCATCTTGGCGAAAGGTCTGGAAAGCGGCGGCAAGACTTATCAGGTCGAAATCGTCAGCAAGGACAGCCAGTCGAGCGGCACTCGGGCATCGGAGGTCGCCTCCGAACTGATGTTGCGCGACAAAGTCGATCTCATCCTCGCTTCGGCTACGCCGGACACCACCAATCCGGTCGCCGATCAGGCTGAAGTCAATGAGGTTCCGTGCATCACCACGAATTGCCCGTGGCAACCATACTTCTTCGGCCGCAATGGCGATCCCGCAAAGGGCTTCACCTGGACCTATCATTTCTTTTGGGGTCTCGAAGACGTGATCGCGGCGTTCCTCGCCTTGTGGGAGGGCCAACCAACGAACAAGGTGGTTGGCGGACTGTTTCCAAACGATGCCGATGGCAATGCCTGGGGCAATCCGCAGCGCGGCCTGCCGCCGGCGCTCGCGCAGGCAGGCTACCGACTAATCGATCCGGGCCGCTACCAGGTCATGAACAACGACTTCACCTCGCAGATCACGCGCTTCAAGGAAGCCGGCGCCGAGATCATTACCGGCAATATGATTCCGCCCGATTTCGCGACCTTCTGGTCACAGGCGGCGCAGCAGAACTTTCATCCCAAGATCGCAACCATCGGCAAGGCGCTGCTGTTTCCCTCGGTCGTGAGTTCGCTCGGGCCGCGCGGCAATGGCCTCACCAGTGAGGTCTGGTGGACGCCGGATTACCCGTTCCGATCGGGCCTGACTGGGCAAAGCGCACGGCAGCTCACCGATGCCTATATGTCGGCAACTACGCGCCCGTGGTCGCAGCCGATCGGCTATCAGCACGCACTGTTCGAAGTTGCGATCGATGTGCTCAAGCGCGCCAAGAGCATGGATCCGAAAGCGATCCTCGATGCGATCGTTGTTACCAACTACAATTCCATTGTCGGTCCGGTGCATTGGACGGGGCAGCCGGTCAAGAATGTCAGCAAGACACCTTTGGTTGCCGGTCAATGGCAGCGCCGCAACGGCGCCTTCGAATTGGTGATCACCGCGAATAAGCCGGCGCCCGAAATTCCGATCGGCGGCAAGCTCGAATTGCTGTCGTAAGGATTGCGGTTAAAGCATGATCCCGAAAAGTGGATACGGGTTTTCGGAAAAGATCGCGCTGAAACAACAAGCCAAAGCGAAATACCGAATCAACCTAAAATCATTTCGCTTTAGGCGACACGCAAAAGCTCGATCATCGCCCGGCTGTCCGGCAATTGCTCGAGCCTCAGCATTACGTCGATGAGTGCGTTCTGCTGCTCCGGCGCGATCGTCGCGCGCGTGAGTTTGCGGAATTTGTCAATGATCTGCGCTTCATCGGCAAAACATTGTTCGCTGCCACGCGGCGCCTCGCACATTTCGCGTTCGACCGAGCCATCGCGGAAATAGACTTCGACACGCACTTGGTGCCGGTGTGCGGCGCCCAGCGCCGTGATGGCGGGATCGTGCACGACGTACACCTTGCGCGACAGTTCAATGCGGGCACGATCGTTGACGCAGTCTGGCGTAAATTCACCGACAAAGACGTCGCCCGCGAGAATAAGCGTGGCAACGCAGAACGGCAGGTTGAGTTGCGCCGCGGTCAGACCTTCCGGCCGGTATGGCCAGCCGGCATGATCGACCGTGACCTGCGACGCCTGCACGACGATCCGTTCGATATCAGCGGCGATGAATGGATGTCGCTTGCGAATGTTCCTAAGCGCGTCAAGCGTCGTGTGATTGCTGCCGACGCAGGAGTAAAACTTCAGCGAAATCCGCATCGTCTCGTAGTGCTCGTCCAGTCCATCGGTTAGAGCTGCCAGATTGAAGCGGTCTTGCGAGCGCGAAAAGGTCGTGCAAAAGCCGCCGTAAGGCGCCTCGAACACATCAACGATCCCGCTGAATCCCTCGCTTGCCAGAAGCGCCGCGTAAAGTCCGCTTTGTGCCGCGCGTCCGGCATGCATGCGCTTGACCATCGCGCCATATTGCGCCGCCATCAGGCCGCTGGATTGCGTGCCGGCAATACCCAGCGCATGCACGGTCTTGTCCGCATCGAGCGTAAGCGCGCGCGCCGCCGCGGCTGCCGCGGCGAATACGCCGACGGTCGCGCCGGAGTGCCAGCCCTGGCCGATATGCTCCGGTCCCATGCACAGCCCGACGCGCGGCCCGATTTCGTATCCCGCCACTGCCGCTGCGATGAAATCCTTTCCGGACATTGGCGCATGGGTTTCCACCATCGCAATAAGTGCCGGCAGTGTCACGGCGCCGACATGCAAGATGCCCTCGCGATGCACGTCGTCGAGCTCGAAGCTCTGTACTTGCGTGCCGTTGACCAGGGCCGCATGCGGCGATGAGAGGCGCCGATTAGTGCCCCAGATCGAGGCGTCCTGCGTTTTGTCGACTTGTTCCAGCGTTTGCCGCAGGATCCGGCACCATTCCAGCTGCGCGCCGTAGATGGCGCAGCCAAGCGAGTCCAGAACCAGAAGCTTCAGCCGGTCGCGAACCTCGATGGGAATCCGTTCGTAACTTAATTGCGCAACGAATTTGGCGATGCGACGAGTATGGGGATTCTGAGTGGTCGCAGCCTCAGTCATGAATAACCCGAGCTGCCGGCTATTTTCGTGCAGCGGTGCGCGAGGTGACGCTATCCCACCACGGACAAACGCCGGGCATTACCTGGTAATTGCCATCGATCACCTGGACCGGCTGACGATAACCGGCTGCGGCATTGGCAAGCCGCAGCGCACGCGCCTTGGCGTTATCTTCCGGCGACAACCAACGGCGATCGTGGCCCCATATGCTTGGCCCTTCTTTGCGCTCGTAAGCTTGCCAGCGGTCGATGTCGATCGTCCGCGCCCCCCAGCCATACTCGACCATGAATGCCGACGGCGTCCGTGTGTAAAACGATGTGATGAAATCGCTGGTGTGCCGGCCCATCGTCACTGCGACTCGTCCATCTTCGCCGCACGCCAGATCGTAGCCCTGGCCGACATCGTCGAAGCTGAACAGCTCCATCATGACGTGATGAACGGCGCTTTTGCCGGTTTGAATGAAGGCTAGGCTGTGATGGCGCGGATTGACGTGCAGAAAGCGGGCGATGAACGGCTCGGAATAATAATCGGTGAGGCGAAAGCCGAGTGTATCGCAATAGAAGCTCATAAGTTGATCGAGCGTGTGCGCGTCAGCGACGTTAAGCACGACGTGACCCAGCCCCAAAGGGCCGATGCGAAAGCCGGAAATGCAACGCCCGGGCCGGAACGGTTCCGCGGCGGATTGCGCGCCGTAAAAGACCTCTAGCCGATTGCCGACCGGGTCGCGAAGCACCACCAGATCTGCGACGCGCCGTTCGTCGGCCAAAACGCGGGCCCCGCGCACAACCGCAATGCCATTATTTTCGAGATGCGCCGCGAAGGCATCGAGTGCGTTGGCGTCAGCGACCTCCCAACCGAAAAAGCCTATTCCTTCTCCGCCGTCGGCCTGGACTACGATGCGTTGTTTGCGATCATCCATGCGGAAAGCGAGCGACGAGCGCGATTGATCCACGCGTTGTAAGCCGAGGAGGTCCGCGCCATAGCTCGCCCAATCGCCTAAATTTTTGGCGCGGACGCCGATATAGCCCAAAGCCTGCGGAGCCGAAGCGGGTGTTGTCATGAGCGCCTTGTCGGCGTCCTTTTACACCGAGGGCAGCTACCGCGCCATCATGCGCGCCGGCTCAGTTGGGCGCTATGTTCAGGATTTGGTGGACGCCAGCGGGCGCAAAACGCAGTCGAGATCGAGGGCGTCCTCGGCCTCGAGCGCTGCCTGGCTCAATAGCCGCTCCAGATTCTGCAGCATCAATTTCTGGTCGCGCGTACGCGCGCTGCGGGCCCAACGACGGCATTGATCGGCCCATTGAGCGATTTCTTCGGCTGCGGACTTGAACATGGCGCGCGCCTCTCAGGTCGTGAGCGGTAAGGTGAAGGCTGGGCCAAGCAAATGCCGGCCGCGCACCAGCGTCGCGCGCGCCGCGCGCGCATCGAGCGCGGTCTGAAATAGCGCCGGTAACTCGCGCGGTCGCTTCAACACCGAGCGGAGCATGGCCGGTATATTGGTGGTCCCATTCGGACGCATCGCGGCTACCGCCGAAACCGGAAGCGCACGCCTGGCCGGGTCGGTAATGACCCGGATTGCGGCAACGGGGACGTCATGCGCCAAGCCGACGGCAGCGACAATGTGCGACTCCATATCGACTGCGATCGCGCCGGTTTTTAAATAAAGCGCGCGTTTCTCGTCGGGATGAGCGATCGGGACAGGCACGCCCAGCAGCATGCCCGACACAGAATCGGGGATCGTTTGCAGCAATTTCTCGGACCATTGCTGGCTGATCGGCATTCGCCTCGATCCGGCTATGACCGCGGATCCGACGACGCAAGTTCCAGGCCGTAGATGCGGTGCCAAGCCGCCGGCAACGCCGAAACTGATGATGCCGGGGCAGCCGTTCACCATGGTGCGAGTTTCGGCAATGGCCGCCGTGAGTTTTGCCGCCAAATTGCGGCCGTCGCCGCTGCAAATGACGTGCACGCCGGGGCCCGCGGCAATGCGGGCTTCAAAGGCTAGACCGACAACGATGATCACGTGATCCCCACTTAAACAGCAGATCGAATTGCCAAGGTCAGCAAGCGACTGCCACTGCGCCAATTTGCGTGGCTGGAGCCGGCGAATCGGCAACAGCCCGGCAGCGTCGAACTAACCCTTGGTGACGACCGGCGGTGGCGCTTTGCCCTTGCCGACTTGCGCACATGCGGCAAGGCTCAGGACCGCAAGGATCACTGCTGTTCCAACGGCGATTTTCTTCATGGATGCCCCCCATCCCGCTTTACTAGACAAGACAAAATAAAAAGGATGCTGTGGCTTCACTAGTGCAGAAAAGCCACAGTTTACAGCCGATTTACGGGACACTTCATGACGCTCAGCTTGGGATTTGTTCGATAAATGCGTAGTTTCGCGCTTTTGGCCGCATTTTTCGGCTTGGCATTCCTTACGGGGCTTACGGCCTATTACGGCTTCGGGGCCGTAATAACGGCCGTCGCCAGTTCAAGCTGGGCGACCGCATTTGTCGTCGCGGCCCGGGCGGTGGCGCTGGTGGGCGCCGGCATTGGCTGGTGGGCCCTCATTCCGGCGCGGCAGCGCGGACCTTCCGCTTTTGTGTTACTGCGCTTTGTCCGCGAGGCGATCAATTCATTCTTTCCATTCGCCGTGATCGGCGGCGACGTCATCGGGGCAAGGCTGTTGGCGAGATTTGGGATTGTCACCAACCTGGCGGTGGCGAGCGTACTGGTTGATATCTTCATTCAGGTGGTCTGCCTTTGCTGTTTCGTGCTGGCCGGGCTTGGCATCCTGCTGAGCCTCGTGGGCCAGCAGCAGGTGGGCACGACCGCGATCGTCATCTTGGCGATCGCTATACCGGCGGTCGGAGGATTTTTCATCGCCTTGAACTTTGGCGCGCACGAACCCCTGGTCCGGTGGCTTCTTGCGTTCGGCGAAAGGCGGCAATGGTCCGCGTTCGCGCACATCGTCGATCTCGGCGCGCGGTTGCAACAGATTTGGCGCAACCATCGCGGGATCGCCGAATCATTCTTGGTGCATCTTGCAGCGGTGTTTTTCGGTGCCGTCGAAGTTTGGATCGCACTTGCCTTCATGGGTCATCCCGTCAGTGTAGTCGAAGCGGTGGTGATCGAAAGTTTGGGGCAGGGGAGCCGTGCTGCTGCTTTTATGCTGCCGGGCGGCTTGGGCGTTCAGGACGGGGCCTTGATTGGCGTCTGCGCCATTTTCGGGGTGCCGGCCGACGTCGCCTTGGCGATGGCGCTGATCAAACGGGTTCCCGACCTCTTACTGGGCGCGCCGGCCTTGCTCGGATGGCAAGCGCTTGAGGGGCGGCGTGTTTTGACCGCCAGCGATTGAGTCTGCGCGGTCGCGATCAAGCTGAATGCTGCCAGCGGGCGGACTTCAGCCCGATTTTTGCCGTTTGTATAACGTGCATGCATTGCATTCGGGCCATATAGTTGAGCTCCGGTGAGGGGTGGCAGGGGTCCGCGTGAGTGAATTGCTTGTGAATTCTGCGAGTTGCGCTTCGGCCGTCTGCTACCTAGCGGCGATCGCCGGATCCGCCTATGCGCTGTTTGCGATCTGGGCGGCACGTGGCTTCGTGCGCGCGAGCCCGCCTTCGCCGCCGGGCATCTGTCCGCCGATTACGATCCTAAAGCCGCTGCACGGCGCGGAGCCCAGTCTGTATGCCAATCTGGCGAGTTTTTGTAATCAAGACTACGCGGCGCCGTTCCAGATCGTGTTTGGCATCGCCGATTCGGCCGATCCTGCTGCCGCTGTCGTGCGCCGGCTAGTCGACGAGTTTCCCGGTCGCGATTTGACGCTGGTGGCCAATCCTCGTCGCCACGGTTCCAATGCAAAAGTGTCGAACCTCATCAACATGCAGGCCGAGGCGCAGCACGAGGTGCTCGTCATTGCCGACAGCGACATCGCCGTTTCGAACAATTACCTCACAAGCGTTGCGGCGAGCCTCGGCCAACCGCAAGTTGGACTAGTGACCTGCCTGTATCGAGGCATAGGCTCGACCGGACTCTGGTCCCATCTCGCTGCGGCGGGAATCGATTATCAGTTCCTGCCAAACGTGCTGGTCGGATTGAAGCTCGGTCTCGCGAGCCCCTGCTTTGGCTCGACGATCGCGCTGACGAAAACGACGCTGGCGAAACTCCGCGGGTTGCAGTCGGTTGCCGATCAATTGGCTGACGATTACGGGCTAGGCATGGCGACGCGCCGCGCGGGTCGCAAAGTCGCAATTCCACCTTTCACGGTCACCCATGTCTGCGCCGAACGATCCCTGCGCGAACTCTTGCTGCATGAGATACGTTGGGCGCGCACGATCCGCGCGATGGATCCGGTCGGTTTCGCCGGCCTCGCTATCACCTATGCAGTGCCATTGGCCTTGATCGGACTGATGCTCGGCGGGCTGACGCCGGCCGCCGTGGTCGTTGCCGCGGCGCTGGGTTGCCGATTCGCCTTGCAAGCCGAGCTCAATCGTCTGTTCCAGTTGCGCAATGCGATCTCCTGGGAAATGTCCTTGCTTGGACCCATTCGTGACATATTGTCGTTTGTCATATTCGTAGTGAGCTTTTTCGGCCGCCGCGTCGAATGGCGCGGCAATGTCTATGATGTGAGCGCTGACAATACGCTTACTCGCTATGGTGAGGCGGAATCGTGATGCGCACTTTATTTCTGCAGGCGCCCTCCTTTGAGGGCTTCGATGGCGGCGCCGGCTCGCGCTATCAAGCGCGGCGGGAAATCCGCTCGTTCTGGTATCCGACCTGGCTGGCGCAGCCGGCCGCATTGGTCGAGAACAGCAAACTGATCGATGCGCCGCCGCACCGCTTGAGGCTTTCGCAAATTGCGGCCACCGCGCGCGATTACGATCTTGCCGTGCTGCACACGTCGGCGCCGTCGTTTGCCTCCGACGTTGAGACGATCAAGGCACTCAAGGCGGCCAATCCGGCGCTTAAAGCCGGCTTTGTCGGCGCCAAGGTTGCAGTCGATCCGGTCGGCAGCCTGAAGGCATCGCCGGCAATCGATTTTGTCGCCCGTAACGAGTTCGACTTCACCATCAAGGAAGTTGCGGAAGGCCGATCCTGGAGCGAGATCGTCGGTTTGTCTTACCGCAACGCCGAGGGCGTGATCGTTCATAACGAGGAGCGCGCGATCCTTGAAAATATGGACCTCTTGCCCTTCGTGACGCCGGTCTATAAGCGCGACCTCGAAATCAAGAATTATTTTATCGGCTATCTTAAGCACCCCTACATATCGATCTATACCGGCCGCGGCTGCAAATCGCGCTGCACGTTCTGCCTGTGGCCGCAGACCGTCGGCGGCCACCGCTATCGCACCCGTTCGGTTGGGCACGTGATCGAAGAAATCGCCTGGGCGAAAAAAGCGTTTCCCGAGGTCAAGGAATTCTTCTTCGACGACGACACCTTCACCGACAATCTGCCCCGCGCCGAGGCAATCGCCAAAGAACTGAGCAAGCTCGGCGTTACCTGGTCTTGCAATGCCAAGGCGAACGTTCCTTACGCGACGCTGAAAGTTCTGCGCGACAACGGTTTGCGGCTCCTTCTGGTCGGTTACGAATCCGGTAACCAGCAGATTCTGCACAACATCAAAAAGGGCATGCGGGTCGATGTCGCCCGTAAATTCACTAAAGATTGCCATGCGCTCGGCATCACCATCCACGGCACTTTCATCATGGGCCTGCCGGGCGAGACCAAGGAAACCATCGAGGAGACCATCCACTTCGCCACCGATATCAATCCGCATACGATCCAGGTTTCGCTCGCGGCGCCGTATCCCGGCACCTTCTTGTTCGATCAGGCGATGAAGAACGGCTGGCTCGACGATGCTCATGCCGAGCTCGTCAATGAAGACGGCGTGCAGATCGCGCCCTTGCACTATCCGCACTTGAGCCACACCGAAATCTTCGATTCGGTCGAACAATTCTATCGGCGCTTTTATTTCCGCTCCGGCAAGATCGCCGCGATCGTCGGCGAAATGGTCCGCAGCCCGCAAATGATGAAGCGTCGCTTGCGCGAAGGCGTCGAATTTTTTCACTTCCTGCGCGAACGAAGCGCCGCGCATTAGAACGTCATTGCGAGTCATTTCAGATAACCATGCTGCCGGAACCAGGCGATCGCTTCGGCGATCGCTTCGCCGTATGGCCGCGCGCGGTAATCGAGTTCGCGTTCGGCCTTGGCCGACGTGAAGAACATGCGGTCCTTGGCAAGCCGCAAACCGGTCGTCGTGACGAATGGCTCGCGGCCGGTGACATAGGCGGCGGCCTCGGCGGCATAGGCGATTGGAAAGATCAGCCGCCGCGGCAATCGCAGCCGTGGCGGAGCGCGGCCGGTCTGGCGCGCGATTTCGCGCAGCATGCTGCCCAGGGGGACATCCTGCCCGCCGAGAATGTAACGCTCGCCGATGCGGCCCTTGGTCAAAGCGAGGAGATGCCCGGCGGCAACGTCGTCGACATGGACGAGGTTCAACCCGGTATCGACATAAGCGGGCATGCGGCCGGCCGCCGCCTCTACGATGATCCGTCCGGTCGGTGTCGGCCGCACGTCGCGCGGTCCGATCGGCGTCGACGGATTGACGATGACCGCGGGCAAATTGCGCTCCGCCACCATCGCCTCGACCAGGCGCTCGGCAACGACTTTGCTGTATTTGTAAGCGCCGACCGCCGCGGCCGGATCGAGCGGAAACGTCTCGTCGCTCGGCTCGCCGCCCGGCCGCGCCTTCAAGGTCGCGACGCTGCTGGTATAGACGATCCGCTCGACGCCGGCGCGCAGCGCCGCCTCCATGAGCGCTCGCGTGCCCTCGACATTGGTGCGCACGATGTCTTGCGGCTGGCGCGCCCATAGCCGGTAATCGGCGGCAACGTGAAAGACAAAGCGAACGCCCGCCATGGCCCGCGCCAGCGAGCCGGCGTCGCGCAGATCGCCGCCGACGATTTCGACTGGTAAATCGGCGAGATTGGTACGGGCGCTGGTCGGGCGAACAAGTGCGCGGACCTGGTGGCCGGCTTGCAGCAATCGCCGTACGACGGCTGCGCCGACAAAGCCGCTGGCGCCGGTAATGAGGATCATGAGCCGCCCTTTCTAAAGCACGTTCCACTCAAATCAACGCGTCATTGCGAGCCAACGGGGTCTGGCCCGAAGTGGCCGGCCCGATGACGGGCTGCGCGAAACAATCCAGGATTCAAATTACATTTCAAAGATCTGGATTGCTTCGTCGCTCGCGCTCCTCGCAATGACGATAGTGATTCAATTTGACCAGAAGCCGCACTAAGGTCATTGCGCCAAAAGCTGAACGGGGACGCTATGAAACTGCCGAGTCGGATTATCGACCTCTCGTCGACGCTTGAAAATGAAACGGTCTACGACCCGCCGTTCATGCGGCCGAAAATCACCTACCGCAGCAATGCCGAGACCGCACCCCTTATGATGGAGCTGTTTCCCGGCTTGCGCCGCGAGGACCTGCCGGACGGCGAGGCCTGGGCAATCGAAGAGATCCAGCTGACGACGCATAACAGCACGCACATGGATGCGCCGATTCATTTTCAATCGAAGTCGATCGACGGCAAGCCGATGATGACCATCGATCAGGTGCCGCTCGACTGGTTTTTTCGCCCGGGCGCCAAGCTCGATTTTCGCAAAATGCCGGACGGTCATGTGGTCACGCCGGCCGAAGTGGAAGCCGAACTCAAACGCATCGGTCACGAGCTCAAGCCGTTCGATATCGTCCTCGTCAATACGCGCGCCGCCAGCTGCATCGGCAGCGACGAATATCTCACCGCCGGCTGCGGCATGGGCCGCGCGGCGACGCTCTATCTGACCTCGCGCGGTGTGCGCGTCACCGGCATCGACGCCTGGGGCTGGGACGTGCCGTTCGTGCATATGCGCCAGCGCTGGCTGGAAACGCACGACCCATCCATCATCTGGGAAGGCCACAAAGCCGGTCGCGAAACCCCGTATTGTCATATGGAGAAGCTGTGCAATCTGGAACAGCTTCCCAGTCACGGCTTCACGGTCGCCTGTTTTCCGCACAAGGTGAAACGTGGTTCGGCCGGCTGGACCCGCGCGGTGGCGTTGTTCGATTGAGATGTTTTGATCCAAAAGCGTCTTGTCCTCGCGGCGCCTCCACCGTGCTTCGCATGGTCCCCCGTTTCACGGGGAAAGATGAGCAACATCGTTCTCGCGGCGCTCCTTTGCGCCCGAGCTATGACACACCACTCTCAGAAATCGTCACCACCGGGCATAGCCGTTCGCAGAACGGCGTCCTTCGGACGCCTTTGCCGGTGGTCCATGCGAAGCTGCAGCATGCAAAACGCCGGTGGAAGCGCCTCGTAAGCGTGACTTCCGCATGGATTGCCGGGGCTTTTAGTTGAAGACGGCGCTTCGCGCCTTTTGCCCGGCAATGACGAACAGGAAAGAACGAAAAAATGTCGGAGGCGAAACGCCGACAGACGCAAGTGGTATTCTGCCGTGCCAGACGGATACGGCCGCACCTCCAAAAGCGGGAGGCGCACATCTATCGGCGTTCCACCACGGTTCTCGCCCCAAGGACTCTTCCATCGCAAGGGACTCAGCCTCAGGCCAGGCTTCCTGGGACGTGGCGAACAGCGTTTTGCGCGGTCCTTTGAGCGGGCTTTCCCCGCCCCTGCCTGTCCCAGTCCAGCGATTGCACCTCGCGCCCTAGTCATAGTGCTCGGGGGTTGATGCCCAAAGCCGCCCGAGCGCGGGTTGCAAGCCCGCCCGCGGGCACCGCACTCGCCCCGCGGTTCGGGAATGCCTCCCGGACCGCGTCCGTGTGGACGAGACTTGAGGCTATAAGTAACTTAAACGGTGACATAGGTCAATGAAAATGAGACGAAAAGATTTCACGGCGATACGAAAATTTTGCCCTTCTACCGGGCTGAAGCACTCCTGAATTAGTCGCAAAGGCTCGCCCAATCCGAAGCTTATGCAGAGCTTGGTTTTTTGCTGTTCTCTCTAAACCAAAAAACCCATTCCGTCGGCCACAATTCCCTGCTGTAATTGTCACATTGCAGCCTGATCGACGCGGCCCCGACCCCCGGCGGAGGCAAATGAGACGGCGCTCCAAAACAAGCGGCAAAGCACGCCGCCGCGCTTCCTCGCGTGCCGGCCAGGGCGCAGACGCCGCACGGCTTGCTCGCGAACTGGATGAGGCGCGGCAACAGCAGGCTGCCACCGCCGAAGTTCTCAAGGTTGTAAGCCGCGCGACTTTCGATCTTCAGATCGTGCTCGATAAGCTCACTCAGACTGCCGCGCGGCTTTGTAATGCAGATATGGCGGGCATCACGCGGGAGCGCGACGGCGCTTATTACTACGCTTCAGTCTACAATTATCCGCCGGAACTGAACGAATTCATCAGAAACGCGCGTCACGAGCGCAGCCGAGGAAGCGTTACCGGACGCGCTCTCCTGGACGGAAAAACCGTTCATGTGCCTGATGTCATGCGAGATCCGGAATACACAATGCGCGAATTCGCGCAGACGGCTGGAATTCGCACCGCGCTTGGCGTGCCGCTTTTGCGCGACGGCAACGCCATCGGCGTGATCGTTCTAGCGCGCTCCAAAGTTCTCCAGTTCACCGACGAGCAAATCGATCTGGTAGCGACGTTCGCCGCTCAAGCCGTTATCGCCATCGAGAATACGCGGCTCCTGAGCGAATTGCGGGAAGCTCTGCAACAACAGACCGCGACCTCCGAAGTCCTAAGTGTCATCAGCAGCTCGCCCGGTGAATTGGAGCCGGTGTTCCAGGCCATACTCGAGAATGCGACGCGGCTCTGCGCGGCAAAATTCGGTAATTTATATCTTTGCGAAGGGGACGCGTTTCGCACGATTGCCATGCACAACGTGCCAGCACCGTTTGCGGAGGCGCGCAGGCATAACACCTTGGTTCACCCCGAGCCAAGCAGCGTGCTTGGCCGCCTCCGCAGATCTAAGAGCGTGATTCACATTCCTAACGTCACCGCAGAACAAGGCTATATCGAGCGCCAGCCGAGGTTTGTCACCATGGTGGAGCTCGGCGGCTTTCTGGCCATGCTTGGGGTACCAATGCTTAAGGACGGCAAGCTGGTCGGTGCAATTATTATCTATCGGCAGGAAACCAGTACTTTTTCCGACAAGCAGATCGAGCTGGTGCAGAACTTCGCTGCACAGGCCGTCATCGCCATTGAGAATGCGCGGCTGCTCAACGAGTTACGCGAGTCTCTGCAGCAGCAGACCGCGACCGCCGATGTGCTCAAGGTCATCAGTCGCTCGACCTTCGATCTACCGACTGTGCTCAACACGCTGGCCGATTCGGCGGGCACGTTGTGTCAAGCAGAAAATGCGCAAATTATGCTACAGGACGGCGAGGTCTACCGCCTCGTTGCCTGCAATGGCTTCTCACCTGAATATCAGGAATATGTGAGACAACATCCAATCACGCTGGGCCGAGGCACGCTGGTCGCTCGAACAGCGCTGCTAGTCGCTCCGGTTCATATCCCCGACGTGCTTGCTGACTCGGAATACACTTATCGCGAGGGCCAAAGACTCGCCGGATACCGTGCGATGCTTGGCGTGCCGCTCGTCCGGGAAGGAAGCTGTATCGGCGTCATGGCAATGACCCGACAGACGCCCCAGCCATTTTCCGCCAAGCAGATCGAACTGGCAAACACCTTCGCCAACCAAGCGGTAATTGCAATAGAGAACGTACGTCTGTTCGAGGCCGAGCAGCAGCGCACGCGTGAGCTGAGCGAGTCGCTGGAGCAGCAGACGGCGACCTCGGAAGTCTTAAGAGTTATCAGTTCATCGCCCGGCGAATTGCAACCCGTGTTTAACGCGATGCTAGAGAACGCGACACGGATCTGCGATGCAGTGTTCGGTTCCATGCTGCTTCGCGAAGGTGATGCATACCGACGCGTTGCGCTACATAACGCACAGCAGAGCTTTGCGGAATTCAGCGACAAGGCGCCGATCGTCAGCCGCGGTATGGCGCCAAGCGTCGATCGTGCCGTGGATACAAGACAGGTGGTCCATATTCTCGACGTGGCGGCGGAAGATCCCAATGAACCGATCGGCAAGTTTGGCGGCGCTCGGACTCTGTTAGTTGTGCCGATGCTCAAGGATAACGAGCCGATAGGAGCGTTCGGTATTTATCGTCAGGAAATCCGCCCGTTCACCGATAAGCAAATCGCGCTGGTGGAGAATTTCGCGGCCCAGGCTGTCATCGCCATCGAGAATACGCGGTTGCTCAATGAATTGCGACAGCGCACAGCCGATCTCAGCGAGTCGCTGGAGCAGCAGACGGCGACATCGGAAGTCTTAACAGTTATCAGTTCATCGCCGGGCGATCTTCATCCAGTATTTTCTGCAATACTGGAGAGCGCCGCTCGTTTATGTGACGCAAGTTTCGGAAACTTTTACCGGTGTGACGGCGACGATCTGCATCTCGTCGCCACTTACAACACGCCGATCGCTTTTGTAGAAGCTCGTAGCCGGTTACCATTGGGCCTGAAGCAGAACAATCCGATCGCTGACATGCTAGCGGCAAAAACCGTCCTTCACGTTGATGATTTGGCCGCCGATGAGCGATACACCAACCAACGCGATCCGCATATCGTTGCTGGCGTTGAGCTAGGGGGCGTCCGAACCTTCGTCGCCGTTCCTATGATCAAAGACAATGAACTGATCGGCGCGCTCGTCGTGTATCGGCAGGAAGTCCGTCCCTTTACTGATAAGCAGATTGAGCTGGTGAGGAATTTTGCCGCCCAGGCGGTCATCGCCATCGAGAATGCGCGGCTGCTGAACGAATTGCGCCAGCGCACCGACGATCTAACCGAAACGGTGGAGCAGCAGGCAGCCACATCGAAGGTCCTTGAAGTCATCAGCCGCTCGGCGTTCGATCTTCAGGCGGTGTTTGAAGCCGTGGCTGAAAGCTCGGTCAAGCTGTGTGGAGCCGACCGAGCGTTAGTTTTCCGTTTCGATGGCGAGTTACTGAGGATTGCGGTTGCCTTCAACGCTCCTCAGGAGCTCAAGGATTTTATAGTCCAAAATCCATTTATTCCGGGCCGACACAATGCTGCGGGCCGTGCTGCACTTGAGCGACGGACGGTCCAAATTGCCGATCCCTCGGCCGATCCAGAATATTCGTACGGTGCCAAAGATATTGAGAAAATCGGAACAATTCTCGCGGTGCCGATCCTCAAAGGCGAGGATCTGCTGGGCGTCATAAACATCTTTCACCTGGAGGAAGTCAGGCCGTTTACGGATAGGCAGATCGCTCTAGTCGAGACGTTTGCTGACCAAGCCGCGATCGCAATCGACAATTTCCGACTGTTGGACGAGTTACGCTACCGCACCGATGAACTCGGCCGCTCGGTCGGCGAGCTGCAGGCCCTTGGCGAGGTGTCCCAAGCGGTCAACTCGACGCTCGATCTCGAAACCGTTCTCTCCACCATCGTGGCAAAGGCGGTGCAGCTCTCTGGCACCGAGGCCGGCGCCATCTATGCCTACGATGAGCAGTGGCGCGAATTTCGGCTGCGAGCCACCTACGGGATGGATCAAGGGGTGATCGATGCTCTCACGCAGCGTCACATCGGCTTCGAGGACCCGAGCGTGGCTGAAGTTTTCGCGCAGCGCGAGCCCACTCAAGTCGCAGACTTGCGCGAAGAACCCGCTTCAGACCTTAACAACGTAGCTCTACGTGCCGGCTATCGCGCGCGGATGGTAGCGCCGTTACTTCGTGGCGAAGATATCGTCGGCATGCTGGTCGTTCGCCGGTGCACGCCCGGTGAATTTGCGAGAAACACCGTCGACATCATCAAGACCTTTGCCGCGCAATCGGCGCTGGCCATCCAGAACGCGCGACTGTTCCACGAGATCGAGGACAAGAGCCGGGAGCTTCAAGAGGCGAGCCAGCACAAATCTCAGTTCCTCGCCAATATGAGTCACGAGCTGCGCACTCCGCTCAATGCCATCCTGGGTTATACCGAATTGCTGGCGGACGGCGCTTACGGTGATCCATCCGAGAAGATGTTGGGTGTACTTAAGCGACTTGAGGCCAATGGCAAACACCTGCTCGGGCTCATCAATGACGTGCTCGACCTGTCCAAGATCGAGGCCGGTCAACTCGTCCTCGACCTGTCCGATTACTCGGTGCAAGATATTGCCCAGACGGTTCGTAGTACGCTGGAGCCTTTGGCCGCCGATAAAAGGCTCTCGTTCAAGGTCGAAGTCGCTCCCGAGCTACCCGCAGGTCATGGCGACGGACGCCGCCTGACTCAAGTCCTGATCAATCTCGTCGGCAACGCCATCAAGTTCACCGATGCCGGCGAAGTCGCCATCAAGGCCGAAGCAAATAATGGCGCATTCCACGTGTCGGTCTGTGACACCGGACCCGGCATCACGGCTGCCGATCAGGCGAAGTTGTTTCAGGAATTCCAGCAGGCCGACAATGCGATCACCAAGAAAAAGGGTGGTACCGGTTTAGGGCTCGCCATATCCAAGCGCATCATCGAGATGCACGGCGGCAAAATCTGGGTCGAGTCACAGCCCGGTCAAGGCTCGACGTTCACTTTCACGCTTCCGGTCGTCGTCGCTCAGCAGGTGGAGCCGGAGTGAGCAAGCGCATTTTAGTGGTCGAGGACCAACCGGATGCTCGCCGGATCATCCGCGATATGCTGGCCTCTACCAATTACGAGATCACGGAGGCCGAGAACGGCGAAGAGGCGCTCGTGGCTATCGCGAAACAGCGACCCGATCTCATCCTGATGGATATCCAATTGCCGGTCATGGACGGTTACGCCACCACGCGCCAAATCAGGGCCGATCCTGCATTGCGATCGATCCCGATCATTGCGGTCACGTCCTATGCACTCAGCGGTGAAGAACAGAAGGCGCGGGCAGCCGGCTGTGATGATTACGTTCCAAAGCCCTTCAGCCCGCGAGAGTTACTGGCGAAAATCAGGCAGCGCCTCTCTTAAGCGCGGAGTGGCTGCTCCAGTCAACGCGCCACTAAATATATCGCCATCCCTTGGTGCCGCGAACGACCGCGATCATCCGCGTCAGTTAGGCCGAGGATAGTAACGATTACAGCCATTCAAATCTCGTCCGGCTGCTAAGCATGCCCCTGTCGCCGCGCCGTGCTTTTCCTCTTGCCTCGCTCGCAAATCATATCCGCGTTCTTCAGATTCGCCTTTTTGGCAGATTTCGGATTTGTGTCGAGCGCCGTTACAACCTATTCAAATCGAAGAGTGACTCCGTCCAAGGGAATCCCAAAGACATTTGTAGTCCATGTCTCACCTGCACTGATCGGCATTGCAAGCGTCAAAGTTCCCGTCGAGATAATGTCGCCAGGGCGCAGCGGCGGATTGTGTAAGTCATTTGCAAGCAACTCAACCAAATGGCCCAGGGCGCGCACTGGGCTGTCGAGGACGAGACGACCGCCGCCTCGCTGGCTAAGTTTTCCGTTGCAGCACAACTCAACCTCAAACGTTGCTAGCTCGTGCTGCCACTCCGTGTGGCGCGGTGCAAATTTATGGCGCGGCCCGATGAGCAGCGCTCCATGCACGCCATTTGCGGCGACCGTATCCGCCGCTGCGAACTTCCAGGCCGGAAAAATCGACTGCACAATCTCATAGCCAAGGGACACCCATTCGATGCAATCGAGCAGCGCGGGTTCGTCCATGCCTGGTGACGGTGTGGCTTTCAGGCCGAATACGATTTCCGGCTCTATGCGAGGCTCCACAAAATCTTTGACGAACATGACCTTCTTGTCGGCGAGTTCGTGCACGGTATGGTCGGTGACGTAGCCCCAGATCGGCGATTGAACGCCGTACACCTTCCACATTTCGCGGTTGGTGAAGCCGATCTTGCGACCAGTGATTTTTTCGCCACGGGCTTCGAAAGCGGCACGGACCAACGAGATGACCTGATAGGCCTGATCTAGGCTCAGTCCAGTTGGACGGGAGGAAAAGGTCGGAATTTGGCGACGGCTGCTTAACGACGCGAGGACATCGTCAGCCACGGCCTTGAGGTCGGGCGCATCGATTAGCGTCGCCATATTCAAATCTTATTGATAAAGCGCAGCGGTGACCATCCCAAGCCGTCGCTTTCGTACCCGATTGCGATCAGCCAAAGGCTGTTTACATAACAACCATGTCGCCGATGGCATTGCTCTTGAACCTGCTATGGATCGTATTCGGCGGTCTGTGGATGGCCGTCGCCTGGGTGATCGCCGCCGTTGTCATGGCGATCACGATTATCGGGATTCCCTGGGCCCGCGCTGCGTTCAACATCGCCTCTTACACGTTGTTGCCGTTCGGCCGCAAAGCAGTATCGCGCGCCGAACATTCAGGCCGCCACGATCTCGGCACGGGGCTGTTCGGGCTCATCGGTAACATTATCTGGTTCGTGCTCGCCGGCTTTTGGCTGGCGCTCGGCCATCTCATCACCGCGATCGTGCTCGCGGTGACGATCATCGGCATCCCGTTCGCCTGGGCGCATCTGAAACTTGCTGGCATCGCGCTGTGGCCGATCGGCAAGGAGATCGTCGCCGCTGATGCGGTGCCGCTTGGCCGTTCGACTGCGCAGCGGTGAGGATGATTTGGCGCGTTGCGGCGGCGCGTTCATTCTTCGCCTCCCCCTGGAGGGGGGAGGTCGCGAGCGAAGGCGAGCGGGAGGGGGTGAACACGTAACTGTCGCTTGGCACCCGCGTCATGGCCGCTCACCCCACCCCGCGCTCCTGCGGTGCGCGACCCTCCCCCTCCAGGGGAGGGTGAGATGCTTACGCTTTGTGCAGCCAGACTTTGTTGTCGTGAAAGGCCGCGCCGCCGAACGGCGCGATCGAATCGGCGCCGGTCAAGCTGTTGATGCCGCGGCCGTCGGCGTAAGCCGAATTGGGCCAGAGCGATTCGGCGACCAGCACGCCGCGGCGCACGCCCTCGAACAGTTTCGCCTGCAGGCGCACCTCGCCGCGGCGATTGCCAAGCACGACCTGGTCGCCGCCTGACACGCCGCAGGCGGCGGCATCCTGCGGATGGATCATGACTTCGGGCCGGCCTTGCGCGGCGAGCGAGGTCGGCGTCTCGGTGAAGCTTGAATTGAGAAAGCCGCGCGCCGGCGAGGTCGCGAGCCGGAACGGATGCTCGGTGTCGGCTTCCTCGATCACCTGCCAATGATCCGGCAGCTGCGGCATCGGCGTTGTGATCGTGTTGCGGTGCCAGCGCTGAAACGGCACCTTCGGCCAATCCGGCTTGAAGCGGAATTTGCCGTCCGGATAGGCAAAGCCGTTGAGATAATGCGCGGCGTTAAAATCCGGCTGGCAATCGATCCAGCGCTTTGACTCAAGCTCGGCAAGCGTGCCCCAGCCTGATTTTTGTAAAGACACGTCGATCAATTGGCGCGGCGTCATGTCGAAGCCGGGATGCTTGGCGCCAAGCCGGTTCGCCAAGCCGCAGATTACCTCGTGATTGTTGCGGCATTCGCCCGGCGGCTCGACCAGCTTCGGACCAAGCAGAATGTATTGGCTGCCGCCGGCGGTGTAGAAATCGTCGTGCTCGACAAACATCGTCGCCGGCAAGACAATGTCGGCCGCCTTCGCCGTATCAGTCATGAACTGCTCGTGCACGCAAACGAACAGATCATCGCGGGCAAAGCCGCGCCTCACCGTGTTCTGGTCGGGCGCGACAGCGAGCGGGTTGGTGTTCTGAATGAGCATCGCGGTCACCGGCGGTCCGCCAAGCAGCGCCTCCTTGTCGCCGGTGAGGATCGCGCCGATGCGCGACTGATCGAGCATGCGGATCGACGGATCGCGCAGATCGGTGCCTTCGATCACGCTGTTGTTCAAGTGGAAGACGCCGCCGTTGTTGTGAAAGGCGCCGCCGCCCTCAAGCCGCCAGGCGCCGGTCACCGCGGCGATGCAGCTTGCGGCGTGCATATTCACCGCGCCGTTGCGCGAACGCGAGAAGCCGTAACCGAGACGGAAGAAGGCGCGCTTTCGCTCGCCGATCAGCCGGGCGAAAGCTTCGATCGTCGGCACCGGACAGCCGGTGATTGCGGCCGCCCATTGCGGATCGCGCGCTTGCACGTGCTTGGCGAGTTCATGCGGCGCGTCGGTGTAGCGTTCGAGATAATCCCAATCGGCCTTGCCGTCGCGGAACAGGCAATGCATCACCGCGCAGGCGAGCGCGCCGTCGGTGCCCGGCCGGATCAGCACCGGCAGGTCGGCCCGCTTCATGGTCGTGTTCATGTAGACATCGACGACGGCGATCTTGGCACCGCGCTTTTTGCGCGCGCGCATCGCATGCGTCATCACATTGACCTGGGTATCGGCGGCATTGGTGCCCCAGATCACGACCAGGTCGGATTTTGCCATTTCGCGCGGATCGGCGCCGGCGAGTTTGCCGGTGCCGGCGATAAAGCCGGTGAAGGCCGGATTGACGCAGATCGTGGAAAAGAAGCCGGAATATTTCTTGGCGTGGCGCAGGCGATGGATGCCGTCGCGCATCACGTAGCCCATGGTGCCGGCATAAAGATAGGGCCAAACCGCTTCGGAGCCGTGTTTTTGCTCGGCGCGCGTGAACGCATCCGCGACGATGTCGAGCGCGTCGTCCCACGCGACGGGGGCGAATTGGCCGCTGCCCTTGCCGCCGATCCGCCGCAGCGGTTGCTTGAGGCGATCGGGATGATGCACGCGCTCAGCGTAGCGCGCGACCTTGGCGCAGATCACGCCCGCGGTATAGGCATTGTCGCGCGCGCCGTGCACGCGGCCGATGGTGTGGTCGTCGAAAATCTCGACTTCCAGCGCACAAGTCGACGGGCAGTCGTGCGGACAGGCCGAGGCGCCAATCTTTTGCGGGCGGACAAGCTCATTCATTATCGAAGCCGTGACGCTGCCGGAGATTAGCCCAAAACGTCTTACCGTATAAATAGGCCGTGCATCAGCTTAATTCACCCTGCTATGGGTGTCGGCCTCAGTTGGTTTCCGGGCAATGGAGCGGACGTTTGCAGCTTGACCGAGGGACAGCCGGTGACATTGACTTCGTCATGGCGACCGAGCGGCTTGCCGGCTACGAGCAACTGGTCGGACAGTGGGATGCCGCACAACATCGGGCGGCCCTCGCCGACGGCCGTCACGCTTATTTTGTCGCCCGTCACGCATCGGAAGCCATCGGCTTTGCCATCGTGCGCGAATGGAGTTCCGCCGAACGAGTGGCGCATATCAAGCGAATTGCAGTCTGTCGCCCCGGTTTGGGCAACGGCAGGTCTTTCCTGGCGCTCTTGGTTGAGCGCATTTTCACCGACACTGAAGCTTTTCGGATTTGGCTTGGCGTGTTTCCCGACAATGTTCGAGCGCGCCGCTGCTACGAAGCAGTCGGCTTCCAGGCTGAAGGCATCGCCTGCGGCAATGCCTTTTTCGGTGGTGCGCATCGCGACGAACTGGTGATGGCACTCCTGCGTCCCGAATGGTCAGTTCATTCGTAAAGGTGTCGAATTGCAGCGAACCAAAAACTCAAACCCGAAGGAGCCGTGATGAAAGCCGCAGTCCTAGGCGAAAAAGGCGTCGAAGTCCGCGACCTGCCGAAGCCGGTGCCGAAGCCCAACGAGGTGCTCATCCGGGTGCGGGCGTCGAGCCTCAACCGCGCCGATCTGCTCGTCGCGTTAGGCCATCAGCACGGTAGCGTCGGCGGTGTCGGCGCGCGGCTTGGCCTGGAATGCGCTGGCGAGGTCGAGGCCGTCGGCGACGAGGTGCAGGCAATCAAGCCGGGCGATCGGATCATGGCGTCGGCGCCGGGCGGCTTTGCCGAATATGTGGTCACCGATGCCGGGCGGGTGCACCGCATTCCGGGAAACAATATGAGCTACGATCAGGCGGCCTGCTTCCCGGTCGCCTTGCAGACCATGCATAATGCGGTGGTCACCGCCGGCCGGTTGAAACGCGGCGAGACCATGCTAATGCAGGGCGCCAGCGCCGGCGTCGGCCTCATGGGCATGCAGATCGGCAAGCTCATGGGCGCTTCGCTCGTGATCGGCACCTCGACCAATCCGGAGCGGCGCGCGCGGCTCGCCGAATATGGCTGCGATCTCGCGCTTGATTCGAGCGCGGCGGATTGGCCGGAACGGGTCAAAGCGGCGACCAGCGGTAAGGGCGTCGATCTCATCGTCGATCTGGTTTCCGCGCCCGTGGCCAACCAGAATCTGGAAGCCGCCAGCATTCTCGGCCGCATCGTCAATGTCGGCCGGCTCGGCGGCATGAAGGGCGAGTTCGACTTCGACAAGCACGCGCTCAAGCGCATCGACTATATCGGCGTCACGTTTCGAACCCGAAGCGCGGAAGAAGTGCGCGAGATCAATCGCTTGATGCGCGCCGATCTGTGGCCGGCGATCGAGGCCGGCAAGCTGTCGCTGCCGATCTATAAGACCTACAAGCTCGCCGACATCGCCGAAGCGCTCGCCTTGATGCGCGACAACCGTCATTTCGGCAAGGTCGTCATCAGCGTGTCGTAAATCGGCAGCCTACTGGCCGACGAGTCGACGGAATTCGGCTTGCCCTTCGATTGGGCATCCGGCATAGGTTTTACATGACTGATTCGGCGAAGCGCCACGCGCCGATTCTGGCCGCTGGGGGCATTGTCTTACGCGGAAAAGTGCGACCGCGCATCGCCGTCGTGCGGTTGCGCCGGGAAAAGGCGTGGGTTTTACCCAAAGGCAAGCTGTTGCCGCGCGAGCACCCGCGCGATGCCGCCAAGCGCGAGGTACTGGAGGAGACCGGATACAACGTATCGGTCCACGAATTTCTCGGCTCGATGTCCTACGCCGCCGAAGGCAAGATCAAAATCGTGCAGTTTTGGCTCATGCGCGCGACTCGCGCACCGGCGCGCGAACTCATGGACGACGTCAAGGCGGTGAAATGGCTGCCCTTGCGCCGGGCGGTCGCTATGCTCAGCCGCGCGCACGAAAAAGTTTTCCTCACCCATGCCGGGCCGCTTGCGCTCGACCACGCCAAGAAACATGTCAAGAAACGCACCAAGAAATCACGCGCGCAGTCGCGCGGCTTGGTCCGCAACGGCGCTCGATCGGGGAAAGCACCACCGTCGTCGGTCGAACATGTAATTGCGTTCGACTACGAAAAGACCCGGCCTAACGCGTTTGCCAAAGCGCTGGCCAATTGGCGGGCGCGCGCGGTGCAATCTTCCGCGCGCAAGGCGAGCTGACGAAAGAGTAAGACTCATCCGCCGTCGCTGTATCCACGTCGTCATTGCGAGCCAACGGGTCCGGCCCGAAGTGGTCGGCCCGATGACAAGCTCCGCGAAGCAATCCAGAAATTGAGTACAAGAACTGGATTGCTTCGTCGCTATCGCTCCTCGCAATGACGGCGACTGTACATAATTCTGTTCTTAGGGCGTGGCGCTCTACGTACCTAAGAAATTGGCGTGCAGCTATTCCGGCGTGATCTCGTGGAATGCGCCGTAGTCGATCACCAGCCTGCCTTCTTTCGAAATGTTGGTAATGTCCCGGTAGCGATAGTTCCAGCGAATGTCTTCATGATTATAGAGCTTGCGCGCATACAAATATTGCGCCGAATTGTCATCGACTCCGCTGACATTAAGCGTCAAGGCGCCGTCCGCCGCGGCGAGATCGGCCGGGGTCATGCGATATAGCGGGCTTGTTTCGTCGATCGTGTGGAAAATGGACCACGTCAGCATGAACATCGGATGCTCGCGGCGATCGAGCAACAGCTCGTGGTAACGGCGGTATCCAACGCCCTCGGCAGTCGTTTCCATGCGCAGCAGCCACAATCGCGCCTGCGCTTGCGAAATCGTGTTGTTGCGCTCATTAGCGATCCGGATCATCAGCGTCGGCTGACCCTGATGAACAGTCACCACCGGATGATCGGCGAAGATGAAACGGGCCCGCGGCCGCGAGAAACGGGCAAAGATCAGCCCGGTCATCACCGCGAGAAAGGACATGCCGGTGAAAATCTCCATCGTGGCAATGAAATGCCCGTAATGGGTCTGCGGATGCATGTCGCCGTAACCGACGGTGGCCAGCGTCTCGACCGAGAAGTAAAAAAAACCGAGCGGATCGTTTTTCGCGACATTGGCGATCGGTTCATTGCCAAGCCAATAGAGAAACGCGAACACCGCATTGAGAAAGACGAAGATCGCCGCCGCCGTTCCGAAGAAGACCGGCCAGTAGACCGTCATCGCGCGATGATAGAGATCGGTCCAAAAGCTGTCGGTTAAGCCGCGGGTTTCGATTTCGCGGGGACCTATGCGAACGAGGTGCCGCCCGCGATACCGCTTAAATTCGATTTGTTTCGGAGCCTTGGCCAAAGCGAAATCCTAGAGCATGATCCGGGAAAGCGGGAAACGGTTTCCCAACCAGACCATGCTCAAACAATAGCCCAAAGCGACATACCAATTTAACCTATAATAGTTTTCGCTTTAGGCCGTCGCCGCCACCTTCGTCCTGAGGCGGCTGAAAACTTTGCGCGCGTTGCCTTCGAAGATCTTTCGCCGAGCGGCGTCGTCAAGCGACCGCGTGTTATCGATGTAGCGCTTGGTGTCGTCGAAATAGTGGCCCGACCGCGGATCGACGCCTTTCACCGCGCCGACCATTTCCGACGCGAACAAGATGTTTTCCGCCGGCACCACTTCGGCGAGCAGATCGATGCCGGGTTGATGATAGACGCACGTATCGAAATAGATGTTGTTCTTGATAATCTCATCGAGCTCCGGCCGGCCGTTGTTGAGCGCGATTCCGCGGAAACGGCCCCAGTGGAACGGCACCGCACCGCCGCCGTGCGGGATGATCAGTTTCAGCGTCGGGAAGTCCTTGAACAAGTCGGATAGGATAAGCTGCATGAACGCCATGGTGTCGGCGTTCAAGTAATATGAGCCGGTCGTGTGCATGGCGGGGTTGCAGCAGCCCGAGACGTGAATCATGGCCGGTACGTCGAGCTCGACCATTTTCTCGTAGAACGGATACCACCATTTATCGGTCAATGGCGGCGCATTGAAATAGCCGCCGGACGGATCGGGATTGAGATTGCAGCCGATGAATCCCATTTTTACGCAGCGCTCCAGTTCGGCCCTCGCGTTTTTCGGCGGCACGCCGGGCGATTGCGGCAACTGACAGACGCCGACGAAATTCTGCGGAAACAGCGAGACGACGCGCGCGATCAGATCATTGCAGATCTGCGACCACTCGAGACTCACGCTCTCATCGCCGATGTGATGGCCCATGCCTGAGGCGCGCGGCGAGAAGATCGTCAGATCGGTGCCGCGCTCACGCTGCAATTTGAGCTGATTTTGCTCGATGCTTTCGCGGATCTCGTCGTCCGACAACTTCAACGAAGCGCGCGACGGCATCGCTGTTTTGTTGCCCGAGGTCGCAGCCGCTGTCTGTTCTTTGCGGAAACGATGCAGGTCCTTGGGCTCGGTAGTGTAGTGGCCGTGGCAATCGATGATCATGAGAAAACGCCATACCGGAGGTTGGGGAAGGTCTCGATGCTACGGTCCACGGCGCGATTGTCAAATACGGTGACTGCTCTAGGATGCGCCCGCTCATCGAGGGAGAAAAGGAATGGCTGAACTTCCGCGGCTCAACGGCGTCATTGGCGCGCTGCAGCAGGGCCGCCACGCTTTAACGACTTTCACGCCAGCCGATGTCGAGGCTGCCGTCGCGCTCACCACAGCGAAATACGACGCCGTGGTGTACGAAATGGAACACAATGCCTATGACATCCGCGCCTTCCGGGACTGCCTGCAATACATGCTCAATCGGCGCCAGATCGCGCAATCGGGATCGTTGGCGCCGGCCGTCGCGCCGTTCGCGCGAATTCCCCCAAACGGCGGCGAGAAAGCACAATTTCATGCCAAGCAGGTGCTCGACCTCGGCGCTTACGGAATCATTTGGCCGCATATCAGCAATGTCGAGCAGGCCTATAACGCGGTCGGCGCCTGCCGCTATCCGCGCTTGAAGAACAAACCGCTTTACGAACCCGCCGGCATTCGCGGCGACGGCCCGACGCAAGCGGTGCGCTATTGGGGCGTGACGCAGCAGGAATATTACGAACGCGCCGACGTCTGGCCGCTCAATCCGAAGGGCGAGATTTTCGTCATTTTGATGATCGAGGACACCGAGGGAATTAACAACCTAAAAGACATTCTCAAAAACGTACCCGGCGTTGGCGCGATTCTGATCGGCGAGGGCGATCTATCGCAGGAGCTCGGCTATCCGCGTCAATATGAGCATAAGGTCGTGCTCGATGCGATGGCGCAAATCGTCGATACCTGCCGGGAAGCTAACGTTGTCGTGGGCCATCCGCATGTGGAAGCGCACAATGTCGAGCGCATCGTCAAGGAAGGCTATCGCTTCTTGATGTGCGCGCCGGTGCGCAGCTACGGCAATCTCGACAAGGCGCGCGCGGCGACCGGGCGGGCTTAGGCGCGCTTCGAGACCGACACGACTCCACTCGTTCCCGCGGTGTCGGGGCCCCTGGGTGGTTTCTCAGAAAACATGGATTCCCACTTTCGCGGGAATGAGCGGATGATGTTGCCTCGCTAGGGCATGTACTCAAAAGCGCCTGATGTCTGTTTTTGGGGGTGAAGCAGACATTGCAAATTCGACTTGCCCTGTCCGCTTGTGACCCAAGGCGGACATTTGGCGGGCAATAACTTGAGATTTCAGCGAGCTTGATCCCAGCGATTGCCGAGGGGTTGACCCTCGCTGGTCGCCTTGGTCAGCCCCGGCTTTTTAACCTTATTGACAAAGCAGTGTTGCAGCAAAGACGCATCAAGATTTTATTTCGGATGGCACCGTCAATACCGCGGTTCTTAAAGCGGTACGACTAAAAGTGAACACTTTAGCGTGCCAAGGCGCAATTATGTGTTCAGCTGTTCGCGCAACACTTCTGGCTGCGTTTGCCGTTTGCCTAATTCCTATGGGGACCGCGCACGCTAAATTCTCTTTTTCGCCCCAGTACGGGTCTTGGTGGGGCGATCGCACTCCGTTCAGGCACAATCACCAACACAGGCACACAAAATCTGAATCGGCCAAGGAAAATCAGCTTCAGGAAACTCCGAAGGGCCCGCTTCAGATTATCATCTCGATCGCAGACCAACGGATCTCGCTTTATGACAACGGTATTCTGATCGCACGGTCCTCAGTATCGACTGGAGTTCGGCGTCATCCGACCCCGCTTGGTGTATTCAGCGTGGTGGAGAAAGAACGGTGGCACCGCTCGAATCTCTACAGCTCTGCCCCGATGCCCTACATGCAGCGCATCACCTGGTCGGGAATAGCACTGCATGCGGGTGTCTTGCCCGGCTATCCTGCCTCACACGGCTGCATCCGCTTGACAAACGACTTTGCCATTCGGCTCTGGCATCTAACGAAACGCGGCGCCCGCGTCATTATCGCACGCCAGGGTGTTGTGCCGGTCGAGATAACCAATCCACACCTCTTTGTCTCGAAGCCGAAGACTGCGTTCGATTCATCAAATAGTCTGGCTGTCGCCATCGCGAGTAACAGCACCAAAACAGCCGCGACAGCGCAAGCGCCTTTGATATCCAATGTCGGAACCCAAGAAACTGCAGAATCCCAAGCTGCGGGCTCGGCTCCCTCTGGAGCCGCGCCGCAGAAAGTCTTTCCAATATCGGTTTTCGTGAGTCGAAAGTTGGGTAGGCTCTTCGTGCGTAAGGGCTTCACGCCTCTCTTTGATGTCCCGGTCAAAATCCAAAATCCGGAAGATCCGCTGGGAACGCACGTATTCACCGTCATGGAACCTCAGTATGAGGGCTCAACCGTTCGCTGGAGTGTCGTCTCGATATTGGAGCAGAGCATGTCTGCACCCTCCATCAAAGAACGCAGGGTGCCCACACAACAAATTGTCAAGACCGCCCCATTAGCGACGCCGTTATCCGATAACGCCAATACGGCGCTCGATCGCATCGAAATCCCGGAGGATGCGATTCAGCAGATTTCTGAGTTACTGACGCCGGGCTCTTCATTCATCATATCCGATTACGGCATTAGCTCCGAAACCGGGCCTTACACAGATTTCATCGTGCTAACGCGTTGAAGCGAGGGTCAACTTGGGAGGGACGAGGGGGGGTGAAGAGACCGCGGCGACTTGCTGTATTAGCGGTGTTGTGCGGAACGGTCGCTCTCACCGGCTGGGTCGGGGCCGAACTCGCCGGCTTCGGTTCGCTTGGCATCGAGAGCACCGGAGCGCCGATGGAGGTCGGTCGGGCAACATCTGCGACCGCCCGCGCCGAGCACGTCGACGCACCCCGAGCAACAACACCGGGCAAGCATGGTGTCTCCGTTGCCGAAATTGCGAGCGGCAGCGCTGCCTTGTCCGACCCTCCTGCGATGCCGCAGCCAGCCGCGCCGCCCGTGCTGTTCGCGGCGGTGAGTCCGACTGATCCTGTGCAGAACGCCGCCAGGCCAGCCGTGAGCTCCGAAGCTCTCGATGGGTGCTCCGAGCCGGACGTCTGCATCGACCAATACCTCTGGTCGCTATATGAGCGGACGCCGAAGATCGACACCCTCAAGGTGGAGGAGCGGATCAAGGTAAAGGTCAAGAACAAGGGCAAGACGCGGACCGTCGTCAAAACTCTGACGAAGTACATTACCGAGGACTTCGGATGGAAGGATCCGAAAGCCGCGCAGAAAGCCGGCATGTCGTTGAAGGACTACGTGATTGGAGGCATGGATCAGGAGTTCAGACGGAAGCTGTACAATGCGCTTCGCGCGATGGACGAGGCCGGGCTTTCGCCTGGCATAACCAGCGGATTCCGCGATGATTACCGGCAAGAGCTCGCCAACGGCAACAAGGCTGCGCCGGACAGCTCATACCATGGCGGGAGCCGCCGCGGTGGCTATGGCCACGGGCTTGCGGCCGATCTCGTGAGCGTGAAGGGCGATACGCGTGCAGAGAGATGCACGTGGAGTGAAATCTTGTGGAAGTGGATCGACGCGCACGAAAAAGAACTTGGGATCGGACGACCGTATCTCGACAAGGATCCACCGCATGTTGCGCCGATTGATGGCAAAGAATATGCCGACAAACGCAGTGCGGCGAAGGCGCAGCTCGCCGGACTGAAAAAGCCTGCAAAACCGAACTGATGTCCGCTTCTGGCACAAAGCGGACGTTGTCATCGTGCTGAACGATGTCTGCTTTCGAGGGGAAAGCGGACGCGGCGAATTGATGAGTGCACGCCTTAGCGCGACGCGCCGACGGTCAAGTCAGCGGCTAACTTCTCGAAACTCGTGTCGCCAAGATACTGATCGAGACCCCAGCGCTTGACTTGCTCCAGCACCTCATCGAACTCGGCGCGCGGTATCGCCTGATGGACGAAGTGCTCGCCGCGGCCGAATTTGCTGAAATCCCACGGGTGCACGTTTTCGAATTCCGCCGGCACCGCGAGCTTCCACAGCGGCAGATATTTTTTGAGATCAGCGTTAAGCGCCTCTTCGGCGCGACCAAGCGCGCGCAGATAACCAGTCACGACTTCGGCTGGTAAATTCCGCGGCACCCACCATAGCGTATGGAAAGTGTCCTCGATGATCATGCGCAGCCCAAGCTGCTCGGCCATGGCGATCTGCGGCGGCAGCAGACTTGCGGCCTCGACCTCGCCGTCGAGCAGCGCTCTTAAGCGCGCGCCGAAACCGCCGGTATTCACCGTCTTGATGTTTTCCAGCGGCAGATACTTTTCCAAGCGATAGGGCACGTTGAAATGGCTACCGGCGCGCATGCCGACCGAAATTGGAACGTCTTTGAGATCGGCCGGCGTGCGAATGCGCGAATTCGGCCGCACGAAGATCGCCCATGGCGACACGCCATAGGCGTCGGCGACGAAGCGCCCCATCCCGGCGCTGGCATTGCAGATGCTGCCCCACACGCAGGCGCCCTGAATCACGTCGGACTTGTCCTGCGTGTAGGGGCGGTCTTGCGGCCGTTGCAGATAGTCGAGGCCTTTCCAGCTCGATTGCGTGCCGCGAAATGTTTTCCAGTCGAACTCGACGTCGAGGCCCTCGGCGACGAAGAAACCTTCCTGCATGGCGACGAAATCATTCAGCCCCATGCCCTTGGGCGCGATGCTGACGCGGTGCAATCGCCTGGCCATGCCGTTTCCTCCGATGCGATTTTCACGGGCGGTTGTTCTTGTGTCTAAAGACTATCCTTGGCGCTGCCCGCCAGCAACGCCGCTTGGAATGCGCTGGCGATCGCCTCTTTGCTTTTGCCGGCGCGCGCAGCGTCGCCGATGACGATGACGCGCTGACCCGCGCGTGCCAAACGACGGAACCGTGCCGCGGTGCCGCGGCGCGCTCTGTAGTAAAACCAGTCGCGCACGGCGGACGAGCGAAAGAGGCGCCCGATCCCCGGCGCTCGCGCGATTCCGGAATCGAGCAGCCAGTTCGCCAATGGACCGAGGCGCAAGCGATATTCGGCGCCGGTAGCGATGACGATCGTATCGAATCCGACCAGCAATTGCGGCGCGGCAGTCACATCGGTCGCCAAGCGAAGCTTGACGCCCTTTGCTTGGCACGCGGCGACGAGGTTATCGATATAGCGCGCGAAGCTTCGCTCCTCGGCTTCGACCTCTTGAAACAACGGCGCCTTCGCTGCGAATTGGAACGCCCCGCCGGGTTCCGGCTTTCGCTCGAACACGGTGACGGCATTGTCTTGTGCGACCAGGGACGCATAAGTCAGTCCCGCGGGGCCGGCGCCGATCACTGCGATGCGCTCGCCGTGCGGCATTAGCGGCGCCGAAAACAGGGTCTCTTTTCCGGCGGCGCTATTGACGACGCAACCGATGCGGGCGCCGCCGCGCATTTCATTGATGCAGGTGTTGCAAGCGAGACAGCGCCGAATTGGCTCGCCGCGACGCACCTTCTCCACCCAGTGCGGCTCGGCAATGAGCGTGCGGCCAAGCGCGATGAAGTCGGCTTTGCCTTGACTCACCGCGCGCTCTGCTATTGCCGGATCGCCGAGGCGGCCGACCGCGATGATCGGCGCGCCGACGCGCTTTTTCACGTCGGCCGCATAATCGAGAAAGGTCGCGTCTGGAAAATTCATCGGCGGCAGCACGATCTGCGCCGAGGGCAGTGATCGATAGTGACCGGCTGTGACGTGGAGCGCATCGGCGCCGGCGTCGGCGGCCCAGATCGCGATCTGGCGGCCTTCGGCAAAACGCAAACCGCCGGTGAAGAAATCCTCCACCGACAGCCGGTATACGACCGCGATATCGCGCACCGCAGCTTTCACGGCGCGCAGCACGTCAAGACCGAAGCGCGCGCGATTTTCCAGCGTGCCGCCATAGTCGTCGCTGCGGCGGTTCTCGAACGGTGCGTGGAATTGCGAGATCAAATAGCCGTGCGCCGCATGAATTTCGACGCAATCGAAGCCGGCCGCCCGCGCCCGCTGCGCCGCAGCGACATAGGCGGCAGTGGTTTCGCCGATGCGCTCCTTCGTCATCTCCTGCGGAACGATGGTCTCGAATGTGGTTTCGTAAACCGGATGCGGAATGGCCGAGGGCGCAATCGGCGTCTCGCCGCAGATGTCGGTTCGCGTATGCCCGCCGGCATGGCCGAGTTGAATCGATGCCTTGGCGCCGCCGCGATGGATCGCATCGGTGAGACGGCGCAAGCCGGGAATGAAGCGGTCATCGTAGATGCCAATTTCGCGGCGCCGATGACGGCCGGCTTTTTCCGGCGAGACCATTTCGACGGTGATCAGCCCGGTGCCGCCTTCCACGCGCGCCAGGTAATAGGCGATGCAATCGTCAGTGACGAAGCCTTCGTCGTCCGCCGTGCGCGTGGTCATCGGCGGCATGACGATGCGATTCTTGATTTCGACCGGTCCGATCCGCGCTGGGGTGAGAAGGATGTTCATTTTTAGGCCGCGTAATTGCGCTCAAATACGGCCAGCGCACGTTTCCCGAACGCGGTGCAGCGCTTCGTGCTGCGCTGCGCCCGGGAACCCAACATTCGTGCAGCGCACCGCGTTCACAATACCGGAATCTCGCCGCCGTCGAGATCGATCGTGGCGCCGTGCAACCACGTCGCGCGCGCGGAGACGGCGAAGACCACGAGGCTGCCAACATCCTCGACCGTGCCGACGCGAATAGGATTATTGAATTCGCGCAACAACTGTTCGCGGATCTTTTGCTCCGGCGCGCCGGTACGCTCCATCTCGGCCTTGATTCGCCGCCGCGTCCGGTCGGTCTCGACGATGCTCGGATGGATGCAGTTCACGCGCACGCCGTCAGTCTTGCCGCGGTCGGCGAGACATTTGCTGAAGGCGGCGACTGCGGCATTGACCGAGCTGCCGATCGTGAATTCCGCGGTCGGCTTGCGCCCGCCGGTGCCGCCGATCGAGATGAGCGCGCCACCTCGCTCGGCCAATAACGGCCAGGCGGCGCGTGCGAGCCGCACATGGGCGAAGAATTTCAACGCGTAGCCGTCTTCCCAGTCGGCGTCGCTCAGGCTCAAAAAATCGCCGCGCTTGGTGGCGCCGGCGTTGTTGACGAGAATATCGAGCCCGCCGAACTCGCGTTTAACCTGCGCGATCAATTTTTCCGCAGCGTCCTTCTCGCGCAAATCGATGACTGCGATCGCGGCACGGCAGCCGTGTTTGCCGATCGCAGCTGCAGTGTCGTCGAGCGCGGCGCGATCGCGGCCGACCAGCATGACATCGCAACCTTCTGCGGCGAGCGCGAGCGCGATGCCGCGCCCGATGCCGCGGCTCGATCCGGTCACGAGCGCGATTTTGCCCTTCAATCCGAAATTCATAGACGGCATCCTTTTTTAATTGTCGCGGAGATAAAACTGCGTGTAACACAATCTATGGATCGTCATTGCGAGGAGCGATAGCGACGAAGCGATCCAGTCCTTGCGCATACTTTCTAGCTTGTTTTGCTTCGCTCGCAATGACGGCGTTGGCGTACCGCGGATCACTCGAGCTTCAAGCCGAGTTTCTGGACCAATCCCGCCCACTTGCCTTCCTCGCGCGCAATATTCGCGGCGTATTCCTCAGGCGTGCTCGGCGCCGGATCGCTGCCATCGGCGATCAAGCGTTTTTTCATCTCCTCGTCGGTCAGTATGGCGCGCAGCTCCTTATTCAGCCGTTCGATGATGAGATGCGGCGTGCCGGCGGGCGCCGCAAGGCCGTAATACTGCACCGCCTCGAAGTCGGGCAGGCCGGATTGCGCGGCGGTGGGCACATCGGGGAGCGCAGCCGAGCGCGCGCTCGCGGCGACCGCAATGCCGCGCAGCTGTCCGGCCGCGATGTTGCTGATCGAAGCCGGAATGGTGTTGAAGCCGAGCGGCACGTGATTGCCGAGGAGATCGTTGGTCAGCGCTGCGGTGCCTTTGTAGGTGACGACCGTGATGTCGGTGCCGGCCAACAAATTAAATAGCTCGGCGGCGAAGTAATTGATGGTCGGCGCCGGCGGCGTGCCGGCGGCAAGCTTGCCCGGCTCCTTCTTTGCGAGTGCGACCACGTCGGCGAGCGATTTCGCCGGCAGCGACGGGTTGGCATCGACGATGATCGGGGTGGAGGCGACGAGTCCGATCGGGGCAAAATCCTTATTGACGTCATAGCCGGTATTGGCGCCGAGGCTGATTCCCGTTAGCAGCATCGCGATCGTATAGCCGTCCGGCGCGGCGCGCGCCGCGTCCCGCGTGCCGATCATGCCGCCGGCGCCGCCGCGATTCTCGATCACTACCTGCTGGCCGAGCGCGACGGAAAGCTTCTGGCCGACCAAGCGCCCCATCGCATCGACGCCGCCGCCGGCCGGATACGGCACGATCAGGGTGATGGGCCGATTGGGATAATCCTGCGCCGCGGCCGGCAAAACCTGCGCGAAAAACAAGGCCAAAACGACCGCGGTCGCCGATCGCGCCGCGTCAAAAATTTTGGTCATGTGATTTCCTCCCAGCCTGTCACTATAAAGCGAAAGCATCCTTGAATGTCACTTGGTCTTACATTTTTGTTTGAGCATGATCTTTTCCGAAAACCGGCAACCACTTTTCGGGATCATGCTCTAGCTCCCGCCGCCGGCCATGGGCTACATTGGCGCGGCAAAGCAGGAAAGCCGCAAAGTAGGAAAGTCCTTCATGCGCTTCGGTTTGTTCGGCAGCGCCACGGCCCGCCATGGCGGCCCCGACGCGGATTCTGGCCAAGGTTATCGTCAGTTCGTCGAATACAATGTCGAGGCCGAGGCGCTCGGTTATCATTCCACCTTTCTCGTCGAGCATCACTTCACCGGGTTCGGCCAGGTCTCGGCAAGCCTGGCGCTGTTGACCTGGGTGGCGGCGAAAACCAGAACGCTCCGCCTTGGCACGGCGGTTTTGGTGCTGCCGTGGCACAATCCGGTGCTGCTCGCCGAGCAGGCCGCGACCATCGATCTTCTCTCCGGCGGCCGGCTCGATTTCGGCGTCGGCAAAGGCTATCGGCACAACGAATTCGCCGGCTTCTGCATTCCGATGCAAGAGGCCGATGCCCGATTCAATGAATCGCTTGATGTGATCCTCAAAGCGTGGATGTCCAAGCAGCGCTTCTCGCATCAAGGACGATACTGGCGCTTCGAAGACATCATCGTCGAGCCGCCGACGGCGCAAAAACCGCATCCGCCGATGTGGATGGCCGCGGGTACGCCTGATTCCATCCGGCAGGTCGCCGGCCGCGGCTTTAATCTGTTGCTCGATCAGTTTGCCTCGTTCGAAACCGTCGCCGAGCGCATGGCGATCTTCAAGGCGGCGGTGGAAGCACGCGGCCGCGTCCACGATCCGATGGATGTCGGGGTTGCGCGTGCGTTTTACGTCGCCAAAGATCAAGCCGACAAGGAGGCCGCGCTCGAACGCCGGCTCGAAGCGCAGCGCCGGCTCGCTACCGTGTCCAACGCACCGGACGGAACGAAGAGCAAGTCGAGCATCATGGCGTTTTCGGACACCCGCGAAGCCAGTGAGGAGAGCGCGCTTTACGGTACGCCCGACGAAATCGCGCGGAAGTTGGAAAATTTGCAAGAGCTCGGCGTCGGTTATGTGCTGCTCAATGGTGGCGGGCCGGCGCAGGACAGCTTGCGCCGTTTCGCTCACGAACTGATGCCGGCTTTCGTGCAAGAGCGGCGTGCGCGCGTGGTGGGGTGAGATTGCTCGGTTACGACTTAATCCCTCCCCTGAAAGGGGAGGGTCGACGCGCAAAGCGCGTCGGGGAGGGGTCAATTGAAGTACCTCAGTAATTGACCCCCACCCGGCGGCTTGCAGCCGCCGGCCTCCCCCTTTCAGGGGGAGGAATGATTGATTGGGAAAAGCCTATCCAATGATCAATAAAATCGTGCAAACCATGGCTGAGGCTATGGCGGGAATCCGCGACGGCGCCGTCGTGCTGCTCGGCGGTTTCGGCAGCATCG
>Ga0310916_10000071_pt1 | contig 44370 bp, 37 predicted proteins | sample GREbulkMGLF176_FD_203444 | JGI IMG/M metagenome (GOLD analysis project Ga0310916, IMG submission 203444) | Lab enrichment of tropical soil microbial communities from Luquillo Experimental Forest, Puerto Rico - GRE.bulkMG.LF176 | ecosystem: Environmental > Terrestrial > Soil > Tropical forest >...
TGATCCCGTATGTCCCTGGCGCCAAGCACTCTTAACGACTGATATTCCGGCTTTGAGGTTGGCTATTAGGAAGGAGTGTTCCTGTTTCAAAATGGCGGCTGGTGACACGACTGTTGGGTCTACCCCTATTTCTGGCGCCATACGAATCCTCCGATTTTCGCCCAGGCCTTCGGCGTAGGCATAATGGTAACACTCGGCTCCTTTTTATTTTTGGTTCTCGCCCTGACCCGCTCTTTCCGCGTAAACCCGTTTCTCCACGGTTCCGCGCGCTGGGCCGACGAACGCGATATCAAGGCCGCAGGCCTGCTCAAAAACGACGGCGTCTACGTGGGCGCCTGGCGCGACAAACATGGAACGGTCCGTTACCTCCGGCACAACGGCCCCGAACATGTCTTGTGTTACGCGCCCACGCGCAGCGGCAAAGGTGTTGGGTTGGTTGTCCCAACCCTGCTTTCGTGGACCGAAAGCGTGTTTGTCACTGACCTCAAAGGCGAGCTCTACGAGCTCACCGCCGGTTGGCGCCAGGAGCACGCCCACAACAAAGTCCTCCGCTTCGAGCCGGCAGCCTCCTCCGGTTCGTGTTGCTTCAATCCACTGGCCGAATTGCGCATCAATACCGAACACGAGGTGGGGGACGTGCAGAACTTGGCCCTCCTTATGGTCGATCCGCAAGGTCACGGACTTAACCCGCACGATCACTGGCAAAAGACCGCCTATTCCTTGCTGGTCGGTTGCATCTTACATCTTTGTTATAAATCCAGGTACGACGGGTCGCCGGCCACCCTCGCAGCGCTTGACCAGATGCTCAGCGATCCCAAAAAGCCCATCGCCGATCTATGGGCTGAGATGCTTTCTTTTCCACACATTCATGGAGCCAACCACCCGGTGGTCGGGGCTTCGGCGCGCGACATGCTGGATCGCCCCCCAAACGAAGCCGGCTCCGTTCTTTCCACAACAAAAAGTTATCTTGATCTTTTTCGCGACCCAACCATCGCAAAAAACACGAGCCGCTCCGATTTCCGCATCCAGGATCTAATGCACTACGTCGATCCGGTTTCATTGTATATCGTCACCAAGCCCAACGACAAAGCGAGGCTTAAACCCCTGGTCCGGATTGTCGTAAACATGATCGTACGGCTCCTCGCCGACAAACTCGATTTCGAAAACGGACGCCCGAAACCCTCTTATAAGCACCGACTCCTGGCTATGATCGACGAATTTCCGGCCCTTGGAAAACTCGAAATTCTTCAGGAAAGCTTAGCCTTCGTCGCCGGCTACGGCATCAAATGTTACTTGATCAGCCAGGACATCAATCAGCTCAGAAGCCGCGAAGCCGGCTACGGACCAGATGAAAGCATTACTTCGAACTGCCATATTCAAACCGCGTTCCCACCCAATCGCCTGGATACCGCCGAACATCTCTCAAAGCTGACCGGTCAAACCACGATTATAAAAGAGCAGATCACCCGGTCCGGACGCGGGTTGGCGAGTCAAGTGTCTACCACCATGCACGAAGTGCAACGCCCTCTGCTCACACCGGATGAATGTCTCCGGATGCCGGGCCCGCAAAAGAACGACCGCGACCTTATCACAGCGGCCGGCGATATGGTCGTCTATTGCGCCGGTTTTCCGGCCATCTACGGGCGCCAGCCCCTTTACTTCGAGGATCCCACCTTCGCTGCGCGCGCCGCGATCCCGGCCCCTAAACGTAGCGATTCACTCTCTTGTCTCCCTGTGGCCGAAGTCCAAATTCTTTAAAGAAAGCCAGGTTTTTGAGCACCCTCATCTATGATCCTGCGATCTTGAGAGCAACCAGCTAGACTTTGTAGCGAAAACTGCATGCCTTTCCTATCACCGCCCGATGTTCAAATAATCGTCGCGTTTCCCGAGCTACGTTCCCTCGAACTGCTTGACTCAGGCGGGTTTAAGAACGTTTACAAGGCTGAAATCGGATCGGGTATCGAGGTGTTTAAGCTTGTCCGCCTTCCAGCGCCAGGCGCTACGGACGAGGAACGCGCTTATCGTGCGGAGGCTGTCGGGCGCATCCGACGGGAAGTGGAGTTGTTGGGCCGATGCAACGTGTCAGAGCTGGTGAAGCTGGGCACGCTTCATCCCAGGATTGCAAGCATCGGCGGTACGGAATACGTGGGTTATTCTGAGGAGCACCTGAATGGACTGGATTTGTGGCACCTTTTGAGATCTGGCGCGGTAAAACCGTCCGAAAATGAAGCTCGGGAATTGTTTCGCGCACTTGTGCACGCCATCGTGGAACTTTGGAAACACCGGGTAATTCATCGAGACATAAAGCCGAAGAACGTAATTAGGCTGGCCAACCCCTCGAGACGTTTCGTACTGCTCGACTTGGGTATTGCTTATGGCCTCCTAGATACCGGATTAACCAGGGATACCCAACTTGTCCCAGGCACGCTTCGCTATCTGGCGCCGGAGATGTTGAGGCCGGGCTTTCGCCAGAGTCTGGATTATCGGGCAGATCTATACGCAGCCGGGCTTACCGTTTTCGAATACAGTGCTCAGATTCATCCGCTGGCCCGGAGCAGCGCCGACATGATCGAGACACTCTCCCGGATCGCGACACAAGCGCCCAAATCGCTAAAGAGTGAGCGACCAGATTTCACCGCCGGGTTCTGCCGCTTAGTCGATCAGACCTTAAAAAAGAAACCGACGCTAAGGCCTGCAAACTTGGAGCGCATTCTGGCGCAGTTGGAGAATGACTAATGAAGCTATTCGCTCAACACGGCTTTGGCGACGGGTTAAAGACTATAGAAGGATTAAGTAAACAGTTAATCGACGGGGTCATCTTTAGTCCACGGGACATCACGCCCGACAAGCTGCGGGAATCCACAAGTAAGCTCACAGAATTAGCCCCGATTTCTGAACGGCTCTTTGACCCGCAATATTACGCTACTCTTGCCGCCGTCGACCCAGTCTCACGAACGGGTTATTTGGAAGAGGAATACGCTTCCTACTTTGCGCCGCGCCGGTACGACCAGCTGCTTCGCGAGAGCCAGGTGATCGAGGACGTAAGCAAGGTTCTGGAGTGTGAGAGGGCACTGCCACTCACGGCGCTGATTGGGCCCAATATCATCATCCCCCGCTCATTTGATTCGGCAGAGGCAGCAATCGCCATGAACTTTGTTCGGGCGACCGGAGCTGAAGGCAAAAAGATCGCTCCGGAAAAGCGTATCTACGCCACGCTGGCGGTTTCTCGAGATGCCCTGATTAACACAGAGGAGCTGCTGCATTTCTTGAATCAACTGACCGTGCTCGAAACCCCTCCAGATGGCTTCTACGTTCTCGTGGCAGCGGGCAACGCTGAGGCCCGCGCAGACCTTTTCAACGCCGACGTGATTTCCGGATGGATGTTCTTGAACTACGCGCTCTCGGTAAACGGCTTTTTGGTGATTAACGGATTTTCCGACCTCCTGACACCATTTCTAGGAGTGGCCGGTGCCGAGGCTGGAGCCACCGGATGGTGGTCGAACCTGAGGACGTTCTCTCTTGACCGTTTCAGTCCACCGATCGGTGGCGGCCGAATGCCGACTGAAAGATACCTAAGTTGCGCCTTGCTGAATAGGGTCACGTATTACGAACTCGACATCTTGCGGCGCCGCGTGCCTACCGTACTCAACAGACTTGATACCGACGAATTTTATGCGGGGGACGGGTCAGAGCCGCCTCGCAACAAGGAAGTGCTGCAAACTTGGGACGCCATCAAGGCGCTGAACCAAGCGCTTGTTAGCACGGAAGAGGAAGAGTCCCTACGTCGTTGCGCAAAGGCTATACAAACCGCCGTCGAAACATACGCGTTGATCAGCCTGCAAGCCGTGGCGCTAGATTCAAGGTCCGGCGATTCTCACTTGGACGAGATAGATGGCGCCATTCGCCTATTTAAACGCCTTGCAGAGCTGGATTTTGTTTGAAATCGATTCGATTGCCTTGTTTCGAGCTTCCATGCTTCGAGCCGTGCCTTTGCGCGGAGTGAAATATTTTGTGATCACATCGGTGTCCGGATCAAAACTCCACAATCCAACCTCCAGCGACCGGAAGACTTCCAGACGCTTAGAGGCCTTACCGACAACATCTCTGGGAAGGACGACGATTGACCGGTCGCAGAAGTATCGGTATCGATATGCCTGTACAATGCCTTTGCGCCAGTCGCGCAGTTTGAGTTCGAACGCGGTAAGCCGCTGGTGCCGTAGCTTCTGTCGAAGCGCCTCAAGCGACAGCATGGTGCCTTGGTTTTGATGAGTGCTCCATGCAAACGTGATGAGATCCGGGATTCCGTAGCCCTGCAACGCGAAGTCTCGCCAAGTGATTTGTTTGGTTCGGCAATGCCCAGCAACGAAAGCCCGCTCGAAAGAGCATAGGAAATTCGTTTCGGCACGCTTTCGCGACGTGCTGGGCGGAAGATTCTTGCGGGGGCTCTTACTTCTGAAGCGGACTAGATGATTTGCGGTCACGCTCTGGATTGGCTTCAGGACAGCCTAACAAATCGCCTTGGTAAGCGCAATAAGCGATCCCGAACTTCTCCGGTTTGCCCTAGTCTCGTGCTCGATGGGCACCGCCAATGGCTCGTCGGCATATCGGAATATTTTCCGTTTAAACGGAACACCGGCGGCTATTCGTTTTCGTGCAGTTTATCCCGAATAGCCAACGCCTCGCGAAAGGTAAGTTCGGCCCTTACTCGTTATTACAAAAGGCCCACTTCCTGGAAGCTGAAGTATCCCGGCCGGCCAGCAAGTGCCTGCCCCACGATCACGTGATCAAGGAACTTGATTTGGAGAATTCGTGCTCCCAAAGCGTCGCCGAGCTTCTCGGTTTGCGAACGGCTCGCGCTTTACGGTTACTTTCGCAGCACGCGCTTGACCATCACTCGAAGCCCGGCCCTGGGAGAACTCCGAGATAATTCTCGATAGTTTTGCGGCATTTGGCATCTTTTAGGTGGCTCAAATCAAAAGCACGTCATGGGGCGGCGGTTTTTTCCCTATGAATCACAATCAACTTCAGAACATCGAGCGACTCGAGGACGGTCTCTGGGCGGCAGCCGACAACCTCCGTGCGAACTCCAAGCTGACCTCCAGCGAATACTGCATGCCGGTGCTTGGCGTCATCTTCCTGCGCCATGCGACCAATCGTTACGTCGCCGCCTGCCGCCAAATCGCCGAGGAGCAGAGTGCTGGAAAGATGCCTAAGCGCCCGCTGCTGAAGAAGGACTTCATCAAGCGGCGCGCTCTAATGCTGCCGAAGGAAGCCCGCTACGACGAATTGCTCAAGTTGCCGAAAGGCACCAACCTGGGCGCGGCTCTCGTCGAGGCCATGAACGTCATCGAGCGCGATTTCGAGCCGCTGCTGAACCAGCTACCCAAGGACTACGACAAGTTCGAAAACGATCTTCTGGAGGACCTGCTCCGCGTTTTTGACAGCGAAGTTCTCCGCACTGCCAGCGGCGATGTCTTTGGTCGGATCTACGAATACTTCCTGATGAAGTTCGCGATGCAGGGCGCGCAGGACAATGGCGAGTTCTTCACCCCGCCCTCAATCGTGCAGACCATCGTAAATGTCATCGAGCCGGATCACGGGATAGTTTTCGATCCGGCGTGCGGTTCAGGCGGAATGTTTGTCCAGTCGAGCCACTTTATAGAGGGGCTCGGGCTAGACCCCAGCCACCGCGTGACCTTCTTCGGGCAGGAAAAAACCGCCACCACCATCCGACTCGCGAAGATGAACCTCGCCGTGCACGGACTGGAGGGCGAAATCCGCGAGGCCAACACCTTCTACGAAGACGCCCATACCCTCTACGGCAAGTGCGACTTCGTCATGGCCAATCCGCCGTTCAACGTAGACATGGTGGACGCCGAGAAGGTGAAGGACGACCGCCGCCTTCCGTTCGGCCTGCCGGGCGTGAACAAGGCCAAAAAGGTCTCCAACGGCAACTATCTCTGGATTTCCTACTTTCACAGCTACCTCGGGCCCAAGGGCCGCGCAGGCTTCGTCATGTCCTCGCAGGCCAGCAGCGCAGGGCACGGCGAGGCGGAGGTGCGTCGCAAGATTGTCGAAACGGGCGATGTAGACGTGATGATCTCCATCCGCTCGAACTTCTTCTACACCCGCACCGTCCCTTGCGAGCTGTGGCATTGCGACAAGGGTAAACCGGCAGACCGCCGTGACCAGGTACTCATGCTCGATGCGCGCAACATCTACCGTAAGGTAACGCGCAAGATTTATGACTTTTCCCCAGAGCAGCTACAGAACCTGACCGCCATTGTCTGGCTCTATCGCGGCCAGACCCACCGTTTTCTCTTGTTAGTGCAGAGCTATCTCGACCGCACGCTCGCCGAAGCAGCCAATATCGCGGACCGGGCCGCCGCGTTGCGCCAATCCTACGCGGGGCTTGCTGGTGCAGTCGCGCCTTTCGTCGAGGCGCCGCCCAAAGACTCGCCCCTGCAAGAGCTCCTCACAGAACGCGACGAAGCGGCCAAGGCGTGCTTTCAATCTTTGGACCAATGGACCGCCCACATAGCCAGAGACTTGAAAAAGTCGTGCGAGCTGAAACTCGCCGCACAAAAGAAACGCGTCGCCGAACTCGGCACACTGGCCGAGGCGTGCCGTGACCTAGTAAAGGACGTGGACCTCGCCTGCAAACTCGCCACCCGTCTAGTTGACGTCGCGGAGAAGGACGTCAAGGGCAGCGCAAATAACGCCTGGGACGGCGGGGTCATCAACCGACTGGAAAAGGAGATCGACGCCCGGCGCAAGGACGCCGTCGACCGGCTCAAGCGCACCGCCTACTTCCAGAGCCAGGCCCACTGGCTGCTCTCGCGGTTTCCCGACGCGCAATTCGTACCCGTACCCGGCCTATGCCGCGCGGTCACGCGCAGCGATATTAAAACCGCTGACTGGAGTCTCACGCCCGGTCGCTACGTCGGCGTCGCTCCGCCGGAAGTGGATCAAGATTTCGATTTCGAGCAGGTCCTGCGCGATATCCACGTCGAACTGGCCGACCTGAATCAGGAAGCCACAGTGCTGGCGGCGAAGATTCAGGAGAACTTTGAGGGCCTGGGGGTATGAGCATCAAAGGCTGGCCACTTCGACGTCTCGGCGGATGCGCGAAATTCTTGTCGGGCGGAACTCCCAGCAAAGCCCGCGCGGAGTTTTGGGAAGGCGACATCCCGTGGGTTAGCTCGGGAGAAATGGCCCAGATGCGAATTCACGACACGCCTTTGCGAATCACCGGTGAGGGTGCGGAAGATGGCAGTCGACTCGTGCCAGCGAACACAGTGCTCGCAGTCGTTCGGGGCATGTCGCTGGCAAAAGAGTTCCGCGTTGCCATCACAAAGCGAGAGGTCGCGTTCAACCAAGATCTAAAAGCGTTTCAGTGCAAGCCTGACGTGGACTCGGAGTTTCTGTTCTACGCTTTGTTCGCAAGGCGCGAGCACATCCGAGAGCTAGCAACGGAAGCATCTCACGGAACGAAGAAGCTCGAAACCGATGTCCTTGCGGCAGTCGAGCTTCCTGTTCCAACCCTTGATGTCCAACTGCGAACGGTCGCAGTGGCCTCCGCCTACGACGACCTGATCGAGAACAACCGGCGGCGGATAGCGTTGCTGGAGGAAGCGGCGCGGCAGGTCTACCGCGAGTGGTTTGTCTGCCTCCGCTTTCCCGGCCACGAGCATACACGCATCGTCGACAACATCCCAGAAGGATGGCAGCGGAAGAAGATGAGCAACATATGCGAAAGCGTTGGCGGCGGGACGCCTTCGACTTTACGACCGGAGTTTTGGGACGATGGCGAAATAACTTGGGTTACGCCCACGGACATCACACAGAACGACTGTTTGGCACTCTTGGACTCCGAGAAAAAGATCACTGAGGCTGGCCTGAAAAACAGTTCAGCGAAGATGCTACCTTCCGAAACGATTTTGATGACGAGCCGCGCCAGCCTCGGATTCTTCGGTCTCGTTGATCGCGAAGTTTGCACGAATCAAGGATTCATCTCGGTCATACCACATGAGGAAAATCTTAGGACCTCCAAAATCTAATAAGCCGCCGAGAAGAGATCATTGGGAAGGCAAGTGGCGCCACATACAAGGAAATCAATAAGTCTACGTTTCGCGACTTGGATATCGTCATCCCCCCGCCCACCATCGTTGAGGAATTCCAACTGTTCGCATATGACATGTTGAAACAGACTCGACTGTTAAAGAAACAAATGGAGAAAGCACGAGCCGCCCGCGACCTTCTGCTGCCGCGCCTGATGAGCGGGGAGATCAGGGCATGAAAAAGAGCTGACGCATGGCCTACACGGACATCAACAGCGAAGACCGGCTCGTGCAGGCGACGTTTGCAGAGCATCTGGAGAAGGGGCTCGGATGGGAAAGCGTCTATGCCTGGAACGACGAAACCTTCGGACCGGACGGCACCATGGGCCGGGCCGATCCGCGCGAGGTGGTCCTGACGCGCGACCTGCGCGTGGCGCTGGTGCGGCTCAATCCGCAGTTGCCGTCGGCGGCCGTTGGAGAGGCAGTGGGCAAACTCACGCGGCATGACTTCTCCCTCTCGCTGCTCCAGCACAATCAGGTATTCTACAAATTCATCCGCGACGGCGTGCCGGTGAGCTACCGTGATGCGCAGGGCCAGCTCCGCCATCCCCAGGCCCGAGTGATTGATTTCCAGAACGGCAAGGGCCCGGACGGGAAATCGAATAACCGCTTCGTCGCAGTGCGCGAATTGAAAATTACTGGCCTTCGCGCGCCGAGCTATAACCGCCGGGCCGATCTGGTCTGCTTCGTCAACGGACTGCCGCTTGTCTTCATCGAACTGAAGGCGGTTTACAAGAACGTCCGCGCCGGGTTCGACGGCAACCTGCGCGATTACCTCGATGAAAACGTCATCGCCCACGCCTTTCACCACAACGCCTTCCTCATCGTCAGCAACGGTCATCGTGCACGCTACGGTTCGATCACCAGCCAGTGGGAGCACTTCGCTGAGTGGAAGCGGCAGGACGAGCGTGAGAAGGGCAGCGTAGAGGCGGAGGTGCTGCTCAGCGGGATGCTCGCCCATGACCGGCTGCTAGACCTCGTGGAGAACTTCGTTGTGTTCGACTCGAGCAAGCCAGGAGCAGTGCGCAAGGTGCTCGCGCGCAATCACCAAGTGCTCGGCGTGAACAAGGCGGTCGCTTCAGTCTGGAGGCAGGAGGAACTGAAGCGAGAGTTTCCGCCGGAGAAGCGGCTCGCTTATCGAGTGATTGAACTCCCGAAGGAAGAGGCCGTCGACGGCGACCTCGTCCCGGTAGCACAGACCATCGAAGACGAGAAGGGCAAGGATGCGTTGCAGCTGGTGGAGTCCGCGCATCCCGACCTCGGCAAGCTCGGAGTCTTTTGGCACACGCAGGGCAGCGGCAAGTCGTATTCAATGGCGTTCTTTGCGGAAAAGGTACGTCGGCTGGTGCCTGGAAACTTCACGTTTGTGGTTATGACCGACCGGAACGATCTGGACAGCCAAATTTACCGGACGTTCGTCGGTTGCGGGGTGGCGGATGAGGAGACTCCGCGCGCCAGCTCAGGTATGGAATTGAAAAAGCTTCTGAAGGAAAATCATCGGTACATTTTCAGCCTCATCCACAAATTTAACCAGGATGTCGACCCACATGAGCCGTACAGCAAGCGGGATGACGTCATTGTCATCTCCGACGAAGCGCATCGTACACAGGCTGGAAAGCTCGCGCGCAACATGCGCCTCGCGCTTCCAAATGCCGCGTTTATAGGTTTCACTGGCACGCCGCTGTTCAAGCACGACAATCTGACCAGGCGCATCTTCGGAAGCTACGTGTCGCGCTACGACTTCAAGCGCTCCGAGGAAGACGGTGCGACGGTGAAATTGGTGTACGAAAACCGCGGCGAGAAACTCGGTATTGCGCGGTTCGACCTGAATGACCGCATCGCTGCGGCTATCGAGAAGGCATATCTCGACCCGGACGAAGAAGCGCTGCTGGAGAAGCTGCTCGGGCAGGACTACGAAATCATCACCGCCGACGACCGGCTTGACAAGATCGCCGCCGATTTTGTGGAGCACTGCACGACGCGCTGGGAAGCGGGCAAATCCATGCTGGTGTGCATCGACAAGGTGACGTGTGCGCGGATGTATCAGCGCATCGTCCCGCTCTGGCATGCGAAGCTGGCCACCGTGTGCGCAGCCGCATCTGCCGAATCGGACGGCGAGAAGCGCGGAACGCTGGAAGCCCAGGCTCGCTGGATCGATGAAACGATTATCGAGATCATCATCAGCGAGGCGCAGAACGAAATTGCCGATTTCAAAAAGTGGGATTTCGATATCGTCCCGCACCGGGCGCGAATGAAACAGGGTTTCGAGTTAGGCGATAAGCGAGTTGATGTGGAATCGGCGTTCAAGAACCCGGAGCATCCCTTCCGCGTCGCCATCGTGTGCGCGATGTGGCTGACCGGATTCGACGTGGAGTGCCTTTCAACGCTCTATATCGACAAGCCGATGAAGGCTCATACGCTCATGCAGGCCATCGCCCGCGCTAACCGCGTGTATCCCGGCAAAGATTTTGGGCTGATCGTCGATTACAACGGCATGCTCAAGAGTCTCCGCGAGGCACTCGCGCAATACGCGCTGGGTGACGATGATGGCCGGGAGGAGGAGATAGTGGCACCGATCGAGGAGCGGGTGAAGGCGCTGCTCGCCGGAATCGAAGAAACGGAATCGCATCTGACGGCCCTGGGTTTCGATCCGTTGCGGCTGCTCGGAGCGAAAGGGTTTACGAAGATTCAGGCGCTGGCCGATGCGGTCGAGTCAGTTTACACGTCGGACGAATCCAAACGGCGGTTCGAGATTTTAGCGCGGCAGGTTTTCATCCGCTTCAAGGCGCTGATTATGGAGCCAGCGGCGTTTAGCTATGCCGAGCGGCACGACAACATCGAGGCGATCTACAAAAAGCTCGAAGAGCGCCGCGATACGACGGACGTGACGGACCTGCTCAAGGAGCTGCACAAGATCGTCAACGAAGCGATCAGGACGCAGGCGCCTGGGGACGATCAGGCTGAAGCGCGCTTTTACGACCTGAGCCAGATCGACCTTAAGAAGCTCCGCGATGAGTTCGCAAAAAAGGTGAAGCGCAAAGCCACGGCGATTCAAGACATCCGGCAAATCCTCGAGGAGAAGCTCGCGCAGATGCTGGCGCAAAATCCGCAGCGAATGGACTACTACAAAAAATATTCGGAGATCATCGCTGACTATAACCGCGAGAAGGATCGCGTCACAATCGAAGAGACGTTCACAAAACTCGTTGACCTCATGAAGACGCTCGACCAGGAGCAGCAGCGCGCCGCTAAGGAGGGTTTGAGCGAAGATGAGCTCGCGCTCTTTGATCTGCTCAAGAAGCCGGTACTCGGCAACGCGGCGCGCGAAAAAGTGAAGCTGGCGAGCAAGACTCTATTGGAGTCCGTTAACAAGCTCATCGCGCCGCTGGAGCGCTGGACAGAGAAGGAGCAAACGAAAGCATTGGTCGAAACAGAGATCCTCGACCACCTGTTTCGAGTACTGCCGAGCCCGCCATTTACAGACGAGGACAAGCAAGCCGCTGCAGAGCGTGTTTATCAACACGTTTGGCAGCAGAGTGCGCGTGGGCATTTTGACGAGCGGGAGGCGGCTTGAATTGGGTCGATTGGAAAAATGGTACAAATCTGGTCTTGAAACGACCCAAACCTAGCTAAGCTAAGCTAGTGTGGCCGCTCAAACGTCAACAGTTTCCGCCTTCCCGCGTTCCCTGCTTGTCACTTGGGCGAATCAACAGGACGAGTGGGTGAAGCAACTGGTGTCCGAAGTAATCCTTTCCCAGAAACTCGTGGCCGATGCCAAGCTGGATTCTCTCTATGACTTATTCCTCCGCGAAAAGGGGCTTACCTCTGGCGATCCAGTCGGTAGATCAAAACTAGGTGATGATCAGAATATCTTCCAGGCTAATGTTGACTTTTCGTTGGTTCGTCTCGACAACCTCCAACACGTCAACGCACTTGCGCAAGACCAGGTCCTAGACTTCAACCCGAAGCTTACCATTGTGTTCGGAGAGAATGCTTCTGGAAAGACAGGGTACGTTCGTGTTCTGAAACAAGCTGCAGCTGTACGAACGGCGGAACCGGTTTTGCCGAACCTCTCAACCCCGACGCAAGCGAAGGATTTCCCAAGTGCCAGAATTCGCTACCGGTTAGGTCAGGATGAAGTAGAAATTGAATGGAAGGGTCAGTCGGGGCTTTCTCCGTTCACTCGCATCGACGTATTTGACTCAAGAGCGACAGCTCTTCACGTCGATGGAGATCTGAACTACATTTACACCCCTGGTGATCTCGCCCACTTCCCACTAGTTCAAGAGGGCATCGAGAACGTGCGAGGCCGTCTTCAAGAAAAGATTCGGGAAACAACAAAGGCGACGAATCGATTTCTTCCTCACTTTGATCGGCAGAGCCGCATATATCCGCTGATAGATTTCCTGGGAGCATCGACCGATCTTCAAGAGCTGAAAAGCCTTGCCGTTGTTCTTGAGCAGGAGCTAGCAGAAGTCTCCAAACTTAATACGGAGATCGAAGCTTTACGCTCAAGGGATCCAACTGCTCTGCTGAAATTAGCTGAGCGCCAAAAAGAGAATCTAGAGGCACTCGCTATTGGGTTATCTGCACTAGGCCAGTTCGATGCCCCAGCGTCTAATTTAGCAATTGACCGCTTGAGGATAGCTAGACGTCAATATGAGGAAGCGACCCAGAAATCTTTCGCCGGTGTTCCCATACCGGGCGTTCTTCAGGAGGAGTGGACGCGATTCATTCAAGCCGGAGAGGACTACCTCCGGACACTAGAAGTCGCTGCGAGCTACCCCGGTACCGCTGATCAGTGTACATACTGTCATCAACCACTCTCGCCAGCGGCAGTAGAGCTCCTGAAAAAATATCGAGACTACTGCAATAACACCTTCCGAATAGAGCTGACCGCTTCTCAAAAGGCCGTTGAATTGATTCAAACGTCGTTACAACAAAATTTCGATCCAGCCGACTTAGGCCGGCGAATGGAGGAGGTTTTCGAAAACGGAGGTTCATTTACTGAGGAGAATGAGGCGCTCATCAAAGAATTCCTCGAAAAGGGGAATCGAATTCTCGCTTCCCTAGCCCAGAGGGTTGACGTTGTCTGGACGGATCAGGCGGAATCTATGGAAAAGGTCCGGACCGTGTTGGGATATGCCAGAACGCAGAACGAATCTCTACTGACGAACCTCTCTGAGAGGCGAGAAAAGCGAGACCAAGCCCTCCGAGAGAGAGAAACGAAGCTCCTGGACATTGAGTCTCGCTTGAAGCTCCAGACGCTTCTTCCCGAGATTGAAAAGTTTGTTGAGGACGCAAAGTGGGTCGATAAGGCGAAGATCCAGCAGCAAAAATTCCAAGGGCTGCTACGCTCCATCACGGAGAGCTCTAAGGCTGCAAGCGAGGAACTCCTCAATCGAGATTTTGAGCGACATTTCGACGACGAGTGCAAGAGACTAAGAGCTCCGGCCGTCACGCTTCAATTCCCCGGCAGGCAAGGTCAGGTAACGAGAAAAAAGGCGGTCGCAAGCGGCCACAAGCCAAGCGAGACCCTGTCGGAGGGTGAGCAGAAGGTGATAGCACTGGCAGACTTCCTTGCCGAAGTTTCTTTGAAGCCGTTTGCTCCCGTCATCTTCGACGATCCGATCAACAGCCTCGACTACAGAAGGATGTCGGAGGTCGTGGAGCGAATAGTCGAGCTATGCCAAGACCGTCAAGTGATCGTGTTTACTCATAATATCTGGTTTACGACGGAGCTATTGACAAAGTTCGAGAAGCGGCTGCAAGACTGCTCCTACTTTGATGTCAGTCGAGACGGCAGTCGCATTGGCGTCGTCAGCAAGGGCAATCATCCTCGAGCCGACACGATGAAAAGCCTGAAAGGCCGCATTAACGAGCTCATTCAGAATGCGGAGAAGTCCACGGGAGAAGCCCACGCGGCAACGATCGAAAAAGGCTACGAACTAATCCGAAACATCTGCGAGGTATTCGTCGAAAGCGAAGTTCTACAAGGCGTAACGCAACGCTATCAGCCGAACGTGATGATGACCCGCTTACCGACCATTAACTTCAGCGTGCTGGAGAACACGGTTCAGGCAATCTACCCCATTTATGAGGACTGTTGTCGCTACATCGGATCGCACTCGCAGCCGCTCGAAACATTGAACGTTCGACCCACTCTCGAAACCCTGAAACAGGATTGGAAGACAATTCTACGGGTCAGAGATGCATATATCAAAAAAAGCTAAATCGCGCGACTCATTCGCGCAAGATATCGCTTTTGTCGTTCTGGCGCTTACGCAATATGTGATTTGGGAATTTGCGTCGGCCAACTATTACCGGACATAACCCCTTTTATGACTGGCCAAAAGGGGACCCTTTAGTGTAGGTTTTTTCGGCAATGTCGGAATCCGAACTTGCTCTGGTTTCTGTAGATTCTTTCCAAGCTCCCATTCTCATCGAACGCGCCGGGCCGTCAACACGCAAGAAGTTCTTCGAGTTTTTCACGGTGCCGATCCGTAATGCCAACACCCGGGCTGCCTATTACCGCGCAATCGAACAGTTTCTTTTCTGGTGTGAACGTGCCGGTTACCAGCACCTGGAAGACATTGAGCCGATCACGGTCGCCGCCTACATCGAAACGCTTCAACGTCAGGCTGCACCACCAACGGTCAAGCAGCACATGGCGGCCATCCGGATGCTGTTTTCCTGGCTCACCGAAAAAGGCGTCCTGGCCATGAATCCGGCCCGGGAGGTCAAGACCGAGAGATTCTCGCGGACCGAAGGAAAAACGCCCGCATTCGTCGACGGCGAAGTCCAGACGCTTCTGGACGTGATCGAGACATCGACTCACACGGGCTTGCGGGATCGCGCTCTGCTTGGGGTCCTTGCCTACACGTTTGCCCGGATCGGCGCCGTCGTAAACCTGAAGGTCGAGGACTATTACCCTAGCGGGAAACGGTTTTTGCTCCGGTTTAGTGAGAAAGGCGGCAAAGAAAAGGAGCTTCCCGTCCACCACAAGCTTGAAGAGCTCTTGGACCAGTACCTTAAAGCGACTGGCCTGGACAAGGAGCCGGATTCTCCCCTTTTTCCGGCGGCTATCGGAAAGGCCGGGAAGCTGTCGCGCCGGCCGCTTGTGCGCACCGACGCTGCGGACATGCTTAAGCGACGGCTCAAGCAAGCCGGATTGCCGGCGCATTATTCGCCGCACTCGTTCCGGGCAACCGGCATCACGAATTTCTTGGAAAATGACGGCACTTTGGAAGCCGCGCAACGGATCGCCGGCCACGCCGACAGCCGGACCACGAAACTTTATGACCGCCGCGGCCAGAAGGTCCTCCTCGAGGACATGGAGAGGATTCACTACTGAAACCTCCCAGAGGGAAACCGAAGCCAGAATAATACGGCGTACTGGACAGATTCGTGAAACTTGGAAAGAAATCAAGAATTGTCGGATGTGGATGTCGCCAAGCCTGAAAAATTATGTCCTATCGCAATCCGTCATGGGTCTTCTGGCCTTTATTCAGTCTATCGGTAACCGGTAGTGGCCGCGGGCATTCCTACCACCAAGTCGGACGTCTGCTCGACATTAGCAAGACTAGCCAGCAAGCGGCGTCGCTCATCGAGCCAAGCCGACCTGTGTTTCACAATCCAATCGAACAAGGCACGTTCAAAACCTATATCGTAGCCAACCTTCTCGCTCTCGATCCATTTGTGACAAAGGATCTCCTGGCGTTCGGCTAAGAACTCTTTATACAACTTAGAATTCTTTACTAATCGTATCGAATCTTCCAACGAGGGGTTCCATTGGCATACTCGGTATGCCCAAAGCTTTTTAAAGGTCTCGATCCTATGGATGGTCATCGGAGCCGAAGTCTCCACAAACTTATAGTTTCTAGTCCCGGGTGCCTTAGCCGCCTGTCGACGGCTAAGGCGGTGTTCCCCCGGAACAAAGGCTCGATTACAAACTTGTAGTCCGGCTGGCGCCGGGCAGCCGCCGGGCCCGCCGCTTGTTTCAGCGCGTCATTTTTGCGGGTTAGTTGTAGTGCAGAAGCTAACCTTTTGGTAGGTCAACCAGGGGTGATTTGCGAATTTCGGTTGGCCGCTCGTGTTGGATCTTCTGGACTTGTTGCAGGGCACTGTCGACTGCGGTTTTGTCGGCCAGTAACGTGTAGGTGATATCGAAATGGCGTTGCTCTTTGGCTCCAATCGTAGGTACGCGGTTCAACGCACGCTGATAGCTTCGGTTGTAGGGCCAGCTGGTGCCAGGCTCTAAGCCCGTGACGTATCCCTGCCCTATAGTGTCGGTGTTTTTCCATAAGGAGAATACCGGCAATTGCTGGATATTGAAGCCCAGGCTTATGCCAAGATCACCGGCTGCGTTATGCAAGACGGCAAGCGTCTGGCCGCTTTCGTCTCCGTAAGGCACGACATTGTAGACCGTCTCGTCGTAATCGCGTGTCGGTTCGCGGTAGCTCTGCCAATCGCCGAGCTCGCCTGCGGCCTTGTCGTTGAAGGGCGAAACCTGCTGCACGGGTGCGCTGAAACGGGCGCCCGTGTCCAACAGGGGCGGACCGAAGTTGCTGTGATACAACGCCTGATACTCATTGGGATAGTCGCCGTTGTTGATGAGGGTGTCGTGCAGCCTGAAGTGTCGAGCACCAGCTTCGGTGCTCAGTTCGGTCGCGATCACAAAATTCACCAATTTGAACGCCTGTTCCTTCAGCTCACCTTTCAGCCTGATGGTATAAGGGGGCTGCTCGTTGATGCTCAGAACGACCTTCGAAGCCGGAATGTTCGACGCAAGGCCGTGCAAGGAGAGGAGTGCGCCTTTATCCATACCCGGATGACCAATCCACCCGTAACCGCATCGGGTGACCATCTCGTTAAAACCCTCCAGCCAGCCCAGCCCGGCACGTCCGTTCAGTGCGATAAATGCCGGATTTACCACCTCGCTGACGGGCGAATTCCAACCAATGCGCACGTTGCCGGCTACGGCTTCCAGGACGTTCATTCCTCGTGTGGGTACGACCGAGATCTTCATTGCGCCGGTATCGATGTCGATGATGGAAACGCCTTCCTGCCGTCCGCCATGCAGAGTCCGCATGCGCACAGAGAAAGGTTTGGCAGGCTTAAAGCCGAGGTCCTGGCTGGAGATCTCCCAGTTTTGTGGGGCTGTATACGTATCGAGCAGTACCCTTTCCCACGCGGGAGTGTGGGGGGAACGATAGCTTTCATTGGGGGTCATCATCGTATCACTCATGTATTACACCACGCGATCGACAAAAAGGGCTTCGTGGGCTCGATGGAAGTTGCCTGGACCAAAATGCACGTGCCGGCGGAAATCTTGCCCCGATCATAGCCGGGGATAGATACCGTCTTCGGAAGACGGTCTAGCGTTGCGTTCGACAAGAGGGTTCCCTCGCCGGATCCTTGGTTTTGCCCGGAGGCCAATCCCCTTGTCCCCGGGACTTCGCTTGGAGTCGGGTTATTTTTCATTTTCCGAATGCCTTCGCAGTATCGCGATACGAGAGGTTGCGTGGTGAGTCGTAAACTATGGTTTTCATAGAGAGGAATCGTGCCAAATGCGCTTAGGTTATTTGGGGGCGATTTCCACTAGGTGCGCGCCCGGGATGCCCTACCCGTTTGGCCGGACGCAGACCTTGATGCCCTTGCCGCTCGAGTGAAGACCCCAAGCCTCCGCGAAGCCGGAGAGCGGGAAGCTATGGGAAATCAGGGAGCGCCAATCCACGGCGTCATTGGCCAACATCCCGAGGGCGCGCCGCGTGGTGTGGGGGTTGACGAACGAGCCCAGGATCGAGAGTTCGCGCCGGAAGACGTCGAAGGGCCGTACCCGCACTTCGGCCTCTGGCGCGGCCACGCCGACCCACACCACGGTGCCGCCCGGTTTCGCCACCTTTAAGGCGTGTTCCATCGCGCGCGGGTTGCCGGCGCATTCGAAAACGTAGTCCGCGAGTTCCGCGTCGCTTTCAACGGGCGTCCGGCAATCGAAACCCAGCGTTCGAGTGCGCTCGACGCGCGCTTCATTGGCTTCGACGACGGTCACGGCCGAGGCCCCTTGCAACCGCGCCAAATGCGCCGCCATCAGCCCGATCGGACCCGCCCCGATCACGATCACCGGATGGCCCATCACCATCCGCGCCCGATCGAGGGCATGAAGCACGCAGGCCAAAGGCTCGGCCAAGGCGGCCACCTGGTCATCGAGGCTTGGCGGAACCCGCACGCATTGGGTCTGCGGTACGGTGGCAAACTGGCAGAGCGTTCCGTCGCTAAAGGACCCTAGGCCGACCATGTTCCGGCAGAGATGGACCCTGCCGTCCAGACAGTATTCGCAGGTGCCGCAGGCGATGTTCGGGTCAACCGCGACCCGATCACCGACCTGGAAGGCTTTCACCTCGCTGCCGATTTCGATGATAATTCCGCTGCACTCGTGCCCTAAAACCACACCGGGCTGTGCGCCGGTAAATTCACCGCTGACGATGTGCAGGTCAGTGCCGCAAAGGCCGCACGCGCTAACTTTGATGAGGACTTCGTCGCTTTGGGGCTTGTGAACGGGGCGATCCTGAACGCCGACTTTCCCTTTTTCTTCCCACACAATGCTTAAGTTATTCATGGTTTTTTTGCTTAGGTTTAGTTGCTATCAAGAAGCCACGTGACCCAGCTGGCAAGGCGCGCGGCTTTGTTTGGGTAAAGTTCATGCCTGGGTTCTGGGCTAAGGGTTCTGACCAACCGGCAAGACGCTTCCCGGCGTCACGCATTCGGAACCAATGCTGTTTTGATGCCTTTGCGGGACCAAGCGAGATCCAAGGCTTGCTGATAGTGCGCAAGGGGAAGCTCTTCGGTGACGATTTCGTTAACCTTCACCCGGCCGCTCTCTAAGTAAGCAAGGGCCCGCGCAAAGCTATCGAGCTGCGCGAATGAACCTTTAATGCTGATTTCGCCTCGGAAGAGGTCAAAGGGATTAATCTGAACAGAAGCATTTTCTGGGTAGACACCATAAGCCAGCAGTGTGCCGCGGCGACGGACGAAGTTTAGCGCCTCCTGGCACACTGCGGGGACTCCTGTAGCCTCGATAACGTAGTCGAACCCCTTCGGGCTCAGTTCCCGAAGCCGCTTGCGATGTGTTTCACTGTTTTGGCGATCTATCGGCACTACCTCATCGGCGGCTAGACGCGCCGCCAATTCAAGTTTCGGTCCCGGCGGCGCTGCGACCACCAGCCGGGCTGCCCCGTTTAGTTTGATCAGCTGCGCAAGCACCTGGCCCGTGGGCCCCGCGCCGAATAGCAACACATCGCTCCCCGGCTTGGCATCAAGGACCTCAGTCCCGTGGATCGCGCAGGCCGTCGGTTCGACCATGACTGCTTCCCGCGCACTGAGATTCTGGATTGCAAACACGCGGTCGGCTTTCACTTTGAGGTACTCAGCGAAGCCACCGTTGAGGGTAACACCGTAGGCGCCAAGGTTTTCGCAGAGCAAAGGGTCTCCTCGTTTGCAGTAGAAACAGGTTCCGCAGACGGTGTTGCTGTTGGCAACTACCCGTTGACCGACTCGAAACCCGGAGACTTCGGAACCGAGCTCTGTGATCTCGCCAGTAAACTCATGGCCGGGAATTAAGGGGAAACGCGGACCAAACTCTCCAATGTGAATATGGAGGTCGGTACCGCAAAGTCCGCAGGCGTGCACGCGTATCAACACCTCGTCGGCGTTGATCCTTGGGTCGGCGGTATCGCGGTAGGAGAAGTTTCGTGGGGCGTCGTAGACGATGGCTTTCATGGGAAGGGAATCGGGATAATGGTGTTTCGGGTTTAAGGGACAAGCCCTTGGACGAAGGCTTCGATGGCTTGCCGGGCCTCGCGCGCGTGCAAGACGGGATCCTTTTCTTTGGGGGCGATTTCCACTAGGTGCGCGCCCGGGATGCCGGCGGCAAGCCGCCGGCCGTAGTCAACCGGGTGTAGGGGGTCCAAGTCGTTGATGAGCAGGAGCGTCGGTACCGCCACTTCGCGCCAAGCTTCCGGCGCGGCACAAGGCGCGTCGGCCGGTAAACGCGCCAGCGTGGCGATCGTCGCTTCCAGGCTCGGCCGTTCCAGTTGGCGCAGGATTGAGGCCGCGTTGTCACGGCTGAGCGTCTCGATGCGGCGGTATTCGGGGTCGGCCAGGAGCCACTCTTTGGCGCGTTGCGGCCCTGCATCCTGGAGCCACCGGGATAAGCAACGGAGAATCTCCAAGTTCGGCGGGCAGGGCACGTCGAGCCACGCGGGCCGTGACAAAATCAGGGCCTGCACGCGCGCCGGGTACCGCAGGGCAAAATTCAGGGCGACGCCGGCGCCCATGGAGATGCCGCCGACAATCAGCCCATCAACGTGCAGCGTGTCCAGAACGGCCCGGAGGTCGTCTGCAAAGCTCGAAAAGGTGAGCCGCTCGAGAGGCCCTAACGGTTCGGTGCGGCCGTGCCCTCGGCAGTCGAACGACAGCGCGCGCAAGCGGGCTGAATTGCCCAGGATGCCTTGGGGTTGAGACACCTCACCCCCCAGGCCGTGCTGGAAGGCCACCAGCGGGCCGCCCGCCCCGCTCAGTTCGTAGTAAAATCGAATCCCGCCAGACTCAATGAAAGGCATGTTTAGCTAGTCCCGCCGGGACCCTCCTGAAGTTTGGCGCGGACAAACGCTGCCGATTCCGCGGCGTCGGCCTCCTCGAAGCCGTGCATGATGACCGGACCAGTAAAGCCGGCCGAGCGCAGCAGGCCGAAAAAGGCGTCAAAATCCACGACGCCGCGTCCCAGGGTGCACGTGTTACCGTCGGCGGCCCGATCCTTTGCGTGGGCGATCGCAAGGTCAGCGCCCAACAAGTCAAACGCCTCACGCAGGATGTCGCACTGGGGCCGCTCCGCCGCCCACAGGTTGGCCGGATCCAGGATGATCCGGAGCCGGTCGCCCGCACGAAGAGTATCGAGCAGCGCCCGCGCTCGGCGCGCATCGAACACGACGTTGCCGTGCTCCGGCTCGATCGCCAGCGCCACGCCCGCCTGAGCGGTCGCAACAAGCGCCCCGTGCATCGTTTCCAGCAAGTCTGCCCAGGCGCCCTGTGAGCCGTTGTCCGGGTGGGCCCGCCACATATTTTCGCGATCCCGGGTGCCGGTGCACAGGGTCACCAGGGGAATGCCGAGTTGCGCCGCGGCTTCCGCCACGACCCGCAATCGCAACAACCCTCCTTTGCGCACAGCCGGTTCGGGGTGCGCCATGTTGAAGGTGCCCGACAGGGCCGCTAGCCTCACGCGAGTGTCGCGCGATGCGGCGCCGATCGTTGCCAAGGCCAGCGGCGGCACCTCCTCGGGCATGCTGGGGAGCCCGCCGCACTCAAAGTTGAATTGCACGCACCCAAGCCCGAGCGCCTGCACCGCTTCCAGCGTGGCTTGCGCGTTGGGGCGCCGAAAGGTTTTCGCAAAAATGCCCAGCTCCATCAGACCTCCCCCGGGGCTTCGGCCAGCAACACCCGCCGGCCGGTTTTGTAGGAATGGCTGATGGCTGAGAGAGCGCGCACAGCGGCCAGACCATCTTCCACCTGAGCTCCGACGGGCTCCACGCCCTTGAGGATCACGTCGGCGAAGCCTTCGACTTGCCGCCGGAAGGTGTGGCCGTCGGCGCCCACCGGCCGGCGGTATTGGCCAGCGCGGGTTGAAAAGCATTCCACTTCGGCCCCCCGGAAGTACCAGGGGTTGACGCTCCTGGCCACCACGCTGCCGTGCTCGCCGTAGACGTGAAACCCCTCGTGCCACTCCATCCGCACCGGGAGGGTCAAATCCAGGTGGCCCAGCGCGCCGTTGGCAAACTCCACCGACACAAACCAGCTGTGGGCGCCAAACTTTTGCTGGTAGTCCGTGCGGACGGCCAGAAGATCGCCGCCCAGATAGCAGGCGGTGTCGACCAAGTGGCTGGCGTGGCCGAGCAGGTAATAGTGAAACTTGTCGGCTTTCGGGTCCCCGGCAGGGCGCTTGGCCTGCGGGCTCGAAATGATGAGCGGCTGGAGGTTGTCGGTCTCCTGGTAGCGGTAGATCGAATCGCAGTACCAGGCTTTTAGCGCCAGCAGCTGCCCGATTTCGTCCCGGATAAAGTCGTGCGCGAAGGCGATGCCCGGGTCAAAGCGGCGCATAGTGCCCACCTGGACCCGAATACCGGGCCGGGCCCGGACCGCGTCGCGCAACCGCTCGCATTCGGCCACGTTAACGCCCATCGGTTTTTCGACGAGCACATGTTTGCCGGCTTCGATGGCCCGAATGGCCATGGGCACGTGGAACTGGTCGGCGATGGCGACGATGACCGCCTCAACCTCCTCGTCGGCCAGCATGGCGTCGTAGTCGCTGAAGGCTTTTTTTGGCTCGAACACCGCGGCCACTTTGTCGCGCAAATCTTGGGCGGCGTCACAAAGGGCGTAGAGCTCGACATTGCGGGCCTTCTTGCAGGCCTCCAGGTGGGCGGCTTGGGCGATCAGGCCTGCGCCCAACACGCCCACGCGCAGCAAGCGATCTTCTTTTTTCACGGGGTCCTTTCTTCCAGAACGGGTTGCAGGGGTACTAACGAGTGAATCCAAGCCAGGGCCGCAAGGGGGTCCGGGGCCCTTAAGGACGAGCGAGCCGGGCACAACGCCATCAGCGCCCGCGGCGGCCAGCGGCGCTACCGTTTCCCGACGGATGCCGCCGTCAACGAAAATCTCAAATTCCGCGCCCAGCTTGGCCCGCAGTTCGAGCAGCGTGCGGATGCGCTCCGGAATCCGGGCATCCAGGCCCACGCCTTTGATCCCGATCTCGGTGCCCATCAGCAGCACCCGCCGAAATGCCCCCCAGGGCAGCGAGGTTTCGTCGATGGCCGCTTGCAGCGGCAGCACCAGGACCGGCGTAGCCCCCAAGGTCTCGATGCGCCCCAGCGCCGCTTCGACGTCCTCGCAAAAATCGGCGTGGACGGCCAACCGGGCCGCGCCGGCCGCTACGGTCCGGTCGATCCACTCGGCGGTGGTGCGAGTCATGAGGTGGACGTCTAAGGGCGTGTCTGTCACGGCCCGCATGGCGGCCACGAAATCCAGCCCAAAGAGGATATCGGGCACGCAGTTGCCGTCCATGACGTCGAGGTGGAACTCGTCGGCGTGCCCCGACAGGGCGCCAATCGCACTTTTGAGCGTGAGCAAGTCCGCAGACCAGAGCGAACAAGATGCTTTCATTTGGATTTATTAAGTTTTGATTTTATTTTTCTTGATTTCTATTATAGATCGTATCATCTTCTATTTGGCAGTCAAATAAAAATAGAAACAAATATTTCAAAACTTTTTACCCGCCATGCCGAACCCGCCTTTCACCGCCCCTGCGACTTTGTCCCCCGACTTGGCCCGCGCCCTGGGCGCCCGCGTGCAGAAGGAGCAGCCCCGCGCACTGGTCGGCCTCGATGGCTTTGTAGACACGATCTTGCACGCCGTCGGGGCCCGGACCGGACCCGACCAATTCACCCGGATCGCCAAGATTCTGGACTTTGCCGAGCGCATCGCGGCGGCTAGCGGTCGCAGCGCCAACCTCGAATTGGTGACCCAAGCGGTGCGCCTGGGCGGCAACGGCCCCCTGTTGGCCAACGGCTTGGCGCGCCTGGGCGCGCCGGTCGATTACATCGGCTGCGTGGGCTGGCCCAACCTGCACCCGGCCTTCCAGGACTTTGCCTCCCGGGCCAGATTACACTCCCTCGGCGAGCCGGCCTTCACGGACGCTGTCGAATTTGAGGACGGCAAGCTCATGCTAGGCAAACAAGACAGTCTACGGGAGATATCCTGGCATTCGGTACTGGAGCGAGTCCCGCTTCCCGAGTTGAGGCGGCTCGCCGGCGACGCCCGCCTGATCGCTTGGGTCAACTGGACCTGCATCGATCACATGAGCGAGATTTTGGAGCGCTTCCTGGCCGAGGTCGCCGCCGGGCTCAACGGTCCGAAGCGGGTCGCCTTTTTTGACCTGGCCGACCCGGCCAAACGCAGCCAAGCCGCCTTGCAAGGCGTGCTCCAACTGATCGGCGCTTACCAAGGGCGCTTTGAGGTCGTGCTGGGAATGAACTTCGCCGAGGCGGCCAAAATCGCCCAAGCCCTTGGCCTGGCCGCCCCGGACGAAGAGGCTTCCTCCGCCCTGGAGTGCGCCGCCGCGCTGCGCGCCTCCCTGGGCATAGAGGCCGTGACGATTCACCAACGTCGCTGGGCAGTAGCTGTTTCCGCACGCGAAGCCGCCGGGGCCCCGAGCCATTTCGTGCCCAAACCCCTCACAACGACCGGGGCCGGCGACCACTATAATGCCGGCTTTTGCCTGGGCCTGCTAGGCCAAGCCGGCCTGGGTGTGTGCGTCGGGGCGGGCTTGGCCACCGCGGGCCGCTACATCCGCACCGGGTTGAGCCCGACCCTGGCCGAGTTGCAGGTCTTTGTGGCCGAGGCCGCGCCTGCGCGTTAATTGAGCAGAATGCTTGCGGTTTTAGTTTCGATTTGAACGCAAGAAATTCTGTTTCCTTACGGAAAGGTTGCCAATGAGCCAAGATCAAGACGCCAACGCAGTGGAACCAAACTCCGCGTTCCCCGATGAACGCCAAGCGTACATTGCCCGTATTGTAGCCACCCAAGGGCAAGGTGCGCGTCGCCAAGCTTACGGAGCATTTCGGGGTCAGCGACCCGACAATCCGAAAAGACCTGGCGGTGCTGGAACAAAAAGGCCTCTTGAAACGAACGCACGGCGGCGCCGTCAGCGTGCGCCCGCCGGTGGAGGAGGAGGTGGCCAGCCGTCAGGCCCGCAATTGGGAAGCAAAGGCGGCCATTGCGCGCGCCAGCATGCGGCTACTGGTCTCAGGGGAAGTGGTGTTTCTGGACAACGGGTCCACCGTGGAGCAGATCGCCCAGGCCTTGGCGGACTCGGGGCTGCGACTCACAGTGCTGACCGACGCGCTGGCGGTGGCCGAGGCCCTGGCCGATGCGCCGGGTATCACCCACCTTGTGCTCGGGGGCCAGTTGCGCAAGCTCAGCGACTGTTTGGTGGGCCCGCTAGCCACCGAAAACTTGAAACTGTTCCGGATCGGCACGGCTTTTATTGGCACTAGCGGCGTGTCGGAAGCCGGCGTGACGGTGGCGGATCTGGCGGAGTCGGCGCTCAAAGCGGCGGTGGTGGCCCAAGCCCAGCGGGTGATCGTGCCGGCGGACCACTCCAAAGTGGGCGTCGCGGATTTCGTGAAGGTCTGCGAGTTGGGTGCGATCGACGCGATTGTGACCGACCGGCCCTCGGACTACCTCGAGGCGCTCTGCCGCACGCACGGCATCGAACTGGTCACCGCGGAAGAGGCCGGTTAACCCGCCGGTGGCATGTCAGCATCACCGCAAGTGGCTCGAAAACAGGCCCCGCGTTTCAGTCCAGGAGCAAATAACGGTCGAAGATCGTTTTTTCTATGCGGAAGGATTTCTGTCGAGCCGTGCAGAAATCCCCTGGAGCGAACCAGGGCTCACAGTCTTCGCTTCCCCACGGTTTAGTAGCCGTCAAAGAACCTTTAATACATCATAGCAGGCGCCCATAGTGTGATAGTCCACCTTGCCGGCCGGGCTTTTTTCGTCGCTGTACTTATGATTGTCCCGGGTGAGGATTCGAAACCAAGCACCGTACCGGTGGTCCACGAAGTGTTGCCAGCTGTAAGACCAAATCTTTTCATACCAGTCCCAGTAGGATGCATCTTTGGTGCGAGCTGCAAGCAACGCCGCGGCCGCAAGCGACTCGGCTTGGACCCAGAAATATTTGTCACTGTCGTAGATGGTGCCATCGGGAGCGAAACCATAGTAGATCCCTCGGTATTCATGATCCCAAGCCCTCGCCAGAGCGATCGAAAATAAGTCACAAGCGCGAGTGACCATCCAGCTGGTATCACCTTCAATGTGATTCTTATGACGTTCGAGTATAAGCAGCAGCTTCGCCCACTCGGTTAGGTGTCCTGCCTGATAGCCCCAGGGCCGAAAAATATTGGTCCTGTCGCCGCGATTGTATTCCCAATCAACCGACCAATCAGCATGGTAGTGTTCCCAGATAAGTCCATCAGTGAGGTCAGCCTGACGCACGGTGATATTGCGCGCGATAATAAAGGCACGTTTCAAATAATCGACTTCGCCGGTCGCATCGAATGCCGCGATCAGGGCTTCACAGCTGTGCATATTGGCGTTCTGGCCGCGGTACGGAAACAGAGTTCCCCAATCGCCGGTCGCCTCATCCGCATAGAGGCCATACTCTTGCGACCAAAAGCGCTGTTCCATCAAGTCGAGCGTTTCTTTCAGGTATTCTTTCGCTTCACTGAGGCCTACGCTCAAGGCGTAGGAGTAAGCCAGAAGGACAAAAGCGTGCCCATAGCAATGGTTAGTGGCGTCCTGAACCTCAACTTTACCTTCAAGAAATTTCAGTATCCATGCATAGGCTCCTGTTACCGGATCACGATGCGCGTTGCGCAGGAACTCTACCCCATGTTTCACCGCCTCGAGATATTCTGGCTGACGAAAGTGCTGATAGGCTGCGGAGTAGGTGAAGACAAAACGTGTGCTGCTGACAAGATGACGGGTCACGGCATCGTAGATAGTGCCGTCATCTTTGAAAAAATGGTAAAAACCTCCGCGCGGGTCGATCGCACGAGGATGGTAAAAAGCCATGGTCTGCCGAGCGTGGTCCAGCAGGAAATCGCGACTGCGAAAGTCAGGTGAGGTGGCGGACATGGGGCGTTGCTTTGTTAAGATTGCGAGGACTAGCGGCTGCTCTTTGCTCGAAACTTCAGATCGCGTGTTGGCATCGGGTTTGATTCGGACTGGAGAATAACGGACCCGCGGAAATCTACTACATGGGCGCTAGGCGGCCTTCCTGTGGCGCAAGCGGTCCAGAGCCACGGCTGCGATAATGATGACGCCAGTAACGATTTCCTGTACCCAATTGGGAAATTCCATCTTGGTACAGCCGTTAGCGACCACGGTCATTATCAGAGCACCGATCAGCGATCCAGATACCGTTCCTTCCCCGCCGTTAAGACTTGCACCGCCGATTACGACGGCCGCGATAATCGACAGTTCCATTCCGTTGGCAGTAGTCGGATCACCCACTGTAAGATAAGAAAACTGCAAGATGCCAGCCACTCCGGCGAACGCTAAGGACACCACCCAAATCAAAAGCTTCGTATTGCGCAGCGAAATCCCGCACAGCCGGGCGGTCATTTCGTTCGAGCCGATTGCAAAGACGTGCCGGCCAAATTTGGTATACCGCAATACCAAGGAAACCAGGACGGTGAGCAAAATCATGATCCACACGCCGGGCGGAAAAATCATCCAACTTTTGTCGGGTCCCAGACTCTGCATCAGACCACCGAGCCAGCTCGAAGGCGCCGGCACGATTTGCTCGTTGGCTAAACCTTTTGCCACACCGCGCACGGCTCCCCACATGCCCAACGTCACGATGAAGGGCGTCAGGTGCAGCCGCGTTACCAATAGCCCGATGAGCAAGCCGCACGCCGAACTGACAAGAATACCTCCGATTGCTGCCAGCACAGGCGGCACTCCATGAGCCAACAGTAAGGCAACTGCCACCGTACACAGCGCGATGTTTGAGCCGATCGACAAGTCAATCGCCCCCGAGATGATAATCAGCGTCATGCCCAGTGCTGCGGTAGCCACCACTGTCGTTTGCATTAGCATGATCTGAAAGTTGTCCACGGCCAAAAACGTCTTGGGTCGCAGCACCGCAAACAAGACGACTACGAAGACGAGGCCGATCAAGGGGCCGAGCTTGGCTCGAACAGCGGCCCAATCGATTCCTTTAGGTTTAACTAGTTCTTCGGCAGTAATAGTAGACATAAGTTAGGCAGCTTCTTTATAAGTTAGGCGGCTTCTTTAATAGATGTAGCTTCGACCATAATATCGTGCTCCGTGATCTGATGCACAGACCGTGCAGGGTGAAGGTAGCCTTTAGCCATGACGGCGATGCGGTCACAGATTCCTAAGAGCTCTGGCAAATAGCTGCTCACGATCAATATGGCCTTGCCCTCACATGCGAGTTCATCAATTACGTGATAAATCTGGGCCTTGGATCCGACGTCGATCCCGCGGGTGGGTTCGTCGAGTAGCAACACGTCAACGCCGTGTTCTAGCAGACGCGAAATCGCGATTTTTTGCTGGTTACCTCCCGAAAGGTTGCCGACTGGCTGCTGAGGTTCTCGGCAGCGAACGGCGAGCCGTTTGATCCAACGTCGGCTGACTTCGGCTTGAGTTGCGGGATTGACAAATTGACCTAAGCTGGAAAGTGTAAGATTGTCGGCGATGCTCAAAGTTAGGGCTAGTCCTTCGAGTTTGCGGTCTTCGCAAACCATGCCCATCCCCCGTGCCCATTGTTGAGCTGGGGACGCCGGGCCAACGAACGTTTTGACTCTCAAGTGCCCCGAACGAATCGGATCGAGACCGAAAATCGCGCGCAACAATTCCGTTCGGCCGGCGCCTACCAAGCCAGCGATGCCCAACACCTCGCCTTTATGAAGCGTCAATGAGGCTGAAGTTGGTTTTTTGGTCCCCGCAAGGTCCTTGAGTTCTAGCACTGGATCTCCCACAGGACGTTTGGAACGCGGGTAAAGGTCTTCCACCGAGCGGCCAACCATCATGGCGATGATCTTTTCGTTTGGAGTATCTGCAATTACTCCTGAGCCCACGCTTTTTCCGTCGCGCAAGACGGTGAAGCGGTCGCAGAGAGCCCGGATCTCCTCTAAAAAATGTGATATGTAGATTATGCCGATCCCCTGAGCCTTCAGCCTGCGGACCAATGTAAAGAGCCGTTGGATGTCGTTACTGGCTAGACTGCTAGTAGGCTCGTCCAGCACCAGTACCTGGCACCCTACTGCAATAGCACGTCCGATTTCGACTAGCTGGCCCTCAGCAATTGAGAGCTTGTGGATTGGCGTCTCAGGCAGAATATCTTCGCGGCCCAGCTGGGTCATGGCATCGCGTGCCCTTTTGCGAAATTCCTTCCACCTGACAAACGGCCCAGAGGTCGGTTCCATTCCCAGCACGATGTTTTCCATGACTGTCAGGTGGCGCGCCAGTGAGAGTTCCTGGTAAATCATCGAAACGCCAGCGTGCCGCGCGTCTTGAGGATGCTTAGGCTGGTAAGGTTTCCCATTTAGCCACATACGTCCTTCGTCGGGAGCATGGGCCCCCGACAGCGTTTTCATTAGCGTACTTTTGCCGGCGCCATTCTCGCCTACCAGGGCCAACACTTCCCCGGCGTTTACAGCCAGCTCAACCCCGTCCAGCGCAATGGTTGCGCCGAATCGTTTTCGCACGCCTTCCATGCGCAGCAATTCCGTCTTATTCTTCATACGAGAATAGGACCGTGTTATGGAGCCAGCAGAGCCTGGATCTCGGGCGTGTTGAGATTCTCGGCCGTAATAAGCTCAGCACCGCTATCTTCTTTTTGCGGCACCTCCTCCCCACGAATTTTTGCGACAAGCATCTTCACAGCATCGTAGGCCATTTTTTTAGGGTGCTGAGCTACGAGCGCTTGAATTTCACCCTTTTTTAGCCCCTCGATAAGCGGGGGCGATGTATCAAAGCCAACCAGTTTGATTTTTCCGGCAAGACCAGCCTGCCGCAGCGCTAAGAGCGTGCCAAATGTAGTCCCTTCATTGGGACAAAACATGCCGTCGGCCTGACGGATTTTGTCCAACAAATTCATAGCACTCGTCTGGGCCTCCGCGGCAGTCACCCCGGCGTAACGATTGTCAACTAACATTTGGATCTCGGGATGCTTTCGAATCTCTTCCAGGAAGCCCTCCTCCCGAGCGGTAGTGCTTGCAACTCCCTCCAAGCCCCGCAGCAGAACCACCTTGCCTTTTCCATTTAGCGCCTTCAAAAGCGCTTCGGCACCCATCTTTCCACCCGCGTGGTTGTCAGTCGCAACTGTGCTGATGAAATCTTTGCCTGGCTCGCCTTTCAACGGCGAGTCAATGATGACCACGGGAATCTTCTTTGCCATGGCTGCATCGACGGGGCGCTGCAGTGCCGTGGCGTCAAGAGGTGCAATCACTATGCCGCTTTTGCCCTCGGAAACAAACTGTTCGACAATCGCTATCTGCTGAGCGCGGTCGTTTTCTCTCACAGGACCTTTCCAGGCCATATCGATGCCGAGCTCCTTAGCAGCCTGGCGTGCACCGGCTTCCACCGCTTTCCAATAAATATGACTGGTTCCCATGGGAATCACGGCGATCGACAGTTTTTCGGCAGCTTTTAGAGCGTGTACCGACGTCAAGGAGAGACTGAAAGCGGCCGCGCCGACGAGATGAGAAATAAATCGTTTAGGTAGGTGCATAGGGGGTTGAACGTTAGTTCGATTGATCTTGTTATATTCTTATTGTATTTGTTTTAATTTCTTTTTAATATTCGTATCATCTTCGTTTTTATCAGTCAAATAAAAATATAAACAAATATTTCAAAACTTTTGCCCCGCCATGCCGAACCGCCTTTCAACGGCCCTGCGACTCCCCGACTTGGCCGGCACCCTCGGCGCCCGCATGCAGAAGGAGCAGCCCCGCGCACTGGTCGGCCTGGATGGCTTTTAGACACGGTTGCACGCTGTCGGGGCCCGAACCGGACCCGAGCCGGCCTGGGTGTGTGCGTCGGGGCGGGCTTGGCCATCGCAGGCCGCTACATCTGCACCGGGTTGAGCCTGAACCTGGCCGAGTTGCAGGTCTTCGTGGCCGACGCCGAGCCGGCGCGTTAATTGAGCAGAATGCTTGCGGTTTTAGTTTCGATTTGGGCGCAAGAAATTCTGTTTCCTTACGGAAGGGTTGCCAGATGAGCCAAGATCAAGTTAGTTTAAAGGCAGTGAGTGACGCCAACGCAGTGGAGCCAAACTCCGCATTCCCCGATGAACGCCAAGCGTACATTGCCCATGTTGTAGCCACGCAAGGCAAGGTGCGCGTCGCCCAGCTTACGGAGCATTTCGGGGTCAGCGACCCGACGGTCCGAAAAGACCTGATGGTGCTGGAACAAAAAGGCCTCTTGAAACGAACGCACGGCGGCGCCGTCAGCATCCGACCGCCGGTGGAGCAGGAGGTGGCCAGTCGTCAGGCCCGGAACTGGGAAGCCAAGGCGGCCATTGCGCGCGCGTGCGTGCGGTTACTGGCCTCAGGGGAAGCGGTATTCCTGGACAACGGATCCACCGTGGAGCAGATCGCCCAGGCATTGGCAGGCTCGGGACTGAGACTCACGGTGCTGACCAACGCGCCGGCGGTGGCGGTGACCCTGGCCGACGCACCGGGTATCAACCACCTTTTGCTCGGGGGCCAGTTGCGCAAGCTCAGCGGCTGCTTGGTGGGCCCCCTAGCCACCGAAAACTTGAAACTGTTCCGGATCGGCACGGCTTTTATTGGCACCAGCGGCGTGTCGGAAGCCGGCGTGACGGTGGCGGATCTGGCCGAGTCGGCGTTCAAAGCGGCGGTGGTGGCCCAAGCCCAGCGGGTGATCGTCCCGGCGGACCACTCCAAAGTGGGCCTCGCGGATTTCGTGAAGGTCTGCGAGTTGGATGCAATCGACGCGATTGTAACCGACCGGTGCTCGGACTACCTCGAGGCGCTCTGCCGCACGCACGGCATCGAACTGGTCACCGCGGAAGAGGCCGGTTAAGCCGCGGGTGGTGTGTCGGCATCACCCAATTGGCTTGAAACAAGCCCCGCTCTTCAGGGCGGGCCGAAACGCTGACGCAGCGACGGCAGGAATACCTCGGTAAGCCGGGGGATTTCCATTGATAATCAGTTTATTTTGTTTTATCAATTGAAGTTTGCTATTTTAAATCGTTTTACATTTGATTGAAATAAATTTTCATAAGTATATGTTACTATAATGAAACCATCGAACTCTCCCTTGCCTCGCAGCGTGACCTTTGCGGCCGACACCGGCGTGATTCCCGATGCAACCGCTCATTACCAGAAGCGCCTTTCGGACCTGCGGGGACTGTTTCTGGACCCGGAAGCCTTAGAGCGGCGGATCCGGGAAGAAAATGACCCGGTTTGCTACGAGAACTATGGCGTCAGCTATAGCCAGGCTGAAGGGGATATCTTTTTCGGCACCACCATCATTTACCCAGGCAAAGTAGGTTCGGAATACCACCTGACCCGCGGCCATTACCATCGCAAGCGAAATCACGCTGAAACCTACCAAGCCCTCTCGGGCCGCGGGCTGGTGCTGTTCGAACGTGAGGACGGCACGACACGCTCGGCGGAACTCGCCCCGGGCAAGGTCACGTACGTTGCGCCCTTTTGGGCGCATCGCTCCATCAACACCTCCGACGTGCCCTTGGTGTTTCTTTGGACCTGCTCGATTGAGGCCGGTCACGACTACGAAGGCCTGGGCGGTCGGGGCATGCGCCAAGTGGTGGTTGAGCGCAACGGCGTGCCAAGCGTCGAGGGCCGCCCTCCGCGGCCGGAATGACGGGCTTTTTAGGATCTAAAGGCACTGCGGGATGGGTGCAAATCACCCTCAGGTGCAGCCTGGTGGTCCGACGGCCCCTCGGTTCGCTATGCACCCAGCCCCTGGCATGGTCCTTTTTTAACCCTTTCACCAGAAATCTACGCGCCAACCCAGCCGAAGGGCAGTGCCGAGCGGATTTCCCGGCCCTTTTTCAACTCAAGTCACCGATCACCGATTTCCACCATGCGCCCCACCTTACGCCAACGCATCGCCCTCGACATGGATGACGTCATGGCCGACACGCTCACCGTCTGGTTGGACCGGTACAACCAGGATTTCGGCACCCGTATCACCAAGGCGGACCTGCTCGGCAAAAAGCTTTACGACCTCGTAGGGCCGGACCGTGTGGCCGCCGCCCGCGCTTACCTAGATCGCCCGGAGTTCTTCCTGGACCTGCCCCTGATGGAGGGGAGTCAAATGGTAGTCAAACGCCTGAGCGAAACGTACGAGGTCTTCGTGACCTCGGCCGCTTTGGACCACCCCAATTCTTTTTCGGCCAAGTACGCCTGGCTCAAAAAGCATTTCCCCTTTATCCCGGACAAAAACATCGTGTTCTGCGGGGACAAAAGCGTTATTCGGGCGGATTTCATGGTCGATGACAGCGTCCCGAACCTAAAGGCTTTTATCGGCCAAGGCCTTGTTTTCACGGCGCCCCACAATGCCCTGGACATTGGGTTTCCCCGGGTAAACGGGTGGGTCGACATCGCCAGGTATTTTGGCGTCGTTGAAAGCTTCATCTAATCGCGCCGGTACGCCGGTGGATTTTCACGTGCAATCGATTTATCTTTGTTTTACTCGAACAAATTCCGTTTGGCATTGGTCAACAACGCCGTCATCATGATGCGCAGCAACCTTGAGACGACCGACGCGGATTGGGGTCTCCGGGAGTAATGGAACCTAATCCCGAGCTCGGGATTACGTTCCGTTGCTACTGGGAGCCTTATGCAGCGAGACACCTGGTGGACGAGCCCGCCCGAGGCCGGCCCATAGGCCATCCAAAACATCATAACCCGTCCTGCTTCAGACAAGGTGTCCGTTCACAAGCTTAGTCATCTCGAACATCGAGACAACCTTCTTGCCATCGAATACGGCCAGTAGATTTTCGTCTGCGCGGATGTTGCGCTTTTCCTTCGGATCCTGGAGCTCGTGTTTGCGGATGTACTCCCAAAGTTTTTTGGTCAGTTCGGTCCGGGGGAGCGGGTCTTTGCCGACCACTGCGGCCAGTGCGGCGTCGGGTTGCACAGGTTTGCTAAGGGCGTTTTTGGGGGCGGCGGCTTTCTTCGGGGTTGGCATCGGGCAATTAGAACGCCCCGGGCTTGGCTGCCAAGCGAAAAATCAACCGTGTTTCAGCGGGTCGCGGGAGCGCCTCGGCGAGCGCGAAGGCCGGTTTCTTTTTCGATCCGCTCGATCACTTTCCGGGTCCCCCTGAACTGAGTTTCATCTTGAAATTCGTTCTGTTTCCAATGAACAAGTCGAGCGGATTTTCTGTCGGGGCATGACATGGCGCAGCAGACCCGCGGCCGTTACCGCGAACCGGCTGCTACACGGCACACACGCCGCCATCGATGGGCAGGGTGTGGCCGGTGACGTAGCGGGCTTCCCGTCCGTATCTCGGACGTTCCATTCCGTCCTTTGGACGTAGTTGGCCGAAGGAGTTTCGACCAGAGGGTATTTGTTCGGAAGCGGCCCGTCCTCGGCTTTTCGACCCTTTGGGCACCAGCCGCCGCATTCGATCCCGCGCCCAGTCGAGTGCCGCCCGGTCCGCCCCGGTTTGACCTCCTGAAACGATCTTGGGAATCTGCGAATTCATACATCGGACAGTATCCTGACCCTTCTTTGGTTGCCAAAAGCTTGGATGAATCAACGGTTCCCTCTTCCACCCTCCCCTTCCCTCGCCCACTATTTACGATGTTTGCGCCGGCTCACTATTCGCCGCACTCATTTCGGGCGGCCGGCATCACGAATTTTCTGGAAAACGATGGCACTCTTGAAGCCGCTCAGCGCATCGCCGGTCACGCAGACAGCCGGACTACAAAACTTTATGATCGCCGCGGCCAGAGGGTGCTCCTGGAGGACATGGAAAGGATTCGGTATTAGAATTCCGTTGCTTGTGCTCCCCCTGAACCAGCCATCGCGCTTCCGGAATATGCAAGATCTGCGAGCAATTCGAAAGATAAGAACCAAAACGTCTACTTTTTAGACATTCTTCAGAAGTGTATTTAGACGATGAGGATTTTTGTTACGTACAGCTACCGTAGCGATGACAGCTGGATCGAGGACCTTGTCTTCGAACTTATTCGAGCTTCGAAGATGAACCGGTATGGCAAGTTGGCCGGATGCTGCGCGGGTCGGGGCGTCGAGGAGCACGTGTTGCGCGAGGCAGCAGAGCCAGATGGAAGCGTTTGTTCACCAGACGCCACAGTCCCCCTGGCAGGAACAATGCGAACAATAAAGCAATCAACCTTAAACAGATCAGGTACCTTGTGACCCGGCTCCTCGTGGCCCCGGAAACGGCGGTAGTAGGTTTCGGTGCAAACAGACGGGATGAAATCGGGGCAAAGGGCGGTTGGATGCAATTCTACATTTTCGACCTTGCCGTACTTTATTTCGCCTTTCGTCAAATGACCCCCTTTTACGCCATCCCCGATTACTGAAAATTATCGCCCATGCGTCGTTCGATCTCCTGTGGTGACAATTTTCCATTCTCATCTTCCCCTAAGAATTTCCAAAATTCTCTATATGGGGTTGTAAGCCGGAACCCCCGAAAGTTTTGTCACCCGAAATCAAGTCCGGCCACGATGGCATCCAGGTCGATGATCTTTCCGTCGTTGTAGAAGGTGTAGTGCCCATTCAACAAGATGTGGCGCCACGCCGTTGGCGAAATCTGCGTGATCAACTCTATCGCTTTGGCATTGCTGGTTACCTCGTACTTGGTCAGCAGCCGCGAAAGGATCGCCGAGTTGTAGTAGATGATCGCGTTGGCGATCAACCGGGCGCACTGGTTGCTGATCTCAATTTCGATATCGGTACGGCCGGTCAGCTCTTTTTTGCCGCCGACCTGCGCGATGGTCGAGCGCAGCTGGTGATAGGACTCGATGCGGTTCTGTGAGCGATGCACGTTGCGCTCCAGTCGCGGGTCGCGCAGGTAGCGTAGCGTGTAGATACTGCGCACGAGCTTGTCGAACTCGAAGATCGCGCGCCGCGTCGGATTCGGCGCGGTGTAGGTGCACAGTTTGCGGATCAGCGTTGCCCTGGGTAATCTCCTTCAGCCCGAGCGTGGCCACGATCTGGTCCATGTTGGACTTCTCGTCGACGATCACCTGCAGATCGATCTGGCCGACCGGGCGAACCAAGCATTCCTCATACAGCGCCGGATCGTCGGCGCAGTACAGCTCCTTCAACTGGTCGTCGAGGTCGGTGAAGCGCGGTTCGAAGCGCAGGCCGAACCAATTCAGGATGACGAAGTTGATTTTGTTGACGCTGTGCATGTCGCCCGTGATCGCGGTCGGCACGATATCCGACGTATTGCGATACCACACGTCGAAGACGTGGTGCCCCTCGTACTCGTGCGCGCCGATGAGGGAGCCGTTGAGCGGCACGTGGTTGCACAGCAGTGTGTAGGCGACCACGCCCTTGCCGCGGCCGAAGTATTTGCGCGAGTAGCGCGCCTTCACCGTCGGCCGCTCGACGCCGAACTTCTGGCCGTCGACGGCGCCGTACAGCGCACCGAGATCGAACGAGTAGTACGGGAAGATCGGCAGTGTGGCGATGGCGTTGCTGATGCGATCGTTGGCCGCCTGCAGCGACGCCTGGCGCAGGTACTGCTGGTAGGTCGCCTCCAGCACGTGGTACGGAATGTCGCTGGTGCGCGCCATGACCATGTTGCCGTGGTTCATCGCCTGGGCGATGATCACCGCCATCAGACTATCGGCGTCGGCCACCTTCTTGGCGTAGCGCGGCTGCAGCGGCGTCAACGCCGACAGGAACTGGCATTCGCGGTTGACGAAGCGGAACAAGTCAGCCACGTCGCAGAACGTCAGTTGTTCGTAGAATGCCTGCTCGCGCGCCGGCTGCTTGGCGATCGTGGACTTGCGCCAGGTCAGCGTCTGCGTCTTCTTGTCGTATTCGAGATGTGTCAGCTTGCCCTGTTTCAGCTCGCGGTTGAATGCCAGCCATTGCGCGTGCAACTCAGCCTTCAGCGCATCGAGCTGGGCTGCGATCGGCTGGCGCAGGAATGGGATGTCCATCTGCGCGAGCACATCGGCCTTCTCGTCTAGCAAGACCAGCTCGTCAGAGAAGCGGCGGTGTTGCAGGCTGTCGTCGAGGTACAGTTCGCCAGACTTCAGCCGCTTCCTGATCTGGCGGTACAGCCAGAACTCGTAGCGATCTGCATGCAGGCCGGTCGGCTTGCCGTCGCCGTCGAAGGTCAGCAAGTACGACCGCAGCCGCTTGGGCAGCGTTGCCGACGGACATTCCGCCAGGGGCCGCTGCGACAGACGCTGCTGCCTGTCGAACACACGCTTGGCCCAGTCGAGCGCGACAAGCCAAGGATTATTTGGGTTCGCGCTGGCGAAATCGAGCGCCCCGTACAGCGGCCGCAACTGGCGGCGCATGCGTTCGGCCAAGCCGTCTATCGCTAGCCAGTGTCTGGTCAGCTTGCTAGCCGGTCTTATGCTCATGCGCTGCGCGGTGCTTTGTAGCGCGTCCCTGGCCATAATCTTGTACGCGCGCTGGCGCACATCGCCGAAGGGCGTGACATCAGCCAGGCTGTCATCGACGTAGAGTGACAACAGGCGGCCGACCTGCGGCGTTTCCCGCTGCCGTCGCAACTGCTCGGCGTCAAAGGATCTCTTGGCGGCCGCGCTGCTCTCCTCCTCCAACTGCTTCATCTGGTAGGTGAGCGCGTCGACCAGGTTGTCAGTAAGCTGCCGGTAGCGGAGCCAGGCGTAGCACAGCAGGTACAGACGGGTTTGATCGGGTTTGAGGTCGCGCAGATCGTGGACCGTATAGAAGATCGCCAAGCTGGCGTAGTACAGCACGTTCTGCTGCGAAATGCCGAGCTTGGGCACCAGTGTCTTGGCGACGCGGTACAGGCGCTCCAGCTTGACGCGTTTCTCACGCTCACAGGCCATCTGGCGCCAACGGAAATCCTTGGCGTCCTGCCTCAGCACCGCCAGCTCGGATAGCGTGTCGTCGCGCGCAATCAACCGCGCCACTGCAGCCTTGGCGCCGTCGTCCAGCACTTCCTCCAATAGTTCGCTCAGGCGTCGACGTTCGTTCGACAGTGTCTCGCTGATCAGATCCTGCAACGTGCTGTAGCCTGGGCGGACGATCTTGTGCTCGTTGAGCCAGACGATCAGCTCGGTGGCCACGAAGCCGGGCGTCACATCGCGCCGCACAATGTGCGTGGCTTGCCGCGCAAGCTGTGGCAGCAACTCCGTTGACCACACCCGATAGCAGAACAGGCTGGCGATCAGCCTGCGCTGCGTGTAGTGCTCGTGACCGGTGATCTCTTTGTGCTCGAACTTCTCGCCGTGAAAGTAGCGGCTCAGCACGAAGACGCAATCTTCCTGGACCTCGTGCCAGTCAAAGCGGAAGAAAGTTTGCTTCGCCTTGAAATAGCCGATCTGCAGGATGCAGCAGGCCTGGGCTTGGAGGCCGGGGCGGCTTGTGGCGAGTGCCAGTTGGGCTTCGGACACGGACAGATATTCAAGCTGCTGGCTGTCGTCAAAGTCGGGTAGTCCGTACAGCGCCTCTTGTTCGGCGTCGGACAGCACACTCAGCCGCTTGTTCTTGGTGCTCATTGGTGCTCATTCTTGCACGGTCCCCGTAGCGGCAGGCCAACCAACGCGCGAACAGCTTCTCTCCAGCCTTGTGTTCCTGGCGCAGCACGACATCTTGCGCACGGACAATCTCCTCGCTGGCAAGCTGATCCTCCCTTTTCTTGGGGAGGCTGCTTGCCATTGTGTTGTCCAGCGCCGCTGGCCTGGCGAAATTATTCCGGGATCAAGCTGAACGCCATTCCGGGAATCGGCCTGAAACTCTTCGGCTTCATCGCGGGATCGGTGTTCACCATCACCCCGGAACAGCGTTCGGCTTCGACCGGATTCCTCAGCCAAGATAACAACGCCCCAGCTACGAGGCAGATGTAACCGTCAAGTACGGCGGATACGAGTACCCCCATCTGGACAAAAATTTCGAGGGTTCCGGCTTACAACTCCTGGAACTGACACCAGCAATGGTCTGTTGATGCTCGGAGATCGTCGGCTGCCGTTTGCGGTAGAGTTCGATCAGCTCTGCATCAAGCCCCAACTGCGCAGCGCTCAAGCAAACCAGTTTCTCGAAGAGCTCGAAGGGTTGCTGCTGCGGGAAACGATCGAAGAGCCGGACGAAGGCGACCTGATAGGCAAAGCCAAGCCGGTTATGAGGGCGCCGACATTTGCCAAGCTCCACGAAATCTTCCTCAGTTAAGCTGGCGGCTCGCTTGAGCTGGTCGCGGGAAAACATTACCGCTGTGATACCGCGAACGCCGAGCCACGGAAAGATGGTTCCTTAGCGTATAAAATTACACGAATCTGCGTAGTACCCTGAATACGTCAACGTTTCTCCGAAACGCGTCAGTCCCAAAACTCCGGTTTTCGAGTTGATGAAAATAGCCAAATTGAACAAAAAGTGCGGGAAAACTGCGTGATTTCTAAATCGCATGTTCATAAGCGTCCAGAGATAAAGCTATTACAAAATTCGCTCTATGGCCGTTTAAGCCGTAGTACCCTATTTCTGGTTCACCAAGGTAGAGCTTCACCGAGGTGGAAGAATCCGCCCGACGGACCATCTTTAGGTAAAGTAGCAAGCTGCACGGAAGTTTTCGAGCCTTCTTGTACAGACATAGGAGCGGCTTTGCTGCCCATGCGGGTTTGAACCCAACCAGGATCAGCAGCGTTTACTTTAATTGCCGTGTTACGTAGCTCGTAAGCGAGGTGCACGGTCAAAGAATTAAGAGCTAGTTTCGATGTGTTATAGGCAAACGTTTTAACCGAATAGGCATGAAATTTCGGGTCCGATTGAAGCGTCAAACTTCCGAGAAAACTTGAAACGTTCACAATCCTTCCCGCCTCCGATTTCATGAGGAGCGGAACTAATTCTTTAACGAGGAAAAAAGTGGAAAAAAAGTTGGTTTCCATCGTCTCGCGAAGATCACTTTCTCTCACGCTTAGAACAGGCGAAGGATTTTGAGCCGCCAGCAACGGCTCGCCCTCCAGCATTATACCTGCGTTATTCACCAAAATGTCGAGTTTGCCAAAACGATCCTTGAGATACTGAGCTGCCGCTGAGTGCTGAGATCTGACCTTGACATCAAGCTCAAGGCCGTCACTCTGAATCTCAAGTTCTTTTAACTTAGCCGCGGCGCTTTGGGCGTCCTTTAGTTGCCGCGCACCCACAACAACATAGATTCCTTTTTCGCCAAGCTGCTTTGCGGTCTCAAAGCCGAGCCCGCGATTTCCACCTGTGATCAATGCTATTTTTTTGTCCGTCATTTTAGCGTTCCTTCTTTCTTTATTTTCTAAACTTCGAAATCAGTCAGTTAGTGAATTTATGGTTGGTAACAATACAGATTGCATTTTGGCGTCGATCAATGCGGCCATTTGGAGCTGTTCTGTGCTGGGATTCACGCCGGCTTAGCCTTTCTTGACGGTGACTCGGAATACATCTTCTCCGAACGATTCGTGAATCCGTGCCCGTAGCCGGTACTCAACCCCCTCGATGGTGACAATCTTTTGCTTCCGCCTGATCTGATACAACGCCTCTCGCAGAGCTTGCGCCTCTTCACTGCTCGCATCCAAGCGGGCGATACCGAAGCCAACGCCTTCTTGAAAGGCCAAGACATGCTCCTCGCGGTCCTCATACTCGACCTGCATTTCGGTAGCGCCAACCGCCAAAGTTTTCGCCACCAACTCCAGAAGAATATCGTTGCTCTTTCGACAAATCATCAGTTTTCCCCTGCCAGCAATTCACTCTGCAGCTCCTGGGTTCGCGAGAGCGGCTGTGGTCATGATTGCGAACCAGGCGTTGCATTCTTTCCGGTTTTTACCGATCAATGCCAGGGTGCTGCTGTTGTTCCCGCGGCTGATTCAGTAGCAGCCTGGAGATTTCAAACCCCTGGTTCTGCTTTATGATCTCGCTGGGGTCGGTAATCTTTCTCTCAATTGCGAGAATATCCTTTCCGATAAACCCGATCGGTCTAATCTTTTCAATCTCCAGCCACTCTTTGGGACGAGTGGAGTCCGCTCGCAATTTTTCGGCGTCTCTGATCGTCCTGCCTTCTCTTGTGGCATTTACGGTCGCTACCAACTGTCTCGACACAACCTCCGGCTGCGCTCGCCCAAGATCGTTAAAATCCGTCATACCCTGCTCCCGCTGTTCCGCGCTTAACTCAGGAAAGATAGCCACCCCATTGACGGTCGCCGCAGCTTCCAGGGCCTTCACGCGCCCGGGATTGTTTTCGAGTTTATGATCGTCGTCCCCGGCTATCATGATCCCTTTGTCAGGCCAGCGCTTGTGCAACGCCGTTGCCACCGCTAACAGGTTCCCGGAATCAAACGCCGCAACCGCCGGCACATGGCCGTATTTGGCTACCGTCGCCGCCGTCGCATAACCCTCCGCGATCGCGATGACCGGCGAGTTTCCAAGCTTTTGCAACCCCTCGATCGAGTTCGCCGCCCCCACGACGTGGAAACAACCATGTTTACGGGACTCTCGCGCAAACCGTTTTGTCCCGTCCTCTTTGATGTACTGGATCGTCCATAGCTTTCCCTCCACGTCGTAGCCTGCCACTAACAAATCCCCGTTGCGCACTGGCACTCCGGGCAATGGCTCAATTCCTTTAGCCTCGTGATAGGCCGTCTTTTCTACGCCAAAATGAAGCGACCGGAGCTCGCTGCTGAGCCGGTCTGCCGTCGCTTCAAACCGCTCCCGCTCCTGCCGGCGGCGCTCGTACCGTTTTTTCTCCGCCTCCGCCAACAGCTCGCTCTTCTGTTCTTCGCTCAAGCCTTGGCCACGCGCTTTCCATCGCCTCACTTCTTTTGTGCGGTTGTTTTCCGCGTATCCGTTTGCCACTCCGTCAAGATGTCCAATGTAAAAAATCGTTTGTTCGCCGCGCTTGTCGCTCTCTGTTCGGATCCGTTGCGGTTTGCCGTCCATCACCGGGTGATCGCCTTCCACCACTGCTCCGATCTCTCGCAACACGGCCGCAAATTCTGCTCGCGGATCCACCGTCGCTCCGACCTCGTGCCGTAGCTCCCACTTTGCGATCTTCTCGGGCTCGACGCCTGGTCCCACATACCACGCCTTTTTCACCGCATCCCATCGTGCGCCGATCGCTTTGGCCTGGTCCCGCTCCTCGTACGGCACGGCCAGGTAGGTTCGCTCCCCATGTGGAATTTGCTCTTTCACCGCTGTTGCCTCCTGAGTTTGGCTGATTTCACGTTTTTGTTCGAGCCCGAGCACGTATTCGCTGATTTTTTCCGCGTCTGCGGCCGCGTATAAGATTTCTGTTGGTGTATCCGTCAGGATCTGGACCCAATGATCCACATACCCGGCGTGCTGCCCAGGATCGTAGCCGAGCCCCACTTCCGAACCCAAAATCAGGCTCGCTATCTCCGCCCGCAGTTCTTCCCGGGCGTAACCTTCGCTCCCAAAAGGATGAGCCAGGTCGCGGTTCAGCCGGTCCGCATGCCCCGTCCAGTGGCCTAGCTCGTGCAGCGCCGTGGCGTAGAAACCGGCTGCCTTCTTAAATTGTTCGCGCGACGGCAAATGAATCGTATCGGTCGAAGGACGATAAAACGCTCTTCCCCCTTGCGAATGTTGGATCTTCGCCCGTGACGCGCCCAACAGTCTCTCCGCCTTTTCCAACGGGTCCCACTCCACATCCCGCGCCGGCTCCAAGTCCGGAATCCCGTCGATTTGCTCCGCATTGAACACCGCGGCCACCAGCACTTTCGGACGCGACAAACGCACCATGTCTTTAATCGGTTTACCTGCGTCATCGAGCTCCGGTTTCCCGTCTTTTCCAAGACGCGGCCTGGCCTCCTCCCAAATCCAATGCTGAATCTGTGTCCCCTTTTCCCCTCCCCTCACCTGCCATCCTTGTCCTTGGGCTTGTTTGTACGTCATCCAGCGCGGATCGGTATACGCGTTCGCCATTAACGCCAGAATATTAACCCCGCGATACCGGTTACCCGTCGTCGGATTATACGGGTTCGCCATCTGGCCTGCTTCCCAGGGCTGCTGCCAGGGCGCGGTTCCCGCCCTAAGCTGCTCAATCAGCTTGTTCGCCAGCCGCTTCGCAAAATCGCTCTTGTCCATTCCCATCCTCTCCTCACAAGTCAATTATGCTCTCTCGTGCGTCCTCATCGCTCAGCGCGTCTTCTTTAAACGCAATCCGCTCCGCTTCATCCGGATCAAACTCCACTTCGCACCCGGGGATTTCCGCTTCCCGCAGTTTGCGCTCGATGCTTTCTTCTGGCGCCGTGTTCTCGCCTTGATTTTTATGCATACACTTTATTTCCATGTTATCACTGGCACGATTACCGATTGAATCGTTGTTTTCGAAAGAGGTCCGAAATAGCGGCCGTCGAATGACGCCGGGTTGTAATCAGACATTAAGAGCACTTCCTCGCTCCGGAGCGCGTAATCGCTCAACTCATACGCACGCAACGGCCGGCCAGCCTCATCCGCGGGCCTCGGGGCGCTGTTTTTGAGCAAGACGCCGTTCACTTGCACGCCCTGGACACCAATTGTTACCCGGTCTCCGCTGAGCGCCGCCACTTGTTTGATCAGCCCGCATGTCCCAGCCGGACCAGGCCCGGGCGCCAGATACCCACGCTCCTTCGCGAGCTTGAAAATTGGCTGCGCCGGCGGCAGCGCAAACACAAAATCCCCTTTGGCCGGCGCCTTCGAGATCGCCCAATAAATTCCTATCGGCTCGCTGTCGGTCCCGTTGACTCGAAAGCCGATCGCACACACCGCCCACACCCCCGCAACCCCGGCTAGGCACCCAAGCGCAAACCGCCGCAGCCTTTTTACTTGCGCTTTGCTTTTTATGCCTTTTTCCATTTCTGGCGTATCTTCCCGGTGTACCTATCATTTGGCCCGGCCTTTCAGCAGGCCATCCCGTGAGCCCGGTCTATCGCGCCATCCCTCGGCTTTGTTCTGCGCCGCCCCTCTCGATGTAGCCTCGGGCGCGGCACATCACCGTCATAAGATCCATGTCGGGCGCGTCCGACCGCACGAGCAGCCACCGCCCAACGATCGCCGCAAGAGCGTCAACAAACGCTGCCCGCGGCTGCGGCTCCTCCGATCCGATTTCCCGCCACACCGCCGCGTCTAGCAATTCCACGCTTGTCAATGGGCGCGCTCCTTTGCTCACCTCATTCATCGGTCTCGGCCACGGGCTGCGCATTTGAGATGCCAATTTGGCATGCCAAGTTTTCCCCCTGCGTGATCTGGCGCCGCCTCAAGAGCCGTCGCCACATCGGTTCTGGCAGCACGTCCCAGGTATGTACGAGCACCATCTGCAGCCGTTCCCGCAGCCTGCACCCCACCATCGCCGTGTCATCGCAGAGGCCCATGACACGGCCATGCCTCCCCACTTCTACACCTTCGACATTGTTGACGAATACTACCGACTCTCCTATCTCCATACAGGCTGCCTAAAATGTTA
>Ga0310916_10000073_pt1 | contig 44215 bp, 45 predicted proteins | sample GREbulkMGLF176_FD_203444 | JGI IMG/M metagenome (GOLD analysis project Ga0310916, IMG submission 203444) | Lab enrichment of tropical soil microbial communities from Luquillo Experimental Forest, Puerto Rico - GRE.bulkMG.LF176 | ecosystem: Environmental > Terrestrial > Soil > Tropical forest >...
CGGATACCAGACGTTTCCAATTATAGGCGACGCTGAAGCGTTTTGCGGTATCGCGGCCGGCCTCGGGCGTAACCTGCATTAGCCCAACCGCGTTGGCCGGCGACCTATCGCGCTGATCAAAAGCACTTTCTGTCCGCACTATTGAATACACGACGGACTTATCGAGCGGTGGAGCGATCGGCGTGTAAGAGGGCACCCCAATTCCGGGAAAGGCATACCATTCGGTTGGCAGACCTCTTGCAAGCGTGGTCTTGCCAATGGCCAGCATGGTCTGAGCATCTTTATAGCGAGCTGCGAGCTCGCCAATAAGACTGAGCGTTCCAACGTCGCTACTTGTTTCCGCAAGATCGCTGACGAATGTCAAAGCAAGATCAATCTCGCCGATCGTATAAAGAATCTCTGTCGCATGTACCAGTTCGTTCTGACCAGCGTTCGTTGACGGCAGAGGTGGAGAACTCAATGCCAGCTTGCTAATCCCAAGTCGGGCCCGCGCCAATTGGCCGTAATAGGCGCTCGGATACTGTGCGGCTGCCTCGTAGTGCGCGTGCATTTCCTCCAATCGACCGGCGGCTTCGGCGGCCCGCCCGCGCCAATAGGCAGCACGCGCCAATACTATTGGATCAGCCGAGCCGTCATCTATATGGGTGAAATGCTTTAATGCTGTATTCGGGTCGTCGAGAAAGCGTAACGCGATCCAGCCAGCCATAAAGTGATATTCGGCGCGGTAATAGCGATTGGCCGGAAGGGCCGCTTCGCGCACGACGCGATACGCGGCTTGTACGTCGCCCTGATCGATGAGCCTGCGTGCCAGCAGGCGACACTCGCGCCACCACTCGTCGGTGTCCTGATCCTGCAAATCCTTGCGCGCAGACTCTGCCACCAGCTTGGCTGCTGCTATCAGTTCATTTCGTGCCAGTAACCAGTGAAGACGACACAACGCGTAGCCCAGGTCGGTGCGCGCGTCGTCGGGTACTGTTTCTAGCAACGTCCCGACTTTGGTGGAGTTCGCCTGCGCGGCTTCACACGCCTTAACAATTGCGACTTGAGCGGAGCCTAGCCGTTTAGCAGCGCGCATTGCGGCGCCGAAATCCTTGGCGCCGATGCGCCGGTCCATTCGCGCAGCATGGTCGGCACGGGACAACACACCGTCAAAGATGCCGGTTACAGTGGATTCCATCTCGCCCGACATCTCCGCCGAGCGCCATACCGCACGAGCTTCGCGCGCGGCGCCTTCACGATCACCCCCTTGCAGTAGCACATGCGCGAGTGCAAGTCGGCCAGACGCGCTAACGGGCTCCTCGCCGACGAAACGGCGCACGGTGGCAGCGTCGTGATGGTCCTGTAACAATCTAGCCTCCGCGCGTCGGCGCAGAAGCGGGACGCTGGGCCAGTCGGCATTGGCGTGAATGAAAAGGGCATACCGGTTAAACCCGATTGTGTCGTCCGGATTACGCAGGAGAGCCCATTCCACAAGTTTCTGTGCGACTGTATCGCTGATCGATCGAGCGAGCGCTGTCGCGTCAGCAGATTTGCGTTGCCGCACCAGCTCGAGCGCCTGCTTTGTTAAAGCAAGGTCACGGGACAGCGGCGCCGTCGCAATAGTTTGATCACTTGGCAAAGGGATCCTCGGTCCGGCCGCACGCTCCAAGCGCTTGGCTTCAGGCGCTGATCTCTGCTTGTGATGACTCTCTGCCTTCGCGGCCTTGCCCCGGTGTGATGGAACGGTTTTGTGCGCTAGCGCAGAAGAGACGTCAGCCGTCTGTAAGGCAATAATCAACGAGGTAAACAGCCAGATCAGGCCATATCGGCGCGGCTCGCCTTTACGGTGCGCATTCACGCATCGACCGAAAGCAGCGACGCCCGCTCGATCTGTCCTGTCGTCCGAAAAGTAAATGGTCTGGCCCGTCCCACTTAGATTCGATTGGAGAAAGCTAACATGCCGATCGGATTTTCACACCACCTCGAGTTATCATTGGTAAACGGCAACGTGCTGCTCATCTGAGGGTCGCGTACCGGGCCTTTAGGCGCCCAAATTGCTTAATTTTGGACCGTTTCATGTCCGCTTTTGGACCCAGACATTATTGCCTGCGATAATTAATATTATCGTAGCATTCGCCCGCCAGGGCCCAAAATCACGCATCACTTCCATCATCTTGTCTCGCAAAAATAGGCGAGTTCAAGACATTGGGGCCAAACGGGTTTGCAGTGTTTATCGTTCTTGCAAGAACTCCGAAACTAACTCGGCGCACTGCTTTGCGCTTGTAACAAGAAACAGGTGACCGTCATCGATAGTCACCAGACGCGCGCCAGGAATCAACTTCGCCAATATGCGCCCATTGGCGATCGGCACGATCGGATCGTCAGTGCCCGCTATGACCAGCGTCGGTTTCGCGAGCAGTCGGAGCCAGGGCAAGCTGCTCCAGCCAAATCCGGCGATCAGCTGCAGGTAATAGCCGTAGTCGCTGGACCAGCGGACATGACGAAGATGCCCGCTTACCAGCTCAGGCGAACTGCGCAAATTTCCGCCATAGATTTCGCCCGCGATTCTCTTCATGTAGTCGGGATCCTTGTATCGGCGCGGCGTTGCCATCTTGAGCAGCACCGAGAGCTTGCCGGGCACCATCAGATGGCCAGGCGAGGTCGCGGCAAGCACTAACCTGCGACAGCGCTTGCCGTGCTGGAACGCGAATTGCTGAGCAATGGCTCCTCCCCAGGACACGCCCAATACGTCCACCTGCTCGTGACCGAGTTGGTCGAGTAACCGCGCACTCAGCCGTGCCAATGTCAATGGGCGGTAAGGGCGCCATGGTGCAGGTGAGCCTCCGACTCCCGGCACGTCGAAGACCACCGCTTCCGGACCATCCAATGCGTCAAGAAAGGGTTCGACCAGCTCGATGTTCGCGCCAATGCCGTTGAAGAGCAGCAGCGGCGGGTGCGACTTCTCGCTGCGCCGAACTCCGACGCGAAGCATGCGTCCGTCTACTTCGCGCAGGCTAATCTGCACTTATTTCTCCATGACGTATCGACCGGGCGCCTCGCCGAGCGGCGGGTAGTTGTCGCCTCCCGGCAGGGCAGGCGCCACCATCATCTCGCCCGATCGAGCTTTGATCCATTCGAGCCAATGCGGCCACCAACTGCCACTGTGCTTTGGCGCCTGTTCCAGCCACGCTTCTGCCTTTGCCGGGGTCGCGGCAGCAGCCCAGAAAAATGCCTTGGGGTTCCCCGGCGGATTGAGCAGGCTCTGAATATGGCCGCTGTTGGCGAGCACGAAGGTGCTCCGCTCTCCGAAAAGCTTCGCAGTGTTATAGCACCCCTGCCACGGCGTGATGTGATCGGTCACTCCGGCGACGACATAGCTATCCATGTTGACCCGACCCATGTCGAGCGGCATGCCGCGCACCGTGAGCTGACCGGCCTTGACATATGGATTGGCGCTGATGAGATCGAGGAAATCGGCATGCAGGCGTGCGGAAAGCCGCGTTGTGTCGTTGTTCCAATAAAGGACGTCAAAAGCGGGCGGTGCATTGCCGAGCAGATAGTTGTTAACCCAATAACTCCAAATCAGGTCGTTGGGTCGCATCCACGCAAACATGCGCGCCAGTTCCAGGCCCTCGACCACGCCCGCCGCGTGTGACGCGCTCTTGGCCGCAAGGACTGATTCCGGGGTGATAAATATGCCAGCGGTCGTATTCTCCGCTGTCGCCATGTCAAGCAGACAAACGGCAATGGTGGCGCTGTGAACCTTAGGGGCTTTGCGCACCGCGAGATTTGCAAGAAAGGCTGATGTCGTGATGCCGCCAGAACACGAGCCCCAGATGTTGACGTCCGTGCTTCCCGTGATGTCGCACATGACGTCAACGGCGTCCTCGATCGCTGCAACATAGGTATCCAGCCCAAAATGACTTTCGGTGGGAGAAGGATTCTTCCAGCTGATGACAAAGGTCGGCAGATCGCCTTTCAGGGCGAACCGAACAATGCTCTTTTCGGGCGCAAGATCGAAGATATAGAACTTGTTGATTTGCGGTGGCGCGATCAGGAGCGGCCGCTTGTGGACTTGATGTCCGAAGGGCTGATATTGGATGAGCTCCATAACCGGGCTGCGATAGACGACCGAGCCGGCCGTGGTCGCCAAATTTCCACCCACGCTGAATTTCCGCGTATCGACCTGGGCCGGCAGGCCACCGTTATGGACGAGGTCGCCGATAAAATTCTCTACGCCGTGCACGAGACTCTCTCCGCCGGTTTCGATAAGTTTCTTCAGCGCCGTAGGATTTCCGACGAGTGAGTTGGTGGGCGACATCGCGTCCAGAACGAGCGAAACAAGGAAGCGCACCCGCTCCGCATCGCGCTTGTCCATCTTTGCCGCGTCTATAAATCGGTTGAGCGCGCCGCTCCAGGCCAGATAGCACTGCGCGAGCATTCGGTAGGCGGCGCTTTCTTTCCACGCCGGATCGGCAAAGCGCTTGTCCTTAGCGTCGGGCGCGAGCTCTGATCCGCCAATCACGATACGACCGAGTTCGCCAACCAAGGAAAAGTATTGCTGCGCCGCTGATCCGGGATTTTTCATCATTTGGCCGACCAACACACCTGCCGAAGCCAGGATGTCATGACCGCGCACCCCGACCAGCGGATTGGCCGCGAGCGTGTGCTGCGCTGCTTGCTCCCGGATATCAGAATTCAAACTTCCGGCTTCACGGCTTTCGGTCGCCATGTCGCGTCCCTCGTTTAAAATAAGTTCGGGGAAACCGTCATGCCCCGGCACCGCGCTTGCCTATCAACATGCACAAGACTTCAGCAACAAGAGCGGGCTTGGCTTCGCCTTCGATCTCCAGCGTGCTTTGCAACTTAAGGAGTGTCCGCCCATCGCACTCGGGCTCGGCCGAAGTGAGGGTCGCACGCATGCGTACGCGCGCGTCTGTCTTGACGGGCGCAATAAACCGGACCCTGTCGAGGCCGTAGTTGAGCCCGGTTACCGCATCGTGTGGGATCACGCCGATTTCCGTTATCAATGCGGCGAGCAGGGCCAGGGTGAGATAGCCATGGGCAACCGGCCCACCGAATGGACTTTCGCGCCTGGCGCGATCGACATCGACGTGGATCCACTGTCGATCGCCTGTGCAGGCTGCGAATTGATCGATGCGATCCTGGGTCACCGTCACCCAGTCCGAGACTCCCAGCTCGCGGCCGACGAATTGCGAAACCGTCATCACGCTGTAGTTGGGAATCGTCATATGCGGTACCGTATTCACGGGATTGCGCGCAAATCCTTGCGCAGGATCTTGCCGACATTCGATTTCGGCAGCGCTTCGAGGAACCGAACCTCTCTGGGCACCTTGTAAGGCGCAAGTTCGCGCCGACAGTGTGCGATCACCTCGGTTTCGGTCAGTGTCGCGCCCCGAGCATGGGTCACGAACAGCCTTACCGCCTCGCCCGTTTTCTCGTCCGGCCGCCCCACGCAAGCGCATTCCGCAACACCAGTGCAGGCTGCGGCGACTGCCTCGACTTCGTTTGGATAGACGTTGAAGCCTGAAACAATGATCATGTCCTTCTTGCGATCGACAATTTTGAGGAACCCTTGCTCATTGAAAATGCCGATGTCGCCGGTGCGGAAATAGCCGTCGGGCGTGAACGCAGCCGCATTGGCCTCCGGCTTTTGCCAGTAACCATTCATTACCTGCGGGCCCTTGGCGCAGACCTCGCCAGGCTCGCCGAGTGCCGCTTCCCTGTCATCGGCGTCGAGCAGCTTGATATCGGTCGACGGCAAAGGCAGGCCCACAGTTGCGGTAAAGCCGACGGCCGTCATCGGATTGAGAGTGAGTATTGGGGACGTTTCAGACAGGCCGTAACCTTCGAGGATGTCATTTCCGGTGAGCGCCTTCCATTTCGACGATGTCGTAGGCAAGACAGCCGCGCCGCCGCCGATCGCGACGCGTAGCGCGGTGAAATCTACTTCGGTGATCTTTGGATGCATCAGCAGCCCGCCGTAGAGCGTGTTGACCCCCGTGAAGATGGTGCAGTGCGCCTTGCGAAGAATGTCGACGAAGCCGTCCATGTCGCGCGGATTGGGGACCAGCCAGTTTTGCGCACCAATCGAGAAGCAGGAGATGAAATTCACCATCAGTGCGAAGATGTGGTAGAGCGGCAACGCCGTGACCACGATTTCCTCTCCCGGGCGCAAGGTGTTCGGTATGAAGGCTTTGAACTGTTCGGTATTGGCGACGAGGTTGCGATGCGACAGTGCGGCGCCCTTCGATAGTCCGGTGGTGCCGCCGGTGTACTGCAGGAAGAGCAGGTCCTCGCCGCATACAGTAACCGGCGTGAGCGAAAGATCCGCCCCGCGCGCAAGCGCTTCGGAGAATGCGATCACGTTCTGAAGTCGAGCGTCGCAAGGTGGACTGGGAATAGAAGCGTTGGTTCCGTCGCTCGTGCCGACGCCGATGACCGTCTTGACCTTGGTTCGTTCGATAATTTCGGCCAGCGTTCCTGACACACCGCTGAAGACGACAATGATTTCGACGCCGGCATCATTGAGCTGATGTTCGAGCTCACGCGGCGTATAGAGCGGGTTGATGTTTACCTGAACGGCACCCACGCGGATGATGCCCAACATGGCGAGCGGGAAGGCCGGGATGTTGGGGAGCATTACGGCGATGCGGTCGGCTTTCTTCACGCAAAGCTTGACCTGTAAGAAGGCGGCGAAATCGCGCGATAGCCGGTCGGTGTCGGCATAGGTTAGCGTCTGTCCAAAGCAGTGAAATGCCGGCTTGTCCGCGAAACGCCGCATGGCGCCCTCGAGCATCTCCAGCACCGAACCATGAGCGTCGGGGTTGATCCCGGGCGGAATTTGCTCGCCATAGGCAGCGAACCAGCACTTGCTCGACATAACTCCCCTCCATCGGTTGGCGTACAGCGGACGCCTGATTGGCGATGAATACAGGTAGATTTGTAATCCCTACAGCCGCCCTGTGTCAGTGACTGAGGCGGCCAATTCATTGACCTGATAGGACCAATCTTCGCTTGGGGGCGCTCAGCGGCCTGAGGCCGCCGGCGTTTCAAACAAACGCGCTTATTCCCGTGATGGCGCGACCAACAACGAGCGAATTGATTTCACGCGTGCCCTCATAGGAGTAGATAGCCTCCGCGTCGGCGACAAAACGGGCGACGTCGTGATCAAGCAGGATGCCGTTTCCGCCCAGCAGTTCGCGCGCCCAGCCCACCGTCTCTCGCGCCCTCACGGTGCAGAAGGCTTTCGCCAATGAAGCATGTTCTTCGCTCATCACGCCTGCGTCTTGCAATTGCGACAAACGAAGCGCCATGCATTGGGAGGCCGTCACATTCGAAAGCATGCGCACCAGCAGATCCTGTACAAGTTGAAATCCGGCAATCGGTCGCCCGAATTGCTCGCGCTGACTGGCATATCGCAATGCATGCTCGTACGCCCCCTGGGCACATCCGACCGCTTCCCACGCCACACCGGCGCGCGTCATGCGCAGCACCGCGGCCGTGTCCTTGAAGGTCCGAGCATTCGCCAGCCGATTTTCGTCGGAGACACGGCAGTCCTGGAGATTGATAGTTGCATTTTGGACAACGCGCAGTGCCATCTTGTGCTTCATCTTTTCCGTAGAGAAACCCGCTGTGCCTTTTTCGACCACGAAAGCCTTGACCTGATCGTCGTCGACGTCGCGAGCCCAGATGATCGTCAGGTCTGCAAAGGTCGCGTTGCCGATCCACCGTTTCTGCCCGTTCAAGCTCCAGTCCTTGCCGCGACGCTGGGCCGTCGTGGTAAGGCCACGCGCGGCACCGGAGCCAACATCGGGCTCCGTCAAACCGAATGCGCCGATTTTCTCAGCTCGTTGCATCGCTGTCAGCCAACGCTGTTTTTGCTCATCCGAGCCGCAAAGATAGATCGATCCCATCGCTAGACCGCTATGAACGCCGTGGAACGTTGCGATGGAGCAATCGATGCGGGCGAGCTCCATCATCATGAGACCGTCAACAAGCGGGCTCTTACCCAGACAGCCAAATCCGCTGTATGGCGCGCCGGCGATCCCAAGTTCGCCGTAGTCGCTGATGAGTTCGAACGGAAACTCGGCCCGACCCCAGTGTTGGTTAATAATGGGCGCTACTTTCTGTTCCGCGAACGCCCGCACACGACCGAGCAGAGCCTGATCCGCCGCGCCGACGAGATGCGAGATCTTGTAGAAATCGCCGTCGACAGCCCGCGGCGGCGCGCCAGCGGACGAGCAATTTGCAGTCCTCGCGATGTCTCCCAGAGGCTTTCTTGGCGAAGGCTGCGATTCCATGGCATCTTTCCCAGGTAACGACGGCCGTGATCCTCGTTTGGATCGCAGCTGGCCTCGGAACGCTAGACACAAGGGAATCCCTCGTCAGTAACCGAGGCGGCCAATTTAGTGACCCCAAAAGGCCAACCGTCGCTTTTGGGAGGGGCGAAGGATGACCAAGCGAACGACTTCCGCCGTCTGGGTCAAGGGCATCGCGGACATGTTCGCCGCCGAGGGCCTTGATGCGCGCGCATTACTCGTCGCGGCCGGAATTGACCCTACTTCGCTTGAGGTCCCTGATGCGCGCTTGCCGACTGAGAAAATCAGCCGGCTGTGGGAGCTGGCCGTTGAACGCTCAGGCAACCCAGCGATTGGACTCGCGCAGCATGATGTGGTGAGACCCGCGAGCTTCGATGTGGTCGGCTACACGATGATGTCATGCGCTAACCTGCGCGGCGCCTTCGAGCGACTAATCCGGTACTTGCTGATCCTCAGCGACGCTTTCACGATGACAATGGACGAAGAGCAGGCGGGATATCGGGCGGCGTTCGTTCTCTTCGGCGGCGATCGACCCATCCCAAGGCAGCGCATCGAGTTTATTGTTGTTACTCTGGCCGGTTTCTGCCGCTGGATTAGCGGTCGCGACGTCAATCCGCTTGCAGTCGAACTGCCCTACCCTGCGCCGGCTGATCTTGCCCCCTACCGTGCCGCTTTCCGTTGCCCGGTGTTGTTTGATGCGCCACGCAACAGTTTGCTGTTTGCTGCCAACGACATGGTCGCAGCGCTTCCAACGTCGAATCCATCGCTGGCCGAGTTGCACGAGCGCTTTGCCGGCGAATATCTCCATCATTTCGACCATGCACAGATAAGCTACAGGGCGCGCGAAATGATCATCCGGCGCTTGCCCGACGGAGAGCCGCGACGAGACGAAATCGCCAGCGAGTTGTGCATGAGTGAACGTACACTGCAGCGCCGCCTTGAAGAGGAAGGGACATCTTTCATGCAGCTGATGGACGATACGCGCCGCGAGTTGGCCGAGCAGTATCTTGGCCGGTTGCAACTGTCCCTTGCCCAGGCGGCGTACCTGCTCGGCTTTGCCGACCAAAGCAGCTTCTTTCGAGCCTGCCGGCGCTGGTTTGATCTCTCACCCGGACAGTACCGAAGCCAGCTTCTTCGCCCGACCGAGCGTCCGCGTACATCCTAGCAAGCTAAGGCACACTTCGCACGCCCGTAGGGCGACAAAACGTGCGGCGCGACATCCGGTTGTTTTTGGGCAAGCGCGGTTTAACAACAATCACTTGGGCGCTGGCATCTGTGGCGTTTGTTCTCCGATTTTTGTGGAGTAAATGATGAATTTGAACGGATCCGTGTTCTGGTACTTCTCCATTAACTTGAGGTAGACGAGCCGTTTCGCATTGTTTACGGAAGCGCCGCGCGCGCGGACGATTCCAGCAACGAGGCTGCAAGTTCATATTTGCCGTCCGCGACCAGACGTTCTACCGTTTTGACAAGCTGACTTTCCGAAACGCCGAGGTAGTCAACAAGAAGTGCTCTGGGAACTTAGCCCACCGTTATGGGTTTGGTGTCAGCGTGACTTTGGGATGAGACAATCATGACGACAAGCTTGGCTGCCCAATCCGGCGAAGAAGACTTCGCGGACATGAGGCGGCGGATCCGAGCCATTTTTATCGGGTCTATCGGTAATTTGGTCGAGTGGTACGATTTCTACGCTTATGCCGCCTTCGCTCTGTATTTTGCAGGAGCGTTCTTTCCAAGTTCTGACCCAGTCGTGCAGCAACTCAATGCTGCCTTGCTTTTTGCCGCGGGTTTCCTTGTCCGCCCAGTAGGCGGATGGCTGTTCGGGTATTTGGCGGATCATTACGGACGACGGGGAGCGCTGATGCTTTCCGTCTCGCTCATGTGCTTCGGGTCGTTAATGATTGCGGTAACGCCAACGTATGCATCCATCGGCATCTACGCGCCCGTGATGCTCGGAATCGCACGCATTATTCAAGGTCTGAGTCTCGGTGGCGAGTACGGCACAAGCGCTACCTATCTCACTGAAATGGCCGATCATCGCAATCGAGGCTTTTACTCAAGTTTTCAATACGTGACTTTGATTGGTGGTCAAATCTGCGCGCTGCTTGTCCTGCTGATCTTGCAAAAAATCTTTCTTACCAACGATCAAATCAGATCATGGGGTTGGCGCATCCCCTTTTTCGTCGGCGCTTTGCTTGCATTAATCGCGCTATTTATGCGACGCACTCTGCACGAAACTGATGCATTTAAGGCGGCAAAACAGATTGTAAAAAAAACCTCCTCGCTGCGTGCATTAATGCGATATCCCCGCGAGGTATTGCTCGTAGTAGGTTTGACGGCGGGCGGAACCGCGGCTTTTTATACGTACACAACATACATGCAAAAATTTCTTAAGCTCTCTGTCGGTCTGACCGACAATGAGACGACGATGGTAACGCTAAGCGCCCTGTGCTTCGGAATGGCGTTGCAACCCGTTTATGGTGCGATTTCAGATCGTATTGGCCGTAAGTGGTTGCTTATCGCATTTGGTGTGACTGGTGTGTTGTTTACAATTCCTCTGCTCACCACGTTGGAAAGCGCGAGAGGGCCGTTCAAGGCATTTTTGCTAATTGCCGCCGCCTGGATGATTGTGTCGGGCTACACGTCGATCAATGCCGTGGTAAAGGCTGAGTTATTTCCAACTAATATCCGCGCGATTGGTGTGGGTCTGCCGTATGCGCTCACAGTATCCATTTTTGGTGGGACCACTGACTCTGTGGCCCTGTGGTTCAAGTCGATCGGTCATGAAAGATGGTTCTATTACTATCTCACAGGTATGATCGCGGTGTCGCTGGTCGTCTATTTGTTCATGCGCGATACGAAAGCCGATTCCGCAATGAATCGACACGAATAGAATCTGAATAGATTTCGACGCAGAGAAATCAACGTCGGATATTCCTGGTTGCACGGCACATGTCCGCTTTCGGGAGTAAAGCAGACATCGCCTTCGCACTGCATATGTCCGCTAATGACCTAAAGTGGACATTCGGTGCCACGAGATAATTCCATTCATCCGCTTAACGAGTGCAATCAACTCATTCTTTTCTGCGTATTCCCCTAGATAGAAAGAAAACCAGAGCAGCAATCATTACCGCCAATGCCACGGCTAAACTAAGCAGATCAAGGTCGCCGGCCCGTTCCACCGCCTGGCGGAGAAAGAGAACGGCAAGCACCGCGATCACGATGCTGACAAGATACCCCTTAAGATCTTCGAGATCGTCGATCTTAAGCCAGCGTGGTAGCGGCATTGCTTCATCGACGAACAACCGGTGCAGACCGAGCCCAATGACAAGCGCGACTATAGCGATCAGAAAAACGTCGATCGCTTCGATCAATCCGACGGCAAGTGCCCTTCCCGATTGGAGCTGAAACCCTCCTTGCTTGATAGCATTAAAAATCACATCGGCGACGACGGCAGCTTCGTACAGAATTAGTGCAGCCGACGCCGCCAGCGCGGCAACAACCGCGACAAAAACAACATATCTGCTGAGGGTCACAGCACGCTGCAGCATAGTCGGAATCCGTTTGTCAAAGGGGTGGCCGATAACGTGATGAAGCCTTTCAAGATTACCACGAGATTAGCAATCCAATCTGTCGCTCATTTTGACAAGAGGGGACCACAACAGGCATCATTTTGCGTGAAATCGCTGCTCGCCGCCGCTGGCCAAAAGCGGACGCTGAGCGACACGCTTTGGTCGCCTGGAAGAAAGCGGCGTGATCGAAGGCTATGCACCATCCGCCAGCGGTTGAACGCTTGCGCTCTTACGCGATGGCCCGCGTTAGCTCAGGAACCGCGACAGCGTCCCGCACTTATACGAGCATGACGTCAAAACCGATGCCGGTTAAGACCAGCAACAAGCTCAAGGAAAGCGCAGCCCACATACAGGACAGCGCTGCGCACATGGAGCGCAGTACGGTGCGCGTTGAGGACAGCGCCGACCGGCGTACTGAACTCGCCGCTGACCGTACCGTGTTCGCTGCGGAGCGAACCTATGCCGCTTGGGTGCGAACCGGCCTTGTGGCGATGGCAAGCGGCATCGGAGCCAAGGCCCTCCTCACAGATCTCTTGCCGCATTGGCTTGTAATGACAAGCGGCAGCGCGTTCGTTCTGTTTAGTGTCTTCTGTTTCGCCGCTGGCGTCTGGCGCCACCTCTATCCCGGCCTACCTCCGCCAATGCCCGACGCAGCCCGCATACATCCGGTGATACTAGTCTTGGTCAACGTCATTCTTGGGATGGTTTCGATTGCGGCGCTAATCGGCATCTGGCTCGACCCCAGCTAGTGCTTGCGGTGGGACACGGATATCGCATTAGTCGTCGTGTCGACGAGGACATAGAAACGCATGCCGATCGCGTTTTTTACAATTGGTCATTCTACGCATGGCGTCGGGGAGTTTGTGGGGTTGCTGCAATCGGTTGGAGTTCAATTCCTCGTTGACGTTCGCACCGTTCCCCGCTCACGGAGAAATCCTCAGTTCAACCGAGAGGTCCTTCCGACAACATTGGCGGATTTTCAGATCGGGTATGAGCACTTAGCGACTCTCGGCGGTCTTCGACACAAGCGTGACATTTCGCCCGCAGTGAATGGTTTTTGGCAGAACCAAAGTTTTCACAATTATGCCGATTATGCCATGACTGAAGAATTCCGTTCTGGCTTTGATAGGTTGCGCTATCTCGGGCACCAAAGCCAGACTGCAATAATGTGCGCCGAAGCGGTTTGGTGGCAGTGTCATCGTCGCATCATTGCAGACTACCTCATAGCCTTGGGCGACATCGTATTTCACATAATGGGTGATGGCCGCGTTGAACGGGCTGAAATAACTCAGGGTGCCAAACATGAATCAGATGGAATTTTAACGTACCCAGCTCTTTTGTGACGGAGCATGCGCCACCTTTTAATCAAAGGGGAATGAAGTGAAGATGCTGCTGTTGCTTGTCGGCATGCTTGTCTGCGCGGCAGGAATTTTCTTCGCCGGGCAAGGTCTGGGGTACATAAATTGGCCCGCCAGCAGTTTCATGATCAGCAATATGAGGTGGGTCTATTACGGGGGCGGTATCGCAGTCGTTGGTATCCTGCTCGTCATCATTTCCCTGCGGTGAATGTCCGCTTTGGGCCAAAACATTTACAGGCGCGGAATCGGCCGATGCAGCAAGCGGCCCCATTCGGGCAACGCCTCGAACCAATTGGAGCAGCAGCCGATCACGATCGCAACGAAAAGCGTGACAATCTGCCACCATGCGATCTCACTAAGGAACCACAAGAAGTGCGTCAATCTGATGCCGAAGGTGCTGCCGATCAATGCCGTCAGGATCTGCGGGAAGAGCGCCTCAGCGCTTCCCGCCTGCCAAGTGAAGAAGCCCACCCATGTGAGTGCAACGACAAGCACGCATCCGAGCTTTGCCGCCCGCCGCACGAGCAAATCATCCTTCATGCGCGCCATAGCGAGGAGCCCCGGCAGCGTGAAGAGAAGATGAATTCCGCGATATCCGATGCTCGAGCCGGCGAAGAAACAGCCGCCGATGAGCGTGGCTCCGATCACGAGATATATCTTCTCAGGCTCCGGCAGCCGTGCCAATGCGAAGCGGAAGTTGCTCCAACGCACTATACGGAAGAACCATCCTGCCATCGCGAAGAAAAGTACTGCGAACGTCGCGATCTTCACTAGGCCAACCATTACAAGCCCGCGATGCATCGTCCAGTCCACCCGCTCCGCAATGAGATCCGGGATTAGGCGTGCGCCGAAAGAGTCCGAGAGCGTCCAGCTCTCCGGAAGATTCCGCAACATCTTTATAAGCTCCGCGTAAAAATAGAGACCGCTCGCCACCACGACGGCAGCCGCGATGGCGTTTACCCAGAGGAACATCCGTGGCCGCTCCCGCAACGTAAGCACCAGGAGCACCAAGGGATAAATTTTTAGGAGCCCGGCGATGACGATCAACGCATAAGCCGCAACCCGCCTGCGTAACGGACCTAGCAAGAGAACTCCGGCCGAAGTCGCGATGACAAACATGAGGAGATCAATATTTGCCCGTTCCACCGCGTACGCTGTTACGGGAGATAGCGTGGCAACGAGCCTGAGCGTCAGCTCCTTGCCTGTGCGCGGCGGCGGTAAAAGGGCGAGCGCCAGGAAGAACAATATCGCGAGACAGAGCCCGAATAGGTTCGACCACTCCTTGCCTGGTAGGAAGACGAAACGCAGCCATAGCGGTGGATAGTTATACGGTCTGGCGAGAACGTCGCATGGATTGCTGACATAGACGTCGACGCCGCGCTGCCAGCAATCGACCGACGTGAGGATGGAAAAATCAAGGAATGGGTAGCTGAATGGCTCTATCCCGCTAAACAAGAGGATATGAAAATAATAGTGAGGTTCGAACTGATAAAGAAGAGCGAGAGCGGTCATGGCGGCCAATCCTGCTGCCGGAGCCGCGAAGCGAAGTGCGAGACCTCGAACGCCCATGGTCAGGATTATCCTTGATCTATAATCACCCGCGATCTGGGAGATGGCGGCGGCTGATCTCCGACAAGGCACAAGCTCATTCTGCTTTGGCCCAAAAGCGGACGTAGCTCGCTTATTCGATTACCTCATCGGCGTTTGCAAGCAGCGACGGAGGGTCCGCGTGCGCTTGTTACGCGATCCATTCGGACAGTATTGATAACCTCGGTGGCTTCACGCTCATCAATCCCCAATCCAATTGGATCGTCGCCGGTGAGCGCTTCAATCTGAAGGCTGAAGACGTGATTGAGTTTTGCCGCTAAGGGGCGCGATCCAAAACTGCCCCAAATCAATGGACCCGTCGAGGTCGATCGGCGGGTCAGTTATTTTCGTTCGGCAAATTACAGGCTCAACCAATTTCCGCTTTCGGGGGTAAAGCGGACATGCCGTTTTGCGCTGCACATGTCGCGGTCGCAACGTACTAGAGCAATAAAGGGGGAGGATTTTTTGACCCGTCACTTGGTGATGCCCAATCATGTCGAGTACGGTATGTATCCGGTGCTGGAATGGATTGCCGAGCACGCTTCGGAAGTTCCAAGTACCGGGACAAATACGCCGAGATCACGCGCCGCCCGTCATTTACCGATCTGAATTGCGCCTGGCTCCATGCGCGCGAATAAAGCCTGAAGTTCGAGACTGCGACGTTCGAGCGCCGCAATCTTTTGGACATGCTCAAAATGTAATGACCCGGAGTAGTTCCCGTTGGCTCGATCATCAAATCTAGCTCAGGAAACCGCTTCGATCCTGCAGTACCTTGGGGTCGAGCGCCGTCTGTACCAAGAAGGTATCCGAACCGTGCGTTCGCCGACGACCGGCGGAACGATTGCCAATGTGAAGGACGCTGACGCGGCGGCGATGGGCAATGTCATCGATAACGCGGTGCACGCATTTAAGACATGGCGCTTGGTTCCAGCGCCGCGCCGCGGCGAACTCGTCCGGCTCTTAGGCGAGGAGTTACGCGCCGCCAAGAATGAGCTGGGCCGGCTGGTGATGATAGAGGCCGGTAAGATCGCCTCTGAAGGCCGCGGCGAAGTGCAGGAGATGATTGATATCTGCGATTTCGCCGTTGGTCTTTCCCGCCAACTCTATGGTCTGACCATTGCCAGCGAGCGTCCAGCGCATCGCATGATGGAGCAATGGCATCCCTTAGGTCCGATCGGAGTGATCACCACATTCAATTTTCCGGTGGCGGTGTGGGCCTGGAATGCAGCGCTGGCGGTCGTCTGCGGCGATACCGTTATTTGGAAGCCATCTGAGAAAACGCCGCTGACTGCACTCGCCGTTCAGGCATTGGTGGCGCGCGCCGTGGAAAAGTTTGGCGATGCTCCGCACGGATTGTCGGCGGTGCTCATCGGCGACCGCGACGCTGCGACCAGACTGACCGACGATCCGCGTGTGCCGCTCGTATCGGCGACCGGATCAACGCGCATGGGCCGCACCGTCGGCCCGCACCTGGCGCAACGATTCGCGCGGGCGATTCTCGAACTCGGCGGCAACAATGCGGCCGTGGTCTGTCCTTCGGCTAACCTGGAATTGGCGCTGCGCGCGATTGCCTTTGCGGCCATCGGCACTGCCGGTCAGCGCTGCACCACGCTTCGCCGCCTATTTATACATCGTCATGTGTACGCAGCGCTCATCGAGCGGCTGAAGCAAGTGTATGCGACAGCGCGCGTCGGCAATCCGCTTGAAGACAATTCTGTCCTGATCGGCCCGCTGATCGACGAAGCGGCTTTCGCCGCGATGCAAGCGACATTGTCGGAGGTGCACGCGCTGGGCGGAAAAATCACCGGCGGCGACCGCTGCCATGCCGAACGCTATCCGGCCGCCTATTACGTGCAGCCGGCCTTGATCGAGATGGCAGAGCAGATCGGGCCCGTTATGCGCGAAACTTTTGCGCCTCTGCTTTACGTCATGCCGTATACCGACTTCGATCAAGTGATCGAATTGCACAACGGCGTGTCCCAAGGTCTCGCCTCGTCGATCTTTTCCAACGATGTGCGCGAGGTGGAGTACTTTCTGTCGGCGGCGGGATCGGATTGCGGGATTGTTAATGTCAATATTGGTCCGTCAGGCGCCGAGATTGGGGGTGCCTTTGGTGGCGAGAAGGAGACGGGCGGCGGCCGTGAGGCCGGTTCGGATGCCTGGAAGAATTACATGCGCCGCGTCACCAGCACCATCAATTTCGGCAGCGAGCTTCCGCTCGCCCAAGGGGTTCGCTTCGACATCGGCTAGCCGGGTACCGATGCAGCAAGCCATTGCACTTCAGTGCGCGGGGAGCGGCTCGGCGATATCTTCAACGACCTCGCCGAGCACTTGCTCAATTCGATCGACCGCCCAATCGATTTCCGATTTCTCAATAACGAACGGTGGCGCAAAGCGAATGGTGTTCCTGTGGGTTTCCTTGGTCAGGATTCCGACGCGCAACAGCCGTTCAACGACGACAGTTGCCTGGATCTTCTGCGCATCGAGTTCTATGCCAGCGAAAAGCCCGCGGCCGCGCACTTCGCGCACGAGAGAATTTTTGATCCCAGCAAGTCGCGACAGCAGATGCGGACCGAGCGCAGCGGCCCTTTCCACCAACCGTTCCTGTACGAGTGTATCGAGCGCGGCTAGGCCGACCGCGGCGGCAATCGGATTCCCGCCGAATGTGCTGCCGTGGTCGCCCGGCTCGAACACGTCCATGATTTCGCGGCGGGCAAGGAAGAGTGACACCGGAATGAGTCCGCCGCCCAGCGCCTTACCGAGAGTGACGCCGTCCGGCTTCACCCCGTCATGTTCGCAGGCGAGCAAACGGCCGGTGCGGCCAAGCCCCGTCTGGATCTCGTCGCAGATCAAAAGCACGTTGCGGGCGCGGCAGATTCGCGCAGCCTCCGCCAGATAGCCGACCGGCGGCACGTTGATCCCGCCTTCACCCTGGATTGGCTCGATCAGGAATGCGGCTGTACAGGGGGTGATAGCGGCCTCGAGTGCGGCGGCGTCGCCAAACGGCACCAGCTTGAATCCCGCCGGGAACGGACCAAAGCCCTTGCGGTATTGCGGCACGGACGAGAAGCCCACAATGGCGATGGTGCGGCCGTGGAAATTTCCTTCCGCCGCAATGATCTCGGCGCGCTCGGACGGCACGCCCTTGACTTTGTAGGCCCATTTGCGCGCCGCCTTCAGCGCAGTCTCGACCGCCTCGGCGCCTCCATTCGCCGGCAGTGCGGCGTCCATGCCTGTAAGCGCGCAGGCACGCGCCAGAAATGGCCCAAGCCGATCGGTGAAGTAGGCACGAGACACCGTATCCAGCTGTTGCGCCTGCCGTGTTACCGCTTCGACCAAGCTCGGATGGCAATGTCCGAAACTGACGGCCGAGTAGGCGCCCATCATGTCGAGATAGCGGCGGCCATCTTCGTCCCAGACATGGACACCCTTGCCGCGCACAAGAGTAACGGGCAGCGGCTTGTAATTCGCCGCGCCATAACGGGATTCGAGGCCACTCAATTCGCCCATTGCAGCCTCTTCTCGCTGAATCAGATGGCCGATTGTATCCTACGATCTCGGTTCCGATGCAGAACCAACCGCAGGTCAGGTCGGTTACTCAACCAAATACGGATCATGGCAAGGATGTAAGCAGAATCTCATTGATTCGCCATAGACGGATTGCCTCACAGTGCAACAGAGCGACAGTGGGGCAAATTCGATTCACGGCGCGGCCATCCGCGTTGTTTGACCCAAGGCGGACATGTGGTGAACCAATTTCAATTGCAAACGCTGCTGCTAACTCAATCTCCACTTTAGTCCAATGAAGATCTGTCGGGCATTAGTCGCCTTGGCCCGGATTTGGCGAGAAATATTGGAGCTTATCCGGCTTACCTTCCCATTCTTTTGAATCTACAGGAGGGTCGCGTTTGATCGTTATATTGGGCCATATCTTTGCGTAGTCAGCGTTGAGCTTGAGCCACTTCTCGGCCCCGTCCTCGGTGTCAGGCTTGATTGCTTCGACCGGACATTCCGGCTCACATACCCCACAATCGATGCATTCCTCGGGATGGATGACGAGCATGTTTTCGCCCTCGTAGAAGCAATCGACGGGGCAAACCTCAACGCAATCCATCAGCTTGCACTTGATGCAGGATTCATTGACGATATAAGTCAAATGTCATCCTCTCTCTGCCAATGGTAGCCCATCAGATTTGATTTGCTGAGTTTCTACCGCAGGCGTATTTCGCCGCTTCTCGGATGGGGATACTATCACAAATAAAGCAAAAACGGCGCAGTGCGCACCGCTCGAAGTGCCGATATGGCTCTGGTAGGCGGTATTAGTTGCAGCTTTGTCCGTGAGGGCGGTTCGGTTCTTGATTCGGAGAATCCCTGCTGATGGGAGGGGAACTCATGACCGAGTACATCGTCGGCCTTAGACTTGGGAAACGATCTGAAGTTCTGACGATCGAAGCTGAGGATGCCTTAATTGCTGCGCTCAAAGCCAAATATAATCACCCTGAGGCTTTCATTTCTTATGTTCGAAAATCCAATCGGCGCGGCGATCGTCGCAATCCGCATCGGAAGGAATGAAGATTACGAAGCGCACGTAGCTGTTGGCCCTTAGCGTACATTCATATGACGCATTCGATGTCGCTTTTGGGGGCAAAGCGTACATTCAGTTTTGCAGCGCACATGTCCGCTTTTGACCATAGCTTGGTCGAGGAGAGTATCGATGAAACAGACCTTCGGGGTCGACATTCCCCAAACGCTTGAAGACATTTGCAATGCAAGACATCTCGCATTGCTGGTCTATGACATGCAGGTCGGCATTAAAAATCAAGTGAAAGATGGAGAGACTATCGCCGCTAAAATCCGAGCGATCCTTGAAGCCGCCCGTACGGCCAAAATACGTGTATTCTTCACCCGGCACATGTCTTTGCCCAAAGAGCTTATGGGCGCATTCCAATTTCGTATGGCGATGACATGGCAGCGCGTCGACGATCCGGAAAAAGTCCAGCCGTGGTTTCTCCGTGACACGCCTGGCTTTGCCATTGTCCCGGAATTGCAACCGCTACCGAGCGAAGCCATATTCGACAAACTTGCCATGTCGGCGTTCGAAGGTACTCCCCTTGCGTTTGCTTTGCGTGATTGCGGCATTACAGCGGTTGCCGTAGTCGGCATTGCGATGGAGGTTGGAATTGAACCCACGGTTCGCCACGCGGCCGATCTCGGCTTTATCCCAGTTGTCATCACAGACGCGTGTGGCTCTGGACATCCAGATGCCGCGAAACGGTCGCTCGATAGCTTGGCATTTGCGGGTGATGCGATGTTCACGGATACGGCAAGGATCTGCCGCCTTCTATGCCAAAATGGCTAACAGCAACCGATGAAAGGTATTCTAGCCACCATCGATCGCATCGCCGGCTGGCTCCTGCTGATCGGTGCGCTTTTGCACGGTTACGGCTCATATCTTGCCTATCCTTCGCTGAGCTCAACTCTGGTGTGGGCCCTGTCGGGAAGCGTGGCAGCACTCTTGTTAGCCGGCATCAATCTCTTGCGGGTCAATCGCCCGAACGATCGGCCGCTTGCTTGGATCTGTTTGGCCGGCTGCCTACTTTGGATTGGCATCGTTTGCGCCTTTGCTGCGACCCTGCCAAATCCGATCGACCCACGACCGGTCTATCACCTCATTGTCAGTCTGGTGTTGGTGGCGTTTAGCCTGAGAACCGCATTGGGGTCAGCGACGCGCTAAGTGCCCTTTTTGCGTAAATGCCTAGTTGCACCGCACATGTCCGCTTTACCCCAATAGCGACATCGATTGCGTATTTTGGGATGTCCGCTTTGGGCCAATAGCTACAATGCGGGGTTGGCAAATCGTCAGACCATTTGCGACCAGGCCCCAATAAGCCCGCAACAGGCTGCAAAGCTCTTCGTGCGATCAAGCTCGGCTTCGAGCCTTGATAAAAGTGACTCGAGGTCGCCTACCTCGTTAGTAGATAGTTTGTGCGCATGCATCTGCGGGTAGAGCGTGCAGAAAATATCATAGACCCATAGCCTAAAGTCCGGGCTATCGCCGACCGGAATCTCAATCACCATTTTCGGGGTCGGTAAACCCGCATCCAAAAACGCTCGGTAAAGAAGATGCTCCATGTTGATATTTGCGCCCGAGCGTTCAAACGCCCGGTAAATCAGTGAAGCACACTTCGCCCACAGCGGAAGACCTGCGGTTAACTGAAGTAATGGAGCCCAGTAACAATCTTGAAAGACAATGATGCCTCCAGAGTGAACCAAGTTCGATAGCGACCGCAGTACCGCAGCGGGATCGGGCACATATTCCAGAATCAGTCTGCCCACGACGGCATCGAACGGTTTATTCCACAGCTTGCTGCTCGCGACCTGGCCAACGTCTGCCTCTACAAAACTAACATTGCGAAGCTGCGTTTCGGCAACGCGCGACCTGGCCTTTGTCAACGTGTTGGCATCACGCTCGACGCCCACGACTTCTCCTGTCGGACCGACGAGCTCGGCCACCAGCATCGCGACATCACCAACGCCTGAGCCGATATCAAGAACGCGTTGTCCGCGGGATATGCCCGCATTTCTGAATAAGCGTTCCGTAAATGGATTGAAAATCCTTGCCTGCCGACTAAGCCGCTCATGTTCGCGGTCCGTACCGCCGAGTACATAAGATGCACCGGGAGAGGAAATCGCCATATCGACGACCCTGCCTATTATGTTGCGCGCATTTGTGTGGGCTGCCACTCGCCCACGCCTAGGGCCATGGTCGGGTAAGCGAAAGTATATCACAAATTAGTTCGAGAGTTGTACCGTACGTAGCGCTTAACCGTGCCGCTGCTCAATGTCCGCTTTGGGTCAAAGCGGACATGTGCAGTGCAAACTCGATGGACAAAATGGGAGCACCCACTAAGCGGATGGTTTGTACTGGGTCGCGAAGAGTAGCCAGATCGCAATTGCCACCAGTAGCAACGAAAAGACGCGACGAATGATAACACTGCGCTCTTGATCTTCCAGCCATGGTCTAGCGATGTCAGCCAACAGAACGACCGCCGAATGAACGGCGGTAGCTACCGCGACGTAGATTGCTGACAACGTTATGGTCTGCGCGAGCAGCGGGCGCGACTCGTTCACGAACGTAGGTAAGACAGCAAGGTAGAAGATACCGGCCTTAGGGTTGAGCAGGTTGGTGACCAGCCCACGCAGGAAATATTTTGAATCATGTGCCATGGTGACTGTGCCCGCTAACTTATCTTCCTGGCGACGCCACGCCTCCCATGCAAGCCAAAACAGGTAGAGAACTCCGGCCCAACGCAAGGCTTCGTACAACACGCGAGTGTTGGCAATCACAGCCGCGAGGCCGAGCGCCGCCGCCAAGCCGACGATCAGCAGGCCCAACGCGACGCCCAGCGTTGCGGCAAAACCCGCCCGACGTCCAATGCTCGCGCCGAGAACGGCTAGGTAAGCCATGTTCGGCCCCGGCGTTAGTTCAATCACCAAGCAAATGAATATGAACGCCAGAAGTGTTTTGGAAGCTACGATGCTCTCCTCCGAGATATCGAGCGCGGGCGGCGGTAGCGGTTAGGCGATCGGGCACACGGCGCGCAAGCGACGTGTTACGCCAGCAGCGTTTTCCCGCCGGCTAGCGTAGAACTTCCTGAACCGTTGACGCAAAGACGACTAGGTCTCCATCCGCCTTGGGCCAAAAGCGGACATAGTGTGGTTGCTATTCGATCACCTCGTCCGCGATGGAGATTATCCCTGGCGGCACCTCGATGCCGAGCACTCGCGCCGTTTGAAGGTTGATGACGAGCTCGAATTTGGTCGATTGCAGCACCGGCAGGTCGGCGGGTTTGGCTCCCTTAAGGACGCTACCGGTATAGACGCCGACTTGACGAAAAGCATCCCCGATGTCGGTTCCGTAGCTCATCAGCCCACCGACTGCCGCATAAACACGCAGGGAATAAGCCGCCGGAATCCTGTTATGCGCCGCCAAAGTAATAAGTTGTACGGCGCGGCCAACAAAAAATGCGTCGCCGCCGACGAAGAGCGCATCGGGGCGCTCACGCGCGAGTGCGGCAAAGGCGGCATCGATCTCTCTGATTGAGTTGGCATTAAGGATCTGGAGTTGCAGCCCGAGGGTCGCAGCAGCTTCCTTCGTGCCTTGCAATGTGGCGTCCGTGGTTGCTGGATTACTCGGATTGACCAAAACGGCAACACGAACAGCCTTGGGCACCAGTTCATGCAGGAGCCGCAATCGCTTGGCCACCGTTTCCTGGACGAGAAAATTGGTGCCTGTTGCGTTGCCACCAGGCCGGGCAAGACTGGTGACCAGACCAAGCTTGACCGGGTCGTCGCCGACGCCAAAGACGATCGGGGTCGCCGAAGTTGCAGCTTTGGCTGCGACCGAGGTCAGGTTGCCGAGCGTAGCGATGACTGCCACCTGTCGATGAACCAGATCAGCCAGCAGAGCTGGCAGGCGATCGTACTGGCCCTCTAACCAGTGGTACTCGACGCTGACGTTCTGGCCTTCGACGTAACCGGATTCGTTGAGGCCTTTGCGGAATGCCGCCATATAACGCGCGTTGGCTTCGGACGACCCGTCTCGGACAAAGGCGACCACCGGCAGCGCCGATTGCTGCGCCAGCGCCGCAAGCGGCCAGGTTGCCGCAACACCACCGACAAGGCCGATAAATTCCCGCCGCCTCATGGCCGTCTCCGGCACGAACGCAGGACATACGAAGCATAGCACCTGGAACAGGTTTGCCTATGTCCGCTTTGGGCCAAAAGCAGACATGTGCGGTGCAACTAGGGATGTCCGCTATTGGCCCAACACCAGGTCGCCTATTCGATCCCCCCGTCAGTGGGTGACTAACGGGGACGACAAATTGAAACCGAGCGCTTTCGCACGTCCGAATTTATTCCCGGACGGTCTTCGCAATGCCGTGATCCAGAAGTGAAGCATTTGGCGGGAATAGCGCAGGTCGTTTTGCAATCTCATGCACGTACAGTTTTCAACCCCAGGAGTAACAACATGATGAAGTTTCCTAGCACCTTCAAGGATGAAAGCCTCCTGACTTACCAAGTATCCGATGAGGCACTGGAAACTGCAGGAGGGAAAGAGATAGCTGTGAACTTTACCCTTGGGCCCTGCACGGGCTTGTCTGTATGTCCCGCGATCAACTGGGACTGCGCAACTCCAAAGATTGGAGGCATCCCATGTCAAACAGCATCCTGAACTGGACCGGCCGGGTCGCTATCGAAGGCCGGATCGCCGAATATCGTCACCCCCAAAACGGGAATGAGTTGACGATACCAGGTGATTACCACCCGCCCTTCGGCAAAGCTGACCGTCAGGCAAAAGCCACGAGGTGGCTCTGGCAGAGTTACATCATCTGATCGCCCAAGCAGGGCGCGCGGTTCGTTTAATCGAACCGAACGTAAGGTGCAAAAAATGCCACTGTTATTCTATTTGCCGTTCATCATTTGGACGGGCTTGCGCGAGGTCGCGCAGGGCGAAACGAGAACTGCCGCAAGGTACGGATGGGCCGGTTTGTCGAAGCCCATATGGCGCTGATTTGTGGAAAGGTAATCACTTGGTTTGTCGGCTGCCGACTTTGAGTTGTACAGCCTTGCGAGGATGGGATGAAAGCAGCATGCTTGGGATGCAAACCCGCGTATGGATACAGGAGCAAAGGGAGCTCTCCCTGCTGGCGCGACGTGATGCTGCATTGGTGGGCACGGCAACCGTTGGAGCCGTCTTGCGCACCCGAACAAGCTTTTCGAAAGCATCTCAACCCGAAACGCAGGTCAATTTCGACGTCCCCGAGAATGCGTACGATAGACAAGATCTCGCAATATGTCAGCGAAGATGAACCATTGCGCCTGCACGCGGCCTATTCCGCGTCGTGCTGCATGTTGTCTGCCTGCCGGTCCAGCCATCGGGTCGAGCCACCACGCGTTCCAGATGACTTGATCTATTTCAAAGATGCGTTCCGAGGAAAATTGATCAATGTTGATGGCCCGGTGTGTCACACCTCTATTTCCGCACCTCCGTATTGCACCTAGGTATAGTTTTGCGTCCCTTTCGATGATTGACCACACCGTCCGTATGCTGGCGCGGCCGCCCAGTCGCGCTTTATTTTCTGCGTGTTGAAGATCGAAATGCAGGCACCCACTTCATGACAAATACAAATGAGCGCGCAACTGCACAGGTGCTTAATACAAGTAAGCATGGGACTACACAGGTGTTTGGTCTGTCGCTGACTGCCATTTTTGTGGGCCTGTTGATCCTGAACGGCATTTCTTTTTGAAGCCAGCCGGGCGGCACGCGCCAATGCCAGTTAGGTTCGGTGAACATGGTTGCGACACGCCGAGCACAAGGAGTGGGACGATGCGCCTGCTGTAGTGGTCGATCTCCATGCGGAACCCTGAAGGATGCCGCCACGTTGTGGCAACTGGTGGAGCGGGAGAAGATGGACAACACCACTGTGGTGGTGACCGAGTGACCCTATGCCTGCAAAAATGCGATCACGTACCCGTTGGCTTGTGGTGGCGGCTGTTCTGGCGTTAGCCCAGTCGGCCAGTGTGGCAGTGCAAGCCCAGTATTTCTGGAACTGGAACCAGCAGGATCAGTACAACAGGCAGCGGTCGCGGCCGCAGTCGGGCGGCTTTTTCGATTGGTTTGGTGGCGGCCAATACAATTCGCGACCCCGTGACGACGAGTACTACCGTCAGCCGCGCCACCGGCAACGCACGCAACAACAACAGCCAAATCAACACACGCAACAAGAGCCAGGCGAAAGCTCGCGTGCGCCGCCGCCGAAAAAAACGGAGGCGAAAGACGAGCAAACCGGACCTACGACTTCAATCGTGGTGATGGGCGACGAGATGGCCGACTGGCTTGGCTATGGCCTCGAAGACGTCTTCTCCGATACGCCGGAGGTTCGCGTCGTTCGCAAGAACAAACTTAACTCAGGCCTGCTGCACTACGACGCGAAAGGCGATCTCGACTGGTGGCATGTCGCGCGCGATACGTTAGCGCAAAAGAAGGTCGACTACGTCGTCATGATGCTGGGCCTCGGCGACCGTCAGGCTATTCGCGAAAAGGATCTTGTCAAAGAGACTGATACAAGAGCCAAGGACCAGCAGACCAAAGATCAGGCGGCCAAGGATCCGCAGGCCAAGGACCGGCAGGCCAAGGACGAAGCCGAAAAAAAGGATGGGCAGAAGCCCGCGACGACATCCGATACGGACGAGAACGGCACGCCCTCAGCGCAACGTGCCAAAAAACCTAATGGTCCTGCCGAGTTTCGCAGCGAGGAATGGGAAAAGGTCTACTCGCGGCGCATCGACGACACGATTGCCGCTCTCAAGAGCAAGGGCGTGCCGGTCATCTGGGTCGGTCTGCCACCACTTCGCGGCTCTAGCTCTTCGAGCGACGCGGCGTATCTCAACGAACTTTATCGCGCTCGTGCCGAGCGCGCCGGCATTAAGTATGTCGACGTATGGGATGGCTTCGTGGATGAAGCCGGCAAGTATTCCAACTATGGTCCCGACTATGAAGGGCAAGTGCGCCGGCTGCGATTGAGCGACGGCGTTTTCTTCACCAAAGCTGGAGCGATCAAGCTCGCGCGCTATGTCGAACAGGAATTGAGCCGCTATATGAGCAATCGCGTTCCGGTGGCGCTGCCTTCCGGACCGCTCGAGGCGTCGCCCTCCGATTCAAAGCCGTCTGAGCGGCCGTTGGTGGGACCCGTGATCCCGCTGACCGGGACGGCGAAAGACAAGGACAAGGACTCTGACAAGCTGCTTGGGGCTCCCGGCAGTAGCCCAACCCTCGGCGACACGATTGCCACGAAAGTTCTGACGAAGGGCGAGACAGTAGCCGCCCCGGCAGGGCGTGCCGATAATTTTGTGTGGCTGAACCGCGGTCAAACTGAGACTGCCACGGCTGCCTCAGAAACACCAAGTGCGGACCAGCAGCCCCAGCCAAAAGCCGTGCCTTCAGGAGCAAGCGCTTTGGCCTTGGCGCCAGTTGATAACAAGCAGCAGGAGCAGAAAAAGCGGCACGGCAGAAAACTCACGCAGCAGAAGCCAGCGAGAAACGCGACACCGCCATAAGTTACATTGCTGTCATTTGGCGGTGATCTTGGTTTTGCGCCATGCCGGCCTCGCGCCTGAATGTTCGCTTTAGGTCAGAAGCAGACATGTGCAGCCTCTCAGGGTCGACGACGCTATACTCAAAGATCTTCCTCGCGATGTGAGTAAGCCGATTCCCAAACCTTGTCTCGATCCTCATCGAAAATCAGTTTAAAATCGCCCGCCGCGATAAACCAAACACGACGTTCAAGTTCGGCCTCAAGCTGCCCCGGGCCCCACCCTGCATACCCAAACGCGACGAGATATTTCTTAGGACCTTTATAATTGCCGATGTCTTGCAGAATCCTTCGGCTCGATGTCATCGCGATGCGTCCGTCAATCGCGACTGTTTCAGGTTGACGATAGTCGCTGCTATGAATGACGAAGCCAATATCAGGCTGGACTGGTCCACCGGCAAAGATGCGCACGGTACCCGTAGCCTTTACGTCCTTGGCGCCGAGCTTTTCAAGAAGACTTGCCAGCGGGCGTTCCTCCAACGGCAAATTGATCGCGATGCCGAGCGAGCCTTTTTGGTCGTGCTGCACAAGGAGAATCACAGTGTGATCAAAGTGCGGATCGGCAATTGAAGGTGACGAGACCAAAAGCTGGCCCGCAAGTAAGGTGCGATCTGTCGTTTTGGCAGGAGTTGACCATGAGGCATTGAATAATGCCACGGACATCAAGATCGCGATTAGGCGCAAGATCTGTGGCATCGTCCTTTGACTTCACCCTTGGGTCCAAGGTTATCGTTGGGCTTAGCCCCCCGGAATCCTGCACAACACAAAATTACACTTGGTCTATTCGTTCTCGCTACGCTAGGGTGTGCACGATAACCGGCCCGGCCAACGCTGTAGCTGGCCCAGTAAGCAGGGGCGCAAGATTCTGCTCAATCCACGTGAGCGCACGTCTGTTTGACTCTTCGGCTCCCGCGTAATCGTTGAAGATGCTGATTGCCGTCACGGTGTCGTCTGGCGCATAGACCACATAGTAAGCCATAAAGCCTGGAACATCGCTGATGATCGGAATGGCGCCCTCTTTAATCCTGCGAGTTAGTTCTTCGGCCATGCCGGTCTTTGCCTTGCCCTGACGAATAGCGGCGTACACGGAATCCTCCTCTCTGGTGGGCTGCCGGAGATCGCGACAGCTGCGATAATGTATCAAAGACCGTCGTGTTCGACAGGACGCGCTGCTGAACTTTCCGGGCGTCGACGATGCGCCGCAAAAAGGCATGTCCGCTTTACCCCTGATAGCGCCGCTGAATGCGTTCATTCGAATCCGCTAACTCACTTGGACTGTTTGAGGCTCCCCTCTCTATTGCCGCTTGCTTGCGTCCGTCGCTGGCCGCGCCCTGACGAAACATTTCCAATGGCCAATCGGGGACATTCCGAATTTCGGGTTGGGGATCTCGCGCGCGCGCGTAGGCTCCGATTATCCGTCGATCAACGGCGACGGATGAGGAATAACCCGGTATTCATGGCGTAACTCCGAAGTCGGGCCTCATCACCCGCTCGCCGGGTGTCGTTAGGAGGTTTCCTCACGAGGAGAAACCTCATTGACCGCCAGCTTTTTCTGAATGTCCCTGAAAACAGGGTTGTTGGCAAAAGAAAGGTAGGGGCGCGGCCGTGCCGGGGCACCTCCATTAAAAAAACCATCCCCCCTCCGGGTCATCCGATTAAAATGTCGAGCGCACGCACCCAGGGGTTGGAAAATGACTGACCCAAACGGAAATGCCACCGAACTAATAACGTGGTATTTCGTAGGGCGCATAGCGTTGCAGTTTCTGTTTCTGTCTCTAATTTTTTACCTCCTACTCAATGCGGTGCTTATTATCCTGCACGGCTTTGGAATGTTTTGGCCGCCAGTGCGGGAAGCACCGAAGCCGCCTCTCTGTACCTGCGGCAAGTGGAAATACTGTCTCCGCGATTACGCGGACTGCCCCGGCAATTGGAAACTCTAATTTCAAAATTCTCCAATGATATGTTTGCCTTCGCCGGTCGCGATTAACGCACCAGCGGGCTTCAAAGTCCGCCTTCATGATTTTCCGCTGCCGCGCCAATTTGTCCTTGGCAAACACCGTTGGCGCGTAGTTCCGCGCAGTGCGTCGTTGACATACGTCAAGTGGCCGAAACCCTTTCGGCGCGCCGCTCGAAAAGGTGTAAGTGTCGCGGTTTGCTGTCGAATGCGAATGTCTGATGTTGGCCGCGCTCCGTTAGGATATCCATCCGGAACCGGTAGTGAGCATGCGACGACGGGATTTCTTCGGTCTTTTGGGTGGCGCAGCTGCGTGGCCGCTTGCACCATGGGCGCAGCAGTCTGTGATGCCGACAACATTGACCGCCCAAGAGGCCCAAAACATCGCGCTGGAAGCGTACATCTATTTTTACCCGCTTGTGATTATGGATGTTACGCGCAAGCACTTCACCAACATCGAGGCAGATAAGAAATTCGGTCGTGGACCAATGAACACGTTCACGCATGCGCGCACGTTCCCGCCAGCGACGTTTCGAGGCGCCACTCATCCCAACTTCGATACACTCTATTCGTTAAGCTGGCTTGATTTGACCAAGGGGCCGGTCGTCATTTCGGTGCCTGACACGCACGGCCGCTATTACTTGTTGCAAATGCTGGACATGTGGACGAATACGTTCGCTGGTGTGGGAAAGCGCACAACCGGCACGGACGCCGGCAACTTTGTCGTGGTTGGACCTCGCTGGCAGGGTGAACTGCCCCAAGGTCTTCAGCGAATTTACGCTCCGACGCCGTTCGTCTGGGTCATTGGCCGAACCCGGACCGACGGGCCTCAGGATTACGATGCCGTACACAAAGTGCAGGATGGCTACAAAATTGCCTTGCTCTCGCAGTGGGGCAGTGAGCCGCAGCCGATCACGGCCAACGTTGACACGTCCGTCGACATGGAAACGCCACCGGTGCAACAGGTCAAAAAAATGATACCGAATGCATACTTTGCCTATGCCGCCGAGCTGTTGAAGGTCAATCGTCCGCAGGCAACCGATCAACCTCAGCTGGCCCGGATGAAACGCATTCTGGGCTTCGAAGTCGATCAGAGCTTCGATCCGGCCAAGGCTGACCCGCTCATCCGTCAGGCGCTTCAGGCGGCGCCAGCTGCCGCGGAAGAGGCATTGATCATCGAATGGCCGAAAGTTGGACGCAAGGCGAACGGTTGGGTGATGAACACGGATTCTGGCGTCTACGGTGCGAACTATCTGAAACGTGCAAGCGTTGCCAAGTTCGAGATCGGCATGAATTTGCCCGAAGACGCAATCTATCCGGACACGGCGGACACGCCGCTCGATGGCAACAACAAGTACGTCATGCACTTTGAGAAGGGTGCGCTTCCGCCCGTCGAAGAATTCTGGTCGGTGACAATTTATGACCTGAAAGGGTTCACAGTCCCAACTCCGACCGATCGCTACACGCTCGGAGATCGCAGTAACTTGAAACCAAACCCCGATGGATCACTGGACATCTACCTCCAGCGCGAGAACCCGGGCGCCGACAAAGAGTCAAACTGGCTACCGACGCCACCCCAGCCGTTCTCGCTCCATGCGCGGCTATATTCGCCGCGTAAGGCTGCAATCGATGGCACTTGGGCTATGCCCCCTGTCGTGCAGGTGAAGTAAGCAACCGTGCCGATGTGTCCGCTTTTGGCCCATAGCGGACATCCCTAGCTGCACCGCACATGTCCGCTTTCGGGAGTAAAGCGGACATGCCTGTTTGCACTGCAGATGTCCGCTTCTGACCCAAAGCGGACATTGCTAGTTCGACCTGATACGGTGCCATGTCCTTAGCCTCGAGGCGGCAATAAGACGGCGCGAGTTCATTACTTCGTTCAAATTTGGGGCAGACAATGAGACGGCGCGATTTCATCACTTATTTTGGTAGCGTGGCGATGTGGCCGCTAGCTGCCCACGCGCAGCAGTCGGCGATGCGGGTCATCGGGTTTGTCAATTCGGGGTGGTCGGGCAAAGCTTACCCGCCCTTGTCCGCTTTTCTAAGAGGGTTGGAAGAAACTGGGTTTGTCGAGGGTCACAATGTAACGATCGAATATCGCTGGGCGGAGGGACACTATGAACGCTTGCCTGCACTGATATCTGATCTGGTCCAACGCAAAGTAAGCGTGATAGCTGCGACCAGCACGCCTGCTGCAGTTGCCGCCAAGGCGGCGAATATCGCCATACCCATTGTGTTTACGACTGGAGGCGATCCGGTACAAATGGGTCTGGTCTCCAGTCTTGCCCGGCCGGGTGCTAACGTTACCGGTGTCAGCACATTGAACGTGGAGGTTGCGGCTAAGCGACTGGAGCTGATGCACGAACTGCTCCCCGCTGCCAAGAATTTTGCTTTGCTTGTTGACCCCACCGATCCTGTTGCGACAACAGGATCGCGAATAGCCAAAACAGCTGCGGATGCACTTGGGCTCAAGCTCCATGTGGTGACCGTTGGCAGCGAGCAGGACCTGACTGCGGCCTTCAATTCTCTGGTTGAATTGAAAGCAGAAGCGCTCGTAATTGCCACTGCAACACGTTTCAACGCACTCGAGGGAGAACTTGGTAGATTGTCACTTAGCCATCGAGTTCCGACGGTCTACGAGCACCCGGAGTTCGCGGCGGCCGGTGGGCTGATGAGTTACAGCGGTGACCTTGCCGAGGCGTATCGTGCGGTTGGCGTCCACGTTGGCCACGTTCTCAAAGGCGAGAAACCTGGCGACCTCCCAGTTCAACAGATCACCAAGGTCAAGTTGATGATCAATCTCAAAACCGCAAAAGCGCTCGGTATCAACGTGCCGAACACGCTTATCGGGCGTGCAGACGAGGTGCTCGAATAGTACTGGTCATGTCCGCTATTGGGGGTAAAGCGGACATCGGCTTTACACATGTGTGCTTATGACCCAAAGCGGACATTGGCCGCAACACTTCTCGTCCTGTCGCCGCTTCGGTATGCGGGTGTTTTTCCGATTTTTTTATGAAGCGTTTATTGGCCCTTGGGCCTGAACCGGGCCCACAATTTCCGAAGATCTGGTGATGTCAGAGGAGAAAATCCATGACAGGCACTCGCGACTATTCCAGCAATCCATCGCGTCGTGCTGTCGTCGGGGCGAGTGGTGCTCTTCTTGGAGCCAATTTTCTATCCGCTATGGCCGCGCCGGCCAACGCAACCTTGGCTCAGCTATCCCCTCCGGATAAGGCCCCTCAAACACCACCGCCGGGCTACAACATTCTTTTCGTGCTCGTCGACCAAGAGCACTTTTTTGACAAATGGCCCTTTCCGGTTCCGGGACGCGAATATCTGAAGAAGAACGGCACAACTTTCCTAAATCATCAGGGTGCGTCGCAGGTTTGCTCGTCGGCGCGCTCCGTCATTTACACAGGGCAACACATTCAGCATACGGGCGTCTTCGATAACATGGAGGCTCCCTGGCAACGCGACATGGCCACCGACAAGGTGACCATTGGGGATCGTCTCCGCAAACTCGGCTATCACACTGCCTATCAGGGGAAGTGGCATCTCAGCGGCAATGTCGACACGGCACACCACCCGGTCGATGCGCCATTGCTCAAATACCGTGACGTGATCGAAACGTATGGGTTCGCGGATTTCCTGGGACTTGGTGACCTGATTGACGGTCCGATTGGTGGATACAGCTATGACAGCTTTGCAACCAACTCCGCAGTTACTTGGCTGAAGACCAGGGCGCGGGAATTGAAAGCAAAGGGCCAGCCGTGGTTCATGGCTGTGAACTTGGTCAACCCGCACGATGTGATGTACGTCAATTCGGACGCGCCCGACGAGTCAGTCCAGGGCAAGTACGCCGCCTACCCGATTGACCGGCCGCCCCATAACGAAATTTATCTTGCGGAGTGGGATGTGCCGCTGCCAGCAACACGCAGTCAGGCACTCGACGCGCCTGGTCGCCCGCGCGCCCATTATAATTATCAAGCCACTCAAGACCTTCTGCTCGGTCAATGGCCAAACGAAGACCGGCGATGGAGGATTTTGCAAAACTACTACTTCAACTGCATCCGGGACTGCGATAGCCATCTGGTTCGGCTGCTCGAAGAGCTAAAGGCCAACGGCCTCGACAACTCGACAATCGTGGTCTTCACCGCCGATCACGGCGAGCTGGGCGGCGCTCATCAAATGCGCGGCAAAGGTGCAAACGCCTACAAGGAGCAGCAGCATTTACCGCTCATGATACTTCATCCCGCCTACCCCGGCGGCAAGAGCACGAAGGCAATATCTTCTCAGATCGATCTTGCAGCTACTTTGCTTGCGCTTACGGGCAAGCCGTCTGACGCAGTGGCGAGTGCAGGCGGCGGCTTGCCGGGTCGCGATTTGTCCGGTGTCCTTAACGCACCCGAGCGGGCAGCCACCGACGCTGTGCGTCCGGCTGCTTTGTACAATTACAATATGTTCTCCTATCTCGACGCCAAATGGTTCGGTCCATTGATTAGGGTGGTCGTGTCAGATGAGCCCATGGTTGAGAAACTCGAAAAGCTGGTGAGGCTGCAGCCGGACTTTAACAATCGAGGTGCAATACGAAGCATCTTCGATGGCCGCTACCGGTTCAGCCGATATTTCTCACCGACACATTTCAACCATCCGGCCACTTACGAAGCGTTGGTCGCCAACAACGACCTTGAAGTCTATGACCTGCAAGAGGACCCGGAGGAGACGCGGAACTTGGCGCAGAGTGCTACCGGTCGAGGCGAACTGATGATGGCACTGAACGACAAGCTGAACGCGCGCGTCGAGCAGGAAGTTGGCGATGATGACGGCAGGTTCTTGCCCCTCATCCACGGCTATTGGTATCCAGCACGGGCTTGACCATCTCGCACCGAATGTCCGCTTTTGGCCTATAGCGCTAGTTCCACCGCACATGTCAGCTTTCGGGCGTCAAGCGGGCTTCGCGCACATCACGCATCTAATTACCAGCGGTAGTTCTGCCAAAATATTTATCAACGACTTTGAATTCCGTAGCGGTATTTATTTTTGGTTGTGTCGCGAGGAACACATAAGCGGTTCCCGAGTTTTGGGTTTGACGGGAGAAGCTGTCGCAAAGGAATTCTGCAAAGGACCAGAGCTCTGGCCGCGCCGTCGGCTGGACAGAGTAATGGAGGCCAATGATGGAAACCGTGCTTTTTACCGACCACAGTATAGTGGTGTTCGCCATAGTCACCGGTGCCCTGTCGCTGATCTTTTCGGTCCTCGGACTGGCAACAACGAGTCAGACACGTTCTGACATCAAGCACCAATTAGGAGTGCGTTGAGAGCGCTAGTGGCGGCGAGAGCGCTATGTCTAGTAATCCGGTTGATGAATGGAGCTTGGTTAGGAAGCAATTTGAAGCGCTCGTGCGCGAGCGCTCCGATAACATAGACGATCTTCTTGATGCTGAGTTTTGTAAACGGTTCAGCCAATTAATAACTCATGCGACGGATCGCGCACGATTACGAGTGCATAGCGAAAATGAGGGAGCGCCAGCGGGAACGAGAGCAAAAGATCCCTTGGATGACAGTGACCCGACATTTCGCGGCACCATTTATGCACTTGTCATTATCACTGTTTTCTGCTCGGCCGCCCTCGCTTTCGGAATGGTAGTCGGGATCAACTGACAGGTATGGCCGCTGACCTTAAAGACTCGCAGTGCTGGCGCTTTCGCGTACAACCCCAGCAACGCGCCGATGAGGTGATCGACTAAGCCTTCGCGATGTCCGCTATTGGCCCAAAGCGGACATGGTGTTTTGCACCGCATATGTCTCTTATGACCCAATGCGACAAAGCGGACACTGCTTCCCAACTTTAGGCGTTCGGATCTCTCGATCCAGTTAGGATTGCGGGCCGCCCATGAAGAAGCGCTCCTCGACGATCTTGCCGTTCTGGACCGTGTAAAGGCCGACTTCATCGAGGTTCAAGCGATTCTTGCCCTTGGGCGTAACTTCCATCTTGAAGCGAACGACAAACTGATCGCCGTGCACATAGGGACCCTCGACCTTGACATTGTGCACCTCGTGGTTCGCATACCACCATTGTCCTTTTCCTTCGATCGCTTTGCGCCCTTTGAGCACCGCCATTTCGCCGGTCATCGGTTCGCGGCTCACGATGTCATCGGACCAGAATTTCTTACCTGCGGCGTCGAACTCGCCCTTCGCGCACATGTCGGTGAAAGTCTTCGCAAGCTCTTGCGTATTCATGATATCGCGTCCTCTCTGCGGCTAGGACTGTTGTGTAGCGCCACGTTGTGACGTCACCAAGGCAACGGTCGATCGTGACGGTCCGTTTATGACCCAAAGCGGACATTTCCATATTGGACCACCGTCCAACTCGATTCCCAACGGCTTCGGTTCATTGTCGCAAGCGCAATCATTCACCTAGGTCCAACAGCATTTCCGTCGAGGAGAATGATCATGCCCGCAGAATCTTCATCGCCTACCCGGCGCAGCATTCTTGCCACCGCGGCAGCCGCAGGTGCCGCGAGCCTGCTGAACACGAATGTGGACACGGCAGCCGAAGGTGACGCGATCCGCCCCTTCCGCGTCAACATTCCGGAAGCAGAACTCACCGAATTGCGCAGGCGCATAAACGCGACAAGGTGGCCTGACCGGGAAACGGTCACCAATGAATCGCAAGGCGTACAGCTCGCAACGATGCAGGAACTCGCGCACTACTGGGGGACAGATTACGATTGGCGCAAGTGCGAGACGAGATTGAACGCCCTACCGCAATTCATCACTGAGATCGATGGGCTAAACATTCATTTCATTCACGTTCGTTCAAAGCATGAAAATGCCTTGCCCCTCATCGTTACGCACGGATGGCCGGGCTCTGTCATCGAGCAACTGAAGATCATCGATCCACTTACAAATCCCACGGCACATGGCGCGAGCGCATCGGACGCTTTCCATGTGGTGATTCCCTCGTTGCCTGGCTACGGATTTTCAGCCAGGCCGACCACGACCGGCTGGGGTCCGGATCGCACCTCGCGTGCCTGGGTCGTATTGATGAAGCGACTTGGTTACACACAATTCGCGGCGCAAGGCGGCGATTTGGGTGCGGGTGTCTGCGCCGTGATGGCCAAACAGGCGCCTCCGGAATTGGTTGGCATTCACACCAACTTCCCTGGAACAGTTCCACCCGACATTGCGAAGGCGCTCCAATGCGGCGACCTGCCGCCATCCAGCTTGTCAGCCGACGAAAAACGCGCGTACGAGCAGCTGAATGTCTTATTCGCGAAGCGACGCGCCTACGCACAAATGATGGGGACGCGTCCGCAAGCGTTAACCGGATTGGCGGATTCGCCCGTGGGCCTGGCAGCATGGCTCTTTGACCACGGTGACGGTTATGGCCAGCCTGCGGCGGCGATCACCTCGGCCGTGCTCGGGCGCACTGTCGACGGACACCCTGCGGGCGACCTTACACGGGACGATGTTCTCGACGACTTCACGCTCTACTGGTTGACGAACACGGCGGTTTCTGCGGCTCGCTACTATTGGGAAAGTCGCATCAACCTCTACAACGCTGCCGACGTCCCCATCCCGGCTGCCGTGACCGTCTTTCCCGGCGAGAACTATCAAGCGCCACGGAGTTGGGCAGAGCGGGCGTACCACAAGCTCATCTATTACAACAAGGTTGACCAAGGCGGGCACTATGCGGCCTGGGAACAGCCGAAACTCTTCTCAGAAGAGGTTCGCGCGGGCTTTAGACCACTGCGCAAATAGTGAAGCAGAGGGTGTTCCTGATGCCGTCTACCCATGTTCGACAAAGGGATCGAATAGAAACCATGTCCGCTTTTGGCCAAGCATACATCCCTGGTTGCACTGCACATGTCCGCTTTTGGGGTAAAGCGGAGTCAGGGCGCACACAGCGATTGCATCACTAGCTCCCGCCGCCGATCGGGCAAAAACAAACTGCTAAACAGGTTATTAACCCAATGAGAAATAGAATGCGGTTCAGAAATCGATAGGAGAAGCTGATGAACGCTCCAACACCTCCCTCAGCCGCTGAGCCAGTTCACATAGAGCTGAATGTGGAGGCGGAGATCAGCAAACTGGTGGAAGAAATTCCGAAATCTGCGCCGAGAAACGAGAATGATATCGAACGTATCAGGTCCTCAGTCACACAGTTGGCTTCACATTCGATTGATGGACTTGAGGGGCTAACGTCCGAACTTCAAGAATTACAAAAATTCCTGAAGTCGGAAGTCGAGCGCGTACAGAGTGAAATTGAGAGCGCATTGGGGGGAATCAAAATTATAATTGAGGCGATTGCGCCCTGGAGAAACTCCGTTGCGCCGCTGCCTCCAACAAGCACCCGCGCTGTTCGGGCGGGCCCAGCGGCAAATGTAAAGCTGTGATGGTGTGATTAGGATTGATCGGGGCTGGAACCGTCGCGTGATCTGAATTTAGCTGCGAGAGACCTCGCTCCTCTTCACAATTTCCCAGCAGCTGCGCATGTAAATAGCGGTCGCGCCTTACACGAAGCCTGCTTTGGCGACGCTCTCCGCCGGCGCTCACCATTACCGGCTGCTCGCAGGCGCCGACGAGGTCATCGAATAGAAACGCGATGTCCGGTTTTGGCCCAAAGGGGACATCGCACCGGGCCGCATTTGATGTCGCTTTTGGGGGCAATGCCGACATGCCCTTTTGCATTGCACATGTCCGCTTCTGACCCAAAGCGGACATTGGCGCCGTTAAGTGCTAGCCTTTGAACTCTGCATTATGCGCGGTCCTCACGGGGGCACATGCAGCGGCGCCGATTCATCACACTTCTTTGCGGTACGGCGGTCGGGTGGCCGCTTCCCGCGCGCACAGCAGCGTGAGCAGTAAGCGCATCGGCATACTCCTGGCCGCAACCTCGGACGATGCGGTAACGTCAAGACCGCCAAGGCACTTGGTCTCACCGTGCCGCCATCAGTGCTCGCCCGCGCCGACGAGATTCTAGAATAAGATGCCATGTCCGCTTTTGGCCCAAAGCGGACATTCCACTATGTCGCATTTGATGGAGTAAAACGGACATGAGCTTGTGCGCTGCGCATGTCCGCTCTTGACCCAAAGCGGACGTTTCAACCAGAGCCGTTATTGAGACCAAATTTACGCATCACAAACCCGAAGACCAAGTAAGACTCTCCATCAAGTGACCTTGGTAAGCGGCAATGAGGCGGCGCGATTTTATCAAAGCGATTGCTGGGTTAGCGGCTGCTCGGCCGATTGTGGCGCGTGCGCAGCAGGACGACCGCAAGCGGCGCATCGGCTTTTTAAGCGTGGCCGCGGAGAGCGATCCTGAAGTTCAGGTTTGGATCAAGGAGTTGACGCAGCGCCTGCAAGAATTGGGCTGGACCAGTGGCCGCAACGTTCGGATCGACTTTCGCTTTGGCGGCACCGATCCAACGCGCAATTCGATGCTAGCAACCGAGTTGGTTGAAGGGCACCCTGACGTGATCATTGCCAGTGGGCTGGCCCCTGCCGTCGCGCTGCGACAGCAGACTCTCTCCATACCAATCGTTTTTGTGCAAGTTGCCGATCCGGTCTCAGCCGGCTTCGTCACAAACCTAGCGCGGCCGGAGGGCAACATCACCGGCTTTACCAATTTTGAGTTTTCGGTCGGCGGAAAGTGGCTACAGCTTTTGAAGGAATGTGCGCCTGCCATCAGCAGAATTGCGGTGATTTTTGATCCGGCCAATCCATCATGGGCGGGTTATCTGCGCCCGATTGAGGCTGCTGCGCCATCGTTCGGAGTACAGTTGACGCCGGCCGGCGTGCGCGATGCTGCTGAAATCAAACAACGTGTTGCAGCATTTGCACGCGAGCCGAACGGTGCGGCTGTCGTGTTTCCAGGCCCTGTTACGATCCAGTACCGCGAATCAATCATTGCCGCGGCTGCAGATCGACGACTGCCCGCGATATATCCATATCGTTACTTCGCCGTCGATGGGGGCCTTATGTCGTATGGGGCACCCTTGCTCGACCTCTACAGGGGTGCGGCGTCATACGTCGATCGAATTCTGAAGGGCGCGAAGGTGGCCGAGCTGCCGGTCCAGCAGCCAACCAAGTACGAGCTGGTAATCAACCTCAAGACCGCCAAAGTACTCGGGCTGACCGTTCCGTCAACACTGCTTGCTCACGCCGACGCGGTGATCGAGTGAACGACGCAATGTCCGCTTTTGGCCCAAAGTGGACATCCAGTTGTCCCTTCACGGGCCTCTTTTGAACCGCTACGATGTACTGTCCTGAGCCTCAGGCGGCGACAATGAGGCGGCGCGATCTCATAAAAGCGATTGCTGGATCAGCAGCCTTTTGGCCGCTTACCGCATGGGCGCAGCAACCGCTGCCGGTGATCGGTTTCCTCGGCAGCGCATCGCCTGACGAGTACGCGGTCCGTCTACGCACGTTCCGGCAGGGGCTGCAAGAGACTGGATATGTCGAAGGCCAAAACGTAGCAATCGAATATCGTTGGGCGGAAGACCAAAACAATCGGCTGCCGATACTTGCTGCCGAACTGGTTCGCCGGCGGGTCGCCGTAATTGTGGCGGCCGGCGGCACTCCTTCGGCGGCGGCGGCCAAAGCAGTGACGGCAACCATTCCGATCGTCTTTGCGGTAGCCGTCGACCCGGTTGAGGCCGGATTTGTCGCAAGCTTGAGCCACCCTGGCGGCAACCTAACAGGCGTGACCAACTGGAATGTAGAGGTAGGGCCGAAACGGCTCGAGGTGCTGCACCAATTGCTGCCCACGGCGACCACTATTGCTGTGCTCGTCGATCCGACTAGCCCCACTCTTAGTGAGGCTTTTTTGCGTGGTTTAAAGACCGCAGCCCCAACCTTTGGTCTGCAGCTTTACGTCCTGCAAGCGAGCACCGAGCCTGATATCGACAGGGTTTTTGCAACCTTGGAGGAACGGCGACCGGGCGCGCTTATCATCGGCCCCAGCACGTTCTTTAATACCCGGAGCCACCAGCTTGCCGCGCTATCACTCAGCCACTCGATGCCGGCAATCTATCAGTTTCGCCCGTTCGTGGCGGCCGGTGGCCTCATAAGCTATGGAAGCGATGAAACAGAATTCTATGGATTGGTCGGTAACTATGCCGGGAAAATTCTTAAGGGCGAGAAGCCGGCCGATCTCCCGGTCGTGCAAACCACGAAAGTCGAACTGATCATTAATCTCAAGACCGCCAAGACGCTCGGCATTACTGTGCCGCAATCCTTGCAAAGTCGCGCCGACGAGGTGATCGAATAAAGCTGCAATGTCCGCTATTGGCCCTTAGCGGACATCGGCTATTGCGCCGCACATGTCCGGTCTTGACCCAAAGCGGACATTGGCCGCGAGCGATTGAACTATTATCGGGCGAAAACAGTTTAAGGGCGAGGCGCAAGCAAATGTCCGAACTTGACGCTTGGGACAGCTTTTACGTGATAATCGGGTCCGCTGCGGGCGCGCTGATCGGCCTGCAGTTTGTGGTCGTGACACTTGTTGCCGAAAGGCCCTCGTTGCGAGCGACCGAAGCCGGTGCGGCCTTTGCAACGCCAACAATCGTTCACTTCAGCCTCGTATTGCTCATCTCCGCCTTAATTCGTGTTCCATGGCACACGATCATGCCGCTTGCCGTATCTTGGGTGGTGGTTGGGTTGGGTGGATTGGCATACGAGTTAGCGGTCGCACGCCACCTGCGGCGACAGGCTGTGTACCCAATGGAGTCGGAAGATTGGATATTTCATCTGCTGTTGCCTTGCGTTGCTTATTTGATCCTAGTTGGGTCAGCTGTAGCCGCTTGGGCGTATGAACGCGAAGCGCTATTTGGCGCAGCTGCCGCAGCCTTGATGCTGCTTTTCATTGGCATCCATAATTCTTGGGACAGCATCGCGTATCACGTATTCACTAGGCGAGAGAAACGACGGAGAAAGTGAGACCGTTGGGCGCACCGCACATGTCCGCTTTGGGGGGAAGCGGACATCGCCCAAATATTGCTGAGCGGTTTGATCGAAACGTTTTACCATCGTTACTTCCGCTCGCCTGCTTCAGCCATTCCAATAGCGGGTCGACGACTCCATCGGTGCAGCGGAGCACTCGCGTGTCCACGGCCTCGTCATGTTCACTGACGACCAGAGAAACGCCGAGTTCGTCAGTCCGACGCAGGAGCGTCTCTCGGCTGGTACGCACCATTGTTTCCAGTGTCTTGAGGCCAAGGCCAGTGACTGGTTGTTCCCGCTTTAGACAAATTTTCTCATTTGAGCGCTAGAATTTACTATCGTGGCCATGACCAGAGCCTTTTTGGAAGATAGGTTGACGACGCTTCCTTCTGCTCCCCAAGATCATCCCAGATCAGATTGAAGCACAGTTGTGAGGAGCCGTAGCACTTTGGCGACCTGCGGCTCTTTCTATTGACCGGAACATTCTAGGGATCAGATCTGGATATGAATCCGGAAATTCGCGCCGTCCTCTCAGGTTTTATGATCGCCGCGCTTTCTTATGGTGTAATCCTCGCCCTGTTTTACAGACCTTAAGGCGCTATCAGCCTTGTGTTACGCTGGCGATATGACGGGTTCGCTAGATCAGTTTGTTCTAATCAAAGCCAGCAAAAGCCGTGGCGGAGTATGGTCGGACGTTGATTACATCGTGCGTGATCGAGCACGCAATGTCGTCGTCGGGCGCATCGTGCTTCACACGCAAGCACCGAAAGATCGACCGTGGCGTTGGACGATAACGGCACCAGAAATCCGACCGTCAGTTCACAATGATGGATATTCAGCGACACGCGAACAGGCGATGAAAGACTTTAAGGCGCGATGGTTGGCGAGTATCAATTGAATGTGGACGTCCGGGCCAAGACCCGCTCACGGCACCTGCCGCCTTCATCCATCCTACTAACATCGGCATGCCTGCATTTATGGACATGTACCCATCCCCTGTTTAACGACCCCACCGAGATTGCGGCGCGCCGCGATCCTGAAATCAAACCTTGTAAACGCTATGGTGAGAGCGAACCCGTATTTTATTGAGTTTCGGTGCCCGATCATTGACCTTGTGTCCAATCGACATGCTCGCAGGCTTTGCACTCGGAGGTGTGAGATGACTGATTCAGATCGCAGGGATCCTTATAGTTCATCCAACTTTCGCGTGATCGTCGACGGTGTATCGATCGGCGTGTTCAGTGAGGTAACAGGACCGACAGCCGAAGAAGATGCGATCGATTATCTAAAAGCCGCAAATTCGCAGCCGACCGTGCGAAAACTCGTCGGTTTGCGTAAATACGCAAATATCACGCTCAAGCGTGGCTACGAGCGGGACCAGTCATTGTGGAGTTGGTACCTCAAGGGCCAAAATGATCGCCGCAACCTCACAATCGAACTGACGAACGACGCACAACAGCCGCGCCAACGTTGGCATTTCGCGCACGCCTGGGTGAACAAGATCGAGGGCCCCAGCCTCAAGGCGAGCGGAAATGAAATCGCAGTTGAAACACTCGAAATAGCGCACGACGGACTCACGACTGAAAGTGTCAAGAAGTAAGCGCGTGTCTGCTCGCAGTTCGGATAACAAGCGTCGTCGTTTGAAGGACCACGAGCGCCTAGTCTCGCCAAAGACCCTTGAACCGAGTAGGTGCCAGTTCGGTGTAGCGCGCCGTATGCTGGATCGACTTGTGACCCAAATAGCCCTGGATCGTGCGGGTATCGTCGCCCTCATTGGCCAGCTTATAGCCGCAGGCGTGACGCAGCATGTGCGGTGCTTTCCTCTTGGCTGGCACATGACGGATTGTTGCGCGTCTAGGGTTTTTCTTGCCACCAGTTAAAAAACTTATGCATGACCATCCCGCCGACTACGCGGACTAGCTGGTGCTCTTTCTCGGACTGAGGCGGTCGGCCCAAGACATTCCAGACTACCCATGACCCAAGAGCGTCAGACCCAACAAATCGAGGCTCGTCACCTAAACTTGTAAGCTCGTCAAAAGTTCTCTCATAGAACGACGCACAATCTTCAAACGCACGCCTACCATTGGTCGGGTCCCACTGTGTAAGTTTCGCGCCGACCTTCCTCATTAGTTTTCGTTGGCGATTTCCGCGTAAGCCCAAATCCACCAACCGAGTTACCGCGATGAAAACGCCCGCAACCGTCAGGGTGAAATCCCACTGTTTTACATCGACCTCTCGCAAGAATGAGAATTTTTTGAGCAGGGTTTCAAACATCGTAACGGCATTCATCCCTGCAATCTGAACTAAATTGTCCGCTTTCCATAGCAACGGGTCTCCTAGACCGAACAGGGACCGTAATCGAAATAAGCCCCGCCGAACATTCATTGCGTATTCCATTGGCTTGGCCGTGCGTGGTAGTGATCCTACAGCACCTTCGGCAAATCCGGACACCGCTCACTTTGGCGCGCCTGTGTAGTCGCTTTGGGGTTAAGCGGACATGCCGTTTTGCGCTGAACATCGCTTAACAGCATTTTTATGCGCTGGCTCTGACCTAGGGCGATACGATGCGCCGTCCTAAGCCTCGGGGGAGGCAATGCGACGGCGCGATTTCATTAAAGGAGTTGTTGGTTCCGCGATTGCTTGGCCCATCCCGGCGCTGGCGCAATCGCCTGTGGCGGTAGTTGGCTTTCTCAACAGCGCTTCGCCCGACGGCTTCGGCGAGCGTATCACCGCATTTAAGCATGGTCTTCAACAGACTGGTTACATCGCCGATCAGAACGTCAAAATAGAGTACCGCTGGGCTGAGGGCCATTTCGATCGTCTGCCCTTGATGGCAGACGAACTTGTAAAGCGTCGAGTGGACGTCATTGCCGCTACTGGAAGCTCGAACTCCGCTTTGGCTGCCAGAGCGGCGACCGCCACGATCCCGATCGTGTTTACTACCGGCGGTGATCCAGTCGCTGATGGTTTGGTGACCAATCTCAGTAGGCCAGGTGGTAATGTCACGGGCATGACCAACTTTAGCAATGCCGTTCTGCCTAAGCGATTAGGATTGATCCGCGAATTGCTGCCGAGCGCCGCGCTGATTGCTGTACTGGTTAATCCAAGCAATACAAGCACGGCATCTGACATAAAAAACCTGCAAGAGGCGGAGCGTCCCAGCGGACAAAACATCGTCATCGCGCATGCCAGTACAGAACGTGAGATCAATTCCGCTTTTGAGAGCCTTGTTCAAAAAGGCGTCGGTGCCCTTGTGTTGGATGCGGACGGATTTTTCAGAAGTCGCGCGGAGCAACTCGTCTCACTTGCAGGGCGATACTTG
>Ga0310916_10000077_pt1 | contig 43092 bp, 37 predicted proteins | sample GREbulkMGLF176_FD_203444 | JGI IMG/M metagenome (GOLD analysis project Ga0310916, IMG submission 203444) | Lab enrichment of tropical soil microbial communities from Luquillo Experimental Forest, Puerto Rico - GRE.bulkMG.LF176 | ecosystem: Environmental > Terrestrial > Soil > Tropical forest >...
CGACAAACCGGATCGGATCTATAGGACCGGCGATTTCGGGCGATATCGGCCCGATCGCACGATCGAGCTGCTCGGCCGGCGCGATGATCAGGTCAAGCTTAACGGCGTCCGAATCGAACTCGCGGAAGTGCAGAATGCGCTTCTCGCACACCCCGCGATCCGCGAGGCGGTGGTGACGGCGCATCAGGGCTCCGACCGCCAAGTCTGTCTTGCAGCGTATTTCATTGCCGATGCCCGGCTCGACACTGCAATCCTGCGTGCGCATCTGGCCGATCGACTGGAACCGGCGATGCACCCGGCCTTCTTCGTGCAGATGGACAGTTTCCCGCTGAACCTGCACGGCAAGGTCAACCGCCGGGCCCTGCCGCGCCCGGCCGACCTCCTCTACCGGGACCGTCCTTGCGTTCCCGCCGCAAACGAGGTCGAGACCGCCCTCGCCGCGATTTGGGCAGAGATGCTCGCTCTTCCGCGGATCGGCGTGACGCACGAATTTGTCGAACTCGGCGGCGACTCGCTGACCGCGATCCGTACGCTCGCGCGCATCGCCCGCGACCTCGAAGCGGAGGTCCAACTCGAAGAGCTCTTTCCGCGCGGCACCGTGCGAGACATTGCGGCGCTCGTCAGAGCGCGCCGGTCGGAGCCCGACTCCGAGATAATCGCACCGCCGACCGAAGAGGAATGGCGATGGCTCAGGGAATGACCCGACCCGCCGCTGCGGCGACAAGGAGATAAGGTGTGGACGTCGCCGAGCTGTCGACCGAGGATCTGAAGGCGCGGGCGCGCGAGGGGGATCGCATCGCGTTGCAAGCGCTGCGGCGTCGCGGTGCGATGCGCACTGCTGCGCCGGGCTCGGCGGTTCCGGCCTCGCGCGCGCAGTGGCGCGTCTGGCTTGCGGCCGAGAAGCACCCCGGCGGTCGGCCGCATGCGATCAGCGTCGCCAGACGGCTGCGCGGGGTAATGGATGAGGCTGCGTGGCGGTACGCATTCTCCGCCGTCGAGGCGCGTCACGAGACGCTGCGCACCCTCTTTGTCGAGCGCGACGGCGTGTTGTGGCAGGTCGTCGCGCCGCGAGGTGAGGCGCCTCTGATCCTCGGCGACTTCTCGGTTTATCCCGATCCAGAGGCGGCCTGCCGCGCTTATCTGCAAGAAGCGGCTGGCAGGCCGATCGATCTCGGGCGGGGACCGCTATGGACTGCTCACCTCGCACGGCTCGGTCCGGCCGACCACGTGCTCGCGCTGCGGATCCACCACATCATAGCGGATGCCCGGTCGCTCGAGGTCTTGCAGCGCGACCTGGCCCTCTTCTACGAGGCGCGGCGCGCGGGCACGTCCGACCCGCTCCCGCCGCTCCTGGCACCAAGTCCGGATCTGGCACCGCTCGAGGACGGTGAGGATCCCGCCCAATCCCGGCATTATTGGGTGACCAAACTCGCCGACCCGCCGCCGCTTCCGGCATTACCGCTCGATTTTACGCGATCGGCGGCGCCGACCCATGCCGGCGCCGCGGTACAGCTCCGGTTGGGTCCGCTGCTGACCGCCGACCTGCGAGCGCTCGCCACCCGCCACCACGCCACGTTGTTCATGACGTTGCACGCGGTCCTGGTCCTGCTTCTGCATCGCTATACGAACGAGATAGACATCGTCGTCGGGGCTCCAGTCGCAGCACGCGAGTCGCAAGGCTCCGAGGACCGGATCGGGCTGTTCATCAATCTCGTGGCGCTGCGCGATCGGATCGACCCCGCCTGGAGCTTTGAGCGGCTGCTCGCCGAAACCGGCCGCACCGTGCGGAAGGCGCTGGCGCACCGCCGCTACCCGTTCGATCGGGTGGTCGCCGAGTTCGCCGCTGCCGGGCATCGCGGCGGCGCGGCGCTGTTCAATGTGATCCTGGCTTTGCAGCACGCCGCGTCGACCGATGCCCGGCTGAGCGGACTGACCGTCGCCGATTTCCCGCTCGATGCGCCTTTTGCCGAATACGATCTCGCCTTCGAATTTGCCGAGACCGCGGACGGTCTGGTGATGGTTGTGACCTACGCGACGGATTTGTTTTCGGGGGCGACGATCGCGCGGATGGCGGGGCATTACCGGCGGTTGCTGGAGGGTTTGGCGGCGGCGCCGGAGCGGGCGGTGGGGGCGGTCGAGCTCTTGGATGCGGCGGAGCGGCGGGCGCTCTCGGGGTGGAATAGGACGGCGCGGGCGTTTCCGGGGGAGCGCTCGCTGGGCGGGTTGTACCGCGAGCAGGCGGCGATGCGGGGGGAGGCGGCGGCGGTTCGGTGGACCGGTGGGGAGCTGAGCTACCGGGCATTGGAGGGCTGGTCGAACCGGCTGGCGGGTGCGTTGCGCGGGCGGCTGGGGGCGGGATCGGCGCCGGGGGTGGTGGCGGTGCTGTTGGAGCGTGGCGCCGGTTGGGTGGCGGCACTGTTGGGGATCGTCAAGGCGGGGGCGGCGTATCTGCCGCTCGATGCGGCGGAGCCGGCGGCGCGTCTCGAATACATGCTGCGCGATGCCGGGGTGCGGCTGGTGGTCAGCGCGCGCCGGTTGGCGGGGCGTTTGCCGGCTGGTGTGGGCGATGTGGTGTGGGTCGAGGAGCACGCGGCGGGCGAAGAGGCGGCGGTGGCGTGCGCGGCGGGCGGCGAGAGTCTGGCCTATGTGATGTACACCTCGGGCTCGACCGGGGAGCCGAAGGGAGTGTGCGTCTCGCACAGGGCGGTGATCCGGCTGGTTCGCGACAGCGATTACATCCGGCTGGGGCCGCAGGACCGGGTGGCGCAGGCGGCGCATGCGGCGTTTGACGCGGTGACCTTCGAGGTGTGGGGGCCGCTGCTGAACGGCGGTGTGGTCGAGATTGTGAGCCGGGAGGAGCTACTGGACCCGGCGTGTTTTGCGGGGCAATTGCGGTCGGGTCGGTTCACGGTGCTGTTTTTGACGACGGCGCTGTTCAACCGGTACGCGGCTCTGGATCCGGGGCTCTTTGCCGGTCTCGATACGCTATTGTTTGGCGGCGAGGCGGTGGATCCGCGGCCGGTGGCGGCGGTGCTGATGGCGGGCGGGCCGCGACGTCTGCTGCATGTCTACGGCCCGACCGAGAGCACGACCTTTGCCAGCTGGCACCTGGTCGAAGGGGTTGCGGCGGAGGCGGCGACGATCCCGATCGGCCGGCCGCTGGCGAACACGACGGCGCATGTGTTGGACGGGTTTGGCGCGGTGCCGGTGGGTGTGGTGGGCGAGCTATATCTGGGGGGTGCCGGTCTGGCGCAGGGCTATTGGCGGCGGCCGGCGCTGACGGCGGAACGCTTTGTGTGGCACCCGGAATACGGGCGCCTGTACCGCACCGGGGATCTCGTCCGGCGGCTGGAGGACGGCGCGCTGGTGTTTGTCGGGCGGGCCGACGATCAGATCAAGCTGCGCGGTTATCGCATCGAGCCGGGTGAGGTCGAAGCGGCGTTGCGGCGGCTGCCGGGGGTGACGGACGCGGCGGTGGTGGTCGAGGGCGAAGGCGAGCAGCGCCACCTCGTGGGCTATGTTGCAAGAGCCGGGGCAGCGGTGGCGGGCGAGGACGCTGCCGCGCTGCGCGCGGCGCTGCGCCGGAGCCTGCCTGAGGCGCTGGTGCCGAGCCGGGTCATCGCACTGCCGGTCTTGCCGCTGACTGCGAACGGCAAGCTCGACCGGGCGGCGCTGCCGGCGCCGGCAGAGCCGAGCGCAGAAGGCTTCGCCTCGCCCCGCGCCGGGACCGAGCGGCAAATAGCGGCAGTCTGGTCCGCGGTGTTGCGGCGCGACCTCATTGGCCGAAACGACAATTTCTTTGCGCTCGGTGGCGACTCGATTGTCAGCATCCAGATCGTCGCGCGCGCCCGCGAACTGGGCCTCGGGTTCGCCGTCGCCGACCTGTTCCGTTACCAAACCGTGGCCGAACTAGCGCCGCATGTGACCGTTGCTGCGCCGGCTGCGGCGCCGGCTGCGGCGCGCCCGGGGGAGCCGGTGCCGCTAACCCCGATCCAGCACTGGTTCTTTGAGCACGCCCCGCCCGTGCCCGAGCATTTCAACTTGTCCGTTATGCTGCGTTTGCGCTGTGCCGTGCCCTTCACGGCCATTCACCGGGCGATGCGCGCCGTATTCGAACAGCATGCGGCATTGCGGCTGCGCTTTGTCGAGACCGATGCCGGGCGGAGGCAGGCCTACGCCGCGGCAGACGAAGCAGTGCCGCTCGCAGAGGAGGATCTGCTGGATGTGCCAGAGACGCGGCAATCGGCAGTGTTGGAGGCGCGCGCCGCGATCTGGCAACGGAGCCTCGACCTGACAGTGGGTCCGTTGATGCGCGCGGTGCTGTTCGCGACGAGCGACGGCCAGAGGCTCTTATGGTGCGTGCACCATCTTTGCGTCGATGCCGTCTCGTGGCGGACCTTGCTGCAGGATTTCGCGCACGCGCTTGCGGCGGCAATGCGCGGGGAGGCTCCGCAATTGCCGCCGCCGACGGCTCCGTTCAGCGCCTGGGCGCAATATCTCGAGGCACTCGCCGTCAGCCCCGAATTGCGCGCGGAAGCGGATTACTGGTCGAAACAGCAGCCTGCGCCCCCCTTGCCGACGGATTTCACGCCGAGGGGTTCGCCGCGACTTTCGAGCACCAAAGAGGCGAGTTTCCAGCTCGCCGCCACCGAGACACGCGCACTCCTGGAGCAGGCCCAGGTGGCCTATCGCACTCGCACCGACGAACTGCTGCTGACCGCCTTCGCAATCGCGTTCGCGGGCTGGGCGGGGCACCGCCGCCTGCAGCTCGATATCGAGGGACACGGCCGCTCGGAACGCCCCAGTGCGCCAGATGTGGCGCGCACCGTCGGCTGGTTTACGGAGATCCATCCGGTCGAACTCGTGCTCCCGGAGACCGGCGAGCCGGGCCGGTGCATCATAGCGGTCAAAGAACAGCTGCGCGCTGTGCCGCAGGACGGAATCGGCTACGGCGTACTGCGCTATCTGACGCCCGCGGCGCTCTCGTCGCCGCCGTCATCCGCGATCGTCTTCAATTATCTCGGGCAATTCGCCCCCGTTTCCGATGATGGGCTCCTCGCCTTCGCATCGGAAAGCGCCGGCGAGAGCCGCAGCCCGGATGGCCGCCGCACGCACCCAATCAACATCGACGCGCTGGTTCAGGACGGCGAGCTGACCGTCGCGATCGGTTACAGCACCGAGGAATTCCGTCCCGAAAACATCGGCCGTTTGGCCGACGGTTTTCGGCAAAGCCTGCGGACGGTGATCGCGCATTGCTGCGCTGCGGAGGCGGCCGGATACACACCGAGCGATTTTCCGCTGGTACTCCCGACGCAGACCGCGCTCGACGAACTGGCATACCGTTGCGGCCGCGGCATCGAGGCGCTGTACCCGCTGAGCCCAATGCAGCGCGGAATGCTGTTTCACACGCTCTATGCGGAGGCCGGCGACGTCTATTTCGAAGAACTGCACGCCCGCATTGACGGTCTGCGGGACACGGCGCGGTTCCAGGCCGCCTGGCAGGCGCTGGTGGCACGGCACGCCGTGCTGCGGACGGCATTTTTGCTCGACTGGGACCCGCCGGCGCAGATCGTGTTCAAGGACGTCGCGACGTCGTGGCAGATTGTCGATTGGCGTGGTATCGACGCAACGCGGCAGCGCGAATTGCTAGACAAGCTTCTGGTTTCCGAACGCGCGCGCGGCTTCGATCTCGCCCGGGCGCCGGTGCTGCGGTTCCACCTGCTGCGGATCGGTGAGGAAGCGTTCCGCTTTGTCTGGTGCTTCCATCACGCCTTGCTCGACGGCTGGAGCCTGCCGCTGCTGTTCGAGGAATTGGCCGCGCTTTACCAGAGCGCCGCACCCACGGCAGCGCCGCGCCCGTCGTTTGAGAACTATATCGCCTGGTATCTCCGACAGAACCACGACGCTGCCGCGGTATATTGGCGCGGTTACCTCGACGGGTTCGCGGCGCCGACGCCGCTGCCAGCGACGCGAGCCGTCGTCGCTGGGCCACAGGCGCATGCCGAGGCGCGGTTTGCGCTCGACGAACGGACGACCGCGGAAATCCTTGGCTTCGCGGCGGAACGCGGCCTGACCGCCGCCACCGTCTTGCAGGCGGCCTGGGCACTGCTGCTGCATCGGTATTGCGGCGAGACCGATATCGTTTACGGGATCACCGTCTCGGGCCGCGAAATCGAATTGCCGGGGAGCGGCAGCATTATCGGGCTGTTGATCAATACGATCCCGCTGCGGGTGCAGATCTCGGCGACCTCGGTCGGCGATTGGCTCCAACAACTGCAGCAGCAGCAGATCGAGAGCCGGCGCTGGGCATTTATGTCACTGGCCGAGATCCAGGCCTGCAGCACCCTGCCTAACAGCCCCGGCCTGTTCGACGACATCCTCGTCTTCGAAAATTATCCCTTGGATACCGCATCGTTTGGGTACGGACCGGACCGGTTGCGCATCAGTGAGGTGACGCCGGTCGACCATACGAGCTATCCGCTGGCCGTGATCGCCTCGGCCGACGCCTGCCTACGGTTTCGGATCGGCTACGATCCGTGGCGCTTCGCGCCCGAGGCGATCGACGGCCTTTTCGCCAATTTGCGAGCTGCGCTTGCCGCCGTGGTCCGAGCGGCGCCTCAGACGCCGGTCGAGGCGCTGGCGCCGCTTGATCCGGCCGAGGCGGAACGGATCCGCCGCTGGAGCCTGGCGCGGGCCGCCGGCCTGCCGACCGCCACGCTCGTCGACCTGTTCGCCGCGCAGGTGCGGCGCCATCCCGACCGCGTCGCCGTAACCGACGCCGACAGGCGGCTGACCTATGCCCAGCTCGACGCAAGGGCGCGCCGCCTCGCCCGGCGATTGCGGCGCCTCGGCGCGGATTGCGACAAGACGGTCGGGCTATACCTCGAACGCAGCGCGGAGATTGTCGTCGGCATTCTCGGCATCCTGCAATCGGGGGCGGCCTACCTGCCGCTCGACCCGGCGCTGCCGGCAGCCCGGCACCGCTTCATGCTAGAGGATGCGCAGGCGGCGGCGCTGGTAACGCAGCGGAGTTTGGAGCCGGAGGCTGCGGATCTCGGCTTCCCGTACCTCGTTATCGACGACGCCGAGGCGGAACCGGGACCGGCGGCAGAGGATACAGCACCCCGCCTACTTCCGACACATCTTGCCTACTTGATCTACACCTCCGGCTCGACCGGGCAGCCGAAGGGGGTCATGGTCACCCATACCAATGTCGCGCGCTTGTTCGCCGCGACCGAAGCGAGCTTCGGTTTTTCGCCCGACGACGTCTGGACATTGCTTCACAACTTCGCCTTCGACTTCTCGGTCTGGGAGATCTGGGGGGCGCTGCTTTATGGCGGTCGGCTGGTCGTGGTGCCGCAGGAGGTCAGCCGCGATCCCGATCGGCTGCACGCGCTGTTGCGACGCGAACGCGTCACCGTGCTCAACCAGACGCCGTCCTCGTTCCGCCAGCTGATTCCGGTGGCCGAGCGCGCCGGTCCAACCCTTTCGTTGCGTTTGGTGGTCTTCGGCGGCGAGGCGCTCGACTTGCCGTCGTTGCGGCCGTGGTTCGCGGTTTACTGCGACGCGCGGCCGCGGCTCGTCAACATGTACGGTATCACGGAAACCACCGTGCACGTCACCGAACTCAGTTTGTCGGCGGCGGATACGGAGAGCACGGCAAGCCTTATCGGTCGTCCCCTCGCCGATCTCGACCTAATGCTGCTCGACCGAAAGGCCCGCCCGGTGCCGGTGGGTGCAGCCGGCGAGATTCATGTCGGGGGCCCAGGGCTGGCGCGCTGTTATCTGAACCGAGCCGAGCTCACCGCCGAGCGTTTTGTCGAGATCGATGTGTTCGGCGGGCGGCGCCGGCTTTACCGCAGCGGCGACCTGGCTCGCTGGCGCAGCGACGGCGCGCTCGAGTTCCTGGGCCGCGCCGACGATCAGGTGAAATTGCGCGGCTTCCGCATCGAACTGGGCGAAGTCGAGGCAAACCTGGCGCAGCATCCGGCTGTGCGCGAGGCCGTCGTAGGGTTGCGCGGCTCTGATGCCGGCCAACACCTGGTGGCCTTCATCGTGTGCGCCGATAGCGCAGGGCCAGCGGACAGCGCGTTGCGCGAGTGGCTCGCGGCGCGGCTGCCCGCCTACATGGTTCCGGCGCGTTTTGTCCGCCTCGAACGGCTGCCGTTAACCCGCAACGGCAAGGTCGATCGGAATGCCCTGCCGGAACCCGGCGACAGAGCCGGCTTGCCGGCGCCGGTCGGCGCTTCGCCGCGCTCTCCGGCCGAAGCGGCGCTCGCCCGCATCTGGTCTGAGGTGCTGGGCTTGACGACGATCGGTATTGACGACGATTTCTTCGCCCTGGGCGGCCACAGCCTGATCGCAATGCGAATCGCCGCGCGCATCCATCACGCGCTGGGGGTCCGAATCCCGGTGGGCTGGATCTTTGAACATCCGACGATCGCGGCTCTCGCGCCGCTGGTTCTGAGCCGCAATCCTGAGCCGACTGTCGCGATAATGGCGGCCCCGCCACGGCCGCATTATCCGTTGTCGCATGCCCAACAGCGGTTGTGGCTCGACCTGCAGATCGCCGGCGCGGCCAACTACAATATGCCTGAGGCCCTGGCCTTCGCGCATCGATTTGACATGCACGTGCTGAGATCCGCCATCGCGACGCTTGTCGAACGGCACGAGAGCCTGCGCACGCGCATCACCTTGATCGACGGCGAACCGCGGCAGTCCGTGCTCGATCGGCTCGACGTGATAATCAGTGAGCTGGATTTTACTGCGGTAGAGGACGTCGAAGCGCGCACGCAGGCCGTGCTCGACGCCGAAGCGGTCGCCACGTTCGACCTCGCCGAACCACCGCTGTTCCGCGTCATCCTGATCCGGCAGCCCGGCCCGCGCGACGTCCTGTTGATCGTGATGCATCATATTATCGGCGATGGCTGGTCCCGCAATGTGCTTTACCGCGAGCTGGCGGCGTTGTACCAGGCGTACAGTTTGCGGCGAGACAATCCATTGCCGCCGCTTGCTATCCAATACAAGGACTATGCCGTATGGGAGATCGCCCGTAACTTTTCGCGGGAAGAGGCGTATTGGCTCTCCCAGCTGGCAGACGCGCCGACATTCACTGCATTGCCGCATGACTTCTCTCGATCGATAACCCGGCGCTTCCGAGGCGACCGGCGGGAGAAAGTGCTGGCGACAGCGACCGCCGACGGGTTGCGCAGGCTGGCGGCGCGTCATCAGACCTCCTTGTCGAATGTCCTGCTCGCGCTGTTCAAATTACTGCTGTTCCGAATGAGTGGTCAGGATCAGATCTGCCTCGGGATGATTACGGCGAACCGCATTCACCCTTCACTAGACACGGTGATCGGCTGCTTCGTAAATGTCCTGCCAATCCGGACCCGGCTCCAGCTTGAGATGGATTTTGACGATCTGCTGAACCAGGTGACCGCGACGGTCGCGGACGCGCTCGATCATCAGGAGTATCCCTACGACATGCTCGTCCGACACATGGATCGCGGCGACGACTCGGCCCGGCGACCATTCCTCGATGTCATCTATGTCTATCAGAGTGCGGCGCAGGCACGTATCGATATCAGCGGCGAGGCCGTGCCGACGCCATATCGTCCGAACGCGTCTCTTGATTTCGTCTTCTCGTTCGTCAAGGCGGACCTCTGCCTCAATATCGCCGACCATGACGGCGCAGGCATTGGAGTGACGCTCGAGTATGACGGCGATCTCTTCGCCGCATCGACGATCGAACGGTACCTCGCCATTTTGGACCAGTTTGCCCGGTCTGCGATGGGCGCGCCATGAAGCTGTCGGATCTCATAACCGTTGCCGATTCCGAAGAGCGGGAGATGTTGCGAAACTGGCTCGCCCAGGTCAATCGGACGCAGCAATCCTATCCCAGGCATCGGACGGTTCCACAAATCTTCGCGGCACGTGCGAAAGAGAACCCGGATGCAATCGCCGTCGTCTGCGGGCCGATCGAGGTCAGCTACCGCGGGCTCGCGGAACGTACCAACCGACTGGCCTCGTATCTTTGTACATCGGGTCTCGAACCAGGACAGCTCGTTGCAATGCTGTTGCCGCGCTCGACGGCGGCGATCGTCGCGATGCTCGCGACGCTGAAGGCAGGGGGCGCCTATCTGCCGATCAGCCCCGATATTCCTCCGGAGCGCGTTCGCCGGATCCTCGCCGAGAGCCGGGCGTCGGTTGTGATTGCGGATGAGGGCGGCGCCGCTTTGGTCCAAACACTGCTGTCTGACCTCACGCCATCGCCGACGCTCGTGACCGCCGACCGGGCCGGGGAGGTTCAGGCGTTCGAGATGCCGCAGCCGCAGCTCGAGATCGATCGCAGCGTGCCCGGCAGTCTTGCCTATGTGATGTACACCTCCGGTACGACCGGCGAGCCCAAAGGTGTCGCGGTCGAGCATCACTCAATATTGCGCCTCGTCATCAACACCAATTTCATCGAGCTTGGTCCGGCTGATTGCATCCTGCAGACGGGTGCTTTGGCGTTCGACGCCTCCACCTTCGAGATATGGGGCGCCCTGTTGAACGGTGGCCGCCTCGTCCTGCCGGACGGCGAGACCTGGCTTGGCGCGCGCAGCTTCGCACGCCTGGTCTCCGAGCACCGGGCCACCGTCGTCTGGTTGACCGCCGGGGTCTTCAACGCGCTGGTCACGGAAGACGTCGCCGCTTTCGAGGGGTTGCGGGTCGTATTGACCGGCGGCGAGAGGCTGTCTCCGCAGCACGTTAGTCAATTTTGCCGCGCTCACCCGGATCTCGTTCTTATCAACGGTTATGGACCGACGGAGAACACCACTTTTACGACCACTTACGAGGTGCGACAGTGGGTCGCCGGCGACGTTCCGATCGGCCGGCCAATAGCGAACACGAGCGTCTACATTCTCGATGATCAGCGGCAACCGGTGCCGATCGGCCATGTCGGGGAGCTGTATGCGGGTGGCGACGGGCTCGCGCGCGGCTATCTCAATGACCCGGATTTGACCGCGGCGCGGTTCGTATCGCACCCGTTCGAGCCCGGGCAGCGTCTCTATCGTACCGGCGATCTGGCACGCTGGCGCGTTGACGGCACCATCGACTTCCTCGGTCGCGCCGACGAGCAAGTCAAAATCCGCGGCTTTCGCGTCGAGCCGAGCGAAATCGAGGGGATCCTGCTGCGCCACGCTGCTGTTGTCCAAGCCGTCGTCGTCGCAACGGCGAACGCCGATGGCGATCACAGGCTGACTGCATATTACGCCCGCACAGCCCACGTCGCTGCAGACGAATTGCGGCAACATCTCCGCCGGTTCTTGCCGGACTACATGATCCCAGCGGCCTTTGTCGAATTGTCGAAGCTGCCGCTGACGGCGAATGGCAAGGTCGATCGAACCATGCTTCCCCAGCCGATTGAAGTGCCTGCGCAGACTGCGACGCGTCCCCTGCCCCCGGTCAAGGAGACCGAAGCGGCGCTGCTGGCGATCTGGCGGGAGGTCTTGGAACGTTCGGATATCGGCCCGGACGATAATTTCTTTGACATCGGCGGGCACAGCATGCGGGCGGTGCGGCTGGCCTATTATCTCGAGCAGAGTTTTGGTGTCGTGTTGCCGTTCACGGTCTTGTTTGAAGCACCGACCATCGCAGAACTGGCGGGGCGCCTTGTCGAAGCAATAAAATTCGGCGATGATCGGATCGACCAGCCAACCGTCAGGTTCGAGGGCGGCGACCGCGCGGTTTTCGCCTTCCCGCCGGGTACCGCCGACGCGCTGAGCTATGCCGGGCTTGCGCCGCGGCTCGCGCAATGGCGGCTGCACGCGTTCAATTTCATCGCCGAAGAGAGCCGGATCGAAACTTACGCCGACCTGATCGAGCAACAGGTTCCGGACGGTCCCTACGTGTTGTTCGGCTATTCTGGAGGCGGCAACTTTGCATTCCGCACGGCACGCGAGCTCGAAGCGCGCGGCAAACGGGTCACAGCTGTGGTAATGGTCGATTCTTCGCGCTTTGTCGGGCGGTTCGACTTCCCGGAGAACGAGGTCCGATCGCTTGCGCTAGAGTTCCTCGGTAGCGAGGGCGTGCAGCCATACATCAAAAATGCCGCGTTGAAGGACAAGGTGATCCACACCATTCAACGCTATCACGAGGCGCTCGGATGGAACCTGGACAGCGGCGCCGTCGATGCCGCAATCCATCTGATCCTATGCGCGCAATCAAAGGACGCTTTTTACGGGGCTGATGGCCGCCTGGTCTGCAGCAAAGGAGCCTGGGAGGACGCGACGCGCGGCGGCTTTCACAAATGGCAAGGCTCCGGCGAGCATCGTCGGATGCTGCACCAACCGCATCTTGCTACAAATGCGAAGCTTCTGATCCGCATTTTGTCTAACTATGAAGACTAGTGCACTGAGGTGACAGGGCCCGGGCCAAGGCATCCTTGCACTCAGAGCGACTGCGCGATAATCATCTTCATAACCTCGTTTGTTCCTCCGTAAATAGTCTGTATTCTCGCGTCCATGAACCGCCTCGCAATCTCGAAATCGCGCATGTAGCCGTAGCCACCGTGCAGCTGAAGGCACTCGTGCATGGTTTCGACTTGCTTTGCCGTCGTCCACCATTTTGCGATGGCCGCCTGAATATGGTCGAGCTCTCCGCGAAGCAGACGGTCAATACACCAATCGACAAAGACCCGAGCGATACACGCTTCGCTTCGCCGCTCGGACAGCTTGAACGCAGTATTCTGAAATTCGAAGATGGGTTTTCCGAACGCTCGCCGGTTCTTGGCGTAGTCAGCCGTGATATCGACGGCCCGCTCGGTTGCCGCCACTGCTTGTATGGCTAGGGCGAGCCGTTCCGTCGGCAGCTGTTCCATGAGCTGCGCAAAGCCGAGACCGTCCCGCGGACCAAGGCGATTTTTGGAAGGGACAATTGCCTCATCGAAGAAGAGCTCCGCCGTATCCGACGCTTGCAGGCCGATCTTGTCGAGGCTACGCCCACGGGAGAACCCCGGCGTCTCATTTGCTTCGATAACGACAAGCGATAGGTCGGCCGCCGCTTCGGTCTTGACTGCCAGTACGATCAGGTCGGCGAGCTGGCCATTGGTGATAAACGTTTTCTGTCCCGTGATGCGGTAAGATGCCCCATCGAGTGCCGCGCGCGTACAGAGGTTCTGCAGGTCTGAACCTGCGCCGGGCTCGGTTAGAGCTATAGCGCCGATAACGCGGCCTTCGGTCATACTCGGAAGCCATCTCAGTTTCTGCTCCTCTGAGCCGAAGCGGACGATGTATTGGGCGGTTACCGCATTATGCACCAGCACCCCAAGGGCCATCTCGGGAAGAACCTGTTCAAGAGTTTCGCAGACGGCAGCAACATGCGCGAAGGTGCCGCCGTGGCCACCGTAGATTTCCGGAATGTCAGGACAGAGAGCGCCGATCCGTCCGAGCCCGAGCCATGCAGTACGGTCAACCATTCCTTGTGCCCGCCATCGTGCCGTGTGCGGCGCGAGCTCGACCTCGATGAAGCGACGAAGGCCATCGCTAAAGCTCACAATTTCGTCGGTCATCCACGGCGATCGATATGGCATTGTCGAGTTCCTCGGTAGAAGTGAACGTCGTCAAGATCCTGCCACAGAGGACTTGAAAATGTCGACACCGACCGCTCGCATAAGGAGTGTAGCTTCTCGATTGAAAGGGTTCCGTGCTTTGCGCTAAGGTTCGCACAGGGTTTGATCCAATTTGCCGTCTGTTTAAGGGTTGCCGGCGGGCGGGGGGAGTGGGTGTGACGATCAGCGCAGGTCGACGCGACGCCGTACTGGCGCAGGCGATGCTCGACAGCCGCGACTGGAATGCGGCCCGACGCTACGCGGAAAGCGCACTAGCGGCCGGCTATGAACCCGCCCGCGAGCTGTGCATTGCCGCGGCCTATCTGGGCCGGGATTTGGGCAGAGCCATCCTGTTGTTGGAGGGATCGAATGAGCCCGGGGCGGCGGAATACGCCTTGCTGATACGACTGCAGCTGCTCGCGGGCGATCAAGAGATCGGTTGGAAGACACTGTATGATTGTTGTCGGGCTGAATTGTTCGGCCCGCCGCTCTATGACCTGCCGTTCTGGATCGGGGAACCGCTGCAAGGCCGCCATATCGTAGTGTGGGGCGCCGGCCAGGGGGACGAGATCCTGTTTGCTAGGTTCCTGCGGTCGCTGATTGCGCGCGGTGCAGTGGTTACGGTGAATTGCCGATCTTCGATGGTGCGGTTGCTTCGTTCCATTAGCGGTGTCAGGGAGGTGCTGCCGCTCGATGTGGCAACGAAGAGTGCCGAACTTCAGGTACGCACGGCCGAGTTGCCGGCGCTGTTGGGCATCGGACCCCAAGAGATATGGTCCGGTCCCTATCTCCATGCGCCCCCACTCAACATTGCCGGCGAGGGTTTGCGCGTCGGCCTCGTCTGGGGGAGCGATGCGCGCCATCTCGAGGCAAGCGACCGTACCGTCTCTCTAGCCGATATGGCGCCGCTTGCCGCCATCCCCGACCTGCAGTTGTTCAGCCTGCAATTGGGAAGGCATGGCGTGCAGGCCGTGCGGCCGCCGACTGGCATGGAGATCGTCGATCTCGCCCCCAGGATCGGAGACTTCGCCGACACCGCCGCCGCAGTGGCCGCGCTCGACCTGGTCATCAGCATCGACACCGCCGTGTCGAACCTCGCCGGTGCTATGGGCGCTCGTGTATGGGTCGCCGTTCCGTTTGTGCCCGACTGGCGTTGGGGACATGACGGCGACAGCACGCCATGGTATCCGACCGCGACCATTTATCGCCAGCCGCGGACCGGCGACTGGACGAGCGTATTCGAAGCGATGGCCGCGGACCTGGCAGCGCCAGCGAACCGCAAGCCCGGTCGGGCGCTTTGGTCCGACACCGGCGGTTGATCCGGCAGATCGATCGAATGATGCGCGATACCCGTCCTTCGCGGGCCGATCCGTGGGTTCGCTTTGGCGCATTGGATCCGAGCGCCAGGCTGCGGCTGTTCTGTTTTCCTTACGCCGGCGGCGGTGCCTCAATATATCGGAGCTGGATGGGTCGTTTCCCGCAATGGATCGATGTCTGTCCCGTTCAGCTTCCGGGACGCGAGGAACGCCTCCAGGAGGCGGCCTTCACCGATATGGACGCGCTCTGCACCGCGGTGTTGCAGGGATTGACGCCTTATTTCGATATGCCGATTGCGCTGTTCGGACACAGCATGGGCGCCTTGATTGCCTATCACCTCGCAACACGCCTGCGCGAGCGAGGCCGCGGGCCCGTCCACCTCATCGCCTCCGCGCACCCTGCGCCGCATTGCCCGCTGAGCCGGGCTCCCAGCTACAACCTGCCGAACACCGCCTTCGTCGAGCGGCTGCGCTGTCTGAGCGGCACCTCCGAACTCGTCCTACAGAACCCCGAGCTGATGGAGTTGATGGGGCCCTTGCTCCGTGCCGATTTCGAGCTCAGCGAATGTACGCCACGCCAGCTTCGCGACCTTCTCGAATGCCCGGTGACGGCCTTGGGCGGGCTCGCCGATCGTGAGATCGAGCAGGCACACCTCGAAGCGTGGCGAGAGGTGACGCGCGGGGCATTCCGGCTGCACATGATCCCCGGTGACCATTTTTATATCTATGCTCGCGAGACGCGGTCTATCGCGCTGATCGCCGATTGCCTGACCGAGCCGTGAAGCTCCGGCCGCGCTGGGGTTACCGATCCTGCCGAACAATCGCGCCGCGAGGGCAGTTTGCGGGCGTAGGCTTTCAGCGGCCCACCTCGGCACCGTAATGCCAGCGATCAGCTTGCCCAGTTCCCGCGTGCCGTCCTCGCGCGGGCAAAAAAACCGATCTTGCTCTGGCCCTTGCCGCTTCCGGGAGATACCGGTGAAGACGCTCAGCGATACCCTGGACGCCCCGTCGCTACCGTCGGCGGGATATCCAGCAAGATGCGGAACTGCTGGACCGCTTGGCGCAGTTTGTGCTGACCCTGCATCCGGACAAGACCTGTCTGATCCATCGCCCCAGCCTTCAGCCACTTGCCGATCAGGCGTATCATGCGGCGGTCGACGACCCAATGCTCGACAAAACGGATCAACCACTCGTGGCGTCAAGCAGAGCTGGTGAAGAGCTGGCCGCGTAATCGCCAGCTGAGCCTGTTCGCGCCGACAAGAGCGGGGAATATCAAGAGCGGAGCCTTGGGAACCAGGCAAATCGAGCGAACATCCAGAATACCCTCTCTTTCGCAAGCCGATCCGTGGATTCGCTTTGACGCGCTAGATTCAGGCGCAAGGCTGCGCTAATTCCTTACGCCGGCGGCGGCGCCTCGATATATCAGAGCTGGGTCGGCCATTTCCCGAAATGGATCGATCTCTGTCCCGTGCAGCTTCGGGGTCGCCGGCTGGGTCGTATCAGCACCGCCTAACTAATGCTCGACTAGCTCCATCGTCCAAAAAACTGGGTAAAAAGCTCGACAATCAACGACCTCCATGCAGAACGAACCGATCTCAAAGTTCTAGCGGGGGTAGGGTGTGCAGCAGCTAATTGACAATGCTCTTCGGCACGTCTAAGGAGGCGCGAGCATTGCCTAGCGTAGAGCGGCGCCTACAGAATTGGGCGGTACGCGACGACGGATTATCCCGGTCGACGAGACTGACGCCCTTGCTTTCTTCAATCGGGGCCTGGCTTATGCCAGCAAAGGCCAATACAGTTCAGCCATTAAGGACTACGAGGAGGTGATCCGGCTCAACCCGATGCTGGCAGAGGCTTTTGCCGCCCGTGGTGCCGCATATGGTGATATAGGTCAATACGATCGGGCCATACAGGATCTCGACCAAGCCGTCGGCCTAAATCCGAATCTCGCCAAAGCCGTCGGTCAACGAGGTAAGGCCTACCTTTTTAAGGGCCTGTACGACCGCGCCATCGAGGACCTCAACCAGGTCATTCGGCTCGATCCAAATGACGCGGATGCCTTGAATAGTCGGGCCGCCGCGCACTCTGAAAAGCGCCAATACGATCGCGCGATTGATGATTCTGACGCGGCTATTCGGCTGGACCCTAATTTCGCCGAGGCTTACTACAACCGCGGGCGTGCTTTCCGGGCGCTAGGACAATCGAATCAAGCTGCCGCGGACTTCATCAAGGCCAGTCAATTGAAACCCGCACCTGTCACCATCGTAGAAGCGCCGGCGTGAAGGATCGCGGTGACGGTGAGTTGTGCGCCTGTCCCGGCGGCGCCGATGGGCGACCCTTCAATTGACTCTCTTCAAGTGGACGGGATGGCTCGGCGGGTGCCAGGCGGTCGAGCGCGATGCTGGTGACGTGAGATAAGCCGGTCCAGGGCGCCTCGTATTCCGGCCGGAGGTGATCAGCACCAATACCGGCAAGGCGCGGACGCGCTCGACCGTCAAATCGAGCACTTCGAGCGAGGTCGCATCAGCCCAGTGGGCGTCTTCGAACAGCATCAAGACCGGTTTCTGCCGCGCCAGTGCTTCGAGCTGGTCGAGCAAGGCCGCCAGGGTCAGCCGGCGCTGCTGCGCGGCACTCAGGGCGAGCGGCGGATAGCGCTCGCCAGTCGGGATCGACAGCAAGGAAGCCAGGAGCGGTGCCGTTTCTGCGATGCGCGCCGACGCCAATATGGCTTCGAGCTTGTCGAGCTGCGTCTCCGCCGGGTCCTCGACGGCAAGGCGGGCGGCGCGCCCCAGCGCCACGACAAAGGGGTGCAAGACGCTGTCGCGGTGATAGGGCGAGCATTGATACCGCAACCGCGTGTGCGGCTGGCTCGCGACCTCGGCGGCGAGCGAGCGCCGAGCCGCGACTTGCCGATGCCGGCCTCGCCCGAGAGCAGGACGATCTGGCCGGCGCCGGCCCAGGCTGCGCACAGGCGGTCGCGCAACAGTGCGCTCTCCAGCGCCCGCCCGACGAGGTCGGTGAGCCGGCGGCGCACCGCCTCGAACCGGCTCTCGGTTACGGCGACACCCTCGACCACGAAGGCTTCGACCGGCTCGGCGAAGCCCTTCACTATCTGGGGGCCGAGATCGGCCAGCCGGAACAGGTCGCCGATCAGGCGGCGGGTGGCGCCGGCGACGACGATCTGCCCGGGTAGCGCCAGAGCCTGCAGGCGCGCGGCGAGGTTGGGGGTCTCGCCGACCACCGCCTGCTCCTGCGCCGAGCCCTCGCCGATCAGATCGCCGACGACGACAAGCCCGGTGGCAATGCCGATGCGGACGGCGAGCCGCTCCGTTCCACGGGTCTCCAGCCTCGATACCGCCGCTGTTATCTCGAGCCCGGCCCGCACCGCACGCTCGGCGTCGTCCTCATGCGCGCGGGGATAGCCGAAAAAGGCCAGCACCCCATCGCCCATGAATTTGGCGACAAAGCCGTCGTAGCGCGCGACGACGGCGGAAACAGCGTTCTGGTAGGCCCGGATCTCCTCCCGCAATTCCTCGGGATCGAAGCGCGTGGACAGCGGCGTCGAGCCGACCAGATCGCAGAACATCACGGTCAGCTGGCGCCGCTCAGCCTCGGCGGGAGCGGACGACTGTACCGGCGCCTGTGCAGCCGGCAACGCACCCTCGCCGAGAGCGGCAATCGCCGCTAGCAGCCGTCGCCGATCGCCGACCGCGGCGACGCCGATCTCCTTCAGGTCGTCTGTCGTCAGCTCGGACAGCACGTCCCAATTGATCGCGTTTTCATCGAAGGCCGGCGCGTACTTCTCGAGGCCCAGCCCCCGCAACCAGTCGGCAATGTTCACGGCGTCTCCGGAGTTCCCCTCCCGCCGCCAGCTTATCCGACGGTGACACGAAGGGGAGGGTAGATCAATGGTTACGGCTGATCCTGATTGGCTGATCCATAAACCGGGCAAGATCCGGAATGGGGACAATACTTCGCATTCGTTGATCGCTCGAGTAGCGGCAGGTCTCGCACCGGGTTCCAGCTGTTCGCGTGAACACGATCGATGGCTCAGTCGACCTCCGCGGACGGACTCGAGAGTAAGGCCTGTCCGATCAGGCGATTCTCTCCATGAGCTGGCAGCCCTGCCGGTGTTGCGTCGAAACAGCGCCGCGTAAAGGGCTGCGTCCTTTGGGCAAAAACGCGCAAGAGCAACCCGAACTGGGCCACCGCTCGCCCTAACTATAACTAGTAGGTTGGCCATGAGGAGAGCCTTCAAATGGCCGCCAAACCAGACCTCTGTCCCGGCGCGCAAGGATATTAAGGTCCTCGGCCTCCGCTCCGCGCCCCAGTCTTTCTGAAGAAGGCACGTCGATGATGCCCAGTCAACCATCCCCAACCCTGTCGTTCGATGAACCGACGCAGCAGTCGATGGCGTGGGGCGCGACTGGAGCATTCGATCCAGCCGGCAGCATCCTTACGCTTGCCGGGAGGTCGGACCCGCCCTCCGAGAACGGCGACCTGAGAACTCAGGCTGACCCTCCGCTCGCCCCACTGTTATCGACGTCGACACCGCACCGCCAGACCGCGGCGACGGGTTTTACACTCGGGGTTCTCTTCTACCTCCTCTCGGTCGGTCTCGTCGCTGCAGCGATCATTGCTGTTTGCTTTGGCGGCGGTTTTCTCTCGTTGGGGCATTCGACCGAGGAAATAATCGCTAGTTCCGGCACCGGAGATCGCGTCTCTGAAGTCAGACCTCCACTCTTCGATGGTCTCTCGTACCCAGATAGTGCTGCCCTGCCCCACCCAGAGACTCTCGCATTCCGTGAGGCTTCCCCGGCGGGGACCGGTGACGCCGCGCGAAGTCTCGTGGAGAAGTTCTTGGCTAGTGCGATGACGGTGAGCGCCGCTGATCGTGCATCGTCCACCGTAAAGGTGCCGGGATCGAAGTCGACGACGCGCAAAGCACGCACCAAGCTCGTACAGACTGCGCGGGCGCTAAGGGCGAAGAGCCGGGGTGGGACACTCGCTCCGCCCGTGGAGACTGGACCCGTACTAAGGTCGACTGGGTACGAGGCGACCCTCACCCCACCCATCGATTCTGGACCGGCGCTCAGGTCGACGAGGCGCAATGCGACCCTCACACCGCCTGCGCAGATCGAGCCGATGTTCAGGTAACCGTCGACACTGCGACACTGAGCGGGCGCCCCGCACTCTCCCGGGCTGGCCCCACTCTGACTTGACGTAGTACGAGCGGCGCGGGCGCGTACGAAGGAGCCGATTGACAGGCTCGTCCTCGTCATGCGCATTGGCAAGCTTGGGGAAGCTGCCATGGCAAACCCGGACCCATAGCAGGCGCGGCAGAATCGAGGCGACTGACCCTGAGCGGGCTTAGCCGAGCGTTGCTCCTTTAACCTTGGCTGGTTGTGGCTGCGCGTAGCGCTGTAAGATAAGCACGGATGCGGGCGGCATCGCCCATAGCGCGAAGACGAGCGTAGGTCGATGCGGCTGCCAGTGCTGACCGGCGTGATGCGGACGACGATATCGTGGGTAAACCCCATCCAGCGACTCCTTTGGCTCGCCTCGATCCGGCCTGACGACTTGTCAGACGCAACAATCGTCCACCCCATTTTGCTCGGCGATATCGAGCGCTCGTCCAAATGCCGCATCGGGCGCCAGCCCGAGGGTCAGTGGTACGATATCTGGGTAAGCTCGTCGCTGCTGTTCAGCGATCTTGGCGCCTTCGTAGAGCCGACCGGGTTGACGCCTTCACCTTGCCGAAGCGGCACGACCGCGACAAAGGCAGGCGGACTGTTAGTATCGGTTGTGATGTCGTGAATCGGCGGCACCGCCTGACGGATCTGGTCATAGTGCCAAGGCACGTACGCGATTAGGCCACCTCCGATAAGTGCCACCAGCGCGAACCCGATCCCACGCCAGTCGAGTCGCGAGAGGCCGATGGCAAGCGTCAGTGCCGAGACGATGACAGCGGCAAGGCCGAAATACGCCGCCCACGGCATCAAGGTCAGCAATGAGAAACGAAAATGCCACCACCCAGCGCGCCAGCCAATCGGGGCCAGCGCCAGCAGCACTACGGCCGCCCCAGCTAACGCCAATGCCAAGTCCGGAATGTGCCGCAGCAGAGACCGTCGAGCGGTGGAAGAGGTCGTCGCAATGGTCATGACCTGTTCCTCTCAAAACAAGCGCGACGCGAAACGATAGCACGCCCATAATACGTCGCTGTCCAGGAAATTTTGTGCGACCCAGCTTCACTGAACGCCGACAGTTCCGGAACCTCGCCGCAGGATCTGAGCCGAGTCCTTGCCGCACAACAGGAACCTGATGCCATTGGCTCAGCTGGAGGTCGGGGACTGTCGCCACGCGGACCGCGCCGGCAGCTTTCCTGGCTTGGTCAATGAATGGTTCCCAGGTGGCGGGCAGAACCGGCATCGAGCGGGCCAAAATCACGTATGAGATTGCCCCCGATCTGCCCTAGGCTCGCGCCCCGCGACCCGTTTCGGAAGATTTGGCCGCGCGACCCGCGACGGCCTGAGCCGCGCCAGATTGGCGCAAACTGATGGGAGGAGCCGATGAGATATCCGAACAGAACGATAGCCGTTCTAGCCGCGGGCGCCGTCCTCACTTGCTCGGCCGCGGTCGCGGGCGAGGCGAGCGCACAGGAAAAGCAGATGACTGTCGCGATGATCACCCATGCACAGCCGGGCGACACCTTCTGGGACATCATCCGCAAGGGTGCGGAGGCCGCCGCGAAGAAGGACAATATCAAGCTGATCTACCTCGCCGACCCGACGGCGACGAAGCAAGCGCAGCTCATCTCCAATGTCGTCGAGCAGCATGTCGACGGAATAGCACTGACGCTCGCCTTCCCCGACGCCGAAGCATCGGCTGTGAAGGCGGCGCAAAGGGCCGGTATTCCGATCGTCGGCTTCAACGCCGGCGTTGACCAGTGGAAGAGCCAGGGCCTGCTTGGCTATGCCGGACAGGACGAGACCGTGGCCGGCAAGGCCGTGGGCGAGGAGCTGAACAAGGAAGGCGCCAAGAATGTCGTCTGCCTCGACCAGCAGCAGGGCGCCGTGCAGCTCGAGGCGCGCTGCAACTATGTCGTCACCCTCGGTGCCGCGTTCGCGCCGGTTGTACTCGAAGCCGTCACGGCGTCGGGCTCGAAGGCCGAGGTCGGCACCTTCGACTTGAGCCCGGTGGCGATCGACCTTATCGCGAACGGCAAGATTCAATGGGCGGTCGACCAGCAACCGTATGTCGAGGGCTACGAGGCGGTCGACATGCTGTGGCTCTACGTCACCAACGGGGATACCCTCGGTGGAGGTGGCCCGGTGCTGACCGGCCCCTTCTTTGTGACCAAGGACAATGCCGCCGGCGTGGCCAAATACGCCAAGGCCGGCACGCGCTGAGTCGAGGAATGGCGGCGGCCTGACAGCCAGGCAATAAAGCCGACCGCCCACCGGGAGGGCATCCTCCGGTCGGGGGAGCCAAAGTAGAGGAAACCGTGACCACCTCCAGCGAGCCGGCCAGCCTCGCGCAACCGCGGCGACAGGTTCAGACCCAGGCCCTGTGGACACGCATTCTGAAGCGACCCGAGGTGGGCGCGCTCGGCGGCGCCATCCTCGTCTTCATCTTCTTCTGGGTGATCGCCCCTCCCTTCCGGCAGTTCGCCGCCTTTGCCACGGTCCTCTATCAGGCCGCGACCATCGGCATCCCGGCGGTCGCCGTCGCGCTCTTGATGATCGGTGAGGAGTTCGACCTTTCGGCCGGCGTGGCCGTGACGACCTCCTCTCTCGCCGCCTCGATGTTCGCGACCCAGGTCGCCGGCAGCCTCTGGGCGGGCGTCGTTTTCGCGCTGTTCTTCTCGCTCGGCATTGGCGCGTTGAACGGCTTCCTCCTGATCCGCAATGTACATCATTAGGCGCTTCAGGGCGAAGCCCGACAAAAAACTTGTCGATGGTCAAGCGGCGATGCCGAGTTCGTGGAAGACGCCCTGCATGGCGAACCGCACGGCGTGGTAGTGGGCATCGATGGGTTTGGGGTTGAGCTCGCCGCGGCTTGGGTGGAGGTGCCGGGCGGCGGCGAGGAGCGGTCTGATAGCTTTGTTGCGGAGAACGATGAGGGCGGTGATCGCGCGAAGCCCGCTGGCGAGCGGTTCGTAGCGGCGCGTGTGGCCGATGCGGCGAATGATCTGTTTGCCGCGAAGCTTTTTGAGATCGTAGGCGGCGTGGCGGGGACCGTACGGTGCGCAGCGCTCGCGCATCCGGACCGCGATGTCGGAGGCGGTGAAGCCGTTGGGTGATGGCGACAGAGCGATCACCGCCTCGACGACCGTGCGCAGGCGGGTCTTGTTGAGATCGATGCCGTCGACAATGGTTTTGCCGACTTGTGAAGCGGCGGGGAGTTGTTCGAGCGTGTCATCGGCGATAAAGCACTGATCGATGCAGCTCAGGGCGTCGGCAAATCTCTCCAGCACAGCTTTCAATCGCGACACGACCTCGGGGAACTTATCCAATGCGCGGCCGCAGTTGAGTTCCCGTGTGTTATGGGCAACGGCCTCGATGCGAAGCACACGTTCGCCTTTGCTATAGATCTTCAGGGTCAGCTTGCCGCAGTGCAGCTTGAAGATCGTCAGATTATAGGCAGGTCTCTCGACGCTTACTTCCCATTCGGCCGATCGTTTGGCTCGGGAGCGATATCTCGGGCGGCGACGGTATCCCAGGATCGTCCTGATCGACTTTAGGTCCAATGGTGCGCGGCTGCGGTCGATCAAAGCCTAAAACACCTGATCGAGATGCCCGCCGACCTCAAAGACCAGGTTGCGACTGTATTCGATCTGATAGCTGGAATATTGATAGCGGAACCCGCTGCGCTGTTGCTCGTCGAAGTCGAGTGCGAAGCACAGACAGCGGTAGATCCAACGCTCGCAGACCTGGCTCAATCGCCCTATAGCCCGGGGCTCGGACAAGGCGTCTGCGATCTTCGCCAAGGCTGCGGCGTCGGAGATCGTCGTGAAGCAGTTTCCTTCCTTGGTAAAGCGCAGGCCGGCTTTGCGCGCCTGGCAGGCGACATATTCATGGCCGTTCAACATCACCTGAGCGGGGAACGGCGGATGCCCGCTGATCTTGATCGTTAGATGGCCCCAGTCGGGGTCGAGAATGTGGAAGGAATAGTGATTGACATACGGCATCGGCTTTTTGCGCTCGATATGGTGCTTGGCGCTCACATCCCACACCGGCGCCTGAGCGCGACCAACCAAGACCAGAAACAAGCCTTGGGTGAGCGTTTTCTTGCCCAGATATTCTTCGGCCAGATCGTGTTTGCGCTGCCCTGCGAGACAGTCGATCACCGGAATGCCGTGCGCCTTGGCATAGCCGCGAACACGACGGCTGAAGCGGCCGGCCATCCGCATCAGGTGGGTGTTCTCCAGCGTCTCGTCAGACCCGGTCAGCGCCCGCCACCACACGCGGAACCCGCCGGGATCATGCCCCATCCGGAAATAGCCGTTGAGGACGACGCGATCCACGCAATCGTAGCTGCCGCTCAATAGATCCTGGTAGAGGGTGCTCAGTCGATCCGTCATCTAGGCAGGGTACAGCTACCTGCCGGCCCCCTCAAACTGCCCCGCAGGGGCCACTTTTTCGCATCTCCGTCTGCGAAAAAGCGTAGAAGCTTTTCCAGGCCGTAGGGCAACTATCCAGTCTATGTTTGCCGCGCCGACCAGCATCAAAGGTGAGCCACGTTGCCAGGAGGTGCGCGCCTCGGGTGTCGATGTCGTAATCGAAAGATGGTTGCTTGAAGCGCTGACACCGGATCGACTCGCTTTGGCGATTGCCGCTCTCGGCGAACTTGAGAACGAAGCCCCTGCGCTCGAGCATCAATGGTCGCTCAAGCGCGAGCGGACGCGTTACGAGGCGGAGCGGGCGCGCCGGCAATACGATGCCGTCGAGCCTGAGAACCGCCTCGTGGCGCGGTCTTTGGAGCGCGTCTGGGCAGACAAGCTCCGGCAAGTGGAGCAGATCGAGATTGAATACGAGAGTTGGCGTCAACAGCAGCCAGTATCGCTGGCCGCGGCGGACCGCGCTCAGTTCGTTGGGCGAGGATCTTCCCAAGCTACGGAACGCGGCAAGTGCGGTCGAGCGGAAACAGATCCTCAGGCTGGTCATGAAGGAGGTGATCCTCGATCAGCGGCCGGCGAGCGGCCAAGTCTGGATCAGGATCGTATGGCAGACTGGCGCCGTCAGCGAGCACAAGATCCCGCGCAATGCGAACAGATACCGCAATTACGCTGACTTCGCGACGCTCGAAGCACGGGTTCGCGATCTCGTCGCCGCGTAAAAAATGGACCACGAAATCGCAATGACGCTCAATGCGGGAAGCGTTCTGTCTGCGCACGGACGACCGTTCAGCGGCGATGAGGTTCATTTGTTGCGTAAACACTGGAACCTACCAACCGTGAAGATCGACGGAACAGACATAGTCCTTTGCAATGGCCTGACGAAACATATTCCGTTCAAAGAGCCGCTGCGGCTCTCCGATTTCTACGCAGACCGTCTTCAAATGGCTGCGGAAAGGTCGATTGTCGGGCCGCCAGCTGGCCAAAGGAATGCCCTGGCAGATCACACTTTCGAGCCCGCAGATCGCCGAATTGAGAACCCAGGCGTGGCGCACAAATCGATCGGAGAGAGGAGCATCATGGGTTCTTCGGGTCGCCGAACACCCTTGGCCATTCGGCGAACGCCAGGTTGGTCGTGACAATGATCGAGGTGCGCTTGTAAAGCCGGCTGAACAGATGAAAGAACAGCTGTCCGCCGGTCCGGGCGAACGGCAGGTAGCCGAGTTCGTCGAGCACGACGAAGCCGAGCCACGTCAGGTCTAGCATGGCATCGGTTCGATCCGGCCGAATCTAGATTGGCGCTCGTTGATAGCATCGGTATGATGTATATATACATCATATATTAGAAAAGATATGTTAGAAAATGTGTGCGCGCTCATGATTTCGCCAGAATGTCGTTGGCGTGGTGTTCTGAAATGTTCAGCTCTGCGTCGAGCGTGGCTAGGCTGGCGACATGTCCTGGGCCCGCATCGAGATCGTAGAGGAAGGCCGCTTCACCCGGCATCTCGGCTGTCCAGACCAGTAGCGCCGGCGCCTGACACGGGCTGCTCACCGTGATGCTGGCCGGAGAAACCGCCAGACCGTGACCGGTGGCCTTCAGAATCGCCTCTTTGCGCGTCCAGTATCGAAATAGTGCTTCGTCTCGCGCGCGCCCCTGGAAACCGTCTACGATCAGCTTTTCGCTGTTCGATAGCATCATCGACAGAAGCGCGCTGTCGTCCCACAGGGGCGTGACGCATTCGACATCGACCCCAACGATGGCGCCTGGCGCGACCGCAACCACGGCCCTCTGGCCGGAGTGGGAAATCGAAAAGTCCAAGGCGGATGGCGGATCGATTTGCGGTTTCCCATGTTGTGCCCCGCAGTATCGGCAAATATTACTGAATCGGATAGCTCGTGGGTCCATTTCCAGATGCGCGGAAAGCACGATTCGGGTAAGTGCGTGTGCCATGAGAAAGAGCGCACGGTCCTCCTCGCGGTACAAGCGGGAAAGGCGTTCCCGCTCTCCTGCATCGAGTAGCCGCACCAAACCGGGCGGTACAGCAGTCGTGGTTGCCCACCAGACTTGGCATTGGCCAGCGGCTATTGGGGGGATCGCATATGCTTGTGATGACATGATGAGACTCCCGCCGCCACCGACGTCCTTTCTGATTAGGGCAGTTTCAAGCGTCATCGATGGATACAGATTGAGGACCTTCGCCAATCATCTAGGCTAATGAAGGGTCATTGGGTTGCCCCTCGTTCATGCCACTGAGCAAGTCGGAGCCGCGCGACCCGCCGGCCCGTCTTGGCTTTGGCCTGTGCAATGGTTCGGTGGTGCAGCCCCTGAATGTGGTATGACCTGAGTTCCTTCAAGTGTGGTACTTGATTGAGGCACAGCTGGGGAACAACGGAAGATACTGGTAAATGCGCTGCACGCGACCATCCGGCGCAGCCCCGGTGCGCACGGAGTTTATTATAACCGGTGTCGGACGAACAACCGGTTTCTTTTGCGGAATGAACGCAACATCAGTGATTGAGCTGGGCGCCCTGCGGGCCAGGATGCTCGAATACGGATCGATCGACAGCCTGCCCATCCGTTCCCTTCGGCTACATCTGGCATCCGCTACGACAAGACCAGGCGCAACTTCCTCGCTCCCATCCAGTTGGCCGCTGCCGTCATTTTGCTCAATTGAGCGACACGCCCTAGTCGAAAAGCTCCCAATCCTCCAGATAATTACTCGACAGCGATCTCGGATAACCCGGATCCGCCCGATGACTGCCGAAGTCGTAGCGAATATATTGGTCTTCGGAAAAAAAGTAGATCTTGTTACTCCCCCAGTAGGCCGCAGTATCTATTTTGTCAAACACCACACCAGGCCAGTGTTTCTTTATCGAATCTTTGATCCCAAGTCTCCACCCCCCGTCGCGCCGGTCGAGGCGAATGTATTGCGCCCCTCTGAAGAAATAAATTTTGTCCGGGCCAACCGACACGGCTGCGTCGATCCTATCCAAGTCCACATCGGGCCATTCTTCACTCATGCCCCTCGGATAGCCGTCATCGACAGCACGCGTATTAACGTCAATCCGCAAACACTCCCGCCAATTGAATAGGTATAACTTCCAGTCCTGATCCCTGCCAACAGCCAAGGTGAACGCCGCATGGGGTTGTTGAAAATCAGAATAGCGGTCGCTGTCGAGTGCAGGCAAATAATTGACAAGCTTGAGGCGTGGGCGCGGTTCCGCCTTATCCTGATAAATACTCCTATACAACCCATACAACCGCGAATGGGTCCCTTGATGCAGCATTATCTCCTTGGGGTCTTGTTGCCGAGCATAATCAAAGGCTTCATAGCCTTTTGTGAAAACAAGCCACCGCTTGTAGGGTATGATGCAGTTGAGTGGGGAAAACTTGCTTTCCCACAGATACGCCTCCTTGAGCGCCTGCGCCTCCCGGTGGTCTGTCAGCAATGTCCAGATGCCCGCCACCCCGAACTCTATGACCTCGGGGTTGTTTTTAACGCTATCCACCCAGGCATCGTAGTCCTTTGCGCTAAGTGTGGTGAGTTTGGCAAGCGCCGTCGCATCTCCGCCGCTGCCAAAGACCGTGCACGAGGAATGAGCGCGGACTCGTTCCTGGATTTCGGAAGTCGCGGCCCCAGTCTTAGTCCCCGCAAATGTCACCTCGATTCCGGACTTGATCTCCTCCTTGCTTAAGGACTTGTCGACAACGAAAATAAGCGACGCCTTCCCGCCGATCCAGGCAGATTTAACATAGTGTGTTCCGAAACGGTCAAAGATCTTCGCATAATCCGAACGACTATTTGGATCGAAAGGTACGTTGATCTTTTTTCTGGTCAACTCATTCGCAACATCTTCCACGACGACGGATTGATCCACACGCGGGAGATACACGCTATAGAAAGGAATGAAGGACTTCCGCATTGCGTAATAGCTATCCTCGGCGGACTGTAAATTGCTTCCATGGAAGGATGTTGCATCAATGCTCAGGCCCTGGTCGCCTACGGCGGCACTGGCATTTAACGTTAACTCCCGGCTAAAGCGGCTCCACGATTCCTCTATTATGGTTTGGCCGATACAGGTGCCGGCAGGCAACGGCGGGCTATGGTTCACCTCGGAGTCTTCCGGGATCGCATAAGCGCGCTCCGTTCCGGCGTGAATATTCAATAGACGACTCTTGCGCGTTCGCGTCAGAAGGAAGTCCTTTAACTCATATGGCTGACGCGGGCTTAAATATACTCCGCGCCCGAGGAATTCCGAGCCGGGAATTTCTGGGGCGCTGGTTGAGTCGGAGACTACAACGGGCTTGCCAACCTCGACCGGGCTGGTCCCAACAGCGTCCGGCCCAGCGGACGGAGCGGTGCTCGCGGCGCCAGTGCGACTCTGAGCTGCACTTTCAGCGCTCGCACCAGGGGCATCGCTAGTTGTAGCAGCTTTGGCCATGATCAGCTCCTCTTACAAAAGTGACCGCCACGAATCCTTTGAACACTATCCCGGTAGGCTTCATTAATCAACGGGTGAACGCATCGAAACTCTAGTGAAGCGACCCCTTAAAAGACCGGACAGTGTACCCCTTGGGTAAGAACCAGGAGTATGCCTGTCACTATGACTGGGAAGATCGATCGGGTTGAGAATATCACGTCGGTTCAGCGGCGGCGGCGCTGGTCGGCGGAAGAGAAGGCGAGGATCGTTCAAGAGACCTGGGCCGAGGATGTCGGTGTCGCTAGTGCACGGGATCGCGCCGAACCCAGCGGTTCACCTTATGCCAAGGGCGCGCTGTCGGCAGTCGGGCCCGGAGAAGAAGTGGTGCCCGCTTCCGAATACCGGGCGTTGCAGCAGCAAATACGCGAATTGCAACGCTGCTCGGTAAGAAGACGTTGGAGAACGAGGCCCTGCGCGACGCGCTGGAGTTGGCGCAGCCAAAATAACGGGTGTTGCGGTCGCCTCGGGGTGGCGCGCTCCATTCTCGTTGCGCAGACAGTAGCACAGCGGACCGCCAGGGTCGCGGACGGCGTCCGCAGCCCGAGGCGGAGCTTGTCGCGGAGATCAAGGCGCTGACCGCCGGTCATCCGACCTACGGCTACCGGCGCATCCGTGCTCTGCTCCGGCATCAGCGCCGCGAACAGGGCGGCGCGCGTGCCGGGATCAAGGTCGCGTGGCCTGGTCGGTGGGTCAGATTCCACTGGCGACCTGGGACCAGAATTACAGCGCGGTAACGTGAGGTGGGTGGCTACAGGCCGACCACAGATAGAAGCACGAAACCCGCGACAGGATTTCGGAGACTTGACGCCCGTTACAGAAGCCGCCATTGTGATGCCGAATAATCCGACGAACAGCTTGACAGCAGGAACGCGAACGGTGTCTGTTACGCTGCCGGTTAACGAGGGCGGCGGTGCAGCAGGCGCTCTTAATGTGAATGCGCTCGCTCATTGGACCGCCCTAGGTCCCCGGATTGCGCCAGCTGCAATGTGAGAAGGAGTTCCCGGGAAAATGGCCGAGCCAGGATCAACTCCCCCTTCGATCGGCGAACAAATCTTTAACGGAGTAAAGTTCGTAACCGACCTGGTGCTTGTACCAGGTGCCAGTCAAATCGTGGAAGGCAGGGTCGGTTCGGGTATTCTGTACGCTGCGGGCGGCTTTGCTGCTCGCTACCTTCTCCCAGGCATACTGGGGCCGGTGGGCTGGATCGCGGTCGGCCTTGACTCGTATTCCGTCTCGGCGTCGGGCAGGCACTTCTGGGAGCCCGCCGTGCCACCGCGTCTCGACGAGGCGCCTGCCACGCCCGAGTAAACCGTATCAGTAACGATCGTGATCTATTGTGTTGCTACACAGCGCCGTCATGATGATGATAGTCCGATCCCCAGGCCGGCGGCTGCTCTGTCGGAGAGTGATAATTCTCACCTGCGTCCTTCTTAGAAAGAGGGGCCAAGGCAGTTATTGCAAATATCATCGTCCGATGCTTTCTTCACAGCACCGGTCGAAAGCCCCGAATGCGCCTCGAATGTCGGCGTCAATAACTTGCCCGATCACGCTTGCGATCCGCCGAGCAAGGCGGCACCCAGCGTCACGGCAAAGACTAGCCTCTACGACTACATTGCCACGGTGATCCACCATACAGCCGACAGCAATTGGAGCAGTGAATGCAGCAACCCCACCTGTTACGGCGTGCCGCTCTATCGCCAGTTCCTGCGCCAGCTGTAGAGACGACAGATGTAAATTTTTGGTCCCAGTGCAAATCGCAGGCGCCTCTGAAGACAATAAAACATCTGATATCAATCCTGTAGGCCAGTGTAGAACTTGGTCGCCCAAAAATTAATTCCTGATACGCCAGCGTTTCCACGCGATTTCGTGAATTCGGCGCGCTGCGCCTCACCAGCCGCGCCAGTTTGCAGTCAGCAGCGCGCTCCGCGTAGGTGGTTGATCGGTCCTCCTGAAGGTAGAACCCATTGTAGAATCGCGATAATTTCGGATCATCCTCCGCTCGACCTGTCCCGGCTAAAGCGTGCCAAAAGCCACGTCGCACCCGCGCCAATCTGCGGTCACCATCGCGGTCCGCATGGGTGATTGACCGACTGCTCAAGAATCAGGACCCATTGGAAAAACGTAATAATCTTCGATCATCCTCGCCGCACCTGGTCGTGGGCAGACGTCCGGAGAATCGCGCCGCAATTTTGCGGTCCGAAATTTCATGGACACGGGAGCCCATAGCTGTTCCGATCGCTGGTGTTCGGTTCGTGCATTCGCCGACTCGACGGCAGATGTTGCCGCTCACCAGCTTGCGGATCTCATCGGTGCTGTTCGCCTTGCCCTCAGCGATCAGGCCGACGACCGAGCAAATCTGTCCTGACGTAGAGTAGCCGCACGGGAACGCGTCGTGGCCAATGAACGCTGGCTTCAACAGGTGCAGCGAGCGGTCCTTGTCACGCTGGCGCCGTCCTGCATCACGGCGGGCGATAGGCAGGAAACGTTGCGGCGCCCGTCCACTAGAACCGTACATGCGCCGCATTGGCCGCGATCGCAGCCTTTCTTCGGGCCCGGTCAGGTCGAGATGGTCGCGCAGCGCATCGAGCAGTGTCGTCCACGGAGCGATTTTGAGGTTCGCCGCTAGCCATCGACAATCAGCGCTACCGGAATCCTATCTCGCACTGGGATCGGATCCCTACTCGACTGGGGCGTGCACGTTCGCACCATTTGTATCTCCTCAGGATCACCTCCTCAGCCGCCAAGCTGGCCCACGTAGTATCCCAGCCTCCGTTCGACATCGCCAAGCCTATGGAAGCCGCGCTCCATCAATGTCTTTATCCTGGTCTGGCTAGCGGGTCGCCCGAGAGAAGCGAGAAACGCATCCCACTCAGGCGCAATTTCCGCGTCGGGCGGCAGACTGGCAATATCAACCAGGCGCTTCGTTTCCGCGATGGCCTGTTTGTCGAAGGAGGAAATCCGCACGGCGAGCCCGTCGTTGATATCGTCTGCGCCAAGGAGCACTTCTAGCGCCCGTCCGCGGCCGATAAGACGCGGGAGTCGTGCCATCGGTCCGCCGCCTGGAACCAAACCGGCCCCAACCTCCCATTGCGACAGGATCGCTGTTTCGCGGCTCGCAGACCGCATATCGCTCGCGAGAGCAAGCTCGCTTCCGACCCCCGTCGCTCGTCCCCGAATCGCGGCGATGGAGACGACAGGAGCGCGACTCTCGCGCACTAGCATGTCCGGGAGCGGCGGCAGCCCAGTCGGGCCGGGAGGCAAACCTGTGGAGTCCTCGAGCTTTGCACGGAAGTCGTAGTGCGTCAAAAAGAACCCGTCGATGGCGCTATCAAAAACGACCACCTTTACTGCGCGTCGGTTTCGAGGGCCGTAACAATCTCATTCAACTGCGGAATCGTCTCTGGGGAGCCACCGGCGGTGGCGAGGCCGGTCGTAAAGAGCCTGGTCGTGGCTTAAGCAGACGACCTGATCCCTGATAAAGGGCCAGTTTCGCTAGCGTTTTCCCCAATCGGTTCAGCTATTGTTGTCCGACAACGATTTTTCGGGATATTTTGCCGCTCTGTTTCGCCGGCTCGGCCCCGCCAGCCAAGCAGCTTGCAATCCGCAAGGCTGCTCACACCCACAACCATCTTATTGATAACGCGAACCCGGCCCGCAACCTCCTGAGCCGAATCGCCGCATGACGGATGCGGCTCATAACCAGGCATTCGGAAACCCCCGCCGCCCGAGCGATCGCGAGGATTGCGGCGAGCAGAAGGCGCGTCGGCGCTGAGCCTCCGGCGCACCCCTCCGAGCATCAGAACCGAGCGGCGCCCGTTCAAGTTCGCCAGTCCAGATGCTGGAACGATTCGAATCGGAACGGTGCACCAGCGTGTGGGCCGCCTATTCCCAGACTAGCACGCTCGGCAGGGACTCCCCCGCTCGCCGCAGCATGGTGTAGCCGACGCCGGCGAGGCCGCGGAACAATCCGAAATTGAACCGGCTGCTGCCGGCGGTCCATCGATAATCGCCCGCCGCTGCCGCGGTTTCCATGACTGCCGCGAGCTTCCGCGATGCGCGCTCGCACAGGTCGCTGCGTCCGAGCGCGCTGCCCGCCTCGTACAGGAACTCGATATTGCCGAGCATTCCGCAGCACAGGGTATCGAGATTACGAAACGAATTCTTTTCCACCCCGGCCACGGCTTTGCCGATGTCGGCCGTCAGCAGTTTCGCATCCATTCCGCCCCGCCGGCGCATCGCAACACGCGCAAGACCGATGCCGGGCGCGCCATGGCACCACTGACACGAGAACTCCCGACCATTGGCGCGCACCGGCCAGTTTCCGTGCTCGCTGTCGTAGCTTGCATTCTCGAATGCGATGCATTCTGACGCCGCCTCCGAGAACGCGGCGCGGCCGGTCGCCGCTGCGAGCGATGCCAGCGCATAGGCAAAACCGGCCGCCCCGTGCGACATGCCGTTGCGCGGGTGCGCGCCAAGGCCGGTTCCGACCCAGCTGCGGCGGCCTTGCTCGCCGAGCCGGGGCGACGCCAACAGGTGCTCGCCGCATTGTGTCGCGCGGGCGAGCACGCCGGCGGACGGGCTGTCACGATGGAGGCGCAGAAGGCCGAGAATCCCCCCGGCGCTGCCGGCGATGATATCGAGCTGCTTGTCGGCCGCGATGAGGTCATCGGTGAACAGCCCCGCGGCGGCGTGGGCGTCGGCAAGCAGCTCGTCATCGTTCAGCAAGTTAGACACTACGCTTAGCGCGTAGACGACCGCGCCGAGCCCGGTGCCGCCGCCCAGCCCGAGCGAGCGCGCAAGCCGCGCCGAATTACGACCCCTCAGGCCTTTGCGAAGGTGCGCGAGCGCGGCCAGCGCAAGTTCCGCCGACGCGGCGCGCCCCGTTACCGCGGCATGAGCCGCAAGAAAAAGCGCAATGCCGGAAAGCCCATTATAGAGATCGGGCCCCAGAGCCACGAGCTGCCAGGACTCCGAGTCTCCGAGCCAATCAAGACCGATCCAGGCGGCGCCCGGCCCTCGGCGGATCGCACCCTCAGATATCCATGCGGCAATCTTGTCGGCTTCCGCGAGAAGGAGTTCCCGGGATGGCGTATCGGCGGTTTCCGGGCGAAGCAGCGGCCGAGTTTCCATTACCGACCCGGCGGACCGCGAAAGCGACGATGTATTCTGCCTGACGACCTCAACCTGCCAGGCGATATCCCGCGTATCGAAGCCGCGGGTCCGGACTCGAGCGCGCGCCAGCCCCGAGGGCGTCTTCATGTGCACCGAAATGCCGGTCGCATCACGCACCTCCTGTCCATCGCAAGGCAATACAAAGTACGGCACGTTCAGGGCAAGGACAGCCGCGCGTTCGGCACGCTGCAACGGCCAGAACGCATCATGATTTTTGTCCCAATCCGCCAATCTCGTCAGGAAGTCGGCTTGCGCGGACCACATGACGCCATCGCCCATGCTGCGATGGTCCTTCAGGCGCCGAAGCAGCATGTAGTAGAACCGGGTCGGCCGGACGACTTTGCGCACTACAGCCCCGGCAAAGCCGGCGAACATTTCGCCTTGCCGCGGTTCCTGCGTACGCGGCAGCAGGAACCTCGCATAGTCCTCGAACCCGGCGATGAAGTCGTCGATATGATCGCCGAGGCTGGCAGCGCGGCCATCGACATGCGGCAGGTTTGCAAGAGCACTGCCGTCCTTCTTTGATTTGACGGGCCGCATCGTGTCGGAATTGATGTTGCTCCAGCTAAGCCTGATCCCGGAAGTCAAATCCGACACCATCCCACCCATCGCGAAGACGTCGTTGTTGGGCGACTTGGCGTAGACCGGTAGCAGGCCGACGGTGGTGACCGAGTTGTCGATGATCTCCATTGCGGCCTCGAAGGCCTGCGCCTCAGCCTCGCCGGACTTGTGCTCCTCGGCCTCTGCTTGAAGGATCGTTTCGAGATCGACCGGCACCGGGTGTTCGCCGGCCGCGATCAGGTTTTCCTGATGCATGTCGTTTCCGCAGAAGCAATGGAACAGCGCGAGCCAGGCGCCGGCGCGATTGAAGAACCGTCGGCATCCCTCCGCATCGGCACAACCCGTGTGCGCGATGAACTCCGTCCAGCCGTAGCCTTGGCGCGCGATCGCGCACGCCGCCTTCAGCTGGACCGGCGCCCCCTCCCAGTTCAATCGCTGGACCAAGGCGTGCCAGGCGACATCGAGCCGCAGGTCCTTGGGCTTGTAGACGACCCGCCCGCCATCCTCGAAGCGGACGATGCGGACCGAGCGGCCATTATTGTGCGGGTCGGAGAGATCGCCCGCGATCGCGGCAACCCGGCTGCGAGCGTTGCAAGAAAGAAGTTCCCGGCGAATCGCCGCCAGATCGGCATCGAGGCGGATGACGAATTCGCCCGACACATTGATCCATTGTCGCGCGATGGTTGCGGCGACGCGCAGCAGGACCGGCTTATCGGTGAACAGGCGGCGGAAGCCGCCGGCCTTCATCTCGGCAACAAACTTGTCATAGTGCATATTTGCGCGGTCCCGCTGCGGTCCCGCTGCATCGGCCGGCGTTGCGGCGGCTTTGCGGGCTTGCGAGAACATTTCGTAAAGGGCTGGGGCGAACAATTCCGACAATTGCACGAGCAGCGAGCGGCGCAGATCGCTGCGTGCCGATTCGGCCACGTGGTCGAACGCCGGTGCGCCGGTCGAAGCAAACAGCAGCGTCTCCGCCTGTTCGACCACCGGCGCGAGCAGGTGCTCGAAGGCACAGGGCTCGCCCTGGCCGGCCGTCATCGTCGCCTTGGCGCCTGTGGGGAGACTCTGCAACGCCGCTTCGATCCAGATCGCGTCCGCGATCCACTGCGGCGTTGGCGCCGAGGCTTTGCGGCGGACCGTGGCAAATCGCGCCAGCACCCGATCCATCGACCATCCATCCCGCGCGAGCCTGCTATGAAACAACGACCAGTCGCCGCTGGCGCATGAGCGGCACCAGGCGGCAAGGCGCCGGGCGGCTGCATCGGCATCGCCTTTCTGGCCCGGCAGCGTCTCGAAATCATCGGACAGAAGCTCGTCGATCGTCGCGGCACGAACGATCAACCGTTCATGGAATGCATCCATGCGTAGCTCCCCCTGGCGCCCCCGGCGAGTCCGCGGTGTCCCGTTGCCCAACGGCCATTGCGGCCGGGAGGGCGATGATACTGCAAGCGTAGAGGCTGTGCAAAAATCTCCCCAAGAGCAGGCACGTTTCCGAATTGTAGCGTGTACGAACCAGAATCGGACCGTGAACCTTGTTCTGTTAATTCACAGCCTCGTAGGGTGGGCAAAGGCGGCCACTGGTGTTCGAGCGATGCATCCACTTCGGGGCCGTCCCCCCGCTTTCGCGAGGGCAGGCTTTTGCCCACGCGGTTGGTTCCGCCAATCGAGCCGTATGCCGTACCGCGTGGGCAAGGCGGGATAAACGCCGTGCCATTGTCCCAATGTCTCGGCCGCCTTGCCCACCCTACATCTGGCTGATTTCCGAGCCGCCGTCGCAACTCGTCACAGCTTGCGAACGAAGGTAGGGGCCATCTCGGATGCGACTTTCCAGCCGAGTTTCCAGCCCAGCCGCATCGATGCCGCGTTGTTGCTTCGGACGCACGACTCGATCTTATGGTGGCCGCGTTCGAGGAGAATTTGTATCGCCTTGGTAACGACTGCGGCCGCGACCGCTGTTCCCCAATGCGAGCGCGCAACGACCATACTGTCGATGAAGGGCGCGTTGCCATCGCTCTCTAACCATTCGGCGTACCCGACCACGCGACCGTTTTCCATTGCCAACACGTATTCATGCGTCTGCAGGCCGGGCCACGGCTTCCACAAACGTTCAAGATCGGCCGACGGCACCAGGCGCGACGGGCGAAAAGCCCGATTATGAAGATCGACGATGGCTCGGTCGATGTCTGGGTCGCCGCCGGCATAGCGCTCGAGATGGGCCGGACCCGGATCGGGTACGGTCACGCTTTCGCCCCGCCACTCCATCCGCATCATGCTCGAATGGCGGACAAATCCCGCTGCTTCCAACAGCGGCACCAGGACCGGCGTCAAAATCTCCGTCGCATTGGCCACGTGCCAAATATCGGGTTGTCCACGATCGGCATCGACGAAAGACGCGAGAGCAATGTCGAGCCATTCGGCGGCCAGATCCGCGGGCCGCGCCTCGATTTGGATAAAGCGGTTGCATGGCCATGTCCTGTCTCGCCAGCAACTGCTGAACACGCTTGCGATCACGCCATCCTGGTTCTGGACGACGTAGCGGATAGGCTCGACGGCGTCGCTTCGCTCGAATATTTGGTCCTCGGGGTTGTCGAGCCACGTCCAATCCGGATGCAGCAAGCGCCACAGCGCGACAAGTTGGTTGGCGTGGTTCGGCTCGAACGGCACAACAGATGTCATCGAATGATGATCGTATGGCGGACGAGTTCGTTATGCGTTTGAGCAACAGCGTCAGGACGGGGCGGGTTTTTACAGCAAACGAAGGGTGGGCAAAGCGCGCGCTCTTCTCGCGCGTGCCCACGCGGACGGCGCAAGGCGATGTGCCGCTCAAGGTCAGCGCCGTCCCGGTTCGCATGCTCCCAATAGCGCCGCTGCCACAGGCCTCTCTCGCCCTTCGCGATCTTGTGCAGTGTGCGCCGGATATCGATGGCCAATCATCGCGAAAAGCGGCTCTTGATCAAGCTCCAGCGCAACGGAAAATCGCGATGTTGTTGTCGTTCATGGGATTGCCCCGCTTTCACTATTCTTACTGAGTCAGTAAGTGCACATCATACAAGCACTACATGTTCGATGTGTCCCTATCAGCCCCGCCTCCATGTCTGCGGCAGCCTCTAGTGCCTCGTCGGAGACTTCGTAAAGGTCGATCGCCTCTTGTTCGGCCTGGTCGATGTTGGAATCATTGTTCATGAGATTGCTCCGCTCTTTCACCGCCGCCAACGCGGCCGCTGGTTAGCAGCAAGGGTATAGGTCCGATATGCGACTGCACTTTGAACTCTATCGCTTCGGTTTAGCCAATGTCAAGACAACCATTGGTCCACATTTTTTCGCCATCAACCGGGACTGGACCGACACTGCCGCAGACGGCTGATCCGTCCCGGTTAGCGTGATACCAATAGCGCCGCTGCCGCAGAGCTCTCTCGCGCTCCGCGATCTTGCGCGGTGTGCGCCGGATATTGATGGCCAATCATCGCGATAAGCGGCTCTTGATCAAGCTCCAGCGCAACGGAAAATTGCGATGTTGTTTCCGTTCATGGGATAGCCCCGCTTTCACCGCCGCGGACGCCGCCTTTGGTTTTCGCAAGGCCGGCCGCCCCCGCCCCATGCCTGCGGCAGCCTCCAGTGCCGGCGAAACGCGCCAGCCAAGGAGCTGGAAGCGCGCGGCAGACGGGTGAGTGCCGTGTTGATGGTCGATTCCTCACGCTTCCTTCGCACTTTCGATTTTCCGGAGAGTGAAGTGCGTGCACTGGCGCTAGACTTTCTCGCCGACGAGGGCGTTCAGCCATATATCAAGAATGTGGCGCTCAGGGACAAGGTCATGCGCACAATTCAGCGGTATCACGCGGTGCTGGGGGGTAGCGCAGACGGCGGGACGGTCGACGCCGCAATTGATTTGATCCTGTGCGCAGCATCCAACGACGCCTTTTACGAGGCCGATGGCCGCCTAATTTGCAGTAAAACGGCCTGGAAAGATGCCGCGCGCGGTGGCTTCTACACATGGCAGGGCCTCGGGCGAGCATCGGCGGATGTTGCAGCAACCGCACCTTGATACGAATGGGGAGCTTATGACCCGTATTCTGTCGCGCTATGGCGCCGAGTAACGGATCAGTGGCGGCGATCCAAGCCTCGCCGCCGCGCTGCGCTCTCGGGATAATGTTTCAACGAACGGCTCGATCGTCGACCGGCAGGGGGAGATTGAATGACGGACAGGTCAGGCTGTCGCGAGGCCGTTCTGGCGCAAGCGATGATCGACAGTCGCGACTGGAATTCGGCCAGACGCTACGCCGAAAACGCACTCGCGGCCGGTTATGAACCTGCGCGCGAGCTGTGCATTGCCGCGGCCTATATGGGCCGCGACTTCGGCAGAGCCATAGGGCTCCTGCAGGAATCGAAGACCGCGGGTGCGGCGGAATATGCGCTGCTGATACGTCTGCATCTGCTTGCCGGCAATCAGGCGGTTGGGTGGAAGCTGCTTCTCGATTGCTGTCGTTCGGAGCTGTTTGGTCCGCCGCTGTATGACCTTCCGTTCTGGTCTGGGGAACCGCTTGGCGGACGCCGTATCGTCGCGTGGGGCGCCGGCCAAGGAGATGAGATCCTGTTTGCCCGGTTCCTGCCCTCGCTGATCGCGCGCGGCGCGTCGGTGACGGTGAATTGTCGGTCTTCGATGGTGCGTTTGCTCCGTTCGATCAGCGGCGTCCGGGACGTGCTGCCGCTCAACATCGCGGCGGACAGCGTCGAACTTCAGGTGCGCATGGCCTCTGATGTTGCGCCTTCGGTCGCACGCCCCGAAGTGTCGCCGCATCGTCGCCTTCACCAATGCCTACCACGGCGTCAGCCTTGGCGCGCTAGCGATGACGGCGGGAGCGCTCGAGCGCGCTGCTGCAGGCGTACCGCTTGAATTCGTGATTCGCATGCCGTTCGAGGGATATCTAGGACCGGAAATCGATACGATCGCGGTGCTCGAAGGGATGCTGGGTTCCGGCGCGGGCATCGCACCGGCGGCGATCATAGTGGAGACGGTCCAGGCCGAGGGGGGCGTCAACGTGGCGTCGTCCGAGTGGCTTCGGCGCCTGCAGGACGTGGCGGACCGTCACAAAATCGTGCTGATCGTAGACGATATCCAAGTCGGGTGCGGCCGCACCGGCCGCTTTTTCAGCTTCGAGCGCGCCGGCATCGTGCCCGGTATCGTCTGCTTGTCCAAGGCGATCGGCGGCATCGGTTTACCATTTGCGGTGACGCTCATTCGTCCGGATCTCGACTGCTGGAACCCGGGCGAGCATGTCGGCACCTTCCGCGGCAACAATCTCGCATTCACGGCCGCAACGGCCGCGCTCGACTATTGGAGAACCGGCGAATTCGAGCAGGTCATCGAGAGCCGGTCGCGACAGATGCGCCGGGAGCTCACTCGCATTGTCGAGCGTCACCCAGGTCAATTGGTCGGGTTCGTGGCATCGGCATGATCCAGGGTCTGCACTGCCGCGACCCATTTCTCGCCCGCCGCATCCTTGATTGCGCCTTCGCGGGAGGCATGATCATGGAGACTTGCGGTGCCAACAAGGATGTCCTGAAGTTATTGCCGCCGCTCGTCATCGAGGAAGCCGAACTCGATGAAGGACTGTCGATCCTGGGGGCAATCGTGGATGAAGCGATCATCGGAGCGGGTCGGCGATCAACTGACTAGGCTCCGGCGGGCAGCGTGCCGACCCGCCTTCTCCAAGCGTTGGTAGTCGCCGGAACTAGCTCGGTCAACAAACTCTCGTCGCGATCCTGCGGCACCCGGAGCTCCTGTCTCCCCACCCGGGGTACGATGCTGCTTGTCCTTGAGGAGCGGTTACAGACGCCAAACTGGTTGGTATCTTCTGTAATCGGGTCGTCGGGTTTTGCGGCGACCTGCGGCAGACTTCTTGGCCAGCACTTCTACGGCGGCGACAGATGCGGATTCAATTGACTGGCCCTGACGAAGTCCGCGGCAGCTCGGGTGAAATGCCCTAGGTTTCGGAAAGCGAGACCCCGGTTGTAGTAGGCCTCGGCGAAATTAGGGTCAAGCCGGATAGCCCTGCCGGAATCATGTATCGCGCGATCATATTGGCCCTTTCCAGCGTAGGCGGCGGCCCGGCTATTCAAGGCATCCACGTCATTCGGATCAAGCCGGATGGCCTGGTCGAGGTCCTGGATGGCGCAGTCGTATAGGCCCTTGAAAAGGTAAGCCTTGCCGCGCTGGCCGAAGGCTTTAGCGAGGTTCGGGTTAAGCCCGACGGCTTGGTCAAGATCCTGTACAGCCCGATCGTATTGGCCCGCATCACCGTAGGCGGCGCCACGGGCCGCGAAGGCCTCGGCAAATCTCGGATTGAGCCGGATCGCCTGATCGTAGTCCTGAATGGCTGCCTCATATTCGCGCCTGCCAGCGTAGGCAAGGCCGCGATTGAAGAAATGAACCGCGTCAGTCGCGTCGACTCCGATCGCTTCGTCGTAGCCGTTCATCGCGTGATCTTGGCCTACTCTTTAAGAGGCACCAAAGTGCATCTTAGCCAAATGCCGGGGGTTTGTGACACGGCTCGAAGAAAATTGTCAATTATCATCTCACATCGACGTGCTTGGGATTCGGGTGCATTGCTCCTGCTCTTGGCTACGCCGCTCGCGCTCGGTTCGTGGTGGAGCATTCTCCTCGTGGTGCCGTTCTTCCCGGTGCTCGTTTGGCGTATCCTGGATGCGGAAGATTTTCTCCGCAAGGATTTGCCAGGGTATGCCGAGTATATGCAGAGGGTAAGATATCGCCTTGTTCCTTGGGTGTGGTAGGGCTGCCAGTGTTCAGAAGGACGAGGCTGTCCACCAGTTCGAGCCCCCTTCGGCCCACCATCGAGGATGTCCGAAATGGGTCACGGGCTGTAAAACTCCGAGTGAGTATATGTTCTCCGAATTGCCCCAGCTAGCGGACATTGTCAGGAGGGTCCGTCGCTATTCAGCGAGCCTGCTCGTATTGCGGATCACTGCGTTCTGGGTCCGAGCAACTCCAGGCTGAGCTCTGGCCGAACATGCCACGAGATTATCCAGAATTGACTGGCTTTGGTCGGCGAAGAGAGCGTCAGTGTGGGTCACCGGTAGCAACCGCTGCCGGGTCAATTAGGAGAACACACTCATGCGCATCTACATCATCGGCAATGACGGAATCACGCTCTGCCACGAAGCGCCGGCCACAGTGAATAAGGGTGAGATTGTCGTCGCCTCGAACGAGGAGTTGCTTGCCGCGCCACGCGTCTGCTAGCGCTGTGGAACGCTCTGCCCGGTGTCGAGAAACGGCGGAAGATTGGCGACCGCAAGGCACTGATCGAGCAGCTGTAGTCGGCAATCGAGGCCTTACCGGAGCCGGAGCCGCCACCCGACGCGAAGCGCCCGTCGAAGCAGGACGAGGTGATTGCCATGCTGCGGCGACCCGAGGGCGCGACCGTGGATGAGGTGGCAAGGGTCACCGGGTGGCAGCGCCATACGGTGCCCGGCGTGTTCTCGGGCACGCTGAAGAAGAAGCTCGGGCTCACGCTTGCCTCTACCAAAGAGGAACGCGGCCGCGTCCACCGCGTCGATGAACCCGCAAGCGTATGAAACCGGCGATCAACGACGCTTCGGCTTGCCAGCATGCTGGCAAGCCGTCGCCGGTTCACCACCGGAACGGCCATCGGCACAATCGGCCGCGCCGTGTTGACATCACCGAGGTCGCGCGCCAAATTGCCGGTCTGGCCGAGCGGTCCACGCCAGATCTACGGGTTGCTTGGCGCCAGTTGCATCGCACTGGACCGCCTCTCGGACTCAGTCGCGATCTGTTGATCCGAGCACTCGCCAATCAGCTGCAAGAGCAAAGGTATGGCGGTGTGAGCCGGGCGCTGCGCCGTCGCCTGCAGAACCTGGCCGAAGTCTCAGACAAAGCCACGATGGCAGTCGATCCCGGTCTCGTGCTCAAGCCCGGCACGACCCTGGTGCGCCAGTGGCGCGGACAGACGCACACTGTCCTCGTCCACAACGACGGGTACGAGCACGAGGGCCAGCGCTATCGGTCGCTAACGGCAATTGCCGAGCGGATTACCGAGGCCCATTGGTCGGGTCCGCGGTTTTTTGGCCTGACCAAGCGCCCGCGTGCTTTGGCTGGCGCCAAGGCCAGCCGATGACGCGACCAACCAGCACACGGCGGAGCGCAAGGGTTCGCTGTGCGGTCTACACCCGCAAATCCTCCGAGGAGGGGCTTGAGCAGGAATTCAATTCGCTGCAAGCGCAGCGCGAAGCCTGCGAAGCGTTCATCAGCAGCCAACGGCACGAAGGCTGGGTGTGCCTGCCCGCTTGTTATAACGACGGCGGCTTCTCCGGCGCGACAA
>Ga0310916_10000083_pt1 | contig 41832 bp, 51 predicted proteins | sample GREbulkMGLF176_FD_203444 | JGI IMG/M metagenome (GOLD analysis project Ga0310916, IMG submission 203444) | Lab enrichment of tropical soil microbial communities from Luquillo Experimental Forest, Puerto Rico - GRE.bulkMG.LF176 | ecosystem: Environmental > Terrestrial > Soil > Tropical forest >...
CGGCATTATAAAGTGTGTAATTCTTGCTCCATGTAGTAAAGAAGAGCGACGCCGGGCCTCATAGAATCAGTGCTAGACATCGCACAGGCCCTCGCTATTGCGCCGCTGAGCATTTTCCGAAATCAGTCCTCTAATGGGTTCTGAATCTCTGGTATGCCCTTATTGAATGGTCATATGCCTTCGTAAATGCTTCAGAGCTTTGCTGGGCAAGGCGGTCATTGAGATATTTCGCGACCCCTGGCAAGCACCAGCGATATGAACGGCCTTGCGGACTTCTCGCAGATGCTTGTTGAGCAACTCGCGCACTGCTGTAGGAAGATAAATGCGATCTTCTAAAAGTATTCCGTGATTTTCGTGCAGCAATCTGGCATTTTCTTCTCTGTGTGCTTCGTGAGTTTCTTGTGCACCTCCGCAATCAGCTGCGCTTGTGTCTCATGCAGTTTTGAGAACTTTACTTGATACTCAGATGCTTATCTGAAGCGAGCTTCTCAATTTCTCTTTTTCAATATCCGCATTAGTCTTAAGAACAGCCACGCAACAGCGAGCACAACTGCCGCACTTCCGCCAACGGCTAGTACAACCGTTTTCCAGACAGCGTGCCAGTCAACAGCCATGCTCAAAACATCCCATGCGATGTGTCGGTTTCAGCGAAAGGATAACAGGATTCCCGGTTTTAGAAGAAGCGATACGGGCATGTCGTTCCCAGATACAACCCACGTCCCCTCCTACGAAAAACGAAGTTTTTAGGAGGGGGAGAAGGCATGCGCACCCATGTTGCCACTTTGTTTTTGTGGTCGTATCGAACCGGGTACACATCCCGGGTGAGATATTGCAAGCCTTTTCTTCGCTCATTCGCCGTCAGAATTGCAAGTCCACCACTCACGCAACTTTGCGCCTCATCGAGAGTGGCGTCGTTCTTGCCATGCTTGGTGACGGGGACCTTGCCGTGTGGCTTCAGCGGATGAACGTACCCACCGCGCGCAATGCGTAGAGGGCAACATCGAGCAAGGGCTTCATGCGCGCCCTCGCCCTAGAATTTGCAGCAGGAGGGAATACGGGGTAAGGCACTGATTTTGAATTGGTCGGGACGGGCAGATTTGAACTGCCGACCCCTCGCACCCCAAACGAGAATCAGGAGGAAGAACAGCCCGAAAGGCCTTAAGAATCAATTCGGACAAATCCAAAGGGAGGGCGCAATCGCCCTCCTTTTGCACGTGTCACGGCACAAATACTTCACACGGCTTCCTGAGCCGCTGAATTTTCCTCCCGAAGTCTCGGCTTATCGCCGAGGGGATGGGGGTTTGAGATGGACCCGCCGACTGGAAGACAAAAGTTCTCTCGACCTCCAGCCCCGCTTTGCTCTCTGCAGTTGCGCGGATTTCTCTGCCTGGCCGAGCTTAAGTCAGGCGGGAAAGCGAACATTACCTTTCATGGGCGACGTTGCCGATTGCACCGACGGTACAAGCGGGAACCAGCTCACGCTGAATTGCAAGGGCCACGCTGGCACGATAGGGTTCACGATCCATGACGATGGCTCACTCACCGGACCGCCGGGAAGCTTCATGCCAATGTTGCGGAAACAGAAGTAAGCTTCTCTCAGTCCGAGTGAATTGGTCCGTGATGTAAGGAGATCGGCGATGTTTCTAAACTATTGGTCTCGATCACTGGCGCGAGTTTTGGTTGCGTTCGCGTTTATCGTCTCGCTAAGCGCACAACAATCTTCGGCCCCGCAGGCCGGGGTGTACAACTGCACCAACGGGTTCATCTTGACCATCTCGCGCTGCGGGAAAGTCCAGGGCGTGGACGCCTGCTATTTCAAGATCGAAAACAAAGGGCAAGTGCTTATGGACACTCGCGGCTCGCTCGATGGCGTGAACAAAATCCTGGCAAAATGCAAGGACCCAGCGGAAGCGGCGCATACTGGAACATCTAAGTCTGGGCCCTCGGCAGCAAGGAATCCGGCCTACCTTAGCGAAATGCCGCCGCCTGATCGCATCCTTGCCGAAATCAAGGGCAAGGATGTTGAGGACACCGGCGAGCGACAGATGGGCGCCTTCAGGGCGTTGGTCCAAATGATTGACGACATGGCTTGGGGTCTCGGTCATCGCTATGTGAATGATGCCGACAGCAGGGCTGCCACTCCAGACGAGCGGCGACTCCGGTTTGCATACGAAACTGCTTATGCAGATCTCTGGCACAAGGTGACCAAGAAAGAAGGTCACGTTTACGATCACGATGTTCAGCTTCGGAACGAACTATTGTCCAAATTCTTCTCAGAAAACTTCCGCGCGCAGTACTTCCAATCCAATAAGAATGAGGCGGCCGAATACAAGGGGTTTCAGGAGAAGATGAATCCGACTCCAGCTGCTACCAATCAAGCGGCAGGTTCTGACGCTCGGCCAGGCATGGCAAACGATGCCGGATCTTTCGCCGTCCGCCACTGTATTGAGTCTGGTCGAAGTCAGATCGAGTGCATTACCGAGGGCTTTAAGGTTGGCATGGGCGACTTGGCGGGAAAAGACAGCCTCTTGACGAAAGCGATGCAGGACAACAAAGATCCGGGTTTGCGCCTGACCGGCGTGTATTCCGCTGCGACGCCGGGATGATATTCAGCCAGGATCGTGTAAAGTTCAGTTGTGGCGGTTTGATGCCAGAGGATCGCCTATATTCTGTTCAGCTAAGTGGGACGCAAGTCAAGGTGACCATAGCATCAGCGCCTAAACCGTTGGTTTTTTCCTACAAGGACGGAAAGATAGAAGGCCCTGGGGCAATGGACGTGGCAGGCGAGTTCAGACCGGCGGCCCGGTTGCGACCAACGGTATCGGCTATAAATCTGTTCCGCAGCGGAAGCTAATAGATTCGAGCGACGTTTCTAATTACCCCCAAGACAAAGTACATTTCGAGGGCGGCCAATTCTATGTCGATCAACAGATCACGACCATGGAGCAGACGCAAACCACCCACTACGAGATACCAAGCGAGCCCAAGACCGTACGTTGCAACATAGGCGTGGTCCCGGCCACCGCCAAGACGGCCAAGATAGCCGACATCGCCACGACGGTCCTGGGCAGTGAGGGAAGCAAGTCGCAGAACACGGCGCCCGGCCTACGAATGAACGGCACTTATGCAGCGCAAGGCGGGCTCAAGATTGAATTCCGAGCCGACTCCGCAACGATCGAGCGCTGCTCGCTCGGAACTCTTGCGCCTAATAAGTAGAACCCCAGTCCATCCTTCTCCTCTTTCCGCGAATCCGCAGATGGCGATTTTGCACCTTCAGACCTCGTAAATTCCTGAGCACACTCGGCCGGCGTCGCGCAAATCGGCTCAAGATCCCCGGTTTGCCGCATTCCGGAGAGTGTCTTAGTTGAGGGCGTTTAACGCGGCGTGTGCAACTCATAGTTGGCGAACCCAAATAGCCTTGTGGGTTCTTTTCTGACCAATCCCCTTAGACCGGTTCCTTATACCACTTAGGTGTTCGACCGCACGTTATCGCAAAACTTATCAAGTTCTCAAATGACGCGCATCCCGAAACAGGAATGAAGTAGATGTATCTGGCGATTACGCGAGGCTGGTGAAGAAATGCCGGGTGGGGTGGAATTTATGTTGGGAATGGTGGCGCTAGTCGTGGTCATCACGCTGCCGGCGTTAGCTGTGATGCTGCACGCTGCGTATCGTGAAGCCGGCAAAGATCTGCCATGCAAGAAGGCGCGGCGAAACACTCATGCTGCGAACGCAGCAGCGGGTCTGCGGCACTGGAAACCTTAAGAGCGGAATTAGCACGGCAAGCTCAAGACAAAAAGAATGCTTGGGGGTTTTCCTTGCCCATCACGCAAAATAACCGTTACAACTGCCATTCCAACACCTCTCAACCTCGCACGATCTACCGTCCCTCAGTTGCCATGACGCCTGAAATGTTAGCGCAACAAGCTCCAACACAAGCGTCACGCACGAAATAGTAGCCTCTTCAGTCCTTTCGCTTGCTCCATCGGGCCAGTGATGCATTCCGGGCAATCTCGCTCCGTTGCTCTGGAGTGAGCTTTTCCATTCTGGCTTTTGCGCCCTTCTTTCCCCCTCGCCTACCAAGGGCAACTGCGGCTGGGTTCTTTCTTTTTGCCATGCGTCGTATTGCACCCTTCCTGAAGCGCTCGAGCATAATCAGAATTCTCTCAACTGAGAGCGGAAAGGCGAACTTCTTGAGCCTCGACAAACGACAACAAACGTGGTGGGCAGATTTCAGTGTCAGCACGAAAATCTGAGGGCATTGGAAACAGAAGCCTCAACATCGAGATTGGAGTCCTTCGGAAAATCCTCAAGCGGTGGAAGCTGTGGGGTGCCCTGTCTAAGCACTACAGAGCCCTCCCTGAGCCAAAAGACATCGGGAAAGCACTTAGTCCTGCCACCGCCAAGCTGTGCCCAGTATCGCGCTGCGTAAGCCTTGAAAGCTCACGCTATTGTGTAAACCTCTAGATTATTTGTATTGACAGTGGCAGTCCCGCCGGCTGCCAACACGCGCGCAAGTTAAGTGCTTTGGCAGCAGCAAGGATTCAAACTCGGAAATTTCCCGTTCATGTAAATTTGGGGATGGCGGCGACCTTTTCGAGGTAGGTGTTCAAGATTTTGACCCCGCCTTCCTGTCGAGTCCAGAGCATTAGTAAGTCACGATGAAGGGCTGTTATCGCCAAAAGAGGGCGCTTGCGAGGGCAAGAAGTGATTCGCAGTGTCGTAAGCGTTACGGGCATTCTGCCGGTTTCTGTGTTGTGCCTCTACTGTGCTTTTGTTCTGCGCCAAATGTGCAAACGTAATGTCCGTTTCCAATTCGGTCCGCATGAACTGCATCATACTAAGTTCAAACTGCTCGCGTTGATCGGACGACATGCTAGGTAAGATGGTCCCTTCTGTAAGCAGTTGCTTGCGCGAGCGGCGTAACTGTTGACGCGACTCCAAGGCGAGTAGTCACCAATTGGAAAGAAAACCGCCTAAGTTGTTGAATTGGTCGGGACGGGCAGATTTGAACTGCCGACCCCTCGCACCCCAAGCGAGTGCTCTACCAGGCTGAGCCACGTCCCGACGAAGAGAAGGGGTTCAACGTCTTATCTAGTTTACCACTCCAAGCGCAGCAGTCTCATTCGTACCGTAATGCCTGCATGGGATCGATGGCGGACGCGCGATGTGCTGGTAGAGCACAAGCGACTCCCGCAACCGCTGCCAGCAGAACCGTAACACTCAAGAGCACAGCAAAACTAATCGAGCTGCCCAGCGCCCATTGGGCGACAATGCGTTTCATTGCCAGGCTGAGAACGACTCCGGCCAGTACCCCGGTTCCAACACTGAACATAGTAGAGGTAAAGACGATCCGCAAGACATCGCGACGCTGCGCGCCCAGAGCCATACGTATCCCGAACTCATTCGTTCGCCGTGCTACAGTGTAAGACACAACACTGTATAGTCCCACTGTCGCCAGCAATAACGCCAGCGCCGCGAAGGCGCCGAACAACATCGCGACCAGGTGCTGTTGCGCCCACTCTCGCTGGTGGGTGATCCACTCTTCAAGGCTTGCCGCATGTCCCTCCACCTGCTGGTCTGAGTCGACGGAGTGAACCTGCCGGCGCACATTGTCCAAAATGCTCAGCGGTGGCACCTCGGTACGCACCAGGACCTGCGTCCAGGGCGGCATCCAGATGGTGTAAGGAATGTAGATTTCGGGCTTGATCGGCTTGCCCAGTCCGTCATCGAGCGCATCCCCGACGACTCCGACAATTTCCATCCAGTCGTTGCTCTGCGCTATGGCTTGCGTAATGGGCGGGTCAGCCTTCAGATTGGGCATGCGGATCTGATGACCCACAGCATCGCCTTCCGGGAAATATCGTCTGGCTAGGGCCTGGCTGATGATGGCGACTTTTGCGCCACGCTTGGTTTCGGAGTCGTCCCACAAGCGCCCCTGCAATACAGGGATCTGCAGCAGCGGGAAATATTCATAACTCACGAAGTTCAGCCGCGCGTGTTGATCTTGCAGCGCTGGTTGCCCCTGAATTTCAAAGAGATTATCCGCGCCGTTATTCGGCGGCGTGGCATTGGTCGAAAGTCCGGCCATCTTCACCTCGGGCATGGTCGCGACCTTCTGCATCAATTGCGTGAAGTACTGCGAGCGCGCCTCCCACGTGGTGTAGGAGTTGTCATGCACCGGAATGCCGACCGACATTACGTTGTGCGGGTTATAGCCCAGATAGCTGTGGTTCAGCTTGATGAACCCCTTGATGGCAGCGCCGGCGCTGGCCAGCAAAAGCAGGGTCAGGGCAATTTGGCCGGCGATGAGCACATTGTAAAAACGCTTGCCGCGCACTCCACCCAGCACTTTCTTTGTGCTCGCTTGCATGACCTGCGAAACTTCGGGACGGCTGAACTGCATGGCCGGCGACAGTCCGAAGAACACGCCGCTGAAGATCGCAAGGCCAACGCTGAAACACAGGACCGGCAGATTGATGCGGATCGCCGCCTCGTGTGGGAAGGAATTCTCCGGCAGCATGGTGACGATCATCGCGACTGACCTGTAGGCCAGCAGCACACCCAGCACCGCGCCGCTCAGCGACAGCACCAGGGACTCGGTCAGCAGTTGCCGCAGCAGACGCACACGCCCAGCGCCTACCGCCGCACGTACCGCGAACTCGTGCTCGCGGGCAGCTCCGCGCGCCAACAACAGAATCGATACATTACCGCAACCTATCAGCAACAACAGCGCCACCGAACCCAACAACAGATAAAGCGTCGACCCCAGGCGCTCGACAAACTGATCGTTCATCCCTCGCACGGTCACCTTAAAGTTAAAGCCATCGCTGGGGAAATGGCGGGGCGTTTCCCTGGCGAACTGCTCGAACAGCGACTGGAACTCCGCGTTGGCCGCCGCGTGGCTTATACCAGGCTTGAGCTTGACATCGGCCTCATATTGCCGCGCCGGATCCGCCGTCATTTTGAGAGGCAGATAAACATCGCCGTCGCCCCAAGTGAAGCGCGGCTGTGCCACGCCGACGACGGTGTAGTTCTTGTGAACCAATTGGATGGTTTTGCCAACGACGTCACGCTCGCCGCTGTAGTGCCGCTGCCAGAATTTGTAGCTCAGCACGGCGACGGGCTGCGGCTCGGCGCCCTCTGGAGAATCGCTGGGTTGAAGGCCTCGTCCCAGTATGGGAGGAGCGCCAAAGTAGTTGAAGGCATTGCCAGTAAAGTAGATGGCGCTGACGTCGTCGGGCAGCTCACCGCCGGTGGTTGTCAGGTTCCACTGGTCCCAGGCAACCGCAGTGTCAACCGACCTTGCTTCGCGCAACTTTTGGTATTGCGGGCCGGTAAATCCTACCCACCAGTCCCGTCCGGTTCTGGTTTTCAAGACGAGATGCACCATGCGGTCGGTGTCAGCGTAGGGGTAGGGATCGAAGAGTACCGCATAAACCACGCTGAATACTGCAGCCGTCGCACCGATGCCGAGCGCCAGCGAAGTAATTGCAGTTAGCGTGAATCCGGGGCTTTTCCTGAGTTGGCGAAATCCGAACCGAAGATCCTGGAACAAGCCTTGCATTCCTCACCTCGCGAGAAAGCGGCCGACATCCTGCATGCGTTTGGACGGCCACGGAGCGCATGCGATAGATCAATAAGGAGAAAAAAGAGTTACCGTGGGACCGGTTGATTGTTTTGCGGCTGAAGATGTTCAAAATGGTGGAGAGGATGTTCGATCGCGGACACTTCGGCTGATCAGTCGGGGCGTTTTGTATATAATAATCGACTTGTTAATACCACGAAGTGGACTTGCGTCTATACTCGCAGGTCGTCAGACTGTTTCTGATCTCCAGTGAAATTCTTACGCGCTGGTGCTCGGCGACGAGTAGTCGCATTTTTGTGGAAGATCGTCCAGATTAGTTCGATTCGGGGTCGAATGAAATCCTTCTTTTGGCTGCTGTTTTTTGCGCTCACCACCTGCGTCGTAGCCCAAACGGTTCCAGCAAGGCAGGAAGTATGGCTGCCTTCTCTGGAGGTCTCAGCTGAAGCGGTGCGACCCTTCACCGTTGCTTCCGCTGCCGGGGCGGCAACCGATTCCGTTCCGTCGAACATCGATTCAAGCGCTTCGGGGGCCAGCTCCAGCCGGACGCCTCACGATCAGCGCGACAGCAGCTCGCTCGGGAAGCCTCCTGAGCCTCCACAGGCCGACACGCACATTCATTGGAATACCGTTAATCGCGAGTCACTACTTTCCACCGGCATTATGCACGTTTTTAACGTGTGGACGGAGGCGGGCACGCGCGATGCCCTGTACGGGCCATGGTTCCAAGACTGGACGCGCTCGGTCAGCGAGCTGCGCGGCTGGAGTGACAGCGATCGCTTCATGGCACCTTATGCGGGGCACCCCATCCAGGGCTCGATCTTTGGATACATCCTGCGCGAAAATGATCCCCGGTACAAGACCGTGCAGTGGGGTGATGGACGCGATTATTTCATCAGCCTGTTGCGCTCTATGGGCTATTCGGCTGTATGGCACACGCAGTGGAAGATCGGGCCCGTCAGCGAAGCCAGCATCGGCAACGTCATGTTGCACGCTTCTCCGGGCTTCATCACTTTAGTCGATACGCCCACACTCGGAACCCTCGACATGATAGGCGAGGACGCGCTGGACCGCTACCTCATCATGGGGCTCGAGAACCGCACCGCCAACCGGGCGCTGATTATGCTCACGCGCTGTTTCCTGAACCCCGGACGGTCGTTCGGCAACCTTATGGCGATGAAGCAGCCCTGGAGCCGCGACACGCGCATGGGCATCTTCGGCGAGAACTTCGTGAAGCGGCAAGAGATGATTGCCGACTGGAAATACCACAATGGTCCTAAGCCCTTCGAATTCGTCAAGCGGCAGCCCGATCCTTCCAGCCATCCGGACCGTGTTTATCCCAAGGCTGCGCCAATCGAGCTGTCGGCTTACCCCAACTTCGAAAGCTTTAGCGGCCGTAGTTGTATCGGCGGCGGAGGCTCCGGCGCTGCGCGCCTCTCAAACGAATGGCAGATCGTGGGAGAAGTTAACGGCTGTCTGATCATGGGCTTTTCCAAGTATACGCAGAGTGGCGACTCGCTTTTTTACGGCGGTGGTCTTCGCTGGACGCCCCTTGCTACCCACCGCTGGTCTCCTTTCGCCGAAGTGCTCTTCGGCGGCCGCAAGGTCACCTACGAGGTAGACAATCCCGAGTTGGAAACGAAGCTGCTCAACGCATGGAATGATGGCAATGGAACTTTGCCGCACTATCCCAAGCGCAGCGACTGGTCCACTCAAGTAGCCAGCAACGGTCCCAGCCTGGCTATCGGAGGAGGCGTCGATTACGTCGTCAAGCGCCCATTCGCCTGGCGGCTGCTCAACATCCAATACACTCATTCCTGGATGGGCGGCGTGGACAACATTCATCCCAACAACGGCATCCGCATTACGACCGAAGCCGTGTTCCGCATCGGCACGTGGTAGGCTCGCTCGCCTTTCCGGTCCCGTGTGCTGCCTTCGTATAATGTCCGCACGGGTTCAGGACCATGAAACTTCTCTCCAAGTTCAATCTTGTGCTGCTGGTATTTTTTGGCGTCAGCGGATTTGTGATCTCGCACCTGGCCTATCAGTTCCTCATGCGTAATGCAAGCGACCAGGTGCTGCAGCAGGCCGAATTAATGATGGCCAGCGCCAGATCAACCCGCGACTACACCTCCGAGCAGGTGAAGCCTCTGATCCTTCAAAATCCGGAGCACGAAACCCGGTTCTTTCCCCAGACCGTACCCGCATTCGCCGCGACAACTGTCTTCAATTCCATACGCAAGTCGTATCCCGACTATTCCTATCGCGAGGCGACGCTCAATCCGACCAACCTGATTGACCGCGCCGAAGACTGGGAAGCTGACATCGTTCGCTACTTCGCCGACCATCCGAACGATAACAAGATTGTGGGCGAGCGCGAGACGCCAACTGGCCGGTATCTTTATTTAGCCAGGCCGATGGTGGCGAAGCAGAGCTGCCTGGAATGTCATAGCACACCCGACGTTGCTCCGGCAGCGATGATCAAGGCCTATGGTCCGCAGAATGGTTTCGGTTGGAAGCTCAACCAGGTGATCGCTGCGCAGATTGTCGCCGTGCCCATGGCCGTGCCGGTCCAGGTGGCCGACAAAGCATACCGGAGCCTGATCATCTTCCTGATCGCGACATTTGTGCTGACCATTCTTGCGCTGGATACAGGACTCTATGTGATCGTCATTCGTCCGCTGCACCGAGTTTCGCAGGCGGCTGACCGCATCAGCAAAGGCGATACCGACGTGCCTGGACTGGAAGTGAAAGGTCGCGACGAAATCGCCGACGTAACCAGCTCGTTCAACCGCATGCGCGTGAGTTTGGAGAAGGCACTGAAGATGCTGGAGCAGTAGACGGAAGTCTCGGTAGGTATTGCGGGACTACTTCTGCGACTCAACGCCGAGCGTTCGACTCGGTCGCCGCGGCGACCTCGCTCAGGATGACAACCCAAAGATCTACGCTTGATCGATTGGCGGAATCGAGTCTCACAAGGTCGACCGCTTCTTCCCTGCTAGAAACCGCACCCGATCTTTTTCGGTATCGATCTCACCCGCAACCAGGGCATATAGCTCATCGACCGATGCGCAGCGATCGGCTGCGCGTTTCACCACCACTTTGGCAATCGGCCCGATGAACGCCGCCAGCTCCCGGCTGACGGAGTCCAGCTCCCCGGGTTGCAGCTTCCATGTGCGCCCCGGATCGCTGCTCGGCCTGGGCGAGGCACCGCCCGCCGCCGGTTTTTTGCTTGGCGTCATCGAGGGAATGGTCGCCGCAATTACCGACAACTGGGCGATTGTTTGCGCTTCGTCATAAGACATTTTCGCCAGAGCAGCGGAAAATTCGGCTGCTGATTGATACCGCGCCGCCGGGTCCTTTTCCATCGCCTTTAGGATGGTGGCGCACAAGGTCAGCGGCATTGACGGATTCAGCTCGGCAGGATGTCTTGGCGAGGCGTTCACATGGCCGCGCATAATCTCGTAATCGGTTCCGGAGAACGGAGTTCGCCCGCTGAGAATCTCATACAGCATAGCGCCGGTCGAATAAAGGTCTGCCCGGGCGTCCGCGCGCTCGCCTCGCACCTGCTCGGGAGACATGTAATGCAGGGTTCCCAGCACGTGCCCCGGGCGCGTCTGGCTGACGTCGGCAGTACGGAAGGCCAATCCAAAATCCAGTAGCTTCGCTTCGCCTGCCGGCGTAATCACGATATTCGACGGCTTGATGTCGCGATGAATCACACCCCGCCCGTGGGCGTAGTCGAGCGCAGCGAGCACCTGTCGCACATAATCAATGCCCTCCACCGGACGCCGCGGCCACGGCGAGCGCATCTTCATCTGCAGGTCCTGGCCTTCGACGAACTCCATCACCATGGCGACCTGCTCGCCTGCCTGGAAGGCAGTGTGCAACTGTGCAATATGCGGATGCGACAGGCTTGCCAGCACACGAATCTCGCGCCGAAAACGATCTGACAGGTCTGCGCCCTCGCGGTCGGAACGCAGCAACTTCAGCGCCTCGGTGCGCTGCGAGATGAGGTGCCGCACCTTGTAGACTTCGCCGATGCCGCCGTGCCCGAGCTGGCTCAGCACCTCGTAGTCACCGATTTTGTCGCCGGCCCTTAGCGCCATGCTGCCCTCACCCGGGCAAGGATCGTGTTGCTGCTCTTCAAGGACCGCTCCCCACAGATGGTTTCCCTATTCTGGGGAATATACGCCCCGAACGCAAGCGGCGGATTGTAACTAGCGATTGGCTAGGACAACTAGGTCTCAGGCCGAAAGCTTCCTTCGTTCCTTCAACTCCGCCAGCAGGGCCTCAACTTTCTCCTCGCGCTCCAGCGCATGGAAGCGACCCTCGATATCCTCGCCTAGCAGTTGCGCGTGGGCCTCGCCGATGGCCTGCTCGCGAGCGACCTTGGTACGCATGCGGTCGAAGGTACGGTTCTCACCTGTAGGCGTGAGCTGTGCCTCGACTGCACGGCTGGTGGCGCGCGTACGCCGATGTTCAGCGATCAGCAGATCCACCTTGGCACGAGCTTCCGACAGCTTGATTTCCAGCTTCTTCAGCGCCGCCTTCAGCGATTCAACCTGAGCCTCCTGATCCTGAATCTGCTGGGCAAAGCTGTCAGCCATCTGCTGGAAGCTCATGACACGTTCCAGTGCAGCCCGGGCCAGCGCATCGTCTTTCTTGTCTACGGCGAGTTCGGCCTTACGCATCCAGTCGGCATGTTTGTCGAGGTTCTCCTGCTTTTTCTTTTGCAGCAAATGAAGATCGGCAAGCGCGATAGCCACCTGCGTCTTCACCTGCATAAACTGGTTTTCCATGTCGAGAATCACCTGCTTCAGCATCTTCTCCGGATTCTCAGCCTTGTCGATCAAATCGTTCAGATTGGCTCGCACCAGCGTCGCCACTCGATCCAGTAATGCCATAACGACTCCTTAGTCTTAGCAGCTTGCAACTAGCAATTAGCTGTTAGCTGTTAATCAATGCAAAATGTTTCTCCTCTGAACGAGGCAAGACGAATGTGTGATACCTCTTACTTTTCTGTCCCCGCGTTCGTGTCTGTGCCACCCTTGCTGCCGGTCTTCAGAGTGTCAGGCTTGGGCGATTTGTCGCCGATCGTCCGTATCTTCCCCAACAGGTCTGACATGTGCATACCCGAGAGCGCCTCGAACAGCGCCGGAACCTGCGCGGCCATTTCGGTGATATCGCCCGTGACCTTATTCAATCCCGCCGAGTGGCCGTTGCCGGTTGAGACCACGGTGATCTTGTCCACATTCGACAGCGGACTCGCCAGGGCCTTAACAACTTCGGGCAGTCCGGTAATCAGCTTGTCCACGACTGCGGCCTGGTTGTACTCCTGATAGGCCTCCGCCTTCAGGTTCATGGCGCGAGCTTCGGCGTCGCCCTTCTTGAAGATGATCTCGGCCTCGGCTTCACCCTGCGCACGAATGGCGCTGGCGCGGCCTTCTGCCTCCACCATGGTGCGCTGCTTCTCGGCGTTGGCGAGAGTCTCGATCCGCTGGCGCTCGATCTCAGCCTGCTTCAGAACGGTCGCAATCAGTTCTTTCTCGCGTCGCAGGATTTCCGCCTCCTGCACCTTCACCTGCTGCTCCTTCTCGACCTGCTGGATCTTCACCGCCTCAGCCGTCACCTGCTGCTGCATCACGTTGGTCTGGATTTCGTACGCCTTGTCAGCCTGCGCCTGCTGGCGCTTCACCAGCTCGGCGTATTGCGCTCTCTTTACCTCCAGGTCGCGTTGCGCTTCAGCTTGTCGCGCCTGCGAAGCAGTCTCCGCCGCCACCCGCTCCTGGTCCGCCTGCGCCTTAGCCACCGCAGACTCGCGCTGCGCCAGCGCGCGCTTGATGGCCGTATCGCGGTCCGCTTCAGCGGCCGCCACGTCAGCATCACGCTTGATACGCGCAATATCGGGCCGGCCCATGTTGGTGATGTATTCGTTCTTGTCGCGCACTTCCTTGATGGTGAACGAAATCACCTCCAAGCCCATCTTGTTCATGTCATCGGCGCAGGTGGAACGCATGCGGTCGGCAACCATTTCTGGTTGCTTGACGATCTCTTCCACTGTCAACTGCCCGATGATGCCGCGCAGGTGGCCTTCCATCACCAGGCGAATCAGAGCTTCGCGGTCGGCCGGCGGCTTGGTCAGGAACTGCTCTGACGCCGTCAGAATTGATTCGGGATCGGACTTCACCTTGATTTGTGCTACCGCTTCGACAGTTACGGCAACGCCCTGCTTGGTGTAGAGGTCCTGCTGCGGCGCCACGTCAAACGACATCAGCTCCAGCGAGAGTTCGCGGCAATTCTCCACCATGGGAAGAATGATCGTCCCGTGTCCCTTGACTACACGTGTACCGCGAAAGCCGTACACCACCAGGGCTTCGTGTGGTCCGGCCTTACGATAGAGTCTGGCAAATACGCCCATCAGCAGGATTACCGCGGCAACCGCTGTCCAGGCGATGATGAGTGCTTCGGTTGGAATGTGAAACGGCATACGCCTCCTTCTTTGCTATCCGCTACGCTGACATCTCGTCCCACTTGCGCACATACGCAATCCCGTGCTCATAGCGGGTCACAACAATCTCGGTGTCTTTTGGCAAGGCGTCGCCGCTTTCGCTGCGCGCCCCGCAGGTCTGGCGGGTCCCCGCCTGGGAGAAAATGATTTCGCCTGTGCCTCCTTCACGGATCGGGCTGATCACACGGCCCAGCACGCCAACACGATCGAAGTCCGCAGGGTCAAGCTCGCGATCGTGCTTCATCAGGAACTTCACAAGGAACAGGAAAATGAATGCCGCACCCAGCAAACCCACCACGACCGCGATCAGCATGATGACCGTGACAGTGAATGCCGAATAGCGGGTGAGCAAATATCCCGAGCCTCCAAACCAGGCCAGAAATGCGGTAACAGTCGCGAAGTTGAAAAACGGCATTTCAGCTGTTTGGCCGCCTTGTCGGGTTGCCACGTGTCCCGTTGCGTGTGGAATGTGCGCGTGCGGCACATGAACGTGCACGTGAGGCAAATGGAGAGTTCCACCCACAAACGACAGAACACTCAGGGTCACGCCAATCAGAAAACACACCAGATAGAAGATTGCCCAGCTCATAATGTCCCTCCGGGCGTCTTGTGTTTGCGCCTCGCCCCGTGTGGCGGTTCGTCCAGGTCCGGCTTGAGTACCTCGGCCAGCCGCTCCACGAGCTCGGGACTTTCCAGGATCGCGCCCAGCAGCACAATGCATTTGCGCGTGTCGCGATGTTTCGCAACTTCCAGTAAGGCATGGCTCAGCGCCGGATCGCTCGAGAACTGCTCGGCCCCCGCGGTGAGCCACAAATCAAGCCGGTCTTCTGTCGCCCGCAATTCGCTGGTCAGCTCGGTATGAAATCCTTCCGGGTCATCCACCAGGTAGCCGGGATGCACCTTGAAGAACCGCGCCAGCATCATGCGCGAGGCATTCGTCAAGTGTGGGCGCGCACCGCTCTCGATCTGCGACAGGTAGGACTGGCTCAGCCCGTGCCCCAAATCCTTCTTGAGCGATTTAGCGAGTTCCTGCTGGGTCATCTCGCGATCCATCCCGCGCAGCGTGCCCTCCACCAACCTGAGGTACCGTAATTTTTCACCCAACTTCATATTGCGATCTGCAATTATAATATTGCAATTTGCAATGTCAAGCACTAGATGTCCTCTCTTCTCAGGAGGATGCAGAAACAGGGTACAGCCGGAATAGCGACTGAGGCCGTTGGCTTTCAAGCTCACTCGAAAGGCGAGTCAGTCAGCGCTCTTGAAGCCTGCATTACCGAACTACTCGAACACCCACTTGGTCACCGCGGTCGTAATCTGCTTCAGGGGAAACGCAAACACCACGCGTGGCGCGAGCTTGTACACATACCCGGCCTTTCGCGGCTGCATCGGCCATCCGTACTTCTTCTTGCTGGCATCCGACAATACTGCTGGGAGCTGCTCATAGCTGACCCTCTCCGCCACGCCCTCTACGATCAACAGCTCCTCGAAGTTCTCGCTGATCAGAATGCAATTCGGATTGACCTCGAGATTTTTTGCCTTGCGGGTCTCCGAACTGGTCCCGAAGTAATAGGCATCCTCCACCCATAGTCCGTGCATGCCCATAGCATGCGGCCGGCTATCCGGACGCACGGTTACGAGCACGTAATTCTGCGAGTTCGTCAGCCGCTCGCGTGCCCAGCTCCAATCCAGCAGGCCTTCGAGCGAGGTTGGAAATCGGTAGCTCGCCGGCACCGTCGGACGCATCGCGCGCGGCTGCTTGGTTTCTGAAGACGCCGTCCGTTTCTCCGCCCTTTTCGTTGCGGCAGATCTCGTCTGTTTTCGCTTGTTTGCCGCCATCGCTGTGCTTGTCGATTGAACTGGAGGTTTCTACCTCATCCTGCTGCCCGATCCACCCAATAGTGATCCCAGTACTCCTCGTACGATCTGGCGCCGCCTTCCTGCTCCAACGTCACCAGCCCACGTTGGATAGCCCCCACACTCGCTGCGGAAATATTGCCGTACTCGGTTTGCAGTCTCGCCTGCTCGCCATCGTATTGCAAGCACCACCCGTAAATCCTTCAGGTCGAGCAGCAGCAGTTGCTGGTCATCTGCAATCTTGAACACCAGCGACAGGACGCCAGTCTACGTGTCATTCAGGTTCAACAGCCTGCTGAAGAGCAGCGGCGGCCCCACCTCGTTGACCGTTGCGCGCACGGGGTGCCCTTGCTCGCCGAAGACGTCCCAGAACGTTACTGGGGCACCCTCGGAGTTGAAGTCTTCCAGGTTCAGAGCCTTAATGCGCTCAGCGATCTTCGGGTTGTCCTTCCCCGGCTGGCTGATGCCCGACAAGTCCCCCTCTACGTCGGCGGGAAATACCGGCACTCCGGCCCTGCTGAACGCCTCCGCCATCACCTGGAGTGTGTGACCGTCTTGCCGGCCGCGTCGCACCGGCCACCAGACCATGCCGGTTCGCCATACACGGCAGCAACCACTGGGGCTCCGTACTCTTTGCGATAAGCAGCGGCTCAGCCATGATTAGCTCTCAACACTCTTTTTCGTGCCAGTGCATGGCTGTCGTTGTGTTGTCTCGAACCCTGCATTCGAATACGTTGCTCGCACCAGCCGCCCCGCAACAATCCACGCGCCTTAGTGTTCCAGTGGCTTGTTTCCCGCTTTTCTCGTTAAGATAATGATTTGCGGCATTCATGCTGCTCCTATAGATCTCCTGGGGGAAGGTTTGCGCGCTCTCGCTCTGCTGCTTGCCATATCGGCGCTGCTGGGTATCATTGCCTGCGGCGGTGGCGGCAGTAATAACAGCAATAGCACCATCACCGGCGTCTCAGTCTCCTGCAACCCGACTTCCATCGAGTCCGGCCAGACCAGCACTTGTACAGCCACAGTCACTGGGACTGGGACCTTCAACACGCTTGTTAGCTGGTCGGCCAGCGGCGGCTCAATCGATACTACCGGTGTGTTTACGGCTCAGCCGGTAACCGCTCCCAATCAAGTCACCATTACCGCCATCTCCGTCCAGGACACCTCGAAGAGTGGCACCGCGACCGTTACCGTCACACCCGTCACGACCATTGCCGTCTCCTGTACACCGACGGTGATCCAGTCGCTTCAGAACAGCCTGTGCACGGCTACCGCCAACAGTGTCGTTACGAACGCCGTCAACTGGACCAGCACCATTGGCGTGATGTCCACCTCAGGCCAGTTTACCGCGCCGGCTGTTCCGTCCTCGACCCAGGTGACCATCACCGCTACCACGCAGGTGACGAGCGTCAGCGGTACAGCAACTGTCACAGTCAACGTCAACAACACCGCGCCAATCGCAATAGACGGCGGACCTACCGTAAACGGTGCCTCCATCGGCTATCCGAACGGAGCCTATGTCACTGCCAACGTGTGTGTGCCGAAGACCAACACATGCGCGACCATCGATCACGTGCTGGTTGATACCGGCTCCGTTGGCTTCCGTGTGCTTGGCTCTGCGCTGGGCAGCGTGTCGCTTACCCCTCAGACCGCTTCCGACGGCAATCCCATGGCCGAGTGCTACGTCGCTCCCACGGGTTACGCCTGGGGCTCGGTGGCGTTGGCTCAGGTCCAGGTCTCGGGCGAGATTGCGTCGTCTATCCCGATCGAAGTCATTGCGCCTTCCAGCATCCCTGCCGCACCCGTCGCGTGCACATCCCAAACTACCGGAGGCGCACTCAATACCATCAGTGCGGTGAAGGCGAAAGCGATCTTAGGAATTGGAGTGTTCCAGCAAGATTGTGGCAACTCGTGCACCGCTGCGCCCCAGAGCACTTACTTCAGTTGTCCGCTCGCAGGATGTGCGCCGCTTCCCGCCACCATTGCACTGCAGGTGTCAAACCCGGTTGCCGCATTCCCCAACGACAACAATGGCAGCGAAATTCAATTGCCTCCGCTGGTCGCCGGAGGCTCACAGAATGCTCAGGGCACTCTCATCTTCGGCATCGGCACCCAAAGCAACAACGCGCTGGTTGGAGTTACCGCGTACGGCGTGAATTCTTCAGGCATCTTCAATTCGACGTACAATAACAGTGCCTATCCGGGATCGGTCAGCAGCGGCGCCAACGCCAACTACTTCCTCTCCCCTGGCATCACCGGTTTTCCCGCTTGCATGACGACGGCTTACTACTGTCCCAGCTCGCAACAGACCGTGTCTGTGACCAACTCGGGCACCAACGGCACCAGTGCTTCGGTTTCCTTCGCCGTAGATAACGGAGACACTCTAGTCCAGTCGGGCAAGTTTGCCTTCTCCACGCTTGGCGGCCCCGGCGGCAACCGCACTCCGGGATTCGTCTTCGGCATGCCGTTCTTTTACGGCCGCAACGTGTTCACCGCGCTGAGTGGAGCAGGCACGCCGGGAGGAACGGGACCATACTTCGCATACTAGGCGCTATCTCGTGAGCGGCTGTTAAAAAGAACGCGCTTTAGCCGTACCCGCTCCCGTTGACGTCTTCTATATTTCTGCGAATATAGAAAAATTAGATCGTGCGGCAATTCAACCCCAAGAGGGTGAGACATGCATAAATAACAAAGCCGACCTTGAATGCAGAGCAGGGCCGATGTTCTGAATTGTGGCCATAAGAGACCTCGGGACAAGGGGTTGAATGATTCCTCCTTATCCAATGCAAAAACGAAAACTTGAGAGAGAAAAGGATACGGAGTCAGCCGCTACACTTCACAGCGCGGCAAATGTGTGAACTACCACGCCCAGTATTTTTCTTTAGGCAGCGCGCTCATCGTACCTCTTGAGGCTCAGTTCGGCGATTGCCTGCACAATATACCGCTTGAGTTCGGTCAACTCTGGGTCGTCGTTGGGCAGACACTCGATAAGTTCGATCTGTACCAGCGTCTCTCGCAACAACGTCAACAGGTCGGGGATGCTCGGGTCGTCTAGGAGGTTTAGTTCCGCCATATAACGCCTTTGCTAACATCGACGCCAAAACGCGCCAAGAGGTTGGCTTTTGTATGGCATAGTTTTGCGCTTGCCTTCGAATGGCTCTTTAGTGGTACACGAGGCAGCAGTCCGGAGCTAGAACAGAACGTACTTTTTCTTTTTCTTTTGCTTCTGGACGTCCGCAGCGGAAGCGGCAGTTGTATAGACGGGCTTCGTCTCGTTCGGGCTGGCGCCGGTATCGGTGTAGCCGGGCATGATGTCGATATAGGCGTTTTCACGCAGTTTGGTGAGATAGGCGCGCAGCGCGGGCTGCATCTTGGTCATGTAGAGGCGCTCCTGAATCTGCGGCTCTACTTCTTTCAACGGAGGAATGCCTTCGGAGGTGTGCTCGGTAACCTTCAGGATCACCCAGCCCTGATTCGTGCGAATGGGCTCGGTGTACTGTCCGGCCTTTAGTGCGAAGACCTGATCCTCGAGTTGCTTTGAAAGTGTGCCGCGCTTGAAGTACTCCAGATCCCCACCTTGCCCGGCGGTGGGACCTGCCGATTCTTTCTGCGCAACTGCGTCGAACTTCGCGCCCTTCTGGAGCTGCGCGTAGATCGCGTCGACCTTAGCTTTGGCTTGGACCACCAATTGGTCGCTAGACGGCTCAGGTTGTCCGGGCTTGGCGGGCGGCGGTTGCGTTGATATCAGAATTTCGCTCAGCCGCACCTGTTCGGGACGCTCCATCTCGCTCTTGTGCTGGTTGTAGTAGTCCTGGATCTCCTGCTGGGTGACGCTGATATGTGCACCCACTTCCTGCTGGATAACCTTCTGCGTGAGGATGCTTTCTTTCATGTTCTGTTTGAATTCTTCGAACGAGACGCCCTGCGCTTGCGCGGCCTTTTCGAGGTCTTCCATTGATTCAGCGTGCATCTGCTTGCGGAGATCATCAAGGCGCTTGATGAGGTCGGTGTCGGCGCTAATGCCGAGCTCGTCGGCCTTCTGCGAGAGCAGCTTGGAATCAATGAGATCGCGGAGAAGGTCTTGCTGCTTGGGTTGAGCCTCGGGCGGAAGATTCGGATCCGGCTTGCTGGTTTCGGCGGCCAACTGCTCCTCACTGCGCTTCAGGTCGGAGAGCGAAATGATGCTGTTGTTGATGCGAACGACGATTGCTTCGACGAGGGTTTGGTCGCTCGGCTGGCTGGCCGCCGCCGGCGTGGGAGCCACTGTGGCGGGAGACACGGAGCCGGGTGGAAGCGCCGCTTGCGACTGTGCGAAAAGAACTGGAGTGCTTACAAGAACGGATGACAACAATAAAACCAATTGCTTCATTGATGACCTGGTGCGGCGGGACCACTTGCCCCGTGGTTCGTCTTCAAACATGAAAATCCTTCTTAACATTGTACCTGCCCAACGGCCAACAACCGCAAGGAAACTGCGATTCGCAAGGTACTACTACTTTCGTAACCGGGTGAGGTGACGCAACCCATGAGGTAACAACCCCGGTGACTTACACTAGTGGCGCACGTCAACAGGATTGACTAATTTTTCGATGACAGCCGAGCGGAAGGCGTTGGTGCGTGTGGCGTGTCTGGGCGCGCTCGTGTGGGTCTCGTCCGCGGCGACGAGTGCGCAGACGCTGCCGACTTCGGGGCCTGCACTGCCGCTGTATCGCGCTCTGCGAACCGACAGGCTGGATTCGCACCAGGTGTACAAGATCCGCGAGGCAGTCCTCGACCGGGAAGACGTGCATCTGTGGCTGAATGACGGGACGATCGCCTTCACGCAAAGCATCGCGGGCAAGATCACTGGAGCGTTTTTCCGAGGCGAAGGTGAAGTTCTTATCCGGCCTCCGGACAGACAGGAACGCGCTTCGCTAGGACTGTTCACCGGACAAGGAGTGCTGGAGGAGCACTTCTCGACCCTCTACCTGCGGTTCAATGACGACACCGCGGCAGAGCTGCAACCGTATCTGCGACCAGCGGATGATGCCGCGGAGTTCGTCAAACGAAATGACGAAGCGGCGCGGCTCCTGGCACCGATGGATGCGATGCGGTTGGCGATCAGTTTTACGAGCGCACCTGCAACCGTCCCGGCAGCTGATCGAGCACTGGCTCCGGACCGAATGCTGCATGCGCGAGTCGGCGGCGACCGCTTGGGAACCTTCGACCTGTATTTTGACGCGCGGGCTCCCGAACAGATCGTCGTGGGACAGGTAACGACGGCGCACAACGAGCCGTATTACGACCTGTGGATGAGCTTTGTGATGCGCTCGGTGCGGAACGAGTCGGCCCCAGCTTCGCGGTTTCATGGACCGACGGGACCGGCATTGACACGCGGCGCGTTCGGGGTCAGCCGGTACACCATTCATGCCGCGATCGATCAATCGCTTGGGCTGTCAGCAGAGGCATTACTGGAAGGGCCGGTGCGGCAGGGTGGGTCGCGCATCGTGCTGTTCGAGCTCTCGCGGCAGTTGCAGTTGAAGTCGGTGGAGATGGAAGGCCAGGCGCTGGAGTTCATTCAGAATGAAGCCATTGAAGGGAGCCAACTCTCGCGGCGGGGGAACGATCTGGTGGCGGTGGTTTTTCCGCAACCTCTGGTGTTGGGAAGCCAGTTGCAGTTGAAGTTTACCTATGCGGGATCAGTGCTGTCGGATGCGGGAAGCGGGCTGTTTTATGTGGGTGCGCGTGGAACGTGGTATCCGAACCGCGGCATCGCCATGGCGAACTACGACATCACCTTCAAATTTCCCCAGGCCTATACCCTGGTGGCAACCGGACGGCAAGTTTCTCTGGAGCAGAGCGGCAACCAGTCCATCGGACATTGGGTGAGCGATGCGCCGGTGCCCATTGCAGGCTTCAACCTGGGACGATATGTCCGGACGACGGCGATGGCGGGCGAAGTAGCCGTGGATTCCTACGCCACGCACGGCGTGGAAAACGAACTTCCCCAGAAAACGGAGTCCGTGCCGGTGACGACTCCGCGTTCCGTGATTACTCCGGAGGGCATCTCATCGGCGCCAGCACCGACAACAGCTCCGAGCCTGGTGGTGAGCGGCGTGTCGCTGGCGAAACGAGCGGCCGCGACCATTACATCGCTGGGGAACATGTTCGGACCGTTTCCATTCAGATCGCTGGCGCTAACGCAGCGGCCTGGAACGGATAGTCAGGGATGGCCCGGTATCGTCTTCCTTTCCAGTTACGTGTATCTGACGCCGGAGGAGCGGAAGGCAGCAAACGTCGGGACTGCGGACAATGTGCTTTACGGCGAAGTAATGATGCCGCATGAGGTGGCGCACCAGTGGTTCGGAGATCGGGTTTCTTGGGCCAGTTATCACGAGCAGTGGTTGATGGAGGCGATTGCCAACTACTCCTCGCTGATGTTGCTAGAAAAACGCCGTCCCAGAGACTTTGAAGTCATGATGGATGCGTACCGCAGACTGCTGGCGACGAAGTCAAAGGACGGAATAAGTAATGTTCAAGCAGGGCCGGTGACGCTGGGGGTGCGGTTATCGTCGTCGAAATTCCCAGCGGGATACGAAATCATCACCTACGGGCGAGGTACGTGGTTGTTTCACATGTTGCGGGAGATGTTTCGAGACGGGTCGCGCACGCCCGAAAACCCGGAAGGCTCGGACGATGTGTTTCTTGGCGTCTTGCGGTCGATCTACCAGCGCTATCAAGGCCGGGAAATAACGAATGCGGAACTCGAGTCGGAGTTGGAAGCGGTGCTGCCAAAATCGCTGTGGTTTGAGAATCGAAGGTCGCTGGACTGGTTCTTTGATGGCTGGGTCAATGGCACGGTGTTTCCGCACTTCGAGATCAAGGATGCGCGCTTCTCTGGCGCGACGGGCAAGGTAACGGCCACGGTGCAGCAAGTCGATGCGCCCGATGATCTGGTCACGAGCATCCCGGTGTATGGAATGGCCGGCGAGAGCAAGGTTTATTTAGGCCGTATTTTCGCCGAAGGACCGGAAACGCGAATCACGTTGTCGGTTCCGCCCAACGTAAAGCGGCTGGTGTTGGATCCATATCAGACCGTGCTGACCGCGCCGTGAGCAGCACAAGGGGAGTTCTGCCCGTAAAAAGTGGTCGTTCGACTCCGGTCGTCACTTGCGCGACGAGCTTCGCTCAGGACGACATTAGGAAGATTCCTTCAATCCTTTGCTAAACTTTTACTCCGTTGACAGTTGTCTGTGAGAGAAGGGGCGGGCATTGGCACCCTGATAGGTCCGGGCCAACTGACCGGTGCCACGTAATACATATTTATAGGTGGTTAGCCCTTCGAGCCCCACGGGACCGCGCGCATGCAGCTTGCTGGTGGAGATGCCGACCTCGGCGCCGAAGCCGTAGCGATAACCATCAGCAAAGCGGGTTGAGGCGTTGTGAAAGACGCCCGCAGCATCGACTTGCGCGAGAAATTCCTCTGCCACGGCTCGGTCTTCAGTGACGACCGTTTCCGTGTGCGACGAACCATGGGTGTGTATGTGGCGGATGGCTTCGTCGGTGGAAGGAACAACGCGGACAGCTAGCACCAGGTCCGAGTATTCGCGATTCCAATCGTCAACGCTTGCAATTGACGAGTCGGCGAGGATGGCCTTGGTTTGATCGCAGCCGCGTAGCTTCACGCTCTTTGCTTGGAGGCGGTCCGCTAGCAGGGGCAAGAACGCCATTGCGACCGCTTCGTGAACGAGCACTGTTTCCGCAGCGTTACAGGCAGCTGGATAGTCAGTCTTGGCGTCATCGATGATGTCGAGCGCCATTTGGAGATCGGCGGCCGCATCCACATAGACGTGACATATACCTTCGGCGTGACCAAGCATCGGTATGTGAGTGTTTGCTTGCACGAATTCGATAAGCTGCTTCGAGCCGCGCGGAATCACCAGATCGATCAAACCCGATTCGTTGAGTAGCTCGCCGACAGCCTCGCGACCGGCAATGAGCGAGACGGAATCTTCTGCAATACCGTGCTTCGCAAACGAATGCCGCATGGTGTGAAACAGCAGCGACGCGGTGTGCTCGACTTCGTGGCCCGGTTTGAGGATGACGGCGTTACCCGATTTCAACGCAAGTGCGCTGATCTGAGTGACGGCATCGGGACGGGCTTCGAAGATGACAGCCAGCACGCCGATGGGACAACTGATTTTCTCGAGCACTAAGCCGGTGTCGAGTTCCGTCTTCTGCAGTACTCGGCCAAGTGGATCGGGCAAGCTGGCGACGGCTCGCATCGAGCGAGACATATCGGCGATTTTTTTGTCGGTGAGGCGCAAGCGTTCGTACGATGCCAGATTGATTTCGCCGGAGGTAAGCATGACATCAGCTACGGCGAGATCCTTTGCATTGGCCTCAAGCAATTGCTGGCACGTTTGTTCTATGGCGTCGGCTGCGGAGCGGATTGCCGCATCGCGTTGCACCGACGGGATTGTCGCAAATTGACGGGACGCTTGCCGGGCGGATTCGGCAATCTGCCACACCGCGGGGCTCACGTTGCGCTCCGCGGCAGGAAGAGCGTTCCGATGAGTTCGCCCGCACACACGCGCTCGATCACATTAGATAAGCAGCCATTGGCAATCACGGCGAGGCCTTGTGCTTCTGTAGCAATGCGAGCGGCTTCCAGTTTGGTCGCCATCCCGCCGCGTCCACGCCCGTTTTTGCCCTGGGCAAAGTTGCGGATTTGTTCCGTAACGACCTGTACCTCTGTAATCAGTTTTGCGCCCTCGGTAGAGGGATCGCCGTTATAGAGGCCATCTACGTCGGAAAGAAGCAACAACAAATCGGCGGCCACGTGAGTCATCACCAAGGCGGACAGCTTGTCGTTGTCGCCAAAAACGCGTTCGCGGCCGGGTGAATCGGCGGGATGATCGAGCTCAGCGGTAGAAACCGTGTCATTTTCGTTGATCACTGGGATGACGCCCAGTTCCAGAAGCGAGCTGAGCGTGGAGCGCAGATTGCTATAGCGGTGTGGATCACGGAAGTCGTCTTCGGTAAGCAGGACCTGTGCCGTGCGGCAGCCGAGCTTGTCGAAGGCGTCATCATAAATCGCCATAAGCCGGCTTTGTCCGATGGCGGCGCACGCCTGTATTTGCGAGAGTTCTGTGGGACGCTGGGTCAGACCAATGTGCTCCATGCCAAGACCTACAGCACCGGAGGAAACCATGAGCAGATCGCGGCCCTGTTGCCGCAGCCGGGCGACGGATTCCACGATGCTGTAGAGCTGGCTGAGCGCCAGGCGGCCATCATCACGCATGACGACATTGGTGCCGACTTTAATCACGATGCGGCGAGCGCGGGTAACAGCCTCGCGGGAGGATTGCTTCGTTTCGGTGTAGCTTAGCGAATTCATCGATGACGTGGTTTCAGTGTAACAACCAGAGCGCGAAGATGGTGCGGCGCGGCAGATAACCATGCACTCAGACGCAACACGGCCCGGCGCTAAGGTTGCTGCGCGTGTTGCGGCCGGGCAGAGATCGTGGTTGGTTGGCCGGCCAGCGTCGGTGTCGCCTGTTGAAGAACGGTCTGGCAGGACATCTCAAAGCGTTGCAGGAAAAAAGTGGTGTGAATTCCGAGCCACAGCATCAGTATGCACATGGTCACCATTACCCAGTGCTCCCGCGGATTCACGTCGGGCAGATTGACGTTCTTCGGATTGGTGAGCTTGCCGTAGAAAACCCGCTGATATGCCCACAGGAGATAGCAGGCAGAGAAGATGACGCCGGTGGCGCCCCAGACCGCCCACTGCCACATGGTTTGGAAGGTTCCGGAGAGGACCAGGAATTCACCTACGAATCCGCAGAGTAGCGGGAGACCAATCGACGCCAGGACGGTAAATAAGAAAAGGGACGCATATTTCGGCATGGGTGTTGCCAGCCCGCCGAATTCGGTGATCTCGAACGTGTGCCGGCGCTCATAGAGCATACCAACGAGCAGGAACAGGGCTCCGGTTGAGATGCCATGCGCCAGCATGACGTAAACGGCTCCCTGCATGCCAATCAACGAAAATGAGAAGATGCCGAGCACTACAAATCCCATGTGGCTGACCGAAGAGTAGGCGACCAGGCGTTTGAGATTGGGTTGCACCATGGCAACCAGGGCTCCGTAGATGATGCTGATGACGGCTAGCACGCCAACCCAGGGCGCTGCCCAATGCGACGCATTGGGAAATAGCGGTAAGCAAAATCGTATGAGTCCGTAAGCGCCGGTTTTCAGCAGAACGCCGGCGAGGTCAACGGATCCTGCAGTTGGAGCTTCGGTGTGGGCGTCGGGCAGCCAAGTGTGCAGCGGAAAAATGGGAACCTTGACGGCGAACGCAACAAAGAAGCCCAGGAACAGCCACCTCTCGGCCGTCGGGCTGGGCGCGAACTGACCGCTCTCCACCATCTTCTGGACGACGGTGAAATCGAAGCTGCCGGTGTGGGCGTAAATCCAAATGATGCCGGCGAGCATAAACACCGATCCACCCATGGTGAAAAGAACGAATTTGATGGCCGCGTAGATCTTGCGGTCGTGGCCCCAGATACCAATCAGCAATGCGAGCGGAATGAGCCCGAATTCCCACCAGAAGAAGAAAAGAAGCATGTCCACTGAGACAAGGATGCCGACCACGCCCATTTCCAGAAGCAAGAGCATGATGTGGAATTCCTTGACCTGTTTTTGGACTTCGTTCCACGAGGCGAAGACACCGATAGGAGTGAGCAGCGTAATCAGGTGGATCAGGAAAATGCTGATGCCATCAACACCAAGGTGATAGTTAACGTGCCACTGGGGGATCCAGGGGACGAACTCTTCGAGTTTAAAGCCGCTGGAGCCGGGATGAATGTAATAGACAGGAATGAACGACAGCAGGAATTCGATTACTCCGACGGCGAGACTGATGCGACGTATCAGCAGGTGCTGGTCGCGATTTCGCAGGGGCAAAAGCGCCAAGGAGCCTACCAGCGGAAGAAACAGGAGTATGGTCAGAAGATGGTTGATCAACATGAATGGCACCCTGCTAATGCAGCTGTATGAAGGAGTGACAGACTACTGACTGTGACCCGGTTAACAGCGATCGAATACATGGTGACCGCTGGCCTAAGCCGCTGGAATCAATGATTCTATATTTGCAGAAGAGGCAGAGCAAGGGAAGGTGACGCGGCCGACGGGGCCACAGCGCTGGGGATGGTCGAGCAGATCCCAAGCAGACGAAGCATAGGGGCTATAGCACACTGCAGAAAACATCCCCGCTGGAGAGGTGGCTGATGGCGGCGGTTTGCAAACTCGTTCTTACCCTCCTGGCGTTGCTTCTTTTCTTCACAACCTATTGGTTCTAAAGAGTTGGGCGGTGAGACGACTTGGCCCAAATTCGCCTTCCCCGACAGTTCTGTGCAGTAAACATGCAGTAAGGCGTGAGTGTGTGCGACGCCGATGTCGTGCACACGCCCATGGGTGCGGTCGCACTAGCCTTCAGGCTTCGTGTGTTCTTTCAGGGCATCGGGCTTGCTCTCAAACGATTGCCCACAATCCTTGCACTGCAAGGCTCGCCTTCAATTCGCCACAAGTCGGCGGGTTTATGCACGTATCCACAGTGTGGCCTCAGTTATCCTCGTACTTCACTCTTCGAGCGTCCCACCAAGCTGAAGCAACAGATTTGTCAATGTGGTCAGGCGGGCGAACAAATTTCGCTGCGCGGTAGGCTCTCCAACTGGGCGCTCCTTCCAGAAGTGCCTCGCAGTGTCGTAAGCCTTGCGTGCATTCTCGCGGCATCTCAGTCGTCTCTCCTCTGTCTTGCTGTCGAGTGCTAAGGACGCAAAAGTGTTTGCCAGCTCCAACTCGGTGCGAATGAACTCGCACAAGTTAAATTCAAACTGTTCGTGCGGACCGGACAACATCCAAGATAAAAGTCCCTTCGTGCTTGTGCTCAGCAAACTGAATTTTGACACGTCCGTGAGCAGTTGTGGTGCATTGTTGGAGTCGTCATAAAATGGCGCGAACGGGTCGAAGCCCGCGTGCTGTTGGGCTGAATCCTTTATCTCAGCATCTCCCACTAGCTGCGTTTTCGGCTCGCGAAGCGGATGGGCTTCTGTGTGGGTGTACTCGCGGTCTTACCTGGAGACGCGGCGCGGGCAAGTTCCTCCGACTTATCTTTCAGCCTTTGTACAGCTAGTGCCAAGCCATGTGTCAGCTCGCGGTTCGTTTGGCGCAACCGTCTGTAATCATCGATGCTCGGCCGCAGCTTTTCGTTGGTTTCGATTGCTCGCTGTGCCCACCCCGTTAGGAGCCACCTGTCTAGCTCGTCGGTCGAGGCTACCACAGTCCCCATAGCTTTCGCCTTCTGTCGTTTTATCGGCAAGCCGAGCAGTTGCTCCCAGCGCTGCACAGTGCGCACGCCCTTACCGAGATAAGCGGCTATCTCCTTCCACGAGCGGAGAACCTTATTTTCGTGACTCATACCGTGTCGAAGGCGAGACTGAAGCCTTTTCCACCGACATTCAGCAGAGCTGCGCCGAATCAAATTTGTTGATTGCAGTAGCTTAGCTCTTTCGAACCCTTGACGGAAGCAGAATGTGCAGGAAGGAAAATTGCTGTCGCGAAATCGCCTGTCATCGCCAACAAACCGGATGCAATCGGAGCAGTGTGACGACGGTGTTGGCAATTCTTCTTTAGTGCTCCAGGACATCCTTACTCCCAGCGCAGAGTTTCTAGTCCGACTGAGGCAAACTTTGCCCGGGCTTCCAGCATCACCCTCAGTGAGGACGGACTATGCCCAGCCGTTGCGTATGTACGTCTGGTTTCTGCAACCACCACCCGGCCGGCGGCCCATGCCCCAATGAACGGCTGGAATTACCGCACACGGTCAAAGAGAGTTCAGAAGAAACCACTGAACCGGAAGACGATTACGGTTTGTGCGCAGCCTGTTGGATGGCCCGAGCTGGCAAATACTAAGAAAGGGGTTGCAATGGATGTTGCAGCGAAATATTGTTTAATCAGAAGCGAGCTTGAAGACCACGCCTTCCATCTGACCACTGAGTTGTTTGGCTCGACTCAACGACTCCATAGGTTGATAGGCACAAGCCATCAAGAATTTCTTGCCACGCGAGTCGCCTGCCTCAACGTCACAAGGGAACTCTCGGAATCACGCCATCGGCTTGTGACGCATCGGACTGCTCACGGATGCTAGAGAAACGCGACTATGTTATTTCTACAGCCCTCCGTTCGACAAGTTTCTTCCGGCAGGAAAACCAGGATGGAACGTGCACACTTAAGCACTAACCCTTTGTCTGCTCGCTCGATCATCAGGAACGCTCTCTGCGATTGCATTGCAGATGATCGCCATCAAGCCGCATTAAATCGGCATGCCTGTGAAGGGAACCGCAGCGCGGACAGATCCACGTCAACACTGGCGGAAGTGGTGAACGGCGGCAACGGGACATAAGAACTTCGGTTCTTCAGTCTATCTTGCGGGAATGGGAAAGTGGAAAGCTGGAGATTCGCTACCGTGGGGAGAAGATCGCATGGAAAGAGATCCCCGCTTTACCAGAGCGACCGTTCCCGAAAAGGCAGCTACGCGAGCGGCTGCGTCCCGTGCGACCGTCTGCGCCACATCCTTGGCGAGGAGATTATCGGGATTTGCCTACCCCGAGGTATAGCGCGCAATGGTGAACAATTTCGCGGCGCGAAAAGCTGTGGAAAAGAAGCAAGGGGGAAAAGTCAAAAATCGACTTCCCCACCTCGCTTGGAAATCCCGCCAAACACCCGCGCGATTCCCACTTTCCCCCAGCTTCGGCTGCTTCTGTATACATGACGAACAGTTATCGAACTGAAGGGGACATTTCTAACGAGGTAAGCCTGGGGACATTTCTAAAGAGGTACGACAGCCTTCGAGCAAGCGATTGCCAAAAGCCATGCCGTGCAATGGTGCAGTAAAATGTGTAGTAAATGCACCTCTGATTTTTCCAACCTGTTGATTCTAAAACGCCGGAGAGGTGGCCGAGTGGCTGAAGGCGGCGGTTTGCTAATTCTACCTGCCCGATTCGTACACACCGATTTTCACGTATTTTGTTCGTGTTAGCGACTTCTCATTTGCACTGCAAGACCCCACTTGTGGCGTACAGTGCAGCAAGAGTGCAGCAAGGCTTCGCACCTCTGGGCGACGTGGTGGCTTTGGGTGCAGTGGGCTTTTTGCACAGGATCGTTGCTCCCCGCAGATCTGGAAAGGCTCCTTTAAGAGCGGTAGAGTGCGACCTTGCCAATTCTCGGCTATTCGCCTATTCGGTACTTTCAACTTAGATGTGTTTGACGAAAAGAAATTCCGCGGCTACGGACCCTACGGCTATGACGTGAAGGAGTTCATCGCAAGAGAACAGGCGGTCCGTATGCGGCAGCGGCGCAAACCTGCCTAAAGGGGGTTGTGGGCACAATTGAGGGGTTGTGGCACATGTCGGGAACGCCGACTTGCGTTGGCACACGTTTCGAATATCGCGACTTCCAGGGCGTTGAGTTTCCACTTGTACGCGTCGGGCGTTTTTCGTCAAGTTGACGTGGCGCGGACTTCGCGGGAGCAATCCCACAACCGCGTTTGTGGACCGCAAGAGGGAGTGATTAAGGCGTTTGTCAGTCCCAGCCAGCCGTTATGGCGAGAATTTGCAGTTGGAGAGGTATGCTCGGGCGAGCGCGTCTAGCTAGTAGCGGTGTTCACGGTGCTGGCGCCTACCGATATAGCCTTTGCTGCTCCTGGACTTGGGGCGCGCTTCATTAACGTTGATTACCTGTCCGTCGATGGTTTTCCCATTTAGGTCGGCGATAGCTGCCTGTGCTTCGGGATCGCTGCTCATTTCGACGAAAGCGAACCCGCGCGGCACTAGGGTATCCCTGTCAACAACGACCGTTACGCTCAGCACCTGGCCGAATGCTTCGAATGCTCTCCTCAAGCTCTGTTCCGAGGTGTTCACAGTAAGATTGCCGACAAAGATGTTTTGCATGATGCTTCTCGCGTGTCCAGTTGGACGCCGCCCCCTGTCGCGTGGGCCGTTGCGTACTTAACACGGCCAACGGCGACTAGCTTTCCAGCTTTTCCTCACCTGCCCGAAGGCGGGCTCTTTCTGCCACGAGTTGCGCTTGGGCCGTCCTTAGCTTGGCCTTCAGCTTCTCGCACTCTTCTGTCGCCTTCGCAACCCTTTGCTTGGCGGATTTGATCTCAGATAGCGCTTGCTTGTGTGATCGCAACATCTAGGTAAGCCTTATTTGTAGAATTCCAAACCAAACCAGAGCAGAAACAGACTTTCTAATTGCTAGCGGGCAAGCACGTTGACGTCATTGGCGCGCCTTTTACTCCGAGCACGCACTTCCGGCACTTCAAAAGTCTCCGTAACCTGCAGCCTGGCAGCTTCAACTTCTTCCGTGGTCGGAGGGCCGACTTCCAGCGTTCCATTGCTGCTGGGGCTGCGGGTATGGGTACAGAGGCCCTGGTTCATCATGATGGATTGCAAGAGGCGGGACAGCGAGCGTGAGTGATACCCGTTGCAGAAGCGAAGCCCATCTGACCAGCCGAGGTGCGCCGAGAACTCGCAGATGAGACTCCAATATTCCCGGGTGGTGTTCCACATTCTCAGGTATTCCAACGCGCCGTGGACTCCAATGTGATATTCGACCCTGACTCGTCCGGGAGCAGATGACTGCGTCAGAGCATCCCAGTTCAGCACCACCGCGCTATTCAAAAGCTGGTCGAGAGATTGTGGCGGCGCGGATGGTGTGATTGGTACTTCGCTTTTCATGACTTTTCCTCAGACTTGGTGTTGTCGACCCGAAGGCGTTCGAAGCCTGATGCAGGTGGCAGTTGGGCCGTCGGTTCAGCCCCCGCTGCATTGGAAAGCCCCACAGAAAGGGCTTTGGCCCGGGCAAGATACCAAGGGCCGAGTCCGCTGCAACTTGCGAGAGCAGGTGACTCTCCGGAATCATGCATTATTCCCGGCGCGAGTCCTTCGCAAATGAATCTTCTTTCCGAAACTTTTTCCGCGCGCGCTTGCGCGCCAAAGCTTGTTTCACTCGGCGCTTTTCGCCCGGCTTTAAGTAGTATGAGTGACGTTTCACTTCTTTAATGATGTCTTCCGTCTGAACCTTACGTTTGAATCGACGGAGCGCATTCTCTAAGGATTCGCCCTCTTGCACTCTAATTTCTGCCACGCTCACCCTCCTGCACTAAAGTCACGGCGATTCGCATCTCTTCTGCGCCGACGTTTGGTTTCCGAAATCTGTTGCCAGGGCATTAGGCTCCGGCAGACCTGGCAATCACGAGTCACTGCCAACGCGGGCACCGGGAGTGGACTCCTCCATCGTATCCGCTTCCTCTCGACCAACGTTCGATAGCGCTGCTTGCGCGGCAGCATGTTGATGCGGTTCGGCCACCTCGTCCACACTGCCTTCTACAGCCTTCTCCTGCTTTTGTTGGTTCTTGCGCTCTGCTTTGTCCCGCTGTCTCTGTTGTCGCGTGTATTCCTTTTGGCGCTTTGTAAACGTTGATCGGCCTCTTCGCATACGTATCCCCTTACAAATTCTTTACTCATCGCTGACGGGCATTTGGCAGCCTGACCAGGGCCCCTTGTGCATTCAACGAAACTACCAGCGCGGTTCGCGCGGCTGCCGTGGATGGCCGCGATAGTCGTCTCGCCCACGACCGCCTCCACCGCCAAAACGATAGCCCCCACTCCGTGGACGCTCCGACTTGGGTTTGGCCTCGTTGATAGTCAGTGTCCGTCCACCCAGATCGGTTCCATTCAGGGCCGCGATCGCTTTGTCGGCTTCACTGGCATTCGTCATTTCGACGAACCCGAAACCGCGGGAGCGGCCCGTATCCCGATCGGTCAAGACTGTGATCTTTTCGACTGTGCCATGCGCCTCGAAGATATTTCGCAGCTCCGTTTCAGTTGTGCTATGGGGTAGATTTCCAACGTAAAGGTTCTTCATTGCAATTCCTCTCTCATCTAGGCTCGTCGGTGTCGTGGTTGGTTTCGATGGACGTTCTCGGAATCTCGTGGCGGAGCGGGCAGGGCGCGCATCGCTTGGGTGCGAGCGAGGGACATGCAGCGGACTGCGGAGATTCGCCGTGAAGATTCACGGATGCCCCCAGCGTTGCGTCAAATCTTCACGATCGGCAGCCAACCGCTGCGGGGGTGTCGCGCTGCGAGCGTCGTCACAAAATTTGTACCGCTCGCCCCGTCCCTTTTCCATATGGATCAAGACGAGGTCATACGAGGTGGCTCTCCACCATGAATGGGCTTCCGCGATGTCGGCGGCGCAATCAACATCCATGCCGAGCTTTCTCATGACCTCAGTGCGCAATTCGCGCTTCGCCTGCAAAGTATCGACCAGCAGCACTCGCTTCTTTTTGACTGCACCGGGGATGAGCGCGGAGAGCGCTAATGCCGGAGACAGCGGGGTGTTCATGCTGACACCGACCGTGGCTGCGCGCGGACTGTGGTGTCCGCTGCCTTGCGGGCCTTTGCTGCGCGCTCCAGCAGTTCGTGGGTGCGCTTCCGCCGAGCGATTTTCTGTTTGCGTTCCCGGTTGAATCTGGACTTGTCTCCATTACGTGCGGACACGGCGTACTCCTGATATGAAGAGGCTTAGCCAAGCTGTTGGGTATGTAGCATCTGCGGTCAGCCGCACGACCCGATTGAACGCAACATGGAATTCTGCAGACAGAAACGGCTGATGGAAGGATTACGCCTCTCGATCTCTCAATCGCGAAGGCGCAGTGTGTTCTGGCGTGTCTTCGAGGTTAAGTGTTCTGAGTATATCGTGTCTGGGACCATTCCTGCTAAAAAGCACGCTGACGTAGCTGATTTCTGAATGCAAAGGTCGTTCGTTGACATGATGAATGCAGGGGCGCAGACCAAACCAACATTCGGAAGAGCTGCGCGCTGAAGTCAACGAATTGAGTTCGACTGCTGCCCGCCTGATAGACCAAGCCTCTCGCCTGCTCGAAAAGTGTGCTGGATTAGAAGATCTCATAGGGGTCGCGAACATCGACGCAAACCAACTATGACCATGGCATTCAACTGCCGTCAGTCTTAGGCCCGAATGCTAACGCTGGAGCAGATATTCATCGGTTGGAACGGAATCGAGAAAATCTGCGGCTTTTTGGCGGTCTCTCCGCGCCAGTTTCATTGCACCCCTTGTCAACTGATTGCCACACACGCTGCAGGACCAAAGCAGCACACAATCAGTTTCAACTTCGCCTGCGCGTTTGGGGTGCCATTTCTTCGACATTTCTCCGCCGCATTGATTACAGATCACGACAACTCCAGTCTCTCAATTGCCCCAGGTGTATAGGCCTTACTCTAAGGAAGGAGGACTTCAGATGGGCTGACTTAGTTCAGAGGATCTGAAAGAGGAGCAGGAAGACTCACTCAGCCTCAATTCCTATGCTTTACGCGGCTCATTGTCAAGCCGGCGAGTGCGCCGACTCTATTGGCGGATTGTCGGCTAGGCGCAAGTATTCGAAACTAAAGGCGACCCCTCTATGAGTGGCGAAAAATCGCCGTTGGGAACCAATCCACATGAGTGAGAAGTCGGCAACCCACCGACTGAGATCGAGACCGCTTGGGCATCGGCACACGGGAGCAACGGGCGTTTCTTGTCAACTTGACCGCAGGGTACGGCTTTGCGGACCTCAGAAGGCGCGGCATCGAGGTGGTAAAGCAGTAGAAGGCAAACCCGCGACGAGGTCCTCGAGATAGCTCCTGTGAAATCGCCATCTCACAAGCGAATTGAATTAACTTGGGTGGAAGACCCGTAGGAGCGTGCCGCACTCAATCACATCGTTTCGCCACGTCGAGCCTTGCTCTAGTTCTAGTGTAGGTCTGGGGACCTGAGCCTGACGTCGGGCCCGCAAACCGAGGGAGGTCGGCTATGATTCTAGGCGAGATCGGCTGCACTAGATCTTCTTGACGTCCTTCGCCTGCGGCCCTTTGGCCCCCTGTTCAGTCTGAAATTCGACGCGGTCCCCTTCAGCCAAAGAGCGGAAGCCGTCGCCTGCGATCGCGGTCTGATGGACAAAGACGTCCTTACTGCCGCCGTCGGGCGTGATAAAACCGAATCCCTTGGAGTTATTGAACCACTTTACAGTTCCTTGCATATTGCTCTCCTAGCGAGCACAGGATACGCCCTTCGTGCAAATGGAGCCAAGTTTCGGAAGGCCCGTCACTCAGCACATACAGATTCCATGGAGCGCTTCAGGGCTTCTGCCCCACCGTATGAAGAGTTGACAGCATAGAGCTGCACCACATCATAGCCCCAGTTGAAGTTCCGGGGCGTATGGTTGTCGATCCATGCGTTCTCATGCACCGGCATTACCTCGATGGTATTAACACCCAGGTCTTTCAGATAATCCAGCTTCGCAATGGCGCTCTCAAAGGTTCCCGTTCCTTGTCCGGCCAGAACATTGAAGGTACCGATATGCAGCTCATAGATCACCATCTGATTGATTGTGGGTTCTGTAGACAGGGAGGGCAAAGGTGCGGATCTACGATGAGTGACCAGGCACCGGGTTCCGGGCTAGTCAACTGACGGCTCCTGGGGTCGATGAACTCGCGCGTGACACCGTTAGAGCTGATCAAGTATTTGTAACGGTCGCCGATTTTGGCCCCGGACACCTTTGCTACCCAAACCGTATCGTCTGCTTGAGGGTGACTGGACTCTTTGGTCATTGGCACAGGTTCAGCGTCGTTGACTGCTCTTCTTCGAGACCTCGTCGGGCACTACGTTGTCAATACTGATCTGGAGATGGTCGAGTCCGGCATCGTTTAGCTTACGGATGCGTTCCGGCGTGAGCAGGTATCCGTTCGTGATCAACTCCGCAAGCATGCCCTGCCGCCGAATGCAGCGAATCATCTCGTCGAGGCCGGGATGAAGTAACGGCTCTCCACCGCTGAGAGTAACCGCGCTCGTGCCAAGGGCAGCCAGCAGCTCGAGCCGGCGCTGGACCAGAGCTGTGGGTACCGGCTTGGAGAAGTCATCGTATTCGTTGCAGTAGGTGCAGGAGAGATTGCAGCGGCGCATCGGAACGAGATGCGCCAGGATCGGGTGGTGTCGAGATTTCAGCGCCGTAGCGATCATCCGCGCCTCACGGATTCGGCGGTTTAAGGAGCAGATTCTGCGTTTCAGGCGAATTGGATTTGTAGCGGGCATGACCGAATCAAAAAGGGCGCGAATATCGACGCAGTATACGGTACAGTGCCCAAAGGCGCGAAGAAATCCGTTCTGTTTTTCGCCACCTCAAAACAGGCTGAGGGGTAGAGGTGCGTTTCTCAGCCGTGACGCGGCGTCAGTGGCTAGATTAGACGTGTTTGAACGGATCGTTGGCCTATTCCCGCTGTGACCTCGGACACGGCAGGTCGATCATCACTCCGAGTAGCCGTCGTCTTCAGTGTCCTCTTCCTCATCCTGCTCGATGTCGTCTTCCTCTTCTTCTTCGTCGTCTTCTTCTTCTGGGTCTCCGGCAACGAGGGTATCGGCAGCGACCACGTGCTCAGGGACTTCGGCGTGCCATTTGGGACATATTTCGCTCATGGCCAATCGTACGCTCATGGGCGGCCGCCCGTGTCACCGTAAACGTACATCCGCTACCATGCTTGGCTTCCTTGCGCTTTTTCTGCGGAGACGAGGATCGTACGATTGCCAAGTGCCCCACGTCCGTCGCGTAGCGGCAGAGTGGGCTATGCAGACCGGAAACTCAGGAACTAATGGTCAATTTTGCTGCTTGAGTTCCGCATGGGATTGGCAATTTCTGGGCGGCGTGCGGTAGCGAGCCACCACGGGAGAATGTACAAGAATAGCCAGGTACGCCAGAGAAAGCCCGTCGCGCAATTCGCCCACTCGATCCGATCGCCTGCCAGCATGACCAGAACGCCCACGACTAATAGCGCGTGCAGCGAACTCCGATAGATCCGATACGTGGTCCGCTCCGCGACTCGGGGAGGTATCCCCGCATGCAGTTCGAATCGAAACGCCAACCACGTCACTTCTCCGGAAAGGGCGTTATACGGCCATGAAAGGAAGCATTCGTAGACACTGGCCGACTAGGCAGGAGTAATCCGCGGTGCGAAGGTCAGCTTCCGGATGGCCGGTTAAGACGACAATTCGGCAAAAGAATTCGATCCCCCAAAAGATTCACATCTTCTGCCACGGTGGACTAACGCAATTCGTGATCAATCCCCACACTGCCATCGAGCAGCCTGCACACGTAGGCGGAACAGATGGATGGCAGAGTGAGTCCGTATTTTCAATGAGTTAGTCAGACACAAGAATGCTAGTCGTAGATCAGCCTAGCCTATTGTGCGGGATGTGCATTCGCGGCAAAGTGCGCCCTGTCAGCCGGAATCACCGGCCAGTTTGAAAAGGAGAAGCTACCATGAAAACCGCACGCACCCTGATCACGATTTGCCTGTTGTTCGCCGCCACGGCCAGTCTGTTTGCCCAGACCACCCCTACCCGGCGACTCATCAAGGTCGATATTCCATTTGCATTTGGCGTCGAGGACCGCCTTCTGCCAGCGGGCAAATACACCATTTTCACGGTCACGCCTGAGCGCTCGATTCGCATTGTCAGCGCCAATGGTAAACATTCGGCGATCGTCAACACCCTTCCGAACTATGCAAAGGAGCCTTCGAGCAACAGCCGACTGGTGTTCCACAGCTACGGCAACGAGTACTTCCTCGCCGAGGTCTGGACTGCTGGCCAAGACGTGGCCCGTAATCCGCTGTCGAGCAAGAAGGCGATGGAGAGCGCAAGCAATGGCGAAAGACCTGAGACGTTCACGGTTGTCGCACTTGCCGATAGCCGCTAACTGCCGGACGATTCTGTTGTACTGAACCCTTCGGTCGCGTCCACCGTCGCGCCCGTTTTTGTTATCCAGGGAGAAGGCAGGTCAGAAGTTCTCTACCATCCAGACGTTGTTTTCCCGGGTAACAACTTGCAGAGCTGCGTAGCGTCCGTCGGGTGACGGGATGGCATACCAATACTGGACGGCTCTGTCACCCTCCAGCAGCACTCGATGCTGACCGTCTGTTTCTACACCGATCACCACGGGTGCTCCGTTGGTTGTCCAGCCCGTTAAGAGCAATCCTTTGCTATGTGCGATTGAGCGATGTTCTCCCTCGTCTGTGCCCTTCCCTCCCCAACCTCCGCGGAAGGTTGCCCTCCCTTGTTCGGCTGGTTCACAGCTAGTACGGCACAGTCCGACTTCTCCGGCACGTACATGTCCGCCGTGCGGCTTGTGGCCTTCGCGGACCGTCCTTGATCGTCAGACCAAGGCGTGCTGGAGATCTCCCGGTTCTCGTGCATGTTGTTTCTCAGCGTGCGCGGGTTCTTAGACTACCCAGGACCGACAGTCCACTCGCGATTAGCGTGGCTGCCGTGTTGCCTTCCTCCTACTCGGAATGGAGTCGGCATCCTGATCTACGGGCTTTTCGCAGCTCAATAGTCCCGCCCACCTATGCCTCTATCTACGCTTCAAGAAACACCTCACGGTGTCCGCAAGACTCAAGGCCAGGATGGATTCGCTACTTCCTTTCCCGTAGGGCTCTTGCATCCCCTACAACATGCCGGTTTAGCCCGGCGCACTCCGGTTGGCCCGTGATACGGGAACCAGTTGCGATCGATCTCACAGCCTGCCTTCCAGATATCGATCCTGCTAGGTTCGGCATTCGGTTTGCTGGAGAAATCCGGAGACATTTCCACGCGCCGCAACTATTTGGTACGTTTTTCGAAAACATCCTTTGCGACCGGCAGGGCCGAGAAAGCGTTCGGCCAACCTGCGTAGAAGGCCAGATGCGTGATAACTTCCGAGGCTTGTGTCTGCGTCAGGCCGTTGTCCATTGCCCGATTGAGGTGGTACGCGATTTGCGCAACCTGGCCGGAAGCAATGAGCGCGCTCACAGTAACCAGGCTTCGATCCCGTGGCGCAAGATCCGGACGCAACCACAAGTCCAGGAACAGAACGTCCGCAGTGTACTGCACGACTCCAGGAGCCACGTTACCGAACTGCTGTTCAACATTCGCTGCTCGTTTTGCCTCCGCGGTCTTGTCGAGCGGAAGAAGCGTCGGCGAGGCTGGTGGAAGCTGATCAAGCCCAATCTTACGATCTGTAAAGACACGTTTCGCGGCGGCAACTGCCGACATCGCATTTTCCCAGCCGGAGTAAAAGGCAAGATGCGTGATGATTTCAGAAATCTCAGCTGGTTTAACGCCGTTGTCGAGTGCAACGTTGAAGTAGTAGGGCATCTCGATCGTCTGGTTTCGCGCGATCAGGGCGGCAATTGTAACCATGCTGCGGTCTCGTGGCGACAGGCTGGGACGTTTCCACAATTGAGTAAGAGGGCCTTGTGTGTACTTCTCAAGGGCTGGAGATACCATTGCGGTCTCGTTCAGGGTCTGCATCGGTTTTGATTTCCTTTCGTCTTTTGTTTGCCCAGCCTGAGCCCATGAAGTGATGATCAGCGACACCGACGTGACCATTAGCGCGAATGATTTCATTACAAACTCCTCGCTTGAGCGCGTGAATCAGACTCACTTCCTGTATTGTTCGTCGCTTACCTTTTCCAACCACTCGCCACTGTTGCCGTTGAGCTCTTCCAATATTGCGATATGAGTCATCGCTGTATTCGGAGTCGCTCCATGCCAGTGTTTCACTCCTGCTGGAATCCAAACGACGTCGCCTTCTCGAATCTCTTGGACCGGACCGCCCCATTGCGCAACCCAACCGACTCCTGCTGTCACGATCAGGATTTGACCGAGTGGGTGTGTATGCCACGCCGTCCGGGCTCCGGTTTGGAATGTGACGCTTCCGCCGATCACGCGTGAAGGATCGTGTGCCGAAAAGAGAGGCTCGATTTGCACTGTGCCCGTGAAACGCTCGGAGGGTCCTTTGCTCGGCTGTCGTGAGCCGCTTCGCGTGATGCTGATCAAGTACGAGTCTTGGGCTGACGCAGTGGGTGAGACGCCGGTTCGCGCCGCATTCGTTTGAGCATGAGACGTAGGCAGAGCGAAAACGTAAAGCGATATGAGTATGGCAACAGGTAGTTTCATTTCGGCTCCTTAGATTCAGCCACTGTTCGAGACGAACTCAGAGGTCGCTCTCGTCTTAGCCAGGCTTCTTGTAGAGCTTGTTCAGGTTGTTCTTGATCTCGGGCTTGTACACCCTCTCAACCCAATCCTGAGAGATGATTTCTTCCATTGCGACTGAAACCGACCGTTCTGCGTAATGCAGAATGTTCATTACGTCTGTTGTGATTGCATCGGCAAGCCGCTTTTCTGCCTTTCGGATTTGCCCGGCCACAACTTCACAATTACATGAGGCATCGATGTTTCCTTGGTTTTAGCTTCCGTCTTTCTGGTAGCGCGACGCACAACGCGTTTAGGGTCGCAGTAACGTCTTTATGGCTCTGCGTTCGTCCATCGCACGGTATCCATCCGCCACCTGGTCGAGGGGCAGAGTGAGGTCAAACACCTTGCCGGGATCGATCTTCCCTTTTGCCACCAGTTCGATCAGCTTCGGTAGGTAACGGCGTACCGGAGCCGGACCACCGTGAAGGTGAACGTGCGCGAAAAACAATTCCTCTCCGTTTAGTTCGACTCCATGCGGGACGCCAACGTAGCTCACGTATCCACCTTTGTGGGCAGAACGAATGGCCTGCATCATCGACTGCTGCGTACCAACACATTCGAGCACAGAGTCCGCGCCAATTCCTTTCGTTAGCTCCAAAACTCTTGTTATTCCGTCATCGCCCCGTTCGGAAACAATGTCAGTGGCGCCAAACTCGCGGGCAAGTTTCTGACGCCCGACATGGCGGCTCATCGCAATGATCCTCTCGGCCCCCATCTGCTTGGCGGAGAGCACAGCAAGTAGTCCGACGGCGCCATCTCCGACAACCACAACCGTCGTGCCTGGTCGAGTATTCGCAGCATCAGCCGCGAACCATCCGGTTCCCATGACGTCCGACACGGTCAGCATGCTCGGAACGAGGTCCGAGGAAGGAATGTCTTGGGTTGCGACGAGAGTGCCGTCCGCCAAGGGAACACGTAGGTAAGGCGCTTGAGCATCGCCGACAAATTCCCGATGCTGGCAAGACGACTGGTAGCCGTTGTGGCAGTTGGGACAGGTGTTGTCCGACGCAAAAAATGATCCGATCACGAACTGCCCACGCTTTACGGAGCGGACTGCGCTTCCGATTTCTTCTACAATTCCGCAATATTCATGCCCCATCGGAGTAGGCTGCGGAACTGGCTGGATACCTCGATACGGCCACAGATCCGATCCGCAAACGCATGTCGCCGAAATCTTAATGATGGCGTCCGTAGGCTTTGTAATTTTGGGTTCAGGACGTTCTTCGAAACGGACGTCGCGCGGCCCGTACAAAACAGCTCCTCTCATGATTGCTCTCCTTGCATCCAACCCACGGAAACGGTGACGGCTTAGTGAACGGTGAATCCACCATCAATGGCGAGTGCGTGACCAATCACGAAGCCGGCTCCGGGACTGCAAAGCCAGAGGACCGCTGAGGCGATCTCCTCGGGCTTGCCGAGTCGACCGATCGTTTGTTCTTTCAGGATTTCTTTCATCGCTTCAGGATCCTTAGCCACCATCTCGGCCACCATCGGAGTGTCGATCGTTCCGGGACAAATCGCGTTGATGCTAATGCCGCGCGCCGCATATTCGAGAGCTGCACTCTTGGTCAGTCCCAGTACGCCATGCTTCGACGCATGGTAGATCGCGCGTCCTGGCAGGCCGACGAGACCACCAAGCGACGAGTTATTTACGATCGCTCCGCTTCCTTGCTTGCGCATCTGACGTAGCTCGTACTTCATGCAG
>Ga0310916_10000086_pt1 | contig 41282 bp, 41 predicted proteins | sample GREbulkMGLF176_FD_203444 | JGI IMG/M metagenome (GOLD analysis project Ga0310916, IMG submission 203444) | Lab enrichment of tropical soil microbial communities from Luquillo Experimental Forest, Puerto Rico - GRE.bulkMG.LF176 | ecosystem: Environmental > Terrestrial > Soil > Tropical forest >...
GCTCGCGATAACGGCGCAGCCTGCCGCTAACAGCACCGGCACCCAAAGACATGTTCGCACGCCTAGTCCCCGCATGACGCACGCTGCTCAGCTTCCATGGTCTCACCAACAAGGGCGCTACGACTGTCGTGACATTAAGAAGGTCGAGGGGATGGGGAAAACCCTATCTGCTGGGGATAAGTGCAAAATCGGGATACTGGACGACGATTGAGGTCAAGCGTTGCCCGAAAAACACACTCCATCACCAAGGCAAAGCCGTTGGTCCATGCTGACCAATGACTAGGAGACTAAGGCAAGGCCGTTGATTCGCGCATGACCGATGGCTGGGAGACTAAGGCGACGCCGTCGGTCCGCGCGCATGACCCATGGCTAGGAGACTAAGGCAAAGCCGTCGGTCCGCGCATGACCGACGGCTTTGCGGCTTCTCGCCAATGCTCGGGCTCCGCACCCCTCGCGCCTTATCGCTTGCTCGCTGCGAACCGCGCCGCACTTGATGAGGCTGTCAATGCCGGCCCTGGTCAGCGGTGCGATTGACCTTCACATCGTGGACGTCGCCCGACGCGGCAGCAAAGAGGCTTGTTCGCGTGCCGTCCTGCCGCTCGTGCCGGCTGAACGCCTCGTTTTTCCTAATCTCGCGCGGCTGTCGCGAACAAGCATCGCTGACGCGATGCACCAGGAGTACGAAAAACGGGTGTTCCGTGAGTGAATTCCGCGCGCAAAATGGTTGCGTTTCTCTTCGTATTCCGCACTGTCGATCTTACGGCGGGCGAGGCGTCGCTTGAGAACGTCAATCGTTGTCTGGGACTCATTAGGAAAAATTAAACCCTAATCTCGAAGTGCGGTGGAACCACTTCACGGCATGTGCTTTCTGGCTTACCCCAAGCTCTTGCCAACTGGCGGAAGTGGCGCGTGAAGAAACGAGCGATCGCTCTGGCGCTGTTGGTTTCGCTGGTCTGCTCTCCAGTCTGTGCCAAGACGTTTGTCGGCGTATTATGGCCCATGTTCGGACCGTTACCTGCCGTCGGACTCGTTGAATTGGTAGCCGAACTCAGAATGATGCCGGATGTCGAAGTCCACACCTATCTGCATCAGTCCTGGCCATCCCTGGTGGAGGACATCGACCGTCAGCCGCCAGGAACGCGGACCGTCGTCGTCGGCTATAGCCTGGGCGCGAATAGTTCGGTCTTCGTCGCCAACAAAGCTAAATACGTCGATTTGATCGTTGCGCTGCAGCCCTCGATGCTCAGTTGGAATCCGAGTGTTACCGGCAGTGTCGGACGGATGATCGAGATCTACAATCCAAATCCATGGATGACTTTCGGCGGGATGGGTTCAAAGAAATTGGTCGGACCAAATATCGAGTACATTGCCAACAATGACTCGCATCCGGGGGCGCAGTTCAATTCGGAGTTTCGCAGTTTGGTCAAAACTGAAGTTGCCAAGCTTTCCGCCGAGAGTGAGCCTCCCGCCAAGAATGATCTGGAGGCCAAAGCGCAATGCGACTCATGTGAGGCATTGTATTAGACCGCCCCGCATTAGTTACGCCGCTTCCGTCCAGGTCGCGAATATCCCCGAGCTGTCGGAGATTTTCTGGCGTTAACTATTCGTTGAGCTTTTTAAGACGTTAAGCAAGATGACGTAATAGGATTTTGCTTCAGTCGGGGGAGTGAAGTCTCCCCAATCTGGTTTGTCATGACAAAAGGAGGGTGCCATGAAAGCACTCGCTCTGCTGACGGCAGTGACGGTGACTCTCTTTAGCGTCGCGGCCTCTGCACAAACCTACGGAGTACCGTACGGCAAGGGCAAAGCTCCGCCCCCGCCGCCGGTTGTGACCAAAGGCTAGGCGAGCTTTGGGGGGACCGGCCATTGTGCCGGTTCCTTTTCTTTTTGGGACAGAACGCGGTGGGTATTTATGGAGGGGAAGCTAATCGGTAGGTCGGCAACCCGGCTGCTTATCCCGTTGGCAATGATCGCCCTAACAGGGCTTAGCCTTTCGCTGGCTAGCGCGCAGACCAGCGCACAATCGCGGAATACGAGGAGCGCGGCCGCCACTAGCGGATCGGGCCAGTATTACTTCGAGTTCCGCTCACGCCAGGCCTGGGACTACGGTCACACCTTCGTTGTCTTCGGCCGTGTCGGTGAGCCGCCGAGCAAGAACAATGTTGCTGGGCTTTCGCCAAAGGGCGATGACCCCAAGATGTGGGTCATGGGCCATTATGTCCCGGTCCCCTCGGATACCGGCTGGACCGACGGCGACCTTGAGGACAAATACATTACCTCGCGTTATCGAGTGCTGGTGAGCAAGGAGCAGTACGACAGAACCGTCGCTTACATCCGCCAGCTGCAGGCCAAATCGACGACCTGGAGCGTGGAGCTATACAATTGCAACGCCTTCGTCGCTGACATCGCAAGATTCATGGGCCTTAAGGCACCATCCTCAACCTGGATTTATCCGAACGTCTTCGTGAGCAATATGCGCAAGATCAATACCGGGCATCCGGAAGCCGCCAACGAGCTCGTTAGTGAGAATGTCAAGGAAATGAACAATCCGACCCGGGACGGCCGCGCCATGATCAACGCCGGCTTGATTCGTCAGGACGCCAGATCAACGACCGCACCGGTGTCACCCGCTCCAAACGTCACCATCGGCGCCGTTCGCGTCTCGAACCGACCAGTGAGTTCGGTAGGCAGTTTACCTGCGGAATGAGCGTGGCGGTCTGTTTGATTTCCGATTTTGGCACTTAACGGACATCCCAATGCGCTCAGCCGACGCCTACTTTGAGGGGCAAAGCGGACGCCAAGCGAACGCGGCGCGGTTCCAGGTTGGACGGACCCCGGCGCACCACTTACGCGTACGCTACTGTGTGCTTAATCGTGCTAGAACTTGGACGCAACCTTGCTCGTGGTAGCGACTTACGTCGCCACAGGGCGGTTGGGTGCGGGCTCCCGATTCAGGTCAACCGACTTGATGATCGGATTTGGCACGTGGCCTGGGGAGCGGTCGTGGTGCAAGTTAGCCCGTCGGCTATAGATAGCCGCGGCACCACACGATGGTTAGGCGATTGTTCTTAATTATATCGCCGGCGCGATAGTCCGGGCCGCATTGGTACCGCGTGTCTCTGTTACAAGGAGGATAAATGAGCCGAATAGTGATCCCTCCAACGCGGCCAGAGTGGCTAGAAACTGGCGACCACTTTATCCCTTCGGAGACAGCGACGGCTGGCCAATGGCGAGCACATAGAAAGCCTGATCGTGATGTGGATCAGTTTGTAAAGATTGCTGACAGGCTAGGGTTAGCCGACGATGTGCCGTTATTGCCCCGGTTACGCGCCCTTGCAAATGAAAATGTCGTCTGTTTCCGCAAAAGTTAATCGTCAAGTTTTGCTAGGCAAAGCGGTCCGGCCGCTGTCAGGAAAAGCCGGCGCGCTCGCCGGGTTTGTTCCACTTCCCTGCTCGGCATGAGAATTCCCTGTTCTCGGCCCAAAAATTCCCTGCTATGACCGAACAGGGAATTTAGCTCTAACTTATTGGATTAAATTGACAATTCATTTGCACAACGACTGAAGTAGAAGGAAAAATCGAGCTTCCCTGTAAATTTCCCTGCTCCGGTAAGACGAGAATTTTTATGGACAGCACAATTCCTCAATCGCTTACCGCCGCTAAAACCGCCGCTGTGGACGCCTTCACAACCAGTCCACTCCTGACGGACCTCTACCAGCTCAACATGATCCAGGCTTATCTGGATCATGGCGACGCCGGCACGGCAGTCTTCGAGCTCTTTGTTCGCAGTCTGCCGCCGCGGCGCGGATTTCTGCTCGCCGCCGGCCTGCATCAGGCGCTCGATTTCTTCGAAAATCTTCGCTTCTCGGCCGCCGATATCGCATGGCTCAGGAGCACTGGCCGATTCAACAAGAACCTTTTCGACTATCTCGGTGATTTTCGATTCACTGGCGACGTCCACGCCATTGCCGAGGGCACTGCGTTTTTCGCCAGCGAGCCAATCCTGCGCGTGACCGCGCCGCTGCCGCAGGCGCAGCTCGTTGAATCGCGACTTATTAACATCCTGCACTTTCAGTCTTTGATCGCCTCCAAGGCCGCGCGTTGCATTCTTGCCGCGCCAAATAAGCTGCTGGTCGATTTCGGCATGCGGCGCGCGCACGGCGCCGAAGCGGCGTTATTCGCAGCCCGCGCGAGTTACCTCGCCGGATTTGCGGGAACAGCCACCGTGCTGGCGGGGCAGGCCTTTGGCATTCCACTTTACGGCACGATGGCGCACTCGTTCATCGAAGCGCAGGACGACGAAGCCAAGGCGTTCGAGATTTTCGCGCGCGCCCGGCCCGACAATGTCGTGCTGCTGCTCGATACTTACGACACCGAAGCCGCCGCCCAGAAAGTCGTGGCGCTGGCGCCGCGGCTCAAGGCGTTAGGGATCGCCATTCGCGGTGTGCGGCTCGACAGCGGCGATCTCTCCGCCTTGGCAAAAAGCGTCCGCGCCATTCTCGATCGCGGCGGGCTGCCAGACGTCACGATCTTCGCCAGCGGCGGTCTCGACGAAGACCGGCTCGCCGACCTAGCACAAGCGCATGCGCCGATCGACGGCTTCGGCATTGGTACCAGTTTGACCACCTCATCAGACGTACCAGCCATCGATTTCGTCTACAAGCTGCAGGAATACAACGATATACCGCGCCGCAAGAGGTCGGAGAAAAAGGCAACCTGGCCAGGCCGCAAACAGGTCTGGCGTCGCTACGATAACAAGGGCGTCATGGCCGGCGATCGTATAGCGCTTGAGCGCGATTCGTTGCGCGCAGCAACCGATGGCAGCGCAGCCGCCGGCGAAGAGCCGCTGCTTCACTGCGTCATGCGCAATGGCCGGCGCTTGATGCCGTCGCCTTCGCTCGACGAAATCCGACGTCGCGCCCGCCAGCAGCTCGAAGGCCTGCCGGAGCCATTGCGCCAGCTTCATGCGGACGCCACTTATCCGGTCGAGGTCGGCGATGATCTGATCAAGCTTGCCGCGGAGGTTGATCGCCGACTTCGCCAATCTTGATTTGGCGCAAAAAAGCGGCGGCAACGAGAAAAGACCAGGAGGTGAAACTGGCCACAGCCGATGCCAACCGCGACAGTGATGTCCTGATCGTGGTCGATCTGCAGAACGATTTCTGTCCCGGCGGCGCGCTCGCCGTGCCGCGCGGCGATGAAGTCGTTCCGATCGCCAATCGGCTGGCGGAAAATTTCCGCAACGTGGTGCTCACGCAGGATTGGCATCCGGTTGGACATCTGTCCTTTGCCTCAACGCATCCCGGTCGTTCGCCCTACGACACCATCGCGGCACCCTACGGACCGCAGGTGCTGTGGCCGGACCATTGCGTCCAGGGCACGCCCGGCGCCGCATTTCACGACGGGTTGCGGATTGCCCATGCGGGCCTGGTGCTGCGCAAGGGCCTCCACTACGGCATCGATTCTTATTCCACCTTCTACGAGAACGATCGCAGGACGCCGACCGGCCTTACGGGTTATCTGCGCGAGCGGGGCATCAAGCGCGTGTTCCTTACTGGGCTCGCGCTCGATTTTTGCGTCCGCTACTCGGCCGAGGACGCAGTCCGCGACGGCTTTGCCGTCGCGGTCATCGAGGATGGCTGCCGCGGCATCGACGTTAGCGGCTCGCTCGCGGCGGCCCGGTCGACTTTCGCCGCGCTGGGCGTCCCCTGCATCACCGCCCGCGACCTGTTGGCGGCCGCGGGCCAGTGATTCCGCGCTGCGCTCAAGGGGCTCAGGCGCCGATTCGCAATTGCTCTGAAAGGGTTATCCCCAGGAAACTTACCGCGCCGCAACGCGTTGGTGTGCATTGCACAATTTTCCTTGACTCTGACGCCAAAGCGGCCAGTAATTCACGGAGTTGTCATCTTCGACGCTGGGAAGTGGATGCGCAATCAAGCGGTAGCGCCGGCCTCGAGTTTGCCCTCTCTGATGATGCCCTGCCCTACCTGCGCGGGGCGAATGAGTTATCACGGTCGGCGCGCGGTATCGGCTGACATGGAAGATACGGTATATGCGTGCCGCCGTTGCGGCGCCGAGCTGGTGCGTACTTCCATAACCAAAGCCACGAATCCTGGCGCCGAAGCGGCGTAAGCGCATTTATTGAATCGATTCGTCATTGCGAGCGGAGTGAAGCAATCCAGCTCTTGAAATCTGGATTGCTTTGTCGGCCCGTAGGGCGTCCTCGCAATGACGGCACCTAGCACGCTTGCAAGCCCATCTGCACCAGCGCCGCGCGGCCGAGCAGGCCATAGGGGTTGGCAAGCGTCTCCAACATTTCGAAATGATTGTAGGCCTCACCGACCAGGAGCTCGACCGGCTTGCCGGCAGCTTTAACCGCCGCAACGAAATCGCGGGCCTGCCGCTGAAATTCCGGCGTCTCATAGGTGCCGTAGCTCACATTGAGCGGCGTCATGAGCTTGTCGAGATGACGGATCGCCGAAAGCTCCTGCTCCATCGCATCGGTGAATTTCACATATTTGGAGCGCTTGGAGAGGCGCACCGGCTTGAGGTCGTACATGCCGCTTGAAAGTGTCGCGCCCTTGAGGATGTCGCGCGGCAGTCCCTGCTTCGGCCAGTCATGCGTCACCGCGCAGCCGGCGAGATGCGATCCCGAGGAATGTGAGATCAGATAAAGCCGATCACGGTCGCCGCCGAATGTCTCGGCATTGCGATAGACCCAGGCGATGGCGCGCCGCACCTGCTCGACCATCGGAAACAAACTGCCGCCGGCGTCGTCGACATTAATGAAATCAAGCACGACAAAAGCGCCACCGGCGCGCACAAAAGGCTCAGCAAGGAACGTAAATTCGGATGCGCCGCCGCTGCGCCAGGCGCCGCCGTGAACGAAAATCGCGACCGGCGCTCGATCGCCGCTTACCTTCGCGGCGCCACTCGGCGACGCACGATAAACATCGAGGCCTTCCATTCGCGTCGGCCCATAGGCAAAGCGGAGCGGGTCGCCGATCCGCGCGCGCGCGGCCGCGCTATTGGCAATGCGCCGCTTGCCAAGCTGATCGCGATTGGGCGCGTAGACGAGCTGATCGTAAGCGTCGTCGAGCTCCCTTTGATCCATGTCGAGCCAGACCACCGGTCCTTTGGCCCTTGGCGTGGTCGCTGCCGCGGTGGGTCCGTTCATTGCGCTTCCTTTCCTTCATCGTCGAGGCCGTACACCACTTGCTCGGCGGCAAATCCGGCGACAGCAAAGCGGCCGATCGGTTGCAAGTCGTCGTCGCCGCAGTGATCGAAGAAATCCTCTGAAGCGAGGATAGTGCGGCCGAGCCGGCCAGCGAGTTTTTCGAGCCGCGCCGCCAAGTTTACCGCCGGCCCGATGGCCGTGAAATCCAGCCGGTTGCCGCTGCCGATATTGCCGAACAGCACATCTCCGACATGCAGCGCCAGGCCGAAGCGCGGCCCGCTGCCGTCATCCTCGGTCGCATGCAGCGCGGCAATATTGGCCCGCGCCGCCTTGCCGGCGGCCAGCGCGGCGGCACAGATCGTCGGGAAATGGGCTTCGGCGCCGATCGGAAAGATCGCAAGCAGGCCGTCGCCCATATATTTGAGCACTTCGCCGCCGTGTTCGTGTATCGCCGGCACCTGGCAATCGAAATAACGATTGAGCAGATCGACCAATTGCTGCGGCGGCAGCGTGTCGGCGAGCGCGGTGAAGCCGCGCATGTCGGACAGCCAGATCGCGGCGTGAATCGTCTCGGTATCGCCGCGTCGAATGTGTCCGGCGAGCACGCGCTCGCCGGCATTTTTGCCGATATAGGTGGTCAAAAGATTGCCGGCGACGCGATACCAGGCGCGGATTTCGCCAATCCGCGCCAGCGGCGGAACTATCGCCTCGATCGCTTCGATTTCGGCGTCGGTGAAACCGCCGGGCTGGCGCGTCGACCAAGACGAGAAGTGCACCTCGCCGCTGGAGAAGTGCAGCGGCGCCACGAAATAGTCGGTGACGCCCTCGGCGCGCAGATCGTGCAGGATGCCGTAATCCATGATGCAATCCGGATCGGCGAGGCGGCGGCGAAACGCTTCGCCGGTTTTGGCCACATGCATCAACGGGCTTTCGATAAAGGACCGGCGCTCGAGCAGCTCGAAGCTGCCGTCAGTGACCACGGTACCGGTGTCCGGATGCCAGACGAAGCGGCGGCCGACGATCTCCGGATGCAGCGTACGGACGAATACCATGACGCGCCACAGCGGTAATCCGATCGCGACCAGGCGCTGACACAGTTCCGTCAGCACTTCCTGCGACAGCGGCGCATTGCGCGCGCCATGGACGAGCCAATGGACGATCGGCTGCACCGATGCTGAAGGAGGCTTCACCGCCTCACCCCAGATTCAATTCCTTGAAGAAGTCGTTGCCTTTGTCGTCGATGACGATGAAGGCGGGGAAATCGACCACTTCGATGCGCCAGATCGCTTCCATGCCGAGCTCGGGATATTCGATGCACTCGACTTTCTTGATGCAATGTTCGGCGAGATTGGCCGCCGCGCCGCCGACCGAGGCAAGATAAAAGCCGCCGTGCTTTTTGCAGGCGTCGCGCACCACCGCGGCGCGATTGCCTTTGGCCAGCGACACCATGGAGCCGCCGGCGGCCTGGAAATCGTCGACGAAGGAATCCATGCGTCCGGCCGTGGTCGGCCCGAACGAGCCGGACGCATAGCCTTGCGGCGTCTTCGCCGGCCCGGCGTAGTATATCGGGTGATTCTTGAAATAATCAGGCAGCGCTTCGCCGCGCTCAAGCCGATCACGCAGCTTGGCATGGGCGAGATCGCGCGCCACGATCATCGGTCCGGTCAGCGACAGCCGCGTTTTGATCGGGTGTTTGGTGAGCTGCGCCAAAATTTCCTTCATCGGCCGGGTGAGATCGATCTTGACGACTTCGCCGCCGAGCGCTGCGGCATCGACTTCGGGCAGATATTTCGCCGGATTGTACTCGAGCTCTTCGAGGAACACGCCGTCCTTGGTGATCTTGCCGAGCGCCTGGCGGTCGGCCGAGCAGGACACGCCGAGCCCGATCGGCAAGGATGCGCCGTGGCGCGGCAGGCGGATGACGCGCACGTCGTGACAGAAATATTTGCCGCCGAACTGCGCGCCGACGCCGAGCGACTGCGTCATTTTCTGGATCTCGCGCTCCATCTCGCGATCGCGGAAAGCGTGGCCGTCTTCCGAGCCGCGATCCGGTAGCGCGTCATAATATTTGCAGGAGGCAAGTTTCACCGTCTTCATCGTCAGCTCGGCCGAGGTGCCGCCGATGACGATGGCGAGATGGTAAGGCGGGCACGCCGCGGTGCCGAGCGTGAGCACTTTTTCTTTCAAGAAAGCGAGCATGCGCTTTCGGGTGAGGATCGACGGCGTCGCCTGGAACAGAAAGGCCTTGTTCGCTGAACCGCCGCCTTTGGCGATGAACAGGAATTTGTATTCGACGTCCGCACCGGTGCCGCTCTCGGCATAGAGCTCAACTTGCGCCGGCATGTTGGAGCGGGTGTTCTTCTCCTCGAACATCGACAGCGGCGCGAGCTGCGAATAGCGCAGATTGCGCCTGAGATACGCATCGCGCGCGCCCTCGGCGAGCGCCGCCTCGTCGTCGCCGGCGCTCCAAACGAGCCGGCCCTTCTTGCCCATGATGATCGCGGTGCCGGTGTCCTGACACATCGGCAACACGCCGCCGGCGGCAATATTCGCGTTCTTGAGAAACTCGTAAGCGACGAACTTGTCGTTGTTCGACGCTTCCGGATCTTCGACGATGGCTTTGAGCGAAGCGAGATGCGCCGGGCGCAGCAGATGATTGATGTCGGTGAACGCCGCTTCGGAGAGTGCGCGCAAAGCCTCGCGCGGCACCACCAGCACGTCCTCGCCCAGCACGTGCTCGACGCGCACGCCGCCGGTTGCGATTTTCCGATAGGGCGCATCGTCCTTGCCGAGCGGAAACAGCGGCGTGTGCTTATACGGCGGCGTCGGATGGGTGGTTACCGGGGCGTTCATGGGGGCAATCCAAACGTTAGAGATTGGTACTTTTGACGCTTTGTTCTAGTGGCTTTGGCAGGGTGGTGAAAGTGGGCTTTTCGAGTCACTATTTTGCCCGGCTGCCCGCCTGCCGCTCTGCATATGTATTGACGAGCGCGCGAATCATACGCTGGTAGGGCACGCGGCGTTTACGCGCCTCGCGTTTGAAGAAATCGAGACTGCGGCGCGACAGCGATAGCGTGACTTTCACATTGTCTTCGCGTGGCACTAGATCGGCAGGCGGTGGCAGGAAATCCTCGACCACCCGAAGCCGCCCGATCTCACCTGCGGTGTATTTGACGGTTCTGCTGCTCATAGATGCGTTTGCTTTTCCGCCAATAGCCGGCGCCGAAAAAGATATAGAGCAAAATTGTTGTCGCTGCGCGAACATTGCGCAGCAATGTAAGCCAGGGTGGGGGGCAAACTCAAAGTGCCCCCACCCATTGCCGATGCTTCGGCGTCGTTTGAATTCAGTACGGCGGCCGTAGGCCGCCTGCGCCCCTCCCCACCACACGCTACGCGCGTGGGCGGGAGGGGAATAGAATCGCGTTCTCGCGATGCGGCTGAGCATCCGAGCTATGCCACGCCACTCTCAGAAATCGTCACCACCGGACATAGCCGTTCGCAGAACAGCGTCCTTCAGACGCCTTTGCCGGTGGTCCATGCGCAGTTCGAGCAGGCAAACGCTCGGTGGGAAGCGCTTGAAATGCCGCACTACTGCGTGGATTGCCGGGCTTTTAGTTGAAGACGGCGCTTCGCGCCTTTTGCCCGGCAATGACGAACAGAAAGAAAGCAAAGAACGAAAGAAAAAATCGGAAGCGAAACGCCGACAGACGCAATGCGTATTCTGCCGTGCCGTACGGGCACGGCCGCGCCTCCATACGGGAGGCGCACATCTATCGGCGTTCCACCACGGTTCTTGCTTAGGCGACCGAACGCCACCGCCCAGCTTCAGTCCGCGCTACCTGGGATGGGGCCCGTAAGCGGGCGTTACCCGCAAACCGACCCGTCTCAGTACAGCGAAGCTCCTCGCAGACCGGTCGTAGTGCCGGTCGGGCGGGTACCCGAAGCCGCCCGGGAGCGGGTTGCAAGCCCGCCCGCGGGCACCGCACTCGCCCCGTGCATGCAGCCTGCCGGCCGCAGCCCGTCCGATTGGGCGAGGTTCGGAGCATATGTAACGTAATCGGTGACAGAAGTCAACGATGCGGTGACGCGAGATTTCGTCATTGCCGGTGACAGTCCGTCATGGCCGGACTTGCTCCGGCCATCCTGATCACGAACGCACGGCGAAGCTCGCCTATTGCGTTCACACCCCGAACAGCTTTTCGGCATTGCCATGGGCGATGCGCGCACGGTCGGCGGTGGAGACCGGGAGCTGCTCAAGAAATGCCCGTGCCGCCGTCATCGACTGATAGGGATGGTCGGCGGAGAACATGATGCGCGGCACGCCGACTTCAAGGAGCAGGTTGAGGAACGTCGTCGGGAAATTGAAGCCGGACACGGTGTAATACACGTTCTCGCGCAAATAGGACGTGATCGGCCACTGCAGCTTGGTCATCGCTGGGGTCATATTGTCGAGCCGCGGAAACAGCGACATCAAGCCTTCGCCGAGATGGCCGATGACCAGCTGCAAATTCGGAAAGCGGTCGAAGACGCCGCCGAGAATGAGCCGGATGACGTGAACCGCGGTCTCGATATGCCAGCCCCAGCCTGGGCTGCCGAACATGTCGCTCACCAGCGGTGAAAAGCCGGCATAGTAAGCGTCGAATACCGGCTGCGGCGGCTTGGTCGGATGGATATGGATCGGCGCCTTGAGCGCCGTGGCGCATTCCAGAATCGGCCAGAAGAATTTGTCATCGAGGTAACGGCCGCGCACATGGCCGTTGATGACCGCGCCTTTGAATGCGCCCGAGCGCACGCGCTGCTCCAGCTCCTGCGCCGCCTTGTCCGGCACCATGGTCGGCAAGACGGCAAAACCGCCGAAACGCTTGGGATTCTTCTTCACCGCTTCGGCGACGGCGTCGTTGCTTTCGCGCGCCAGCGCGATTGCTTCGCCGGCGTCGAGCTGTTCGGTGCCCGGGGAGGTCAAAGCCAGCATCTGAAAATCGATCCCGGCGGCGTCCATGGCGGCAATGCGCTTGTCGCCGACGTCGCACAGCGGCTCGATCAGCTTCATGGCGCGGCCTTCGAATTTGAGTGCCGCGTTTTTCAGGTCCTGACCGGGACCGTCGAGAAACATGGGTGTGGCGAAATGCTCTTCGAGAGTGATGATGCGCATAAGGGGGCTTTCTTGCTGGCGTTACGAAAAACTACGTCATCCTGAGGTGGCCGCGAAGCGGCCCTCGAAGGATGCGGCTCGAGCGTTCGGGCTGTCGCCCTTCGAGGCTCGCTTCACTCGCACCTCAGGGTGACGCAATGAGTAATACATTTGCTTAACAATCATTCTACGCTGATATGCGAGTCGCGAATGAGCTTGCGCCATTTCGGCTCTTCGCTGCGGATGCGCTCGGCGAGCGCCGCAGGCGAGCCGGCGAGCGATTGGAAATATTGCGCGTCGAGAAAGTCCTGACGGATCTTGGGATCGGCAAATACGGCGCGGACCTCGGCATTGATTTTCTCGACCACCTCGGCCGGAACGCCGGCCGGACCGAACAGACCGAACCAGGAGACCGCGGTGAAGCCCGGCACCGTCTCGGCGATCGCCGGCACGTCGGGAAGAAGCGCCATGCGCTGCTCGGCGCCGACCCCGACGATCTTGACCGTGCCGGCCTTGACCTGCGGCATGGCGGTGCCGGCCGAAACGAACATCAATTGGATGTGCCCGGCCATGACGTCTTCCAGCGCCGGGGTCGCGCCCTTGTAGTGCACCGCGACGAAGTTCACGCCGGTGACGGCCTTGAACATTTCCATATTGAGATTGCCGCTCGAGCCGACGCCGTAGTCGCCGTAATTCAATTGACCGGGCTTGGCCTTGCCGAGCGCGATCAGGTCCTTGACGCTCTCCGCCGGCACCGCCGGATTGAGCGCTAGCGCGTGATTGATGCTGACAAGGCCGGCGATCGGCGTGAAATCCTTCACCGGATCGTAGGCGAGATACGCATAGAGCGACGGATTGACGATGAAGGTCGTTTCCGGACCGACGAACAAAGTGTAGCCGTCGCCCGGCTGGTGCGCGACATATTCGGCGGCGACCTGATTATTGGCGCCAGGCTTGTTTTCCACGATCGCCTGCGCGCCCCAATCGGCATTAAAGCGCCGCGCCAGCATGCGGGCCAAGAGGTCGGTGACGCCGCCCGGCGACGCCGGCGCGATGATGGTGATGGTTTTCGACGGATAATTGCCGGCGCGCACAGACGTGGCCGCGGCGGCGGCGATTACAGTGATGACGAAGATCGCGGGGGCAAGCCGTAGCGCGGCTTTACTCCGCGGCGATAGACCTGCGATCCAACTACTTCTTCGCGGCGGCATAGGGATAGATCATGGTGCCGGTCTTGTATTGCGGCGGCCACAGCACCGGTTGCACACTACCGTCGCGGAATTGATCGATATTGCCTGCGGCGACATTCTGGAATTGCGTGACCAGCGTGCGCGGGGCCGCCCAGGCGCCGTCCGCCGCGTAATTGATCTCGCCGACCACGGTGGAGAACGTGTGCTGGTGGATGAAATCGGCGAGTCTTGCGTGATCGAGACTCTTGGTGGCTTCGACCGCCTGCGCCAGCACCTGCCCCGCCGCATAACCGAACGGCACGAACGCGTAACCGATCGGATCGATCTTTTCGCCGGCGGCTTTCACCTGATAGCGCTTGAGAACGTCGGCGACGCCAGGAAAATTGAAGCTCGGCGCCGGCACGAAGCTTTCGCTAATGACGATGCCGTCGAGCATCGGCCCAAGCTGGGTTTTGATCGGAGTGATCAGAAGGCCGATCATCGTACCGCCGAGCATTTTGGGATTGAGGCCGATTTCGGCGGCCGCGCGCACGATGCCGACCGTATCAGGCGGATAGGCGGCAACGAAGACCAGGTCCGGATTGGCCGCTTGCACCGCGCGCACCACTGGCGCGAAATCGGTCGTGCTCGGCGGATAGGTTTGGTCGTAAATGATCTTGAAGCCTTCAGCCTCGGCGTTCTCGCGCGCGCCGTCGGCGGAGGTTTTTGAGAATTCGGCGTCGGTGGCGACGATCGCAACGGTTTGCGGCTTCGGCTCCTGCGCCGCGGCAAGCGCGAAGAAGCCGCGCGAGAACGCCTTGGTCCCTTCCGGCCCGACCGGAATCATGTCGAAGTAGCGCGCATAATGGAAATGCCGGTTGACGTTGATCGCCAGGATGCTGATCGTCGCCATGTTGTGCTGCATGATCACCGGCATCGCGGCCGCAACCATGTTGGTGGCATAGGGGCCGAGCAGCAGATCGACTTTGTCGACGGTGATTAGCTTGGTGTAGATGCCCGGCACATTCGCCGGATTGCTCTGATCGTCGTAATAAACCAGCTCGACCGGCCGGCCGAGCAGGCCGCCATTGGCGTTGACGTCGTCGCGCCAGAGCTCAAGCGCGATGATGAGCTGCTTGCCGTTCTGCGCGACCGAGCCGGTCAGCGCCATGGAAAAACCGACCTTAATCGGATCGGCCGCGCGCGCCGGTGCGGCAAAGGCGAGTAAGCTAAAAGTGGCGGCGACCGCTAAAGCGGCAATGAGGCGCTGAATTTTCAGCATGAACGTTCCCCCTCACTGATTTATTTTATTTCATCATCTCATCGCTCGGCAGGATACCCCACAAATTCGAAGCCGATGGATCCTTGGCCCAGACTTTCGGACGCTGCGGATTGTCGCGATGCCATGGCCGCGGCTCGAAATAGCCGAGGTCTTCGTTCATGCGGTCGAGCTCGGCGAATGTCTCGGTGATCAAGCCGTTCGGCGCGCGATGGTAGGCAAACAGATTGTGGCCGATGCCGTGACGTCCGGGACCCCACAACAGTTTGTAGCCGCGCAAGCTAAGAAAATCGCAGGCCTGTTGCATATGCGCCCAGTCGCGCAGCTCAAATGCAGTGTGGAAATGCCGGTTCGAACCGGTCTCCATCAGATTGATGGTGTGATGATCGGGCCCGCAGCGTAGGAACGAGAAGAAATCGGCCATCCAGTCGGATTCGCGAAAGCCGAGCACGTCGCAGTAAAACTTAGTGACCTGCTTGACGTCGGTGACGTGAAAGGCGACATGGCCGAGCTTGTATGGCACGATGCCCTTGGACTGGAATTTCTGGTGGGAGAAGGCGTCGCGCTTGAACACCTCCATCACCGTGCCTTTGGGATCCTTGAATACCAGCATGTCCGCGATCGACGGCTCGGGATCCTTGCGGCGTTCAGTGGCGATGCCGAAACCAGCGACCTGCTTGGCAAACGCATCGAGATCTTCCGCCGGCGAAATCTGAAAGCCAACCCGCATGCATTGCGCCTGCGGCCCCTTGCGCAGCACGACGGAATGATGATCGACGGTCGAGGCCAGATAAACGGCGTCTTTTTCCTGCGCCGCCAGCGTCAGGCCAACAATCTCGGTGTAGTATTCGGTCTGCTGCGCCAGATCGGGCGTCTCGTAGGCAGCATGCGCGATCTTGCTGACTCGGATCATGCGTTATCTCCGTCTTTATTGTTTGGCGCGCGGCAGCGCGCTCAGCACATCGACCATCACGGCGACGTCCTTATCGTCTAAGCCCATCTCCATGCAGCGCCGATAGAGCGGCACCACGCAATCCAAAAGTGGCGTCGCCACGCCGACGCTGGCGGCGAAATCAGCAATCATGCCGAAATAATGCGCAAGCGTGCCGGCCGAGCCCTGGACCGGCGTGAAGCGCCGTTCCGCCATCCACGGCGCGCGGATCGCAAATTGGGTCGAGCCGCCGCTGCCGGTGGCGATCGCCTTGATCATCAGCGTCACATCGACGCCGGCCTTGAGGCCGAGCGCCATCGCTTCGGCGGTGGCGGCAATGTTGATCGCGACGAGAAGATTATTGATGAGCTTGACGCGGCTCGCGGCGCCGAACTCGCCGAAATAGAGGCAGGAATCGGTGAAGCCCGCCACCACCGCTTCGATTTTCTTACACGCTTTCGCATCGCCGGCGAGATAGACCACGGCTTTGCGGGTGGCGACCATGCCCGGCGTGCCGGACACTTCCCCGTCGACGAAAATCGCACCCTTGTCCTTAAGGAGCGCGATCTGACGCCGCTTGTCCGGCACGGGATGCGAGCCGAGCTCGACCACGATCTGGCCGTGCCGCGCCGAATGGATGAGCCCCTGCGGGCCGGCAACGACATGGTCGAGCGCCTCGGTCGACGGCAGGCAGGTGAATACGATCTCGGCCTGCGCGCCGACATCGGCCGCCGAGCGCGCCGGCACGCCGCCGATTTTTGCGAATTCGTCGAGCGAACTGCGGCGGTAACCGACGACGCGGTAGCCGCTTTTGATCAGATTTTCCGCGATCGGCAGGCCGATCTTGCCGATGCCGACGAGACCAACGGTGTTCATTTGATTTCCCAATGGCGTTTCCGATGTATCTTGTAGTTCGACATTGTTGGTGAATTGTCATTGCCAGGAACGATAGCGACGAAGTAATTGCTCGCAATGACGATGCCTAATCTCGTTTCATGCCACTTCGACGGTTTGATCCGACAAGTTGACGCGCACGCCAAGCGTGCCTTCCATCACCGTCCATTCCTTAAGCTCGAAGCTGCGCAGGCCGTGCGCGAAGAACGGCTCGGCTTGCGCGATGCGGCGCGCTTCGGCCGCGTCCTTGACCCGCAGGACGGTGAGGCCGTGACCGTTCGGCGCTCCGTCCGGCTCGCGCAGCGGACCGGACGCGAACAAAAGGCCGCGTTTTTCGAGGCCGATCATGTATTCGAGATGCGTGGCAAGGAGCGGTTTGAGCTGTTCCGGCGCGACAAGCGGCTTCGAGATCAGCACGTATAGCTTCTTGCGCAGCATTTTCTGCATCAGCGCCGCGGTTCGCGCGTCCTCGTTCATGACCACACTCTCCGAGGTTGGTCGCGCATCGTCGACCGTCCCGGCGCGCGCTGTCAACTCCGCCCCGCCCACGCGTTCAGATGACACGTGATGACTGCAAGGGCAGGCCGAGGAAGTGCCGCCCGATCACTTCGAAAATGACAAATTGCGCCTGCGCCTGTTGCGAGACCGCATGCATGTCGCGGAAGCGCCGTTCGAACGGATTGCTTTCGAAAATCGCCGTCGCACCGGCGGCGAGATAAGCAGTCTCGGCGACCTGGCGCGCCTGCTGGCTGGCATGGATCGAGGCCATGCGCAGCCGCACGCGCTGCGACAGCGTGACGGCATTGTCCTGCGCCGCGCGCCAATTCTCGTCCCAGGCGGCGTAGAAAAAAGTCCGCGCCGCGGCGAACTGCGACTCGGCGACGCCGACCTGCGATTGGATCACGGGATTGTCGCGCAAGACCGTTTTTCCAGCGACCGGTGTCTTGGTTTGCGCCAGCGCGATGAACGCATCGAGCATGGCGCGGGCAATGCCGAGCGCGATCGCCGGGAAGCTCGATCCGAACAGCTGATAGATGGTGAAAGAATAAAGCGGGCCGCGCTCGCGCCGCTCGGCGGGATCGAGCGCATGATGCGCGATGGCGCAATCCTCAGGCACGAAAACGTCGGTGAGCGCATAGGTGTCGCTGCCGGTGCCTTTGAGCCCGATCACATGCCAGACGTCTTTGATGCTGGCGGCGCGCCGCGGCACGACGAAAGTCTTTTGCACCGGTTCGCCATTGGCATCGCGACGCAAGCTGCCGTCCGGCTCGGAGACGAAGCTGTGCGCGGCAAGCCAAGTGGCGTGCCGACTGCCGCTGGCGAACGGCCATTCGCCGGAAATGCGATACCCACCGGGCTCGGCAACCGCTTTGGCGTTTTTACTGGTCGACGGGCCCCAAGCCAGCACGCCGCGCGGATCGTTCTTGAAAATCGCCGCGGCGATGTCCGGCTTGAGCGCCGATGAAATCGTCGAACAGACCGAAGTCTGAGCGACGCACCACGCGGTCGACGCGTCGGCCTTGGCGAGTTCCTCGATCGCTTGCATGAAGGCGACCGGGGAGACTTCGTCGCCGCCCAAGGAGCGCGGCACCAGCATGCGAAACAGCCGCGCCTCATGTAATGCCTCGACGATGTCGGGCGGCAGTTCGCGGCCGGCTTCGATGCGTGGAGCCGCCGCCGCAAGGCGCGGCGCAAGCGCTTGTGCACGGGCGACGCAATCGGTCGTCATACGCTGATCCATCAACCGGCCTTTTTTCGGAATCCCACTATACCCATGTCCCTGCCCATGTCCCGAACACTATGGCGATGCCGGAACTGAGCGGGTCGTGGCCCCGCTGCTTCGCCGGATTTTGCATCGGCTTTTGCCAAGAGCTTTGCCAACAGTTTTGCCGGAAACGTCAATAGGAGGCCCGAGACGGTGGTGCCGCATCTTCCGCTTGGTGGCCATCGCACGCGCGACCTCGCGTTCTCGCCGGACGGCGCGACGTTATATGTATCGGTCGGCTCCGGCTCCAATGACGCCGATGGCATGGGCCCTGGCATCGGCGCGTTCTCCGGCGTAAATCGCGCGCTCGAAGCAGCATGGGGCAATGAAACGGATCGGGCCGATGTGCTGACGTTCGACCCGCAAGGCAAAGATAAAAAGATCTTCGCAACCGGCACTCGCAACTCCGTCGGCATGGCCGTGGCACCGACCGGGACGCTGTGGTGCTTGACCAATGAGCGCGACGGCTTCGGCGATGATGTGCCGCCCGATTACGTCACGCGCGTGCGCGAAGGCGCGTTCTACGGCCGCCAATGAAGACCCGCATCATCGCGGCGAGCGGCCCGACCTCAAAGACAAGGTCAGGGTCCCAGATGTCTTGATCGAGGCGCACTCGGCCTCGCTCGGCATGACAATCTACGATGGCGCACAATTTCCGGCCGGCTACCGCGGCAATATTTTTGCCGCAGAGCATGGCTCGTGGAATCGCTCCAAGCGTACCGGCTACAAAGTGATCCGCATCATCGTCAAAGACGGCGCGCCGACCGGCGAATACGAGGATTTCGCCACCGGCTTCGTCATCAATGACTCTACGGTGTGGGGCCGGCCGGTCGGCCTGGCCGTCGATAAGGACGGCGCACTGCTCGTGTCCGAAGACGGCAACGGCACGATCTGGCGCGTATCGTTCACTGGCCGGTCGGGCCCGGGCGCAGTGAACGATCCTTGACGCTGGCGTGAGCGCAGCGCAACTGGAACAGCCTGCACCGTTGCTGCGTTGCTGCCGATAGACGGGGCTGCACTGAATTATGACTTTATCGCTCGGCAACGTATTTTCACGCCTGGCTACCAGGACTAATGACTCGGCCACTCGGCCAGGGAACTTGGCCTCCTGGCCGACATCCGAGCCACCATCCGAGCCACCATCCGAGCCGACGTCCGAGCCGACGTCCGAGCGTGCCGTGGCAGCAGACTTTCGCCCCGGAGCGATCATTGAGACCGATATCCCGGCGCGTCTCGATGCGCTGCCGTTCGGGCGCTTTCATATTTTGGTGATCGTCGCACTCGGCATTACTTGGATTCTTGATGGACTCGAAGTGACGCTGGCCGGCGCACTGTCGGCGGAACTTACGCGCCCGAGTGCTCTAGGATTGAGCAATGCGCAAATCGGCTTTGCGGGCAGTAGCTATCTCGCCGGCGCGGTGCTCGGCGCCTTCTTCTTCGGCTGGCTGACCGACCGTCTGGGCCGAAAAAAGCTGTTCACCATTACGCTTGCGGTCTATCTCCTGGCGACGGCGGCAACCGGACTGTCGTGGGACGCCGCAAGCTATGCGCTATTCCGGTTCCTGACCGGCGCCGGCATCGGCGGCGAATACACTGCCATCAATTCGACAATACAGGAGCTTATTCCAGCCCGGTTCCGCGGCTGGACTGACCTTCTCATCAACGGCAGTTTTTGGGTTGGCGCCGCCGTGGGCGCGGGGGGATCGCTCATCTTGCTCGATCCGGCGTTCGTCAATCCGGCGATTGGCTGGCGGCTGGCATTTCTCATCGGGGCGACTATCGGACTTGTGATTCTGTTGATGCGAACTTGGATACCTGAAAGCCCGCGCTGGCTGGTGACGCACGGCTTGCCGCAACAAGCCGATCAAGTAGTGCGTGGGATCGAGGCGCACTTTGCGCGCGTCGGCCAACATCCGCCCGGCCCGAAGATCCGGCTGCGCATGCGTCGGCACACGCCGCTTGGCGATGTCACGCGAACACTGTTCAAAACCTATCGCACGCGCACGCTGGTGGGTTTAAGCCTGATGGCGGCGCAGGCGTTCTTCTACAACGCGATCTTCTTCACTTATGCGCTCGTGCTTACCGACTTCTATGGCATACCGGCCAATCAAGTCGGCTGGTATATTCTTCCCTTTGCCGCGGGCAATGTGCTCGGACCGATTCTGCTCGGTCATCTGTTCGACACGCTCGGCCGTCGGGTAATGATTACGGCGACTTACGCGCTGTCCGGTATTTTGCTGGCGGTGACTGCCGCTTTGTTCAGTCACAATCTTCTGACCGCGCAGGGCTTGACCGGCGCGTGGATGATTGTCTTCTTTTTCGCTTCGGCGGCCGCGAGTTCCGCATACTTAACGGTAAGCGAGATTTTCCCGCTGGAGATCCGGGCGCTTGCCATTGCGTTCTTTTATGCTATCGGCACCGGCGTCGGAGGCGTTATTGGCCCGCTGCTGCTAGGGGCGCTGATCAGTACTGGATCGCGCGGCAGCGTCGCCATCGGTTACGGAATTGGCGCGGCTTTGATGATCGGCGCGGCGGCGGTCGAGGCGCTCTGGGGCGTCGCCGCCGAGCGCAAAGCGCTCGAATCGGTTGCTCGTCCGCTGGCGTTGGCTGACTGAACAACTCGAGACTTAAACACAATGGACCTGGAAATCACCGATATCGACATGGCGCTGACGGAAGGCTTTCCCGTTCCCGATTTGCGGCAATGCGCGCTCCTGCTCGACATCGACGGCACCATTCTCGATCTGGCGCCGGCGCCGCAGGAGGTTTGGGTTCCGGCCGAGCTTCGTAAAACGCTGTCGCGCCTCAACGCCGCGACCGGCGGCGCGTTGGCGCTGGTCTCCGGACGATCATTGCACGATATCGATCTGATTTTCTCTCCCTTGCAGCTCGCCGCGATCGGCGGCCATGGCGCGGAATTGCGCACGGCGCCCGGCGCCCAAGTCATTCACCGCGCGCGGCCGCTCAATCCGGTATTAAAACGCGAGCTGGCGAGCCTGAGCGAGCTTGGACCGGGTATTCTTGTCGAAGACAAGGATTATTCACTGGCGTTGCACTATCGCTTGGCGCCTGACAAAGGCGACGCGCTGCGTGCCGGGATCCAGGAAATCTGCTCCGCACTGCCGACTGGACTCGTCGAAATTCTGCCTGGCAAGCTCGTCTTCGAGATAAAGATGGCCGGCATCAACAAAGCAAGCGCGGTGCGCGAACTGATGAAACATCCACCGTTTATTGGCCGCAACCCGATCTTCGTCGGCGACGACACCACCGACGAGCCGGTATTCCCGATCCTTTCGCAGTTCGGCGGATTAGGTTTTTCGGTCGGCCGGATGGTGGCGGACGTCAACGGACATTTCGATAAACCGGAATCGGTGCGCAGCTGGCTTTCGCGCATCGCCAACCAAAGCCAGAGCCAAAGCTGGGGCGCGGGATTATGAACGATCGAGCCCACGACCTCGCCGCGCTCGCCAAGGTCAGAGCGACCGGCGCACAACCCGATTCGCGGACCGCTCCCAGCGGCACGATCGACCACGGCCTCGATCTCGCGGTGATCGGCAATGGCCGCACTGCGGCGCTGGTCGATCCGTGCTCACGGATGGTGTGGTGGTGCTATCCGCGCTTCGACGGCGACCCGATTTTCTGCCGCCTGCTGTCAGGCCGCGAAGAAAAAGGATTCTCGGACGTCGTGCTTGAGGACATGGTGGATTTCCAATCGCAATATGTCCGCAACACTGCGATCGTCTCCACTATTTTGACCGACCGCCACGGCGCCAAGGTGCGGATCACGGATCTGGCGCCGCGCTTCCGCCAGTTCGGCCGCGTGTTCCGGCCGCCGCAGCTTTATCGCATCATCGAACCGCTCGCCGGCCTGCCACGCATCACCATCCGCATGCGGCCGACTTGCGATTACGGCAAGGCACTGCCGCATCGCTCGCTCGGCAGCAATCACATTCGCTTTGCCAACGACACCACCGTTATTCGCCTGACCACCGACGCGCCGCTGTCGCTGATCGACGGTGAGGCGCCGTTCGTGCTCACCCGGCCGCTGCATTTGGTGTTCGGGCCCGACGAGCCGTTCACCGGCGATCTGCAGTCGACGTGCCGCGACTTCATTGAGCGCACGCATGATTATTGGATGGATTGGGTGCGGCGGCTGTCGATCTCCTATGACTGGCAGGAAGCGATCATCCGCGCCGCGATCACCTTGAAACTGTCCAACTTCGACGAGACCGGCGCCGTGGTCGCCGCGCATACGACGTCGATTCCAGAAGCGCCCTCGTCCGGCCGCACCTGGGATTATCGTTATTGCTGGCTGCGCGACGCCTATTTCGTCGTGCAGGCGCTCAACCGCATCGGTGCGACGCGCACCATGGAGGAGTTCATTTCGTTCACGCTGTCGATCGCGGCCAAGTCCGAGGAGGAATTGCGGCCGCTTTACAGCGTCGTGCCGACAATCGCGATCCACGAACGCACTGCGCCCGAACTGCAGGGCTATCGCGGCGACGGCCCGGTGCGGGTTGGCAATGCCGCCGTCAATCAGGTGCAGCACGACGCCTACGGCAGCGTCATTCTCGCCGCCATGCCGATGTTTTTCGACCGCCGGCTGCCGCGGCCCGGCGATGAGGGACTGTTTCACCTGTTGGAATCGCTTGGCCATCGCGCCGCCGAAAAGGCGTTCCTGCCCGATGCCGGTATCTGGGAATATCGCGGCCGCCAGCGCGTGCATACGCATTCGGCGGCGATGTGCTGGGCCGGCTGCCAGCGGCTGGCCGCCATCGCCATGCGGATCGGGCTTGAGCCGCGCGCTAAATACTGGAACTCGATCGCCGAACCGATCCATGCGGCACTCTTGGAGCGCGCGTGGAATCAAAAGCGTGGCGCTTTTACCGCGGCGTTCGGCTCGGACGATCTCGACGCCAGCGTGCTCCTTCTCGCCGACCTCGGCGTCGTCGAGGTGGACGACCCGCGCTTTGCCTCCACTGTCTCGGCCATGGAACGCGAACTGGTGCGGGAAAAGCACGTCATGCGTTATGCCAGCGCCGACGACTTCGGCATGCCGGTGACCGCATTCCTGATCTGCCGGTTCTGGCTGATCGACGCACTATGGTCGCTCGGCCGGCGCGAGGCCGCGCGCGATCTGTTTGCCGACGCGATGCAGCACCGCAATCGTTACGGTCTGCTTTCCGAAGACGTCGATCCGCAGACCGGCGTGCTGTGGGGCAACTTCCCGCAGACCTATTCGATGGCTGGACTTATTCTTTCAGCGATGCGGCTGTCGCGGAGCTGGGAAGACCGCTACTGGCGCGGGTGAGAGTGCGCTGTTCACACGCATGCCGAGCTCAGTTGGAACCGTCGCAAAGGGAATCGCAAAGATCTTCGTGCCGTCCTCGTAGACGTCCAGATGCCAATCGCGCGTCTGCCGCTCTCTGTGCATCATCAGCTCACGGACCACACCATGCGCGTAGTCGAACGCGCTCTGGGCATTTGGCAGGCTCAGACCAGTGTCGTCTTCGACGCCGCTGCCGCCATTGCGCAGCTTGAATGTATATGTCGGCATTGCTACCCCGAACGCGATTGCAGCATGATAGAAGCATATCAACGCGCCGCCGTCGGCACGGAATGCGACCTATGGAAAAAATCTGCGGAATGCGATCTACGGAATGCAATCTACGGAATGCAATCTGCGGAATGCAATCTGCGGGAGGAACTTAGTGCCTCATGAGTTCGGATTTAGACAGTAGTTCGAGTTCGTCGGCGCCGGATTTGTTCCAACCATCCGCGCTTTTTTGGAGCCGGCATTACGATTTCAATCAAATCTGATCCCGCTTCAGGCTTCTGTGCGCGCTGAATTTGCCCGAACGCCGGAACCGGATCAGCGGTTCCAATTGGGATTCCAAGCGTAGTTCCCGGTGATTGCAAGTGCGCGCCCATATTTTCATCAACTATTTGTCGAGGCGGCGCCGATAGCCCAAAAAATGGGATGGGCCCAGGGCGCTTTAATACGATTTTGGTGCGAGAACCAGCCGGATATCCCGGCAGTCGGCGACTTCGTGCCGGGCTATGAGGCGGAGGGTTGCAGTGGAATGGGTGCGCCAAGGAACACGCCTATGCAGATCATTGACACGCTAAACAAAGAGATCAATGCAGGGCTTGCCGATCCAAAGATGAAGGAGCGGCTTGTGGATTTAGGCAGCACGCCACTTGCACAATCGCCCGGTGATTTCGGCAAACTCTTTGCCGACGAAATCAACAAGTGGGCCAAAGTAATTCAGTTTGCGAATATCAAGGTGGAGTAATTGATGCATGTCTGCTTTGGTCAACAGCAGACATTCAGGCCGCTGTTGAGCATAGTGTGCCTAGGAGGCGCTCAAGCTCGCGGGGCAACACGATGAAATTTCCCCGCCGCAAATTCGTGCATCTCATTGCTGGCGCCGCCGCGCTTCTGACAATACCTCACCCTGCACGGGCCCAAATCTTTCCGTCGCGGCCGGTGCACATCGTCGTCGGCTTTGCTCCCGGCAGCGCGGCCGACATTCTCTCGCGTCTAATCGGAAAATCGCTGTCGGAGCGGTTCGGACTGCCTTTCGTTATAGAAAATCACGGGGGCGCCGGCGGCACCGTTGCCGCTGAGGCGGTCGTGCGCGCGCCACCAGATGGTTACACGCTTCTCTTTTGCGGCTCGCCGGACACATTCAACGCTGCGCTATACGATAACCTCAGTTTCAATTTCATCCGCGATATCGCGCCCGTCGCAGGCATCTCCCGTGGGCCGCTTGTGTTGGTGGTGCACCCATCATTCCCCGCCACGACAGTCCCCGAATTCATCGCCTATGCGAAGGCTAATCCGGACAAGGTCAATTTTGCATCGGCCGGCATCGGCACCGTGGCCCATATGGCGGGCGAGCTGTTCATGGCCATGGCGGGCGTTAAATTGGTGCACGTCCCTTATCGCGGCCTGGGACAGGCAATGGCCGATCTGCTCGGCGGACAGGTGCAGGCGATATTCTCCACTATGCCGCCCGCGATCGCGCACATAAAAGCCGGCAAGCTGCGCGCGCTGGCAGTAACGTCGGCGACGCGTTCACCAGCGTTGCCGGATTTGCCGACCATTGGCGATTTCTTGCCGGGCTACGAGGCAACCTTTGTTGTTGGCCTGGGCGCGCCCAAGAATATATCCACGGAAATCATCGACAGGCTCAATAAGGAAGCCAACGCCACCCTCGCCGATCCAGGGATCAAGGCTCGACTGGTCGACCTCGGCACTGAACCACTGCCGATGGCACCGGCCGATTTCGGCCAGCTTCTCGCAGACGAGGCACAGAAGTGGGCAAAGGTAATCCGGACAGCAAACATCAAGCCTGAGTGATCCTTGACGGGCGAATCTTGGGGCGCTTGGGCAAACGCCGTTTGTTCGTCGGCTCCTATCGCAGCGACCACTGCGACAGCAGGCGCCGCAATGAATCCGCGTCACCTCATTCGATCACCTCGTCGGCGAGCAATTGCATCTGATTGGATACAGTGAGACCGAGTGCCTTGGCTGTCTTGAGATTGATCACAAGGTCGAAACTTTGTCGGCTGCAGGACTGGCAAATGAGCCGGCTTCGCTCCCTTCACGATCTTCGCGACATAGACGCCGGCTTGTCGATACACCTCGGCAAGGCTGGGCGCATAGCTGATCAGGCCACCGGCGACGACGTACTCACGGAGGTTGTACATCGTTGCGATCCGGAAACGATTTGCCAACGCGACGATCTGGTCGCGGCGGGTCTGAAAGAACGAATCCAGCGAGAGGGCAGCGATCCCTTGCCGGGAAAATTCAGCGAATGCCGCGTCAATTTCAGCCTCGGTACTTGCGTTCAAGACCACGAGTTTCACGCCCAAAGCCGGCGCGGCCTGCTGCGTATTCGTTACCTCGGACTGAAAGCTCGGACGCGTTGGATTGGCAAGGAAGCCAACTGAGGTGGCGGCAGGGACCAATTCACGCAGCAACTCCAATCGTTTTGCGCCGAGCTCGTTGAGCAAAAAACTCACTCCAGTCACATTCCCGCCTGGCTTGCTCAGACTAGACACAAAACCAAGCTCAATCGGATTGCCGCCGCTCGTGAACACGATTGGTATCGTGGTTGTCGCCGCCTCGGCGGCCATTATCGCTGGAGGGCCGCCGGCAATGATCGCACTAACGTGCCGATCGACCAAATCAACCGCCAGCCGTGGTAGCTTTTCATAGTCACCGTCGGCCCAGCGGTATTCGATCGCCAAATTTTGGCCTTCGACATAGCCGGATTCCGACAGGCCCTGGCGAAACGCGGCCACGAAAGATTGGAGGGCCTTTGACGAGCCGCTGTTGAGGAATCCGATCACCGGCACCGCCGCTTGTTGCGCTCGCGCGGTCAGCGGCCATGCAACTATAGTGCTGCTGAAAAGCCTGATGAATTCCCGCCGCCTCATGGGACTTACTCCCCTGGCCGAGAACCACCTTCATGAAAGTCTAATACGAACTTTGAGCGAGAGCTATGTACCGCGCCGGGGCACGCTGATGATGTCTCAATTGGGTCAACAAGAGACAAAAGCAACTCGTCATTTGATGACTTCGTCCGCGGCGGCGAGCAATGTCGGCGGAATCGTGAGGCCCAGCGCGGCCGCCGTTTTCGTATTAATGGTCAGATCGAACTTGGTCGGCTGCTCGACTGGAATGTCGGCGGGCTTGGTACCGTGCAGAATCTTGTCGACCATGGCGGCCCGCTGGAACAGATCGGTGTAGTTCGGTCCATAGGACATAAGACCACCGGCTTTGACGTAGTCGGCGTAACTGAGAATAGTCGGCAAGCGCTCGATGAGCGCCAAGTTGATAATGCTGGCGCGGTTGGCGGCGATGAATGCGTCGGAGACGACATAAAGCGCGTCCGCTTTGTCTTTGAGCTTCTCAAGAGCCGGCGCAATGTCCTGCGATCGCCACACGCCTAATCGTGGTACCGGCGCGATCGGGATCATTCAATCTGGTTGCCACGGGGATGGAGCGCCGATTACTATCGATTGGGGGGAAGCGGCGTGACGTGTAATGGCCTGGTTAGAGTTGCTACCGATCGCTTTCGTCGCAATGGTAGGACTGTTTGTCCTATACGCGTTATCGAGGGGCCCTGCCCGCCAATGATAAACAGACCGACGCTGGGGAGCGCCAAATGCGTGGCTTGAGAGGAATCTTCCCCATTGCCGCGTCACTCGGCTTGATGTCGGTGGTTACCGCCATTCTTTGGCACTTGAACTTAAATAGCGGCGCCGCCCAAGGCCTCGTCTACATTTATCTGTTCCCTGTGGTTTTGATTGCAGCTCTCTTCAACGGCCGCATTGCCATGTGGTGTACTATCATGGCGCTGGTCTGCGCCGATTACTTCCTGCAAGAGCCACTTTACAGTTTCACCAATGATAATCCCCGGGAATACGGCGACCTTATTTACTTCGCCATTTTGGCCGTCACAGCGATCAAATTTATCCGCGCCTTGATACGGCCTCCGCAAGAGAAACATCGCGGCAAAATCGCCTGACGCGGCTTTCTGAGAATATCCGCCTGATATTGGCTTTGGCGGCCCTGACTGATTTTTAGATCGATTCGGTATTTTCGCTTTAGCCGTTGTTCGCTCTAGGAACGCCCAACGGCGCCTGGCATAATCACGTGGAACCTTTGCTATCCTCATCATGGCGCAAACCCAGCCGAAATCCCAACATTCCGCCCGCGATTGGCCGTTTGCGGTCAAAGCGCTGCATCCAGTTCTTGGTTGTGAAATTAACGGCATCACGTTGGCGGACGCGGTGTCGCCGGCACTATTTGCCAAAGTCTATGAAGCCTTTCTCGAGTATCAGCTGATTCTATTCCGAGATGTTGATCTGCCGCCGTCGACGCAGGTGGCCTTCGCGCGTAATTTCGGCGAGGTGCAGGTCCACGTGCTGAGCCAGTATCACGGCTACAAAGACCATCCGGAGATCTACATGCTGTCCAACCTTGACAAGGACGGCAATCCGAGCGGCAAGCATCCGGACAAAGGTACGCTGTATTGGCACACCGATGGCTCGTGGCGCGAGCGTACTGGACAAGCGACTATGATGTATTCGGAGCTGGTGCCGCAGCTGGGCGGAGAAACGGAATTCGCCGACATGTATTCGGCCTATGAACTGCTGCCTGCGGCGATGAAAGCCAGAATTGAAGGCCGACGCGCCATACACAATTTCGACTTTTCGCGAACACGGCGCCACGGCGAGGACCCGTTGACAGCAGAACAAAAGGCCAAAGTGCCGCCGATCGCGCATCCGATCGTGCGCACACATCCGGACACCGGGCGCAACGCAATATTCCTCGGCGATCATGCCGAGTGGATTGAAGGCATGGATTACGACGAAGGCCGTGCGCTGATCGAGGAACTCAACGTGATGATCACGCCGCTGGCGCGTGTTTATACTCACAACTGGCGCCCACGCGAGTGCATGGTGTGGGACAACCGCTGCACGCTGCATCGCGCCACCGGTTTTGACGAGTCGCGCTACAAGCGCGTGATGCGCCGCTGCACCATCAACGGCGACAGGCCGTTCTGAAACCGACGCCAGTACGCGTCTCACGTCCACTTTTCTCGCCGACAGCGATCATTCTTAATCCCGCTGCAGGTGGAATTCGGCAATGGTCGGCGCCACTTCGTCCAGCGTCTGCTGCATGATCGCCGCCAGCTCGTCCGGTGTCGAAGCCGCGGCGATCGAGCCCCCGCTTTCGATGAGTGCGTGATACTCCGCGGAATCGACGATTGGCGCGATTTCGCGATTGAGACGTTCGATGATCGGCGTCGGCGTGCCGGCCGGCGCGCAAACGCCAAGCCAACCGGAGCGGATGAAATTAACTCCTGTCTCGGTCAAGGTCGGAATCTCCGGCACCGCGCGCAACCGCTCTGGACTGGTAACGGCAAGAATCTTGAGCTCCCTGTCGCGATATTGCGGCAAGAGCGCGAGCGGCGGCGCCAGGTAGAAGTGAATGCGCCCGGCGATGATCTCCTGCACCGGCTGCGCCCCGCCGCGGAACGGCACCTGAGTCATGGTGATGCCGGTAAGCTTTTCGAGCTGCCGCGCTAGAATCTCCTGCGCCGAGCCGACGCCGACGGTGCCGTAGTTCACTTCGCCGGGATGCGCCTTGGCGTAGGCGACAAAAGCCTGGATGTCGGTTGCGGGAATCGCGTTGGCGAGCGCAAGACCGTAGTAATATTTGGCGATGAGCGAGATGGGCGCGAGATCGCTGAGCTTGAAGCCGGGATCTTTGTAAGCCGCGACGTTGATCGGCTCGAAATGCGTACACAGGAGAAGCGTGTAGCCGTCGGCGGGTTTCGCGATCACGTCGCGCGTTGCCACGATGCCGCCTGACGCCGGCTTGTTTTCGACAAAGACGCGTTGGCCGAGCGCCTCGCTGAGCTTTTCGGCAACAAACCGCGCCGGAATATCGGTCGGCCCACCGACCCCGAAACCGACCACCAGTCTGATCGGTCGATCAGGATAGTCGCCGGCGCGGCTCATGGTCGGCGACAAAGCCGCGACCAAGCTTAAGAACAGCAGGCCGAAACTGCGCATGTTGCCCCGTGCCGACGAAGCGCCAAAGCTTCCGCGCGAGCGCACCATCTCACTGCCACAATTCCGCGGTGGCGAGCCGCGCGCCGTCAATCAGGCTGCGGAATTTGGCCCACACGATCTCCGGTTCGATCTCGGGCGGCACGCCGGGATGGAGCGTCGAGGCAAAGCCGCAATCGGAGCCCGCGATCACGTTCTCGCGTCCGACCAGCTTCGCCAAGCGAACGATGCGCTGGGCGACCAGTTCGGGATGTTCGACGATGACGGACGTGTGAGTGATACAGCCTGGGATCAACACTTTTCCTTGCGGAAGCTTCACATCTTGCCACACGCTCCACTCGTGCTCATGACGGGGATTCGACATCTCGAAGGAGTACGCGCCGGCGCGGATGGTCACGATCAAGTCGGCAAGATGCTTCATCTCCATGTCGCTCGTCCGCGGTCCGATATTGATGCCATAGCAGGTATGATGGCGAATCCGCTCTGGCGGGATGTTGCGGAGCGCGTGGTTCAACACTTCGATCCGGCGCGTCATCCAAGCGCGGGTCTCGGCAACCGTGGCGTCGGCATTGAGCATGTAGTGCATGGCCAGCCGCGGATCGTCGATCTGTACCGCAAAGCCCGCGGCGACGATCGCCTCATATTCCGTGCGCATCGCCTCGGCGACGGCGAGCACGAACTCCTCATCGCTTTTATAAAAGTGGTTCTCCATTAGTCCGGCGCAACTCGACGGCGACACTGAGGGCACGAACACGTCGGCTGGACTGACATCGCGCAGCGCCGCTTTGAGATTGTCGAGATCGGCGCGAAGGATGGTCTTGCCGATATAGGCGATCGGCCCGGTGCACGCGAAGCCCTGCGGCTGCGTGCCGGAATGCGCGCCGTCCTTGTAGAACGACGGGAACGCCATGTTCTCGCGGGTTTGGCGATGGCCGCCCCGCGGCTTGATTGGCTCGAGGCCTGATAGACGCTCGACCGCGTAGATCTGGAAGCTTGGCTTCGACTGTTCGCCATCGCTGATGATGTCGATTCCGAGATCGGTCTGCCGCTTGACGATGTCCGCGACCGCCGCTCGCGCGCCGGCAGCAAGCGCGTCCGGTTGGTACGCCCGTCCCGTCATCTTGGCGAAAAGCAGCGCTGACAGTTCGTCCGGGCGCGGCAGGCTGCCGGCGTGTGTGGTCAGGATACGCGTCTTGCGCTCGTCAATTCCCATCGCGTCATTTCCAATGAGGATCACGGACAAATAATGCCGCCGGTGGTGGGACTGGTAAAACAGCCGACCGACTGCGGCAATACCCGCCGCGGCAGCCACAGAACGATCTCGGGAAAGAAAATGATCAAAACAATTGTGATCAGAAAAACCGCGTAGATCGGCAGCGCGGCGCGTAAGGCTTGCGAGAATCGGACGCCGACGAACTTGGACGCCATCAGCAAAACCAGCCCGTAGGGCGGCGTGATCAGCCCGAACGCCAATGTCGTGATGAGCACGACGCCCATATGAACGGGATTGATTTTGCCGGCGGCGGTCAGCGCATTCACCAGCGGCATAAAGATGATAATCGTCGGCACCGGCTCGATGAAGTCGCCGACGATCGTAAATAACAGCACCATCAACAGCAAAATGTTATGAGCGTCATTTCCAGCAATCGAGGTGATCGCATCGGAGATTACGATCGCACCGCGAAGATAAGCGAGCAGCCATCCGAAGGCATTCGCAGCGCCGATCGTGATGAGCGGCAGTGAAAAAATAAGCCCGGCCAGGCAAAAGTCGTACGGCAGATGCAAAATGTGCCGTGGATTGAGCGACGGGATTATCACAAACAAAATCCAGCACACCGCGACGACGCCAGCCTCTGTCGGAGTAAACCAGCCGGTGAGAATGCCGCCGAGCAAGATGATCGGGATCATCAGCGGCAGCGCGGCGCCATAGGCGGCCTTGCCGATCGCACCGATTGTCGGGCGGCGGCGGCGAAAGCCGATCGGTCCGAAGAAATAGCAGTAGGTCATCAAGCCAATGCCGATCATCAGGCCCGGGGCGAAGCCAGCGATGAACAAGCCGGCGATCGAAACGTTGCCGACCGCGCCGTAAACGACGGCGGTGATGCTGGGGGGCACCAGCGCGGCAATGGTGGAGGCGGCGGCGATGATCGCTGCGATGAAGGGCCCCTCATAACCTTCCTGCTTCATCGGGCCGCCAAGGGCGCGGCTCATGACAGCGACATCGGCGGTGGTCGAACCAGACATTTCCGAGAAAAACATGCTGAACACGGTGACGACCTGGGACAGGCCGCCGCGAATGTGGCCAACCAAGGCCATGGAGAGATTGGCAACGCGCACCACCACGTTGGCCGAACTCATCAGCTCGCCGACCAGGAGAAAGAATGGGATCGCGAGCAACGCTTCATTGTCGACGCCATCGAACACTTTCTGAACTATTGCGGCGAGGGAGACGTCGGCTAGCGCCGAGCCGATGAACACGCCGCCAAGCAATGCGAACGGCACCGGCACGCCGAGATAACCAAATGCTAGAAAGCAGCAGGACATGATCGCGAGAATCGCAGGCGCGCTCATTGCGATCGATCCAGCCGCGTTGCGCCGAACGCTGCGCTATGCGCGGCATCTTGTTCAGGTTCGGGATGATCGAAGCCGTTTTGCCAGCCATTGATGATCTGCTCTATCGTGAACAGAGCGATCAGCACTCCCGACACCGGGATCGCCGCATAGAGCGAGGCGATCGGCGTATTCGAGGGCAGACGGAAGCTGCCAAAGCCGCGCAGAAAATTGAGATAGCCGTAATAGATCAGCGCAATCGCGACGCAGAGCACGATGCCGCGAATGGTGAGTTCTGCCGCAACGCGGGCGGACCCTTGCAGCGCTTCGGCAAACGCCGTTAGGTAGAGATGGTCGTTGCGTCGGGTCGCCACCGCCGCCCCCAGGAAAATTGCATAGATAAACAAGGTCGAGGTGACCTCCTGCAGCCACAGCCAAGGCGAGCCAAGGAGGCGCGTGACAATGTCACAGCAAACCGACAGCGAGAATCCAAATAGAAGCGCGCCGCACAAGGTCATCAATAAGGCCTCGAGCGGATCCAGCGCTTTCCATTTCAGGTGTCGCTGGCGTTGTAAGATCAGCCTGTCAGCGAAGCCCATACCGTCGGCCCGGCGGGGAAGAGGCCGGCGCCTAGGCCTCTTCGCTTAACGCCCCTGCATTAAACCTAATTGATCGAAACGATCAGGTTCTTGATCTTTTCGGCGTGGAGCCCAAGTTCGTTGGCAAGTTTGTCGAGCAACGGTTGGGAAATCTTCTGGAAGCTGGATTTGTCCACCCCCGTGACGATCTTGATGCCCATTGTCTTCAGTTTGGCAGCCGCGGCATCCTCGAGCTCGAACGCCTTCTTCGGTTCCTGCATCGTGACGTCACGGCCGGATTCCAGCACCCATTTTTTCTGATCGTCGCTCAAGCCCTTCCAGGCCTTGTCACTCACCCAGACAATCGCATTATTGGCTTCATGCTCGGTGATCGACAGCACCGGCGCGACTTCGTAATGCCGGTTGATCAGATAGACATTGACCGAGTTCTCGCCGACATCCACCACGCCGGTTTGTAGCGAGGTGTAGACGCTACCGAACGGCATGTGAACGGTTTGGGCGCCATAGGCGGCGAATGTTGCGTCTTCAGTTGCGGTTGCCTGCACCCGTACCTTTAGACCCTTCAGATCTTCCAGGTTGTGTATTTCCTTTTTGCTGTACATGTTACGAAGCCCCTGGGTACCCAAGCCGATGACATGAAGCCCCTGGGTTGTTTGGTCGATCATGTCGCGAATCGCTTCGTAGACCCTCTGGTCGCTCAGCGCCTTGACCATGTGGTCAGTCCCGCGAAACATAAAACGCAGCGACATGACGCCCGCCTGCGGCGAGATTGTCGCGGTGTTGGCGGACGAAACAATCGCAAAATCCAGGTCGCCGGACTTCACGAGCTGAAGGAGCTGCGGCTCTTGCCCGAGCTGAGCGCCCGGATACTGATCGACGACCATCTGCCCGCCGCTGAGCTGTTTGAGCTTGGTGGAAAAGATGTCGTAGGCGACGCTATAGCCCGAATTCAGTTGTTGATCATGCGCGAACCGATAGTGTGTTTGCGCGCTGGCAGCCAATGAAAAGCCAGCGACCGCGCCGGCAACAATCAACGCTTGCACCAGCAACGCAATCTTACGCTGCATGTCAGTCCTCCCTTTCGTTTTTCGCGCCAATGTTCTTGTGGCATCCGCGGCGTCATCGGACGTTCCCAGCCTAGCATATCCGGCGGCAGGCATTATGCATCACCGCAAAGCACAACTAGTGCATAATGTTTGCGGTGTGCCGGAAAGCGGACCTGCTCGAGGAATGCCGAACAAGATCGCGGGACCGTGTCATCGCCCGTTACTCGACCTTGATATTGGCTTCCGTGATGATCGGCCCCCACAAGGCTGCATCGGCGACATTCATCGCGGCCAGCTCCTGCGGCGTTGAAGCTTGCGGTAGCACGCCGAGCAACTTGAATTTTTCCTTGTTCGCCGGTTTGCTTAGCATCATCGCCATATCGGCATTGATCTTGGAAATGATGTCGGCGGGCGTCTTCGCCGGTACGTAGATCGCGTACCAAGACGAAACGTCATAGCCGGGCACGCCCGCCTCAGCGGCAGTTGGCAATTCCGGTTCGTCCGGAAATCGCTTTGCGCTGGTAACGGCGAGTCCGCGGACCTGCTTGGAGCGGACCGGCTCCAAAAGCGACCCCGTGGTGTTGAACATCAGGTCGAGCCGGCCGGCAAGGAAATCGCTCATCAGTCCCTGATTGACGCCGCGATACGGCACGTGCGTGATCTCAATGCCGGCGCGGTGTTTGAACAATTCGCCAGCGAGATGCGGGACTGTGCCGATCCCGGGCGAACCCCAACTCATCGTACCGGGACTAGCCTTGGCCTGCGCAATCAGTTGTCCAAGAGTTTGGAACGGCGACGAATTCGGCACGACAATGATGTTGGGATAGGTGCCGACCAGGGAAACCGGTGCAAAGTCCGCCGCCGGGTCGAAGGTCAGTGAGGAAAACAGCAAGGGCTGAACCAACGGCGATCCAGGGGCGAGCAACATCGCGTAGCCGTCGGCTGGCGCGTGCGCGACGGTGTCGAGTGCGATCCTGGCTCCGGCTCCAGGCCGGTTCTCGACGACGACCTGCTGCTGCCAAATCTCCGATAAACCATTGGCGACGATTCGCGTGGCCAAATCCGCTCCACCGCCCGGCGGAAAACCGACAAACAGTCGCACGACGCGCGAAGGATAAGTATCCGCAAGCGCGGAGCGGCCAAACGGCGCAAGCGCAGCGGCAGTCGCCAGTTGCAATGTCCTGCGACGCGAAAAATCCATCACGAATACTCCATTCAACGATGACATGCGGCCGATTTGGCCGTGACGGTTTCTTGCCACATTCACCGCCGTCGATCTACGACATTATGTGATGCGCGCGTCAAACCGAATCCGACTGGCCGCGTCGGTTCATCATAGCTTGGGCCTGTTACGTTATCGTGCGACAATTGTCGCCGCGATCAGTCGCACGGCTTTGGATTTTGAGGAGCCGCGGGCTTGACGGACTAATTAACAGGGCTGTCCTTTGGACCAACCGAAACTTGGCTCAACACCAGACACTTCAAGTCACGATCGGCGTGAGCCAGGCGAATTGAAGCTTTTTGTACGGCTCTGGCATCTCCATGCCCGCTTGTTCGTTTCGGCCGCGTTCGGCATCGCGGTTGTTTTGCTGCTGCTGGCCGTGCCCTGGCGCATGCCGACGCGCATCCTGGTCGGTTGGGACAGCGGCGTGGCGCTCTATCTGGTCCTTATCTACCGGCTCACGGCGCGAGCGTCGGTCGCCAGCATCCGCCACCGGGCGGCTATCAATGACGAAGGCGCAATCGCGCTTCTGGTGTTTACGACGGCGGCAGCGCTCGCCAGCCTCGCCGCGGTTGTTGCAGAGTTCGGCCACGCGCCGGGGCCGTACCAGATTGCGCTCGGCATCGGCACGATTCTGCTGTCCTGGGCTTTCATGCATTTAATCTTCGCGCTGCATTATGCGCGCGAGTTCTACGGCACGGCGCATGGCAAACACACCGGCGGCCTCGTTTTTCCTGGTGACGAAGATCCGGACTATTGGGACTTCCTGTATTACTCACTCGTAGTGGCTATGACCGCGCAAGTGTCCGATGTTCAAGTGACTAGCAAAACAATTCGACGACTGACGACCGTACACGGCGTCATCTCATTCTTCTTCAACTTAACCGTGTTGGCATTGGCCGTGAACATTGTATCCAGTCTGATGCCGCCCAGTTGATCAAATTTGCTTAGGTTGGTCCTACCTAAGCGGACCGCCGCTCGCCCCGAACGATCTTGATTTCGCCACACGGCTTGATTACGTGCGGATCAAGAAATTGAATCCGGGCCCCTCTGGCGAGGACACCGAACTAGCGGCCAACCTCGCGATGTCGGATCAGCTATTCCGCGCCTTGGCGCATGGATTTGCCGACATCAGGGCCCCGGAACATTTCCATTTCCCTGATTTGCCCGATCCGAGCTCCTTTGGCGCGTGTGTGACGCAGCTTCGAGAGGGAGCATCATGCCGATCCACGTCATCCGGCCCGACATTTCGTGTGAGTTCCGCGATCCGTTCGATTGCGACGAACAGATCGTCAAAGCTCTGACAACGATGAGTGCTTTCGTCGCACTTGCTGACGGACGCGTTGATGCGAGCGAGCGCGAAGAAGCGGTGAGTTACATCGAGCGGTACCGGCTTGCGCCGAGCATATCGCGGCAGCGCGTTGGCGAATTCTTCGACGCTCAAGCGCAACATCTCGAGGATAGGGACTTCGCGGACCTGATTGCGGTGGCGCTGCGGCGCACGGCGGCGTTGTCGCTGACCTTCGACGTGGTTCGAATTGCCGAAACGACCGCTGCGGCGGATCGGCACGTCGACGCCAATGAAGTACAGGTTATTAAGCTTATACGGCTCATCGTCACGTCCGTGGAACCGCAGCAAGGCAATTGCCCGATCAACGGAGGATCGGATTGATCGCCATTGCGAGGGAAGCCGCGAAAGTGAAACGATTGTGCACAAAAGGGCGCTATTAGGAACGGGGCGCCGGCGGCTGCACGCAGCGCCGAACGTAACGCCGAACGTAACGCCGATGACTGGCGCCTCGAGCGGCTCATAAACCGTTTGCCGAAACGCATCAGCGCAATGGTTTTCTCCCTCCGGCAGCCGTCTCGCCGCTGGATGCGGTTTCCGGCCGGCCTATTGCTGACCATTGGTGGAATTCTTTGGTTTCTGCCGATCGCGGGACTGTGGATGCTGCCAATCGGCCTGGCGCTGCTCGCTGATGACGTTCGTCTCCTGCGATCGTTGCGAACCCGAATGTTGGATTGGATCGAACATTACAGGCCCGATTGGCTGGCTCACAGCCCTCGCGCAGGCAGCATCGACTAGGCCGCGTACTCATAAATCGCTGCGGCAATGACCGCCTTGAAAGGTTCCTTTTGCTTCGTGCGATTTGTGTGACCGTGCTTTAACCACCGCTACGGGACAAAATTGCGGGGCACGTGACGGCGCAAGCGAGGACGAGTCCGAACGCCGTGTGGTACCGTTCGGCATTGTTCAATGCAATTACAGCAGTTCGCTGCAGATACAGAATTATGCCGCCCAAGACGATTGCTGCCACCGGGTGCAAACCGCTCCCCACCGTCACAAAATGCGTAGCGCCCTCTTTTGGTTCGAGTTGTTTCTGTCGCGAAATTTAACAGCGATTCGGCCGCGGGCAGATGAGGCGGGGCCGCTTTTGATTTTCGACAGTCTATGAACCGCGCGGTGAATTGGAGCGAACATCGCCAAGCTGCCGGAGTCGTTGCACAAGCTCGATTGGTTCATTCAGTTTCCCACAGCCGCGAAAGAGACCGCTTGAGAATGATCGTGTGTGACCTATGCTTTGCTTTGCCTTACGGACCAGGCCGACGCTGCCGTTTCCCTAAGCGCGAAGGCAAAGCCGTCAGTAATCCTGGCTCCCGGCTTTGCTGTGGGAACAAACATGATTACGGCTGCGGAATACAGGGCGTGGGCCGAAGAGTTTTTAAGGTGGGCGGGCGAAGCTACGACGGCAAACGAGCGCGATGCTTATATAAAAACTGCCGAGGTATGGCTTCAATCGGCCTTACGGAGTGAGCGTCTTGCCAAAGAGCCGATACCCACAACCGAATGGGAGTGGGTGCTGCCTCCCTTTCAACAATGGCGTCGCAAGGGCGGGTAAAGCGGACATCATGCGGCCGTCCGAAAAATTCAATCACCGTCCACGCAAAGCCCTACCCTGTCGCGTATTCATTTATGGCTCAAAAGCGGACATTCTGGGCACGCTCCAATGATGTTCGCTGTCATAACAAGAGCAGACATTGGGCCAAGGATCGAGTGAAAACGATTCACCAATAATTAAAAAGTCCAAGAAATTGCTCGGATTGTTATTTGTTTGATCAGACGCCACTAAGTCAGGTATCGAACGTCCACACATCCGTATTATTTGTGAAATAAACCAAACAAAAAGTTCCGTTTGTTTGTTAGTTATTTGTTTGATCTCAACATTGCCTAAAAATATGCACCTGCCCTGCACAATGTGGCCACAAACAAATAAAAACAATAGGTGTCAACGAGTAAGGGGCGTGTCATGAAGTTTGCTAAGTCGATTGGACCAGCACAGATCGAGCAACCATCGGAAACAAACAGTAGAGCGAATGTCACTGAATTAACTCGCGAGAGCGATGCCTTTCGCCAAAACAATAATAAGGACGAACTTTCGGCCGACGACCTCAGCGCATTATTACGCCGGGTGACTGAAGCCTCGATGCAGGAGATTGAGAACCTCATGGGCGAGCTTCACGGCCTGCGTAACAAACTACAGAACGATGCCAATCGCATTCAAAGCGACATCACGAAATACACTCAACTGAGCCAGAGCATCCTGCAACTGGCGACCGTCATCTCGGATAACGTGAAAAAACTTCCGGACGCTTCGGGCATCGCTCAATAAGGCGAGAATAATGGTCCGCCGGTTTAGGTAATCCGGCGAAAACTTCCGAGCGCGAGTGAATGGCAGGCACGCAATTAGTAACGGGGTATCGGTTAAACGCCGCCAATTGTTTTGACTTGGCCAAAGAGTTTCCCGACCCCGAGCGCAAGCTCGCTCTGCTAGACATGGCTGCGGCCTGGCTGAGGCTTGCCGAAATCACAGAAGAATTCAACGAGGCGCTGGTGGTAGACAGACTCGAAGCGAGGCCATCGCCTAATCGCCTTGCGCGGTCTGGCCGGACTGCAAAGGACTAGCCTCTCAAGCGATCACCGGACTAGGCGCAGATACCGGTTTAGTGCGGGTCCTTGGCCCATCGACGAAATAGTTTCTTCGCACTTGGCGAATTGCTCCGGCGGCCTCGCGGCTCGGGCGGTGAGGAATTTGTCGGCTGTGCAATCGGAACGTCCAAGTAGCAGTACGCGTTAGTAGATGCGCAGTCCTTTGTGGGTGCCGGCCCCATGCGAAAACTGGCCACCAATTTTGCAGCTGCGGCATTTACAGCTGCGACCTTCACTTCCGCGCCGTTACCGGCATTTGCAATCCAGATAGGGCCTTTTCATTTGGGACTGCCGTTGTTTGGCCATCACCGCCACTATCACCATTTGCACATGCGCGGCCACATTCATGAGATGGCGCGGCACCGAGAAGCGCGGCACCGAGAGGCGCCGCGTGGAGCACCGCCGCACCAGAAGCCGAACGAGGTAGCTGGGCGAGAGGTGCCCCAAGAGGAAGCACATTCGGAAGCACATTTGGAAGCACGTTCGGAAGCACATCCGGAAGCACATCAGGCGACGGCGCAAGCGCAGCATTCCCAAGGGCAGCCTAAGCCAACCTGGCCTCTCTTGTATCCGATCGGGCCTCTACCCACGATGTTTCAAAATATACTCTGGGGACCCTCGCCTTCCTCGATCTGGCCGATCGGATACGAAACTATATTCTCTAGCGCCTTTGCGCAGGCGCCGACCGAACCGGATCAATGCCGCCAGCCTGTGAATGCAAACGCGATCATCGAGCGGCTTCGCCAAGAGATCGGGCCGAATATCGACCAAATTTCAAGTCTGCAGCTGCTCGGCCAGGCAATCAACACAGGAGCCGATCGTCTGGGAAAATCCTGTCCAACTGAAATCCCGCGCAAGCCGACGGCGCGGTTGCAGCTAATGCTGCGGCAGATCGAGGCCCTCACCACGGCCATTGACCTGATCCGTCCTCCGCTGGAGGACTTTGAGAAATCGCTGACACAGGAACAACAAGCGCGACTAACTGCTGAAGCCACATCAGCCAGCCCTGCATCGCCTCGCGACGTTAAAACGGAAATCCGCTCGTGCGGATCCTCGTCTGCGGCAGCTGATCACTCTGTCGAGCAAATCGAGAGATCGGTCCAGCTAAGCGAGCAGCAGCACACAGCGCTAGATGACCTGCATCAGGTCTTGAGTGGGGCCGCAAACGATCTTGAAGCGCAGTGCTCAACGCCAGCGCCACGGTCCGCTGTTGCCCGCTTGGATGCGCTCGAAACTCGGCTCGATGCAACCTGGCGCGCCGTTTTGTCTATTCAAGTTGCGCTTTATAAATTCGACGGCGAATTGAGCGCGGATCAGAAGAATCGCTTGAAGACTATGACTTTCGCTGCGCAGAATTGACGCCTCTCTAAGAGTGACTAGGCGCAGCGCGTCTGGCTCGCTACTAATGTCTTGTTCGGTGCGGCACGGCGGACGCCGGCCGGGCTACTCGATCTTAGCGAGTATTGGTAAGCTCTCCGATATGCCGGTCCAGAACGGATAGCGCCAAATCCGCAGAGGGCCGCCGATGGAACCAATTGCGGACTGGCTCGAAAAGCTCGGTCTCGGGCAATACGCTCAGCCCTTTGCCGAGAATGATATCGATTTCGATATTCTTAAGGACCTGACCGATCAAGATCTCGAAAAGATTGGTGTCGCGTCGCTCGGGCATCGCCGAAAGTTCCTGCGTGCGATTGCCAATCTAAAAGGCGCCGAGCAGATCACACCCGCGGTTGCACCTGCTACGCCACCCGTCACGCGGCGAGCGGCGGACAGCGCCGAGCGCCGGCAAGTGACGGTGATGTTCTCGGACCTCGTTGGTTGGACCGCACTCTCCGCTCAGATGGATCCGGAAGACCTGCGGGAGCTCATCTCGGCCTATCAGAAATGTGTCACCGAAGCCGTGCACCGTTTCCGCGGCTTTGTGGCGCAGTATCTA